>WNFX01004008.1_pt1 | contig 14549 bp, 18 predicted proteins | sample 5400111 | NCBI WGS metagenome assembly WNFX01 (sample SAMN13153363, study PRJNA577476) | soil metagenome | isolation source: 40 cm soil or saprolite under grassland replicate 1 | place: USA:California | collected 2016-06-15 | reverse complement strand
GACCGGCGCGACAGCGGACCGGCCGATGGTTCCCATCGTCGTGACAAGAACGTCGTCTGGAACAATTTCGTAGTCGGAAAGGTCCTGAAATTTCTGCGGCGTTATGAATCGGCGGAAACGCTTCACGAGTTTGTTGGGCAGCACATTCTCAATCCCAACAACGGGGATGCCCGCGGAAACCAACTCGGACTTCTTCAAAGAACTTCCAAATGGACCGATTTTAAATGCGCCGCTGTTGTTCAGAGCGAGATCGCCAAGTAGAACGCTCGGAGTGTTCATGATCCAAACAGCATTTTTTCCAGCGCCGCTACTTCGACACTGGCGGCGGTTTCTAGTTGGCGAAGCCATTTAAGCGTTACGGCGGGTTTTTCTAGGAAAGCATCTTCTTGCTCGACGTCTCGATACCGGCTCGCTGAGAGATCGTACTTGTTCGCAGCGATCTCCTTCCTCTCGACCCAGAATTGGCGGCCGAGCTGGTTGATTTCTCCTTCGAGAGGAGAAATACGCCCTTGTAGTTCGGCGAGCTCCGCCTCGGCTTTCTCCCGCAGCGTCAGAGCCTTATCGGAATCGGCGGCGATGACTTCCTCGAATTTCAAGCGGTGAATGATTTCGTGGTGCTTCAGCCGACTAGCCTTGAGTGGCGTTATGGTCTTTTTGAGCTCAGCGAGACGCGTCAATCGTTTGGCAATGAAATGTTTATCTGTGCGATTGCGCCAACACTGAAGGACATCGGGGATGTCGCTTTCGGGCACGCGGTCGCGTTTGTCGTCGAGCGAGAACCCATCGTGTTCAATGTCATAGAACCAAACGCGATCAGTCTTCGCTCCCTTGGTGAAGAAGAGGATCGCGGTCGAGACGCCTGCGTATGGGCGGAATACACCGGATGGCATCGAGACAACAGCGTCGAGGCGATTTTCTTCTATGAGCTTCTTGCGTGCTTCAACATGCGCATTGGAAGAGCCAAAGAGAACACCGTCCGGTACAATGACCGCGCCACGGCCACCATTGTCGAGCAGGCGAAGGAACAGATGGAGGAACAGGATTTCGGTTTTCTTGACCTTGGTTGGAAGTGTTGGATTTACATCGGTTGCGTCAATAGCACCTTTGAATGGGGGATTCGCGAGGACAACGTCATAGCGGCTTTCTTCCGTGAAGGCCTTGGAGAGTGTATCGGTGTAGTGGAAACGAGGGGCGGTGAGGCCGTGCAGCATGAGGTTCATGCTGCCAATCCGGAGCATCGTCATTCCAGAGTCACTGTCGTAGCCAGTGAACGCCTCGCTCTGGGAGAATTTCCACTCCTCCGGCTTGAGCTTGCTACCGGTCAGGCCATGCGGCCAACCCTCATCGTCATAATTGAGATCGCGTTTATCGGTGTGCGTCTCAAGGAGGTGTTGCCATGCGTTGACGAGGAAGCCGCACGTGCCGGCTGCTGGATCAATGACGCGTTCGCCCGGCTTGGGATCGATCATTTGCACCATCATCCGGATGATATGACGCGGAGTGCGAAATTGGCCGTTGGTACCTGCGGTGTTTAGGCGGCTGAGAAGGTACTCATAGAGGTCGCCTTGCACGTCTTGGTTCTGTGAGGAGATTTGCATCTCATCGATGGCCTTACAGGCCTCGATGAGCAGGCTCGCCTTATTGATCTTGAATTCGGCGGTGGCCATGTGCTCGCCGAAGGAGCCGGTCTTCGCTCCGAGCTTCTTCAAAAAGGGAAAAACTTTTTCTTTGACGATGGTGATGGCCTTGTCGCCGGGCAGCTGGCTCCAATATGACCAGCGCAGCTCTTCATCGGTGAAGAGCTGAATAAATTTCTGTCCGCGCTTCTTCGCGGCTCGTTCGGCATCTTGCTCGCGCTCGTCGAGCTGCTTGAGAAAGAAGCGGAACGATAGCTGTTCTATAGCGTCGAGGGGATTCGAGAGCCCGCCGCTCCAGAGCTTGTCCCAGAGATTATCAACCTGCGAGCGGAGTCTCGAGTCAGCGATCATAACCATTAGACAGCGAGCTCCTCAGTAAGACGGACAAGTTCTTCAACCTGTACAGGCGAGAAGAGCCGGTCGACGGCGTTTCGACCGAACGCAGTGAGCTGGGGTGCATCGTACAAGTCCGACTCCGAAAGACGGCGACTTGAGAGGAATACGTCCTCAACCGCTCGGAGAAATCGGATTTGATCACCAGTATAGTGGTGCGACGTGATGTGATCCTCGAACGAACGGCCGACCACGGACGCATAGTCCGGTATCGCATCGAGTGCAAGCACATGCCGCAGAAGCCCCAAGAAGCCGACATGATTATCCCACTTGAGGCCATACACGGCACGCGCGGCCTTATCAGAAAAGCTAATGTCGGATGATTCGAGCTCGTTGTGAAGGATGCGCTCAAGATCAATTAATTGATCGCTTGTCGGTGAGTTCCCCTCGCGCAGCGCGCGCAGGGCGGAGTGTTCGTCGGCAATGCGCAAGATGCGCTGGTCAATTCTCTTTCGATATTCCTCGACATGCACCGGGGTACCATTGGGCATCACGATGACGTGCTGCGCGGTAGCGATGAAGTCTGGGAGGTCGATAGCGATAAAGGGATTATCGGTGCGGCGCTTGTTCTTCATCTCTGGCGCAAGTTCACGGATTATTTCCGTGAGCTGTGCGCGCGTCGCCTGTGCGAGGCCAGGCGAGAGCGCAAGACGGGATGGGTCGGTCTTGGAGGACCTGTCTCTGATTTCCTGCGGGAGGCGGCTCACGTCCTCCGAGATCGATTCAAGTTGGTGGGGCGTTGCGGCACCTTTGATTTGGGCCAGTGCGAGCCGTTCCACTTTATTTGCAAACGTCTCGGCGGCGATATCCACATCAGGGACAAAGCGAAGAAGGGGAGCAACCCTCAGGCGCAGAAATTCGATCCTTTGCGAGTTTGGATTCGACCAAAAGTCGTCCGTCCAAGCGGACTCAACGTCCAGCCATACTTTGCGAACGAGAAACGACTCGGTCGGAACGCGAGTTAGCATCGCGCGGCAATCAGCGATCGCTTGAGCGTATGCGGGATTTTCGCGCTGATTGAGTGTCCCAGTGAGGATGTCGAGACGCATATTGAAGAGCCGCGTAAGGAGCGGCATCTCGGAAGGCACCCGCTCCTCAACCTGTCTCCCGAAATCGTTTTGCCAGAAATCGATTATAAGGAATCCGGTTTTTTCTCCGTTCGGAAGCCGGTCGAAATACCTGCATGTTTTCTGGTTGCGGGTACCGCGCCCGATCATCTGCCACAGCTTGATGCGCGAGTGCACTGGCTTCATAAACACCAGATTGACAACCTCAGGGATGTCCACGCCGGTGTCGAGCATGTCGACCGAAACGGCAAACCGCGGTTTGTCCTCCTTCTTAAACTTGGTAATTAGACCGTCGCCGTAGGGGCCATCGTGCACTCGCTCGATGCCATGATAGATCGGTTGCAACATTCCCAGGTACTGCGGAAACATTTCCTCGAACACCTCGCGGATGCGGCCGGCGTGCTCTTTGGTCATCGCGAAGATGATGGTCTTACCGGGGAGAGAGTCGCTGCGATCTTTGATGCAGACGTTCATGATCTCTTCCCACTGCTTTCGCAGCGTATCGCGATTGGTAACGAGCACCTCAAGCTCGGTACCCGCGTAGTCGATCGCGTCGGGGTCGAGACCTTGCTCGATAAGAGCATTACGGTCTTCCTCGGAAAGGTGAGCGCCTCGTATGCCCCCGCGTTGAAATCCGGTGTGCGCCTGATACAGATTGAAATCGACAAGATGACCTTCCTTGATCGCCTGCTCGTAGGTGTAGAGGAACGTCGGCGTTTGATCCCGGCAGTCAAATACGCGGAACGTATCACGGTCAATGAAGGCTGCGGGCGTCGCGGTGAGACCCACCATGCGAGCATCAAAATATTCGATCACTTCGGTGAAGCGATTGAAGATCGAGCGGTGCGCTTCGTCGAAGACGATGAGGTCGAAAAAACCCGGCGAGAACCTGCCATAGCAAACGCCCATCGTCTGTTGAGTGGCGACATAGAACGTTTGTTCGGGTCGATGTTGGCTGTGCGGATGCGTACGCGCGGCTCGTTCGGCAAATGTGCCTTAAAGCCGTCATTCAACGCTTGCTCGACAAGTGCATCGCGATCGGCAAGGAAGAGCACTTTTTGCGCGTAGGAGCTTTGCAGGAAAACGTCGATGAGCCCCATGGTGGTCCGAGTTTTTCCGGTACCCGTCGCCATGACGAGCAACGCGCGGCGTTTTCCAGCCTCGAAGGCCTCGGCCACCCGGCGGATGGCCTCGTGCTGATAGGCACGTTCGACAATCTTTTTGTTGATCGGCGTGTCTTTGAGAGGCTTCTTGTGCTGGCGGATAAAGCGCAAGCGCCGCAAGTCATCGGGCGAGAAGAATCCAGCGATCGAACGGGGATGTGCGAGGTCAACGTCCCAGAAGAAATGATGCAAGCCGTTCGTCATAAAGCCGAACGGGGGAATGCCTTGCTTGGCAGCAATCTCGGCCACGTAATGGCGGAGTTGTTGTTCGCCCTCGCGAGCGTTGCGTGCGGTCTTCTTGGCTTCGATTACGGCAAGGACAGAGCCATCGACATCGTAGAGGCAGAAGTCGGTGAACCCGTTCCAGGGCGTGGGATCATAACCCTTGACGGGAACCTCGAGCTGCACCTGAGAGTGGTCGCTGAGGTTCCACCCCGCGCGCTCTAGCTGGGGATTTATCAGAAGAGCGCGCGTCTTTGCTTCATTGAGATCAGGCATACATTTAAAGTGGGATAGAGCTGGGGCAAGTTTTCGACACGCAAGACATACCATACGATACCACGGCGCGCTGGATTTACGAGAAAAAATTCAGTGATTGCTTGTCCTTGGGCCTTTTGGTCTGACCGCTTCTCCGCGATTCGTCTCGGCGATTCGACAGACTGTCGGGCCATCTATTTCAATCCATGCTTTACCGCGCCTTCAACGGCGAGCTTTGACGCGGTTTTCGTGACACTCCCAGCTATATCAGCTTACAATAGCAGATATGATTCAGAATGAGAAAGAATCGCCATCAAAGCTGACAGCGGAACTGCCCAAGGATCAGCTTTGCCGAATCCTCAGCCTCGATGGTGGGGGTGCAAAAGGATTTTATACACTTGGGGTGTTGAAAGAAATCGAAGGAATGATTGGCTGCCACCTCTATAAGCGGTTCGATCTGGTTTTCGGGACGAGCACAGGTGCAATCATTGCGGCGCTGATCTGCCTTGGATATTCCGTTGACGAAATTCATGCGCTCTACAGAAAGCACGTCGTGAAGATTGTGGCTCAAAAGAGCGCTGCGACTAAAACAGCTGCGCTGGAAGAGTTGGCACGCGAGGTATTTGGCGACAAGAAGTTCGACGCGGTGAAAACCGGCATCGGGATCATCGCGACGAAGTGGGCGATTGAGCGGCCTATGATCTTCAAGGCGAGCGTCGCCCAAGCCCACGGCCGCATCGGCACCTTCTCGCCAGGATTTGGATGCCGACTCGGAGATGCAGTGCAGGCGTCGTGCTCTGCGTATCCGTACTTCAACCGAAAGACCGTGCGGACGCAAGCGGGTGACGAAGTCGAGCTGGTCGATGGCGGCTACTGCGCAAACAACCCCACCCTCTATGCGATCGCAGACGCGATTGGTGCCATGAATGTACCACGCACGGACATTCGGGTCGTGAGCGTGGGGGTCGGTGAATATCCAGCGCCGAAGCCCCCGCTTCTCAGTCTGACTCGCTGGGCGAGGTATCTGCTCAGCGTTCAACTGCTGCAAAAGACGTTGGAGATAAACACGCAATCAATGGATCAACTGCGCGCGATCCTCTTCAAAGACATTGCGACAATCAGGATCAGCGATGCGTTCACGCAGCCAGAAATGGCCACGGACCTGTTTGAGCACGACCTGGCGAAGCTGAACGTGCTATGGCAGCGAGGTCGGGAATCATTCGCTAGCCGCGAATTGCAGCTCCAGGAGTTCCTTTTCTAGGACCGAGACTCTCATGGCTATCCCAGAATCACAACTAGACACGTGGTGGAAGCAGGGGGCTGTAACACAATCGAAAAACACATACGCGACGATCAAAAATGCGTTGGAGGCGAGGGATACGCCCTACGCGGACAAGAGCTTCGAATGCTTCCTCCAGGGTTCTTATGGGAACGACACAAATGTCTACGCCGACAGTGACGTGGATATCGTGATAAAACTTGACTCGACATTTTATCACGATTTAAGCGATCTTTCGGAGGTAGAAAACCTGGCATTTAAGCGCTCCTATTCGGATGCACTGTATTCGCTATCTGATTTCAAAAGGCATGTAATCGCTGCGCTTCAAAAGCGGTTTGGGTCTGATGTTAGTTCCGGCAGGAAGGCAGTTTGGATAAAGCCAAATAGCGGACGCAGAAATGCAGACGTCCTTGTGGCAGCGGAATTTCGTCGCTACTCTCAATTCACGGATCAATCTAATCAACGGTATGCGGAGGGCATCTGTTTCTTTCTGCCGGATGGCACTCGGATTGAGAATTTTCCGAAGCCGCATTCGAAGAATTGCACCGCCAAGCATCTCGGGACACATCAGTGGTTCAAACCGACAGTACGCATCTTCAAGAATATGCGTAACTGCATGATTGAAAGGGGTCTGATTCAGAGTGACGTCGCACCGTCCTATTTCCTTGAGGGCCTTCTATTTAACGTGCCCATCAATAAGTTCGGTAGGACATACACAAGTACGTTCGTCGAGTGCTTCAATTGGGCGATGAGTGCCGACAAGAGCAAGCTTGTGTGTGCGAACGAACTGCATTGGCTGGTGCGAGATGGATCGCACACGTCATGGCCCCCAGCGAATTACTCGAAATTTTTGGACGCGACGCGGCAACTGTGGAACCAATGGTCATAGAGCCCGCTGACGAGCATTTCTGACGGAGAGAGCAGTGCTTCGGGAACGCGTGGAGGACTTTGTTGCCAACCGGGGCGATCCGGCCGAACTTGATACTCTCTTGAAGGAGTGTGTGGCGGATGGCTCGCTTGAGGGCCTGGCCTGCGCGCGACGGCTCTACGAAAGTGATTACGGCGGGGTGACCTTCAGCTGGGAACTCAAGGCACCGGCTGCGTCAACTCTTGTCATGTGGGGCGAGGTCGGTATTCAGGCATTGCTTGACGGCGCCAGGCATTACCCGAGCCATAAGAATATATCGCTCTGCGCGCAGTTGCTCGCCAGTCTCGCAGCCGGCAGCGCGCTAACGCCCCTTTGCTTCGTTCGCGACCACGCACTGGCAGAGAAAATCGAGAGATCGCGGTCCACGCAATCGGGGTTGGCGGACTTTTGCCGCGCTCGCTTAGTCGACCTTGTCCTCTCGATCGACTCAGATGACGACGTGGCATATCGAATCGCGGGTGCAATATCGAACCTAACTACGTCGGAGGTGGCTGCTGCTGCTGCGAAAGAGCTTTTCGCCGCGCTTTCCGCGCGTTGGCTCGCGGTCAGCAAGCCCGTCCTCGAACGCTACGAGGCGCTCATCCTCAAAGAACCAGACAACGAACCCGCGTTCCAGCGCTTCCTTTGGAGCACCCGCAGCTCCTCGATCCCATGGCAGTCCAGGTCTGGCCGCACCCCAATCTCTTCGGATTTCGCTTTCCCGATTTCGTCGTTCGCCGCGCCGATAATAGCTATATCGTCATCGAAATTGAAACGCCGGGCAAGCCGCTCGTCACGACGGGCGGTCAGCTGTCCGCCGATGTCACGCACGCTGAGCAGCAGGCAACGGACTACCGGTCATATCTGATGCAGCGCTTCGCCGACGCGCGTGTGCACTTTCCGAACTTCGAGGACCCCGACTGTCTCGTCGTGACGGGCCTCGAACGTGCTCTGGACGTCCGGCAAAAGGCGGTGCCCCGGGACGCCAATCGCAATCGGCACCGATTGCGCATCATCGGCTTCGATTGGCTCGCCTATCGAGCTCGTACCGTCGCGGCCAACATCACGCGCCACCACGTTGAAGTCGTGAATCTCCGCGCGACCTAGCCGGTCAATAACCGTTTACCGGGATCGGGCGAGCGGGAACCAGGTGCTATACGATGCGCTCGATCGAATCCGCGCAGATCAATAAATATCTGGCCGACGTCCGCGAAGGCACCTGCCCGGCATTCGACAACCAGGGTTCAAAACATTACGTGAGCTGAAGCATTTGGCCAGTCGTTTCGGCCCAATCTCCTGTCTATGACTTGAAAACCGCCTCAGTATTATCCGGGCACGCCACCCACAGGCCACCATCGGAACTCGTTCGTGACGCGCTGCGACAATATTTTCGCATTCGATCGGAGAGATGAGGCCACCTGTGGTATGATTTGCCGTCTATGACTCGCAAGATGCCATCATGTGATCCGGACATGCACACCCACAGGTCAATCTCAATCAGAAAAGCGTCCAACTGCACACACTTAGTAAGGATGGCAATATGAGCGGGATAAACACTAACTCTATTTCACTTGCCGGCGAATTTGCTGCACTTTCGCAGCTCGCATTGCGCGGCTATGACGCCAACATGACACTCGGCCGCACAAAATCTGTAGATATCCTCGTCTCAAATCCGCAAACGGGAAAAATGTATCAGTTAGAGGTAAAAACAAATTACCGGAACACACGCAATCAGCTTTCTGAATCCAAGGTACACGGTAAAACGTTAAGCGGCTGGATGATGAATAAAAAGCACGAGGCGATCACATTGCCACATCTCTTTTATTGTTTCGTGAATATCTCGAAGGACACGAGTGTGTTTAAGTTTTACATTGTGCCCAGCAGAGTGGTTGCTAAATATGTGAAAGAGCAACATGCATTTTGGTTAGAGATGAAGAGGAGGGAGGGCAAAGAGTTAAAGATACTGCTATGCGGATTCTTAGGATGGGGACCAAAAACGAGAAATACCCCGTACCGACACCACTTGCTGAACAGTACGAAAACAATTGGGAATTTGCGTCGTAACAAGCAAGTCCAGGGAGGAGGCGAGTAGTGCCGTCGAGCTGACAGCGGAAAATGAAGTCGCTAGAATCGGCGGCATGATAGTTGCCGATCGCATCGCTCGCATCCGCATCCAACTCAAAGATATCGCTCCCGCCATTTGGCGAAGGGTCGAGGTCTCATTGACCACAAGCCTGAAGGGTCTGCACGACGTCATCCAAGCGGTGATGCCATTCGAGAATTATCACCTGTTCCTGTTCGAGGTCGGCGGCAAACGATACGGGATCTCCGATCCAAAATGGGATCGCGTGCGCGAGACCCTCGACGCAAAAAATATCAAGCTCGGCACCCTCATCGAACGCGGCGTCGTCGCATTCTCGTACACCTATGACTTCGGCGATGACTGGAGGCATTCCATAACCATCGAGGGCATCACTGCCGCCGATCCCAAGCTTGATTATCCGCGCTTTATCGACGGCTCCCGGCGTGCCCCGCCCGAGGACGTCGGCGGCATTCCCGGCTTCGAGGAGTTCCTCGATGCCATGACGAAGCCGCGCCATCCCGAGCACCAGCGTCTCACCAAGTGGTTCGATCCCGATGACCTCAATCTGCCGGTGATCAGTGGTCGCATCAGCAAACTCGCTAGGCGGCGAGCCCTCGGCAAGGCCGGATTTGCCAAAAGCCGCGGACCGACACGCTGAGCGCCCCTATGGGAAGCGGGGCACACGGAGTATAATGGCTTTATCGTATGAAGTGATTTCTTGAGTGGATTGGACTGAAGGAAAAACTGCACGAAGCAGAACACCATTCGAGAATGCGCGCTGCTCTTGATGGCTCTCGCCGTCTGGACGGAGTCAGCTTTAGCTCGCAGCTACCTCAACTGCCTAACAAAAAAAGTAGTCATCGTGGACGCGCCGAGAGGAAGTACTTCGTCGAGCATCGAAGAGAACTTGGGCTTCTGGATTGATGAAGCGGCAAACATTGTAACGCTCGGAGACGGCAAGAAGCTCATCGTCCGCCGGTTCGATGACCGCTGGATCAGCGCTGCAAGCGGCGATGTCTCCTACGAGTTGGATCGCCAAGATGGCAATCTGACCTACGCAAGCTCGACGATGAAAGATGGCATTGCTACGACAATAATCGGGTCAGGCCGATGCAAAATTGCAGCCGGCCCGGCGGGGTAAGCAGGTTGTATCGCAAGGCCATCAACCCGAATCGGGCTCTTTCGGTTTCTTGGTCACCGCTGGTGGGCCGCTCTTGTGCGTGGATAATCATCTTTATCCAGGGCGCTGCATAGGGCGCAGCGGCATCTATCTTGGGATGCGACAGCCTCACTGTCAGAGAGGGTCGCCGCGTTTCTTCTGCGCTATTCCATTCGGGCGTTACTCACGCCGCCAACTCTTGGCGAACGCCGCGATCGCCGCCTCGCGTGTCGCCGCGTAGCCGTGCGTCGGCGTGCGGTCTTCTCGTCGCAGGAAAGCGCGAGCCTCAAGCCTTCAAGTCTGTGATCCGCATGATGGCGACGACGCGCCCGTCATTAAACGCTTGCTCGTTTGTGTCCTTGTTGCAGGTCCAGACGAAATCCTTTTTGGCCGTGAACGTCTTTGCTTCCTGCTCGATCCGAAGCTCCCCTTCGGTGATATGGCAGACCATGGCATTCATCATCGGCGGAGCGGCAGTCTTCGATCCTGGTTGCATGATGATGTCTCGCATCGACACGGTCTTGAAACCAGGGATGATGGATGGTGTCTCACCATCATACTCACGCACCACGACACCTGGCCACGGAGTAGTATCCTTGAAGCCCGTGGTTTGCGCAGCCGTGGGCCTAACCACGGCAACCGAAGCGGCTGCTAGTCCGATTGCCAATGCTGACCTTCGATCGACCTTGGTCATCGCTCTCCTCCTAGTTACCTGAAAGGATTAAAGATGCGCGCCGCAAGCAGCGGGCGGCATGTAGGTTTCATTGCTCACAGTGCGATCGTGCCTCCCGACGGCATAGGCGCTGCCGCACGGCACGTCCTGCTGACAGCTCTAGGAGGGGCTACACCACTTGTTCGCGTACGCGGAAGGGGTGTCTGCCTCTGCCTCTAGCATCGACGACACCCCTCGTCACACCCGTAAATCCTCTCTTGACCGGCAGAGGGCCGAGGCGAAATATTCCCTGCGCTGCAACATGGCGTTCGCGCGAACCATATTGGGGATTCTGATTGCGCTGTCGGTGGTAATGCTGCCGGCCGCGGGTGCGGCCGCCTTAAAGTTGAAGTCTCAAGATGCTACCGAAACATCGGCTTCCGAGCCCATGCTTGATTGTTGCCCTGTCAAGCCCAAGCCGTGCGACAAGGATGATTGCGGATCGATGGCGACTTGCGCGATCAAGTGCTTTAAGTATTCCGCTGACATTTCATCGTCCTTCGCACATCCGTTCACGCTCGCGGATGTGATGCCGCCACTCAAGAGTATTGGTTTCAACTCTCAGATCGGCAGTCCTCCCTTCCGACCTCCTCGCGTCTGATGTTGCCCAACAGCAGATGTTGTCGGCGTGAGCATTTTGCTCGCGCCTATACCAGGGATTCGATGGAGGTCGAGATGAACTACGTTCCAACCCTTGCAATCGCAATGCTTGTGCTGATCGGGTTGACATTCCATACAACAGCGGAGTCGGGCGATGCCATGCGCGGCGAGCGCGTATACCGTGCCTGCGTGGCCTGCCATTCGCTTGAGCCCAACCACAACATGACCGGCCCGAGCCTGGCGGAAGTGTGGAATCGAAAGGCGGGATCGCTGGCGAGCTTCCCGCGCTACTCTCCGGCGCTCAAGTCATCCGGCATCGTCTGGACCGACGCCACGCTCGACGAATGGATCAAGGACCCGCAGCACTTCATTCCGGGAAACACGATGACGTTTCAGGGCATGAAGGACGCGTGGCAACGCGCGGACCTGCTCGCCTTTCTCAAGGACGCAACACAGCCCGGCCATGCGCCCAAGGCCGCGCAAGGTGGCAATCAGATGGGCGGCATGATGATGGGCGGCGGCGCGGTGCCTAATCTCAAGAAGCTCAGTCCGGAGGATCGGGTGCAGTCGATCAATCATTGTGGAGATACTTACAAAGTCGCCACCGCGGACGGAAAGGTGCGCGATTTCTGGGAGCGCAATTTGCGCTTCAAGACGGATGTCAGCGACGACGGCCCACAGAAAGGCACCCCGGCCATCGTGTCGGCCGGAATGATGGGAGACCGCGCCGATGTGATCTTCGCGTCGCCTGATGAGATCAGCGGGTTCATCTCGCATCAATGTTGAACCGTAGCTCGTGGCCCTACGGAAGCCTATGATCGAGATCATATCTGTGGCCAACTGACATCAAGTACCAATCGGGCAACCAAGGAGAATCCTATGTTGACCCGACGCCAATTATTCCACACCGGTCTTGTGAGCGGCTGTGCCGCATGTGGTGCTCTTGCAACCAGCCGGCTCTTCGCTGCCAGCGCGACGGACGCGTCAGTACCCTCCAAAATCGAGGGACCCGGTTACTCGCTATCGTATCTGGGCTCCCAACGCCAAACGATCCTGACCGGCGATCGGGCCGCTCATCTCGACCTGCGGACGCTCCAGGGCCGGCCGCATCTCTACGGTCTCGGCCCGATCCAAGGACTGACAGGCGAAGTGACGATTGCGGACAGTCGACCTTCCCTCGCGCGCGTCGGTGGCGATCACCTTGTCCATGTGACGGAGAGCTACGAGACGGGCGTGCCGTTCTTCGTGTGGGCCGAAGTCTCCGCTTGGCAGACCCAAGAAATGCCGGATGAATTGCGGACCTATGCGGAATTGGAAAGGTTCGTCGGCCAAGCCGGTGCCAAGGCAGAGCTGACCCAGGCTTTTCCGTTCGTGATAACAGGGCGGGCGGAACTGATCGATTTCCACATCGTCAACGCGACGCCCGATACTCCACCCGGCATGGAAGCCCATCAGAAAATCCAAATCCCATTCGACCTGCGCGGCCAGGACGTGAAGTTTGTCGGCTTCTGGTCGAGCCGGCATCAGGGCGTCTTCACGCCCATGGGTACCAATATGCATGCTCATTTTCAGACGCTGGACAACAAGGTTTCGGGTCATGTGCAGGGCCTCAAACTTGCGCACGGCCTGACGCTAAGTTTACCGAAGGGGTGATGACCGATTTCGATAACGAGAGCTTGGAGCGACTGTTTGGGCGCCGACCAGTGCGTAAGCTCGCACGCGGCGAGCGGCTGTTCCGACAGGGCGAGCCGGCCGCAGCGGTGTACCTGATCTTGCGCGGGCGGCTCCGCATGGTTCGGCATCTCGCCTCCGGAGATCGGATGTCGATTCATACCGGGCGTACGGGCGAGCTTTTCGCCGAAGGCGCGCTGTTTTCTGACGTCTATCGGTGCGACGCCATTGCCGCCGAGCCCACGCGGGTCCGCGCTTGCGGCAAAGCCGAGATGCTGGCGGCGATCGGCGATTCGCCTCCCACAATGCTCGCGCTGCTCGAACAGGTCACGCACTTGCTTCATCATGCGCGTGCGATGCGTGAATTGCGAAATATCCGATCGGCGGACGATCGCGTGCTGGAGCACTTGTGCCTGTCGGCATCGAAGGACGACGGCACGGTCGACTTTGATCGGCCGCTGCTGGAAGTGGCTGAGGACCTCGGTCTCACCCACGAGGCTTACTATCGAGCACTCGCTACCTTGGCACGCGCGGGCACGATTAGGCGGATGGGCCGAACGAACATGAAGAAGCAACCGTGAACCTTTTGCGGGAGCGCCAGGTTGACTGACTCCACGCTTCAGACACTGTCCATTGAGAGGCAATCGAGAATGATGCAAATGACCGATATGTCGACCGGAATGATGTTGGGGATGGGCCTGATCTCGGTCCTGGTCATCATCTTTCTGATTCTTGGGATTGCGGCCTTTATCAAATATCTCCGCTCTTGAGGACTAGGCGGAAGCACGCGAATACTGAAGCTGTTGGGACCGAGCGTGCTGATGTCCGGTTCGGGTCTTGGCCGTGAGCAAATGTGGTCCGGGTTGCCCTCGAAAGCGGACATTTGTCGGCTGCGCTACCACATCACTACTTGGCGCGTCCCGCAAGCGCCCGCCGCCCCGCTTCCGTGATCCGCAGCCGGGCGACCTCGACCCGGTGCTTGCCAGCAACCACGCGCTCGGTCGTCGCGCTCGCCAGCCCGGCGTTGATCATCTCGACCAGCATGTCGAACCGTGAAGCCGCGCGCGAGCATGATCGCCTCGGTGCAGCCGTCGGCGCAGGAGGCGAGCAGTTCGAGGGCGCGGTGGCGTGTGGGTTTGGGGCGCTTGCGCGCGTTGCGGCGTGGGTTCTCTAACCGAGGACATTGTAGGTGCTTACGGGACGACGATGTGCGAGTCGAGCCGCGCCGGTCGAATTGCCACCGGACGGCTTAGTACATGCCGCCGCCCATACGCCCGCAGCCGTGGCCGCCCCTGCGATGGCCGGGGCAAGGGCTATGGGTGTGATAGCGCCCCTGCCGCCGAAAACGCACAGGCGGGCTTCCCTGTGGACACGGTGCAGACACGGCCCCGACTTCCCTCT
>WNFX01004334.1_pt1 | contig 14556 bp, 16 predicted proteins | sample 5400111 | NCBI WGS metagenome assembly WNFX01 (sample SAMN13153363, study PRJNA577476) | soil metagenome | isolation source: 40 cm soil or saprolite under grassland replicate 1 | place: USA:California | collected 2016-06-15 | reverse complement strand
GTCAACTTCGCCGCTGCCGCCGCGACCTTGCCGTATGTGGTCTTGCGCCCTGAAGCCGCGTGAGTGATGACGCCGTTCTCGACGCTTACCTCGCCGACCGGCACTTTCCATTGATCGGCCGCCGCCTGCACCAGCATCAGGCGCGCCGCGGCGCCGCCCCGGCGCACATAGTCCTGCGAGCCGCGGATGCCGCGGCTGCCACCGGTCGCCATGTCGCCCCAGATGCGCTTGCGCGCGAGGTTCTGGCCGGGCGCGACCCACTCCACGGCCACTTTCTTCCAGCCGCACTCGAGCTCCTCGGCGACCAACTGGGCGAGCCCGGTCTCCGTGCCCTGCCCCATCTCCGAGCGCGCGATGCGGATCACGCAGGTGCTGTCGGGCCTGACGACGACCCAGGCGTTGACCTCGGCGCCGGCCGCCGCTGCGCCCTGCGCCGACCCGACGAACGGAAGCTTGAACCCGAGCGCGAGGCCGCCGCCTGCGGCGGCTGAGCTGACGATGAATTTGCGGCGGGAGAGATTCGTTGCGCGTGTCGTATTTTTCATGGTCGCTCCTTTAGGCCTTCTTGACCATCTCGGCTGCCATGTGCACGCCCGCGCGGACGCGCTGGTAGGTGCCGCAGCGGCAGATGTTGGTCATCGCCGCGTCGATGTCGGCGTCGCTCGGCTGCGGGTTTTTCCCGAGCAGCGCCGCGGCCGCCATGATCTGTCCGGACTGGCAGTAGCCGCATTGCGGCACGTCGAGCGCCGCCCAGGCCCTCTGCACCGGATGGGAGGCGGTCGCGGACAGCCCTTCGATGGTGACGATCCTGTCGCCGGGCCTGATGTCGCTGATCAGAACGGAGCAGGAGCGCCGCACCTCGCCGTTGATGTGCACGGAGCAGGCGCCGCACTGCGCGACGCCGCATCCGTACTTCGTGCCGGTCAGGCCCACCTGCTCGCGGATGACCCACAGGAGCGGCGTCCCGGCCTCCGCCTGCACGTCGCGCATCTTGCCGTTGATGTTGAGTTTTGCCATGGACGTCCTCCTTTGAGCTGTCGCTGAATCTTATATGAGAAAGCCGGGTCATCCAAGATATCCGACTCCCTTTGCCATGAGCGCGGCGCACAGGATTATCACGACCACGGCGGCCAGCTCCCAGTGGATCACCGAGCGGATCGAGGCGATCTTGCGCTCGGTCAGGGCCGGCATCCGTCCCTGTTTCAAGGACTTGCTCCAGGAGAGGAACTCGACGGTCGGGTAGATCGAGAGCAGTCCCACGATCACGAAAAGGGACAGCTTGGCGATGAAGGGCGCGCTGTGGAGGTAGTAGGACGCGCCTTTCTCGAAATAGAACACCCGGAGCAGGCCGATGACGAGCACCACGCCTGCCGATACGCCGAAAACCATATCGACGAGCCGCAGCTTGCGGGCGGTTCCGAGGTTGAGCTCGCCGCGGATCAGGATGAATTCGACCGCCAGGGCGGCGACCAGGCTGAAGGCCGCGAGGTGGTGGAGAAAAGCGAGGAAAGGAGCCATCTGTTAGGTCCTCATTATTCCCTTGCTCAGATCCGCGTGTCTACCGCAATCCAGTTCACTTCCCAAGTCTTGCCACCATCTTCGGAGAATGACTGCTCGAACCGGCAAGAATTTGACGTGATGTCGGAGATGACGAATCGAACAAGGATGGCTCGGCCGTTGAGAGTCTCACGGTTGAAGAACTCTCCGCGGCCGTTCGTGAACCGGCCGATGGCCGGTGGACTCATCGAGCCGCTGCCGAGACCCGAAAAGTTCAGGCTCCACTGCCGGGACTGCGGGTCGTACAGACGAAGGCTCAGTCCTTCGAAGTGTCCTGCCGGCCCATCGACGACAAGCTCGACCAGATTGGCGCGACCATCCCAGACCTTCCTGACGACCGTGGTCCCGTGGTATTCGACCCATGTCGTTGAGCCGGTCAAGGGACGAAGCAGGCGTCTTAGGTGGGTCTTCCATGTGCCAAATTGGAAGTCAAAATCGTGTTGGCCGTCACGTTGCTGGGGTGTGGCCAAGCTTGGTTTGTCCCCTTCTGTCTGTGCAAACCCGGTGTGTGCTTGGAAGACGAAAAACAGAGCGAACAACCGGACAACGGTTCGCGCAGGCGTTGCGTGCATGACATTGCTCCTAGAGGATGGTGAATGTCCAGGATTTGGCGGTACAGAAGTCACCGAGTGCTGATCATGATCTCTGATGGTTCGACTCCCACAACGGACATGGAGCGGGGTTCGTAAGAGCCGGCTCCAGCCCCGACGTTGACTAGCGTGCGGTGGCCGTCGAGCGCTTGGTGTATCCGGGCAACCCAGCGTGAATCGGGCCTGCGCACGGCCGCGTAGTCGGTGCCAATTTGATCGTATCTCTCAGCTGCGCTCATTTCTTATCACACCGTAGCTCGATGGAAGGGTTAGCCCGCTTCCGGGAAAGGCGCCGAATTCGATGGAGCGCGTTTTGGTTCTAAGCCAGCTCAAGAACAAGGGCGACCTCGCCATTTGGTTTGACTTCGCCAGTGTGGCGAAAGCCGAATGATAGGTAGAACTCCATTGGCCCGTGGGGGCCAACGACATAGGACGTGTGAATGGCGGTGACTCCCGGTCTGGTGCGTGCATAAGCAACGACAAGCGCAAGTGCTTTGCGCCCCAAGCCGGCCTTCTGAAAGCGACGGTCGATCATGAAGCGCCAAAGGGAGAGCTGAGCGGGAGCAGGTGCTGGCGTGAGTAGGGTTGAGTCGCGCAGCATGACAAAGCCTATGAGCTCGTCTGCCTTGTGGATGGAGCGGAACCAAGCGTCACGGTGAAAGTACGCTTGAGCTATGGAGACTGCATTGCTGGCTACGTAGCTCTCTTGCTCTGGGGCGACCTGCAGGTCGGTTACTGCGCGAACCGTGGACGCGGTGATTTCCTGCAGCGAAACTTCTGGCACAGCGACGGTTGCGGTTGCCACGTGGCGTTCTGAAATTGAGGGAACCACCTTCACCTGACTTAGGCAGTCAAGGCCTGCTGCTCTGGTGAACCTGGAACTGAATCGAGGTCTTTAAGCCATTTCACTGCCGAACGGCGCCAGATCTGAACTGTCGGGCGCAGGCTCGCGCGTTGGCGGATAGTACCAACCCGGACAAACATGTGAGTTGGATTTCCTTCAGCTGAGGAATAGAGCGGCGTACCACAGACTGGACAGAAGGCTTGCACACGCTTCGCCCCACTCTCCGCAACTTTGACATAGATTCTAGGTGAGCCGCCTCGCACGTGAAAGGACTCTGCCTTCGCTGGCACGATCACGCGGAATGCGGAACCCGTAAGGGCCTGGCAGTCTGTGCAGTGACACACGACAACGGTGTTTGTATCGATTTCCGCATCGAACTCGATGTTCCCGCAGTGACAAGACCCGTTTACTTTCATCTTGAACCCTCCAACGGAAGCGCTTCATCTAGAGCCGACTAACGCACTAGCTCAGCCGCGCGCCGCTTTTGCGCGTCGGCTGCAGCGCCTTGTTGGGCGTGTTTGTTACCGACGCAAAAACCATCCATAAACTCCTCTGCAATTTCAGGGCTTCCTTGACGCGGCCTCGGCCTTTGCTTCTTGGGAGGAAATTACTTTGCTGTAGTCCACGATCAGAATCTTGCAGACTCGACAGTGATACGCAACATCGTAGTTGGCCTTGGCCGGAAGAAGCATCTTCCAACCAGCTCGATTCAGATCTTCAGTGCGATGAACGAACTTTCGAGTCTTCTCTAAACTAACAAACGACAGCGGCGAGTTCCTGAGGGAATACCCGAGCTCCATTTCCCGGTCACAGCTCGGACATTTTGTGAGTTTGTTATTGAACATAAATGATCTTCAATTTCTACGTCGCCCAACGTTCAATCATCTTCCGAAAAACCATCTAATCTGGCGTGTCAGTCTACGCTTGGCCAAGTTTGTCTTCAATTTCATCGGGCTTGCGACGCGGTGCGGGAGGTCAAGCCTTGATAGATTGCGCGCAGAGGGTTAAGTGTCTGATCTCTCAGCACGCGAAACCCCGCATGGCACACGCGGAACTACTCGGCGATACTGACCTGGGTCCGCGCCGGGACGAGTTCGAAAAGCTCGAGGATGTCGCGGTTGCGCATGCGTATGCACCCGATCGACCCCGGTTTCCCCATCTCGACCGCGTCCGGGCTGCCGTGGATGTAGATGTAGCGCCGCATGGTGTCCACTTCGCCCAGCCGATTTCTTCCAAGCTCGCACCCCGACAGCCACAGGATGCGCGTGAGGATCCAGTCGCGACCCGGAAAGCGCTCGGCCATCTCCGGTGTCCAGATCTCCCCCGTCGGGCGGCGCCGGACGAACACCGTGTTCACCGGCTGCCCCGCGCCGATTTTCGCCCGCACGATGTGCTCGCCTCTCGGGGTGCAGAAGCTCCCTTGTCGCTCGCCCGCGCCGTTGCGCGAGGTCGAGACGGCGTAGCGCCGGATTTCCCGCCCGTTCTCGAGGAGCGCGAGGCTCTGTTCCGGGATCGAGATCTCAATTCTCGGCATTGCGCCGGGTGGTGAAGAATTCCGACAGAAGCCGCCCCGCTTCGTCAGCGAGAACCCCGCCCGTCACGGTCGTGTGATGATTGAGTTTCTTCTCCGAGAAAAGATCGACGACGCTGCCGCAGGCGCCGGTCTTGGGGTCGGCCGCGCCGTAGACGAGCCTCGCGATGCGCGCGTGCATGATCGCCCCGGCGCACATGGCGCAGGGCTCGAGCGTCACGTAGAGCGAGCAGCCTTCGAGCCGGTAGTTGCCGAGCGCAGTCGACGCTTCGCGCAGCGCCTGGATTTCCGCGTGGGCGCTGGGGTCCTTGCTCGAGATCGGCGCATTGTAGCCGCGGCCGATGACCTTTCCGTTCTTTACCACGAGCGCGCCCACGGGCACTTCTCCCCGCTTCGCCGCGCGTGTCGCGAGGCGCAGCGACTCGCGCATCCGCGCGGCGTCGAAATCGGCGTCCACCCGCCCTACTCCCATTCAATGGTCGCCGGCGGCTTGCTCGAGACGTCGTAGACCACGCGGTTGATGCCGCGTACTTCGTTCATGATGCGGTTGGAGATTTTTCCGAGCAAGTCGTGCGGCAGCGCCGCCCAATGCGCGGTCATGAAGTCGGCGGTCTGCACCGCCCGCAGGGCGACGACGTACTCATAGGTGCGCCCGTCTCCCATCACGCCCACCGACTTCACCGGGAGGAACACGGCAAAAGCCTGCGCGACCTTGTCGTACCAGCCCACGCCATCGGCGTCCTTTGCAACGCGCAGCTCCTCGATGAAGATCGCGTCCGCGCGGCGCAATAGCTCTGCATATTCGCGTTTCACTTCGCCTAGGATGCGCACGCCCAAGCCGGGCCCGGGGAAAGGATGCCGGAACACCATTTCGCGCGAGAGTCCCAGCGCGAGACCCAGCTCGCGCACCTCGTCCTTGAAGAGATCCCGCAGGGGCTCGAGGAGCTTCAGGTGCAGCGTCTCGGGCAAGCCCCCGACATTGTGGTGCGACTTGATCGTGTGCGCCTTCTTCGTCTTCGCGCCCGCCGACTCGATCACATCGGGATAGATCGTGCCTTGCGCGAGCCACTTCACTTTGGGGAACTTCTTCGCCTCGCTTTGGAACACCTCGACGAATTCGCGCCCGATGATCTTTCTCTTCTCCTCGGGGTCTGCGACCCCGGCGAGCGCCGCGAGAAAGCGCCCGGAGGCGTCGACCGATTCGACCTTGACGCCGAGATTCCGGGAGAAGGCCCGCATCACTTCCTGCGCTTCGTTTTGCCGGAGCAAACCCGTGTCCACGAAGACGCAGCTCAGACGGTCGCCGATCGCGCGGTGGATCAGCGCGGCCGCGACGGCCGAATCGACCCCGCCCGAGAGCCCGAGCAGCACTTCCTCCTTCCCGACTTCGCGGCGGACCTTCTCGACCGCCTCGCCGAGATAATCGGGCATGTTCCAGTCCCTGCCGCAGCCGCAGATCTCGTGCACGAAGCGGCCGAGGATCGCACCGCCCTGGCGCGTGTGCGTCACCTCGGGATGGAACTGCACTCCGTAGAATTTGCGCCCTTCGTCGGCCATTCCCGCGATCGGAGTGGCCGCGTTGCTCGCGATCACCTTGAAGCCGGGCGGGAGGGCGGTGACCTTGTCGCCGTGGCTCATCCACACGTCGAGCAGGCCGTGCTTCTCGCCGTTGATGCGGTCCTGGATGCCTTCGAGCAATCTGGAATGGCCGCGGGCGCGGACCTCGGCATAGCCGAATTCACGCACCCGGGAATTCTCGACTTGGCCGCCGAGCTGGGCCGCCATGGTCTGCATGCCGTAGCAGATCCCGAGCACCGGAATCCCGAGCTTGAAGACGGCGTCGGGAGCCTTGGGCGTCGCGTCATCGTACACGGAGGCAGGCCCCCCCGAGAGGACGACGCCGCGCGGGGAGAAGCGGCGGATGAAATCCTCGTCGACGTCGAAGGGATGCAGCTCGCAGTAGACGTGCGCCTCCCGGACACGGCGCGCGATCAGCTGCGAATACTGCGCGCCGAAGTCGAGAATGAGGATCTTGTCGTGCACTACTCTACCTGGTAGTTCGGCGCTTCCTTGACGATCTGGACGTCGTGCACGTGCGACTCGCGCATCCCCGCGGCGGTGATCTCGACGAACTGTGCGCGCTCGCGCATGGCGTCGATACCCTCGCAGCCGCAGTAGCCCATGCTCGCGCGCAGGCCCCCCATCAGCTGCTCGATCACCCGCATCACCGAGCCTTTGTAGGGCACCCGGCCTTCCACGCCCTCGGGAACGAGCTTGTCGGCGTGCACCGAGGAGTCCTGGAAATAGCGATCGGCCGCTCCCTGCTGCATCGCCGAGAGCGAACCCATGCCGCGGTAGGACTTGTAGGAGCGGCCCTGGAACAATTCGATCTCTCCAGGCGATTCTTCCGTACCGGCAAAAAGGCTGCCGAGCATCACGGCATGAGCGCCCGCCGCGATCGCCTTGGCGACATCGCCCGAGAAGCGAACCCCGCCGTCCGCGATCACCGGGACGCCCGCCTTCTCGAGCGCCAGTGCGACGTTCTGTATCGCGGTAACCTGCGGGATGCCGACTCCGGCAACGATGCGCGTCGTGCAGATCGAGCCCGGTCCGATTCCGACCTTCACGCCGTCCGCCCCTTGATCGACGAGCGCCTTGGCGCCGTCGGCGGTGGCGATGTTGCCGCCGATCACTTCAGCGGAGCCGGCATTGCGCTTGATCCAGCGCAGCCGCTCGAGCACGCCCTGCGAATGTCCGTGAGCGGTGTCGACGACGATGACGTCCACCCCGGCTTCCATCAGGGCAGCGAGGCGCTCTTCCGTTCCTTCGCCGATGCCGACCGCGGCGCCGACCCGCAGCTTGCCCTGCTGGTCCTTCGCCGCATCCGGGTGCTCGCTCGACTTGAGAATGTCCTTTACCGTGATCAGGCCGCGCAGCTCGAAGCCGTCACGCACCACCAGCACGCGCTCGAGCCGGTGCTTGTGCAGCAGCTCGCGCGCTTCCTCCGGGCTTGCGCCTTCCTTGACGTACACCAGCCGGTCGCGCGGTGTCATGATGGCGCGCACCGGCTGGTCGAGGTTGGTTTCGAAGCGGTAGTCGCGGTTCGTGACCATTCCGACCACCTTGCCCTTCTCGACGACCGGAAATCCCGACACCCGATGCTGCTGCGTGAGCGCGAGGAGCTCCCGGACCGTGATTTCGGGTGTTACCGTCACCGGATCGCGGAGCACGCCCGATTCGTAGCGCTTGACCTTGGCGACCTCCGCGGCCTGCTTCTTGGCGGTGAGATTCTTGTGGATGATGCCGATGCCGCCCTCTTGCGCCATGGCGATCGCGAGCGGCGACTCGGTCACTGTGTCCATCGCCGCCGAGACGAGCGGGATGTTGAGCTGGATGTTGCGCGTCAGCCGGGTCTTGAGGCTGACATTGCGGGGCAGGACGTTGGAGTGGGCCGGTACGAGAAGGACGTCGTCAAAGGTGAGAGCCTTCGGGACTTGACGCATTGCCACACCCAAAAGTCGGATTATACGCCGCTCGCATCTGCCCGTAAATTCTCGGACCTCGCGTGCGCCCTTCGATTGACTGGTGCGTTAAAACTCGCTATGGTGCGCCTCACCCGTTCCAGGGAAAACCCGTCATGACTCGAACCGCGCTGTTTGCCGTTGCATTCCTCGCCGTATCGAGCGCGCAGGGGCAAGTTCACAAGTGCGTCGACGCGGCAGGCAAAGTCATCTATACGCAGGCCCCCTGTCCGGCGAACACGAAGCCGGGAGCGATTTCGCGCGGCGTCATTCAGGCTCCCGCTGCGGCGCCCGCCGAGAGCGCTGGCAAGAGCGACGCGGCCAAGAGTGCCGCGCCCAAGACTGCGGCCGAGCAGGAACAGGCGTTCCGCAAGCGCCAGCAGGATCAGGCAAAGGCGGCGAAGGAATCCGAACAGAAATCCGCGGAAGCGCAACGCAAGGAAGAGAACTGCCGCAACGCCAGGGAACGCCTCACGCAGTACGAGATCGGGGGTCGCCAGACGCGTATCAACGCGCAAGGCGAACGTTACTATCTCGAGGACGCGCAGATCGAGCAGGAAAAGGCGCGGGCGCGCGCCGACGTGACCCAGTCCTGCAGCTGAGCCTCATCCTCTCGCGCGCTTTTTCGCGGCGCGCGTCCGCCTGACTGCCTTCGGGTCGGCGCGTAGCGGCCGGTAGATTTCGACGCGGTCGCGGTCGCGCAGGATCGTGGTGACGGGAACCGGTTCTCCGTGAATTCCGACGTGCGTCGTGTCCATATCCGGAAACACCGCGCGCAGGCCGCTCACCAGAATCGCGTCCTCGACGGTGCTTCCATCCGGAAGCAAGATCCGGCGCAGCACTTGCCGGTCGGGAAGCGCGTAGACGATTTCAACGGCGATCTTGGAAGGGCTCATGCGCTGCCGAATTTTTCGTCCGCGCGACGAACGAACGCATCGACGAAAGTATCCGTGATGTCTTGAAACGCCGATCCGGCCGCCTTCTCGACCAGCGCGCTGGCAAACTGGTAACGCAGCCTGAATTCCACCTTGCAGGCCTTCTCCGCAAGCGGAACGAACGCCCAGTTTCCTTCCAGGCTGCGGAAAGGCCCCGACACCAGCGTCATGTCGATGCGCACGCCGGGCTGATTGAGATTCTCCGTGGTGAAATCCTTTTTCAGGCCGTGGAAGTTGATATGCAGGGTGGCGACGGTCCGGCCCGGCTCGTTCACCGAAACGACCGCCCGGTCGCACCAGGGCAGGAACTGCGGGTAGGATTCCACGTCTGCGACGAGCGCATACATTTTCTGCGCGCTGTGGGCTACGAGCGCCGAGCGGTCGACGACTATCATCGTTGTAGAATCGGGCATCATATAAGGAAACCCTCCCTCGTGACGATCGTCGAAAACCGCAAGGCGCCGCATGAATACTTCATCGAGGAGCGCTACGAGGCGGGAATCGCGCTGGAAGGATGGGAAGTCAAGGCAATCCGCGCGGGACGCGCGCAGCTGAAGGAAGCCTACGTGATGGTGCGGAACGAGGAGATTTTCCTCATCGGCGCGCACATCAGTCCGCTCTCGGCCGCGTCCACGCACGTGCAAGCCGATCCCGTGCGCACGCGAAAGCTCCTGCTTCATGCCGAGGAGATCCGCCGCCTCATCGGCAGGGTCGATCGCGCCGGATACACCCTGGTCCCGCTCGACCTGCACTACCTGCGCGGGCGGGTCAAGATCAATATCGGTCTTGCAAAAGGGAAGAAACAGTACGACAAGCGCGCGGCGGAAAAGGAGAAGGAATGGAACCGCGAGAAGCAGCGCCTGCTTCGCGCGCGCTGACTAGCTCGCGGTCACCTTCGCCTTGGCCGACGCATCGGCTTCCCGCGCGAGCTGCAACCACGTATCGACGACGGTATCGGGGTTGAGCGAGAGGCTCTCGATGCCTTCCTGAACCAGCCACCGGGCGAAGTCGAGATGGTCGGAGGGACCCTGCCCGCAGATGCCGACGTATTTCCCGGCCTTGCGGCAGGCCTGGATCGCCAGTCGCAGCATGGCTTTCACCGCCGGATCGCGCTCGTCGAACCCCTCCGCTACCAGCCCCGAGTCGCGGTCCAGTCCGAGCGTGAGCTGCGTGAGATCGTTCGACCCGATCGAGAATCCGTCGAAGTGCTCGAGAAACTGCTCGGCGAGCACCGCGTTCGAGGGCACCTCGCACATCATGATGAGCCGCAGGCCGTTCTCCCCGCGCTTCAGGCCGTTCGCGGCGAGCAGCTCGATCACCTGGGCGCACTCCCTCAGCGTGCGCACGAACGGCACCATGATCTCGACGTTGGTGAGGCCGATCTCGTTTCTCACGCGGCGCATCGCCTGGCATTCCATGTCGAAGCAATGGCGGAACGACTCCGCGACATAGCGCGAGGCGCCGCGGAATCCGAGCATCGGATTCTCCTCGTCGGGCTCGTAGCGCGCGCCGCCGATCAGTTTCTTGTACTCGTTCGACTTGAAATCCGACAAGCGCACGATCACCGGCTTCGGCCAGAAAGCCGCGGCGATGGTCGCAACGCCTTCGCTCAGCTTTTCCACGAAAAAGGCACGCGGATCCCGGTAGCCCCGGGCCGCATGCTCCACCTCGCGTTTGAGCTCGGCGGGGAGGTCCGGATACTCGAGAACCGCCCTGGGATGCACGCCGATCATGTTATTGATGACGAATTCCAGTCGGGCGAGCCCGACCCCCCAGTTCGGCAGCGCCTGGAAGTCGAAGGCGAGGTGGGGATTGCCGATGTTCATCGTGATTTTCACCGGACATTTCGGCATTTCGCCGTAGTCCCGGGAGCTGACCTCGATCTCGAGGATGCCGCGGTAGATGTTTCCGGTGTCGCCTTCGGCACAGGACACGGTGCAGGCCTCGCCGTCTTTGAGGGTGGCGGTGGCATTGCCGCAGCCGACCACCGCGGGGATGCCGAGCTCGCGGGCGATGATGGCGGCGTGGCAGGTGCGGCCGCCGCGGTTGGTGACGATGGCCGCGGCACGCTTCATCACCGGCTCCCAGTTGGGGTCGGTCATGTCGGTCACGATGATGTCGCCGGGTTTGATGCGCCCCATCTCCGAAGCGTCCTTTACGACGCGCACGATTCCCGCCCCGATCTTGTGGCCGATGGCGCGGCCCGAGGCGAGGACCTCGGATTTCTGCTTCAGGAGGAAGCGCTCCTGCCCTTCCGCCGATTTACGGGATTTCACCGTCTCGGGCCTCGCCTGCAGGATATATATCTTCCCGTCAGCCCCGTCCTTCGCCCACTCGATATCCATGGGGCGCTGGTAATGCTCCTCGATCTTCAGTGCGAAGCGCGCAAGCTCGATCGCGTCCTCGTCGCTCAGGCAGAAGCGGCTGCGCTCGGCCTCCGACACGTCCACCGTCTTCACCGAAAGGCCCGCTTGAGCCCGCTCGGCAAATACCATCTTCTGCGATTTCGAGCCGAGGCTGCGCCGGATCACGGGAAACTTGCCGCCACGCAGCATCGGCTTGTGGACGTAGAACTCGTCGGGGTTGACCGCGCCCTGCACCACCATCTCGCCCAGACCCCATGAGGCGGTGATGAAGACCACGTCGCGGAAGCCGGACTCGGTGTCGAGTGTGAACATCACTCCGCTTGCGCCCAGATCGCTGCGCACCATGCGCTGCACGCCCGCCGAAAGCGCCACAGCCGAGCGCCCGTATCCCTTGTGGACACGGTAGGAAATCGCGCGGTCGTTGTAGAGCGAGGCGAACACGTGCTTGAGCGCGGCCATCACGTTGGCGAGGCCGCGGATATTGAGGAAGGTCTCCTGCTGTCCGGCGAAGGAGGCGTCAGGCAGGTCTTCGGCCGTGGCGCTGGAACGCACCGCGACCGATACGCTCTCGTCCCCTCCGGTCAGTTCCCGGAAGCCCTGAGCGATCTCGGCTTCGAGCTGCTTCGGGAACGGCGTCGCCTCGATCCAGCCGCGGATCTCCGCTCCGCAACGCCCGAGCGCTTCGACGTCGTCGGCATCCAGTCCCTTCATGCGCGCCTCGATGCGCGCCGCCAGGCCGCCCGCTGCGAGGAATTCGCGGAACGCCTCGGCGGTGGTGGCAAAGCCGCCGGGCACCCGGATTCCCGCTTTGGAGAGCTGGACTATCATCTCGCCCAGCGATGCGTTTTTCCCTCCGACCCGTTCGGTGTCTCCCATTCCGAGCCGATCGAAATTCACCACGTATTTGAGCCGAGTCATGGAGCGGTCCTTCGGCGGTTGAAGGATCATCTTGAAACCGTTATGTTACAGGCAGCGCACCCCTCGCGCAGCCAAAATATCCGCCCGGCTCCCTTTTTCATGCCCGATCCCCGGCGAACCGTGTTCTTCGTCTCCGACGGGACCGGGATCACGGTCGAGATGCTCGGCCACAGCCTGCTCACGCAGTTCGACGGCATCGAATTCGAGCAGACGACCGTCCCCTTCATCGACTCCGTCGCGAAGGCCCAGGCCTGCGTGAGTCGGATCAACGAAGCCTCTCGCAATGCCCGACCGGTCGTATTCACCACGCTGGTCAATCCCGAGATACGCGAAACCGTGCGCAAGGCCGAGGCATTCGTGCTGGATTTCTTCGAGAGTTTTCTGGATCCGCTCGAGGCGGAGTTCGGCGCGAAATCCACCCACACGATCGGCCGGTCCCACAGCGCACGCGACGTAAAGGGCTACACCCACCGCATCGACGCGATCAATTTCGCCCTCGCCCACGACGATGGGGCCTCGTCCAGGGACCTCGACAAGGCGGACGTGATCCTGGTCGGGGTGTCGCGCAGCGGCAAGACCCCCACCAGCCTCTATCTTTCGCTGCAATTCGGAATCCGCGCGGCGAATTGCCCGCTCATTCCCGAGGATTTCGACCGCATGAGCCTGCCCACCGCGCTCCAGGCCCACCGCCGCAAGCTGTTCGGCCTCTCGATTGCGCCCGAACGCCTGCGCGAGATCCGCAACGAGCGCCGGCCCAACAGCAAGTACGCCGACCTGGAGAATTGCCGCTACGAAGTGCAGCAGGCGGAGAAACTGATGTCGCGCGAAGGCATACGCTGGGCGAATTCGACGACGAAATCGATCGAGGAAATCGCCACGACGATCATGCAGGAGTTCAAGCTGGAGCGCAGGGGGTACTAGGCGACGCTGCGTTGGCGAATCTGCTCGAAGAGGCAGATCGCCACCGCCGCGGCGACGTTCAGCGACTCGGCGGGACCGGGCATGGGGATGCGTGCACGGTGGGTGGCGAGGTGCCCGACCCTCTCGGACAATCCGGCGCCCTCGTTGCCGAATACCCAGGCGACCGGTCCCTTGAGCTCGAGGTCGTAGAGCGACGCTCGAGCGCGCGGCTCCATGGCAACCACCGAACCCTGGAACGACCGCGCGAATTCGCCGACGTCGACGCCCTCGAAGATGGAAAGGAAGAAATGCGCCCCCATCCCCGCCCGGATCACTTTCGAGGACCAGGCGAACACCGAGTCTTTCGAAAGGAAGATGTGCGGTATGCGCGCTGCCGCAGCAGTCCGAAGGATAGCTCCCAGATTTCCCGGATCCTGGATGTAACCACACGCGCCTTCGCCGGGATGCTCTCGAAAAAACTGCGGACTTCCGGGCGCGCCATAGCGCCTTCGCTCGCAAGCAGCACTTCTGCCGTTCCGCCGCTCTCCTGATACGCGCGCACCAGATGCTCGCCTTCCAGGATCGTGCTGCCGGTCCTGCGGCGCTCCCGCGAGGAGGTGGCAAGGCGGATCAGGGCCTTGACCTGCGGGTTGTCCTTGGAGTGGAGGGACTTCACTCGATTGCGCAGGTGCGGAACCCCGCGAAGACGTCACCGCGGTCCGGAGTATAGAAATTCCTCCAGGTATTGGAGATCAGCCGCGCGGGGGTGGTAAAGCTTCCCCCGCGCAATACCCTATGGGTGCCGAACCATGGCTCGGAATACTCGCGATAGGGATCGCATACGAAACCCGGATAGGGCACGAAGGTGCTGGAGGTCCATTCCCAGACGTTGCCGAGCATCTGCCGGCAGCCGCCGAAACTGTCCCCGGCCGCGAAAGCGCCAACCGCAACGCGACCGTTCCCGTTCAGATTTGCGCGAACGCCATCGGCACTGTCCCCCCAGGGATAGCGCCGCCTGCCGCCGCCGCTGGATGAAGCGGCGAACTCCCATTCCGCTTCGCTGGGCAGACGCCTGCCCGCATAGCGGCAGTATGCGTTCGCCTCATGCCAGTTGACGTGCATCACCGGAAGATCGGGCTCCAGCGGGAGTTCCTCGTCGAAGCGGCGCTCCCACCATTCTCCGTCGCGCTCGACCCAGTAGCGCGGGGCCTGCACCCGGTCCTTCCAGCTCCAGCCTTCGGCCGACCAGAGAGCGCGGCGCCGATAGCCGCCGTCGCGAACGAATTCCAGAAATCGCGCATTCGTGACCGGTCCCCGGGCAATGCGAAAGGGCTTCAACTCGACTCGGTGCTCCCACTTTTCGTTGTCGAAATGAAATCCGGAGTTTCGTGCCG
>WNFX01013510.1_pt1 | contig 14559 bp, 15 predicted proteins | sample 5400111 | NCBI WGS metagenome assembly WNFX01 (sample SAMN13153363, study PRJNA577476) | soil metagenome | isolation source: 40 cm soil or saprolite under grassland replicate 1 | place: USA:California | collected 2016-06-15 | reverse complement strand
TTAAATGAGTCCACAGCCTACCATCCTCGTTGTTGATGATGAAAAGCATACGCGCGACGGCTTACGGCGTTTGCTTGAAAACGAGTACGACGTGTATGTCGCCGCGGATATCGCGGGCGCCATGAACGTCCTCGAACGGGAGCAGATCGATGTACTCTTCACCGATCTGCGCCTTGGCGGCGAAGATGGAATGCAATTGATCGATCGCGCGTTGAAAATGCCACGCGCTCCCATCTGTATCATGATGACGGCATACGGCTCCATCGATGTCGCGGTCGAAGCAATGAAACGCGGCGCTTACGATTTTGTCACCAAGCCGCTTAATCTGGACAAAGTCGAATTGCTGATTGCCCGGGCTGTGCAAGGTCGCAAACTGGAACAGGAAAATCGCGCGCTCCGGCAGCAAGTGGACGAGCGTTACGGCCTCGAAAACATTTGGGGCGAATCGGCCGCCCTGCATGAAGTGCTCGACACCATACGGCAGGTCGCACCTTCCTCTGCCAATGTTCTTATTGAAGGCGATAGCGGCACCGGCAAAGAGCTGGCCGCGCACGCCATCCACAACTTGAGTCGCCGTAACAAGGCGAAATTTGTGGCAGTGCATTGCGCCGCGCTCTCACCGCAATTGCTGGAGAGCGAACTGTTCGGACACGAGAAAGGGGCGTTCACCGGGGCACACGAACGTCGCATCGGCCGATTCGAGCAGGCGAACGGCGGCACCATTTTCCTTGACGAAATAGCCGAAATCGATCCGAGCACTCAAGTCAAATTACTGCGCGTAATCAGCGAAGAACGCGCCTTCGAGCGCGTCGGCGGCAATCAAACGCTGCGCGCGGACGTTCGGCTGATTGCGGCCACAAACAAGAATCTTGAACGACTCGTACGCGAGGGAAAGTTTCGGGACGATCTTTTCTTTCGCCTGAACGTTGTGCGGATCACCATGCCGCCGTTGCGCGATCGGAAGGAAGATATTCCGCTTCTAGTGCGCGGCTTTTTGCGGCATTTCTGCCGGGCAAATGAGAAACCTCTTGTCGATCTAACGCCCGACGCGATGGATGCGCTGCTCACTTACGATTGGCCTGGCAATGTTCGCGAGCTGCGCACCGCGATCGAGCATGGGGTTGTGATGGCGACCGGCTCAAAAGTCACGCTGCGCGATCTCCCAATGGCGGTGCGACAAGCAGCCACAGCGATGTCTCCTCGCGGAATTTCCGCTGCCGAGGTTTTCGGAGAAAAATTGAGTCCTCTCGATCTGCACCAAACGGAAAAGAAATTGATCATGCAAGCGCTCGCCACCACGAATGGAAACGTGACCGCAGCAGCCAAAAAGCTCGGCATTAGCCGGCGGACGTTGCATCGAAAGATCAACGAAATGAATGTGGCCAAAGTGCCGGCGCCTCGCGGCAGCGCAGTCGAGAATCAGCGACCGAGTTCGTCAGACACCGGGCGTTAGCGGGATTGTTGTTATGTCGAGAGTAGAGGAAGAGAAATCGGGGATCCTACGAAAGTTTCCCTTTTACGAGTTGGCCTCCCGCGTTTCAATTAGGCCGTGACTCAGCATAAGAAAATCTTCGGAACGGACGGCGTCCGCGGCGTTGCCAATGTGGAGCCAGTCACTTGTGCTAGGCAAAGACACTCGCCTTTCCGGTTACATGCTTGAAAACGCGCTCGTCGCCGGAATCACCTCACTTGGGGTCGACGTTCTCATCATTGGGCCGCTACCGACGCCGGGCGTTGCTTACATCACACGGTCGCTCCGCGCTGATGCCGGCATCATCCTCTCCGCCTCGCATAATTCGTACGAAGATAACGGGATCAAGTTTTTCCGGCATGACGGCTATAAGCTGGACGATCAAGTGGAAGAACAAATCGAGCAGCTTGTGTTCACGGGCGAAATCGATTCCATCCGCCCGACTGCTGGAAAAATTGGACGGGCTGCGCGAATCGATGACGCGCTTGGTCGTTATGTCGAATTTGCCAAGGCGAGCTTTCCTCGCAGGATGTCGCTCGAAGAAATGCGCGTCGCGGTCGATGTCGCCAACGGCGCGGCTTACAAATCAACGCCGTGCGTTTTGCGCGAACTCGGTGCGGATGTCGCCGTCGCGCACAACGAGCCAAATGGCATGAATATCAACGAGGGTTGTGGCAGCATCCATCCCGAGGAAATTCAGCGACTCGTCAAGGAAACCGACGCACACGTCGGCATCACGCACGATGGTGACGCTGATCGTGTACTGCTTTGCGACGAGAACGGAGAGATTGTCGATGGCGATGAGATTCTCGCCATCGCAGCTATCGATCTTTTGCGCGGCGGCCGACTCGAGCAGAATACTGTCGTCGCCACGGTCATGAGCAATTGTGGTCTCGATGAAACGCTCGCCGCACACGGCGGAAAAGTGATCCGCACGAAAGTGGGCGATCGCTATGTCATCGAAGAAATGGTGCAGCGGAAACTGAATCTCGGCGGCGAGCAAAGCGGTCACATCATTTTCCGTGATTTCACCACTACCGGCGACGGAATCATCAGTGCGCTCCAGATTTTGCGCATCATGCACCAGACCGGCCAGCCGCTGAGCAAATTAAAAACTTGCCTGAACAAATACCCGCAAGCTCAACGTGATTTGGTGGTGAAAGGAAAACCGCCGCTCTCGGAGCTCTCGACTGTGATGAAGCTGGTAAAGGAAACGGAGGAAGAACTTTCCGGCAAAGGCCGGGTCCTCCTGCGTTATTCAGGCACCGAGCCGAAAATTCGCCTGCTTATCGAAGGCCGCGAGTTCGACAAGATCGACAAGCAAGCGAACCGGATCGCGGACGCGATTCAAAGCGCGATCGGAGCGAATTAAATGAGCATAGCGTTCTTTCGTCCCACACTGCTTTTGCACGCGCACGCTTCGCACAGCGAAGCGGCTACAGCTGTAGCCGGCGGCGTGTGGGCGGCGCTCGCGCGGAATTCTTCGGTATGACGCTCGCCCGAGTTATTGAAGCGCTCCTTTTCAGCGCGCCAAAGCCGTTGTCAATCCGTGAACTAGCCGCCGCGATTAAAGGCGCGGGGACGGAGGACGAGCTTTCGCCTAACGAGTTCGCGCGCGTGACTGAAGGGGAGATTGTCGCGGCGCTCGAACAATTAAGGATAGAGTATGTTCAGGAGCAGCGCGCCTTTCAAATTATCGAGAAAGCGGAAGGCTGGCAGGTCGTTACCGATCCTGCCTTTGCCAGCTGGGTGCGCCAGCTTTTTCCCCTGCCCAAACCGGCGCGCCTGACTGCGCCCGGGCTGGAGACGCTCGCGATTATTGCGTATCGCCAACCAATTACGCGCGCTGATGTCGAAGCCGTGCGCGGCGTGAACATCGACGGGGTGCTCCAAACATTGATGGAACGCGGCCTCGTCAAAATTGCCGGGCGGGCGGAGATCCCCGGTCGCCCGCTTCTTTACGAAACCACGCAATTTTTTCTTGATCATTTCGGCCTGCGTAGTCTGGACGAATTGCCCAACGTGGAAGAGTTGCGCACGCGCCATTTGCCGGTCGCGGGCCCCCCATCTCAGCCAGCCGTGCCTGCGGCGACGGCAAACTCTGGGTAGCGTGCGCGCCTGGTTTCTGGGGAGCACAGGCCGCCGGCCTGTCGCATTCGGCGGCCTCGCCGAATGCCTCTTCGCACAACATCCAGGCTCCGAGCAACACGCGCGCGGTTCGCGGCAAGCTGCCGCGAACTACAGGCTGGCAGCCTGTGCTCCCCATCACATAGGACGCGGGCGACTTTTTCTTGCACTTTCCCTCTTGATCTCAACATCGACTTCAACGTCTGCGGAAATCCAGCCAGCGGATTGCGCGCGTGCCGCAAAGTATTCAGAGGGCAAACGCGGCGTCTCGATGCTCGTCATGCAAAACGGCTGGACCGTTTTCGAGCACTATGCCAACGGCGGGTCGGCTCGCGGCAGATGGCCGATCTTCAGCGGGACAAAAAGTTTTTGGGGAATCGCCGCGTTGGCTGCGATACGTGATGGCTTGTTTAAGATCGACGATCCCGTCTCCGACACGATCACTGAATGGAAGAGCGACGCACGTAAATCGGGGATCACCATCCGCCAGCTGCTCAACCAGACCGACGGCATTGAAGGCGCCTCGCGTCTTCAGCGTGCATCGATTCGCGATCGGAATGCGATGGCGATTCGATTGCCGACGGTTGCTGAACCCAGCTCGGCTTTCATCTATGGTCCGAGTCACCTCCAGATTTTTTCAGAACTGCTGCGTCGAAAATTAAAAGGGCGCGCAACAATCAGCTACATCGAAGGACATGTGTTGAGCCGGCTCGGGCTCGGTCATCTCAATTACAAGAAGGACGCGCGTGGTAATCCGCTGCCCGCGACAGGCTTTGAATTGACAGCGCGTGAATGGGCGCGGTTCGGCGAGTTGGTGCTCGGCCGCGGAAATTATCACGGGCGTCAAATTGTTCCGGCAGATTTGTTGCGCGAAGCGTTTGCCGGCTCACAGGCAAATCCGTCATATGGTCTCACATTTTGGCTAAATCAGGGGGCGTCGAATGGGCGCGAGGTCGACATGGAGCGAATGCTCGATCTGCCGTGGCAAACCGCTCAATGGACGGATGTTTGCATCTGCAAGGATGCGCCTGCCGACATGGTGGTGGCGCTTGGCTCGGGTTACCAACGGTTATTCATTATTCCATCAATGAAAGCACTGATTGTACGGCAAGGGTCAACCGCGAAATTCTCGGACGCGCATTTTCTGCGGCTGGTTTTGGGCCTGCAGGGGACGCCGTTGGCGTCCCGGGAAGCGAACCGCTTCCCCTACAACCCATGAGCGTGGTTGACTTGGTGGAGCATTTCTTGAACGGTTCACAACCTTATGAACAAATTCGCGATCGGTTGCGGCGTGGTAATCGTCGTTTTGCTTTTCATTGTCGTCATCGCTGCCCTCGCGCTTGGCGGCAGTTACAATCGTCTCGTTCGGTTGCAACAAAGTGTCGATCAAAGTTGGGCGCAGGTGCAAAACGTCTATCAGCGACGCGCCGATTTGATTCCGAATCTGGTGAACACCGTTTCGGGCGCAGCCAATTTCGAAAAATCAACTCTGGTAGAAGTGACGAATGCGCGCGCGAGCGTGGGTCAGGTGAAGCTTGACCCGAATAAAGCGCCGACCGATCCGGCGCAGCTCGCGCAATTCCAAGCCGCCCAGGGGCAATTGAGTAATGCGCTTTCGCGTCTGCTTGTGGTGGTCGAGCGCTATCCAGAACTAAAGGCCAACCAGAATTTTGTGGGCTTGCAAGCCCAGCTTGAAGGAACCGAGAACCGAATTTCGGTCGAACGCGGAAACTTCAATACAGCAGTGCAAAGCTACAATGTTGCGGTGCGCAGTTTCCCAACAAATTTGATTGCGGGTATGCTCGGTTTCCCACCGCGGCCATTTTTCACGGCGCAAGCGGGCGCGGAGAGACCGCCGCCAGTCAACTTCAATTTTGGCCCCGCTACCGCTCCATCACCCGCGACGACAGGTTCGCCGTAGTTCAGCGCGAATGTTGGCGGGCGAATCGCGCGACACTGTTCTGGGGAGCGCACGCGCCCTCGCGTGCAACGGCCGGCGCCTCGCCGGCCGGAACCAGCGGCCGACGATTTTGCAAACACATTCTGTCGATCTCTGCGCGCAGGATGGTTTGCGGCGAGGGCGCCGCAAACAGCACCCGAGGCGGGTGCGCTCCCCAGAGTTGCTACGTTGCGTCGTCTTCGGATTTCTTCTTCTTGCGTCGTTGCAGTCTTTTGCCGCAGAAATCATTCCGCCCAAACCGGACCGCTACTTCAACGATTACGCTGGCGTGGTTTCGAAGGAAGCCGCTCATCGCTTCAATGAGCAACTAGCCCAATTCGAGCGCGAAACTTCAGACCAGGTTGTGGTTGCTGTCTTCTCGAAAATGCAAAGCGATTCGTCGATCGAAGATTACACACAGCGCGTCGCGCAAGCGTGGGGCGTCGGGCAAAGGGACCGGCGTAATGGCGTGGTGTTGTTTGTCTTTGTCGCAGACCGAAAGATGTTCATTCAGGTCGGCTACGGCCTCGAAGGAGCTCTGCCGGACATTACGGCGTTCGATATCACAGAGTACCGTATCAAGCCGCATTTTCGTAACGGCGATTATGAAGGCGGACTGGCGACCGGCATCGATTTGATCTGCAAAGCGATTCGCGGCGAATATAAGGGATCGGGGAAAACCGCTGCAGAACAACGCAGTAAAACTGGCGCTCCCAGCTTCTTGTTCTTCATCATCTTTGTCATTGTGTTGATCGCGATTTCGAGGGTAATGCGGCGACTTGCGGGCTACGGTTATTCATCAGGCCGAGGTGGTCCCATTTTTTTGCCAGTCGGCGGTGGGGGTGGAGGTTGGTCGTCCGGAGGCGGTGGGGGATTCAGTGGGTTTAGTGGTGGTGGTGGCAGTTTCGGAGGCGGGGGTGCCGGCTCGAGTTGGTAACGAAATGCGAACGAAAGAATTCCTCAGCAAGCTCGAGCACGACCGGATCGTGCAGGCAATGCGTAAAGCGGACTCAAAAACGTCCGGCCAGATCCGCGTTTACATTCAGCGCGGCAAGTTGAATGCCGATCCGCTGGTTGCTGCGCAGAAGAAATTTCACCGGCTCGGAATGCACAAAACGAGCGAACGCAATTCCGTGCTCATTTTCGTCGCGCCCCGCGCGCATAAGTTTGCCGTAGTTGGCGACAAAGCGATCCACGAGAAATGCGGCGAAGAGTTCTGGCAGCGAGTTGTTGACGTGATGCGCACGCATTTTCAAAACGAGAAATTTAGCCATGCCATTGTCGAAGCCATTGAGGAGATCGGCAAATTGCTGGCCGCGCATTTTCCGGAAAAATCGAGATCCTCTGATGAATTGCCGGACGAGATTGTCGAACGGTAGGGGCGACGCTCCGCCGAGCCATCGAATTTGTCGGCTCGACAGAGTCTCGCCCCACCAAAATCAGCCCTTGCAAAATCGGACATCTGGTCTTTATTTCGCGTTCCGCAGCGAGTTTTTGAAATTACGCCGTTGGTCCCTGGGTCTCCGTCTCTGGACGTGAAACCGCACTCGCCAGGGGGAACCCGGCGATAGGAGGAATTTCGATTTAAGATTTTCGAATTTCGATTGTCTCTGGCCGCAGCCGGTCTTCAATCGCCAATCGAAAATCGACAGTCGAAGATTAGATATGCCAATCCGTTACGGCCGTTTTGAGATGCCGAAAACCCTCGTCAAAGACGAGAGCACAGCCACAGATACTTACGCCAGGTTCACCGCCGAGCCGTTTGAAGCCGGCTATGGCCACACCGTCGGAAATTCGCTCCGCCGCGTCCTGCTTTCCTCGCTGGAAGGCGCCGCCATCACGGCGGTAAAAATTACTGGCGCACAACATGAGTTCGCTACCCTTCCCGGTGTGGTCGAGGACGTGACCGATATCGTCCTGAACCTCAAGAAAGTGAAATTTAAGGCCGACGATCATGAACCGCGCAAACTTTCGCTCACTGTAAACAAGGAAGGCGAAGTCACCGCCGGCGACATTCAGGCCGTGCAAGGCTACGACGTGCTTAATCCCAAGCAGGTGATCTGCACGCTCGACAAGAAACATAAATTTGACGCCGAGCTCGAAGTGCGGGTCGGTCGGGGTTTTGCCACTGGCGAGGAAAACAAGCGCCCCGATCAACCGATCGGTTTGATCCCGATCGACTCGATCTTCTCACCGGTGACGCGCGTGAAGTACGCGGTGGAAAATACCCGTGTCGGTCAGCGGACCGATTACGATAAACTCATTCTCGAAGTCTGGACCGACGGACGTTTGACGCCGGATGACGCACTGCTCCAGGCCTCCGCCATTATGCGGCACCACCTCGATGTCTTCGTGAACTTCAATGAGGAGGTGATCGAATTCGACGAGACGCCGGCTGGTGTGAGCGAAGAGAACCTGAAGCTCAAGAAGCTGCTCAACATGAGTGTGAACGAGATCGAGCTCAGCGTGCGTGCAGCGAATTGCTTGAACAACGCGAATATCACCACGGTCGGCCAGCTTGCCCAAAAAACCGAGGCCGAAATGCTGAAGTATCGCAATTTCGGCAAGAAATCGCTCAACGAAATTAAAGACAAACTGCAACAGCTTGGTTTGAGTCTGGGAATGAAGTTCGATCCGGGCCTTGTGGACCTGCCGGCGAGTGGTGATGGTGCCAGCCCGAACGGGCCGGCTGCCAAAGAGTAATCGATCAGGTCCGCCGACTTATGAGGCACCAAAAAAAGACGATCAAGCTTGGCCGCACGGCTGACCACCGCAAAGCGCTACTGGCAAATCAGGTTTGCTCCTTGATCGAACATCAACGCATCAAGACAACGCTGGCCAAAGCGAAGGCGGTTCGACCGCTCGCGGAAAAGATGGTGACTCTCGGAAAAAAGGGATCGATTCATGCGCGCCGGACTGCCCTCGCGACATTGCGGCAAAAGACTCTCGTAAAGAAGCTGTTCGACGACATCGCGCCGAGATCGACGGAGCGCAACGGCGGTTATACACGCATCGTGAAGCTGGGCCAGCGTAAAAGCGACTCCGCTCCTATGGCGTTCATCGAGTGGGTCGATGCAGCATTCGTCGAGGAAAAACCGGCGGAGGAAAAGAAGGCGAAGCGGAAAGAGGCGGAACCAAACGCAAAACTAAAGCAGCCCGCGCCGAAACCAGAAGAATTGGCGGCCAAGGAAGAAGAACCAACGCCGCCACCAACAGAAGAGCCCAAGCTGAAAAAGCGCAAATGGTTCGGCCGGAAATCGGGTGAGTAGCCGGCATCGGTGATGCCGTATCTCGTGGGCGAAGAGCATCACATGCGTTAAAAATTTAGCCCGAAGACCGTTTGGGGTCTATTTTCGCAATGCGCTGAGGGCAACGCGTTCCACCTTGCCAAAGGCGGATCGACTACTCCGAAGACGATGGCAAGATCGCCAAAGGCGCAAGACGAAGTTTGGCCTCGAAAGCGAATGGTAAAGTTAGCCTTGGCAGCGAATCTTTCCGAGCGAACTTGATTGTAACTCTTTTAACATTTTTAACTGCTCCGGATGAGCCCCAATCCCTATTTGTTTATCGTCATCTTTGTTGGCGTGGCGCTCGTCTTTCCTTTGATTCCGCTGGCGCTTGCCTGGCTGTGGCGACGGTTTTTCCAGCCGCCAAAGCCTGGCGCTGAAAAAAACGCGATTTACGAATGCGGGGTCGAGTCGATTGGCGAAGCGCAGATTCAGTTCCGGTCGCAGTATTATTTGTATGCGATCATTTTTCTCATCTTCGACGTCGAAGCGGTTTTTCTCGTGCCGTTTGCGGTGGCTTTCACCGGTTTGCCTGTCGGGGCGTTCATCGCGATATTGGTTTTCCTGTTGCTCCTGATTGAGGGTCTCATTTGGGCATGGAGCAAAGGGTGCTTAAATTGGGCGCGCTGACGCGGTGGTTAAAAAAGTTAAAAGGGTTACAATGTTACAAGGGGTGTGCGAGATCGTACCGTTGTACCAATGTAACGTTTGTAACTCTCGTAACTTTTTCACGTACAACCCATGAGCGAGATCGACGAGAAGCTTCGCAGCGAATTGCAGCGACAGGGAGTCTGGGTGACTTCGATGCAGGAGCTTTACAACTGGGGACGCAAGAACTCCATTTGGCCGCTCCAGTTCGGGCTCGCCTGTTGCGCGATCGAGATGATAGCCACCGCGGCGTCGCGCTACGACATCGCGCGGTTTGGCGGCGAAGTTTTCCGGCCATCGCCGCGTCAAGCAGATCTCATGATTGTCGCTGGCACGGTCACGAAAAAAATGGCGCCGCAGATCGTACGGCTCTACAACCAGATGCCCGACCCCAAATATGTTATTTCGATGGGCGCGTGCGCAATCTCCGGCGGGCCGTTCAAGCAGGGTTACAATGTGCTCAAGGGCATCGACCGTTACATCCCGGTGGACGTTTACATTCCCGGTTGCCCACCGAGGCCGGAAGCGTTGCTGCACGCGTTCATGGAACTGCAGCGCAAGATCGACGATCAAAAACTGACGGGCGCTGGCAAAGCCGAGCACTTAGAGGCCGCCCAACCGAGCGAATTTCCGGTGCCATCCTTTGGCGAACACGATCTGGAGCCGCCAGCGAATCCGGATGTTTTTCAGCCGCCGAAGATTGAAAGACAAAGCTAAAAGTTAGATGAGTTTGGACGGCGACGTTGAATATTTAAATGAGTTACGGACGGAGACGTTGAATAGTTAAATGAGTTACAAGGTTACAAAGGATCGTATTGCCAAACGGGAAAATGCTGCGACGGCCCAAGTTCACGCCGACGATGGCAAGCGTGGATTCCAGACCTTTGAAGATTTGGAGGTCTACAAGGTCGCGCGCGAGTTTCGCAAAGCAATGTATGCGGTGAATCGCCGTCTGCCGGACTTTGAAAAATACGAATTAGGCAGTCAGATTCGACGCGCCTCAGCGTCGCTGACGAACAATATGGCAGAGGGACATGGGCGTTTTCATTACCCTGATCAAATCCGATTCTTTCTTCACTCTCGCGGCTCTTTGGAGGAACTTGTCGACGATCTTAATATCTGTTTAGGCGAGAGGTACCTTTCCCGCGAGGAAGTCGCGAAACTGAAAGAGCAAGCGCGCGGAGTCTTGATCCTAATCAACGGTTATTTGCGCTACCTCCGAAGCCGTTCCTCGTCCGTCCGCGAATCCGACGGTGCAGATTCCAATCTTATCGACGAGCTCGACAATTTGCTGCCGTTGTAACTTTGTAACCCTTTTATCTCTTGTAACCTGCCGATGGAGTCTTTAGACGAAATCAAAGCGCGCGCCGAAGCAGCTGTACCTGGCGCCAGGATCGATATCGTTCCGAATCCGGGTCCCGCGCAGCAATCGTCCCTATTGATCGACAATGATCATGCGCCAGCGGTGGCGCGTTTCTTGCGCGTCGATCCAGCGCTGCGCCTCGATTTCTGTTCCAATGTCACCGGAGTGGATTGGCTCGATCGAACGGTGAAAAAGACCGTAAAAGTGAAAAAGCTCGTCGACGGCGAAGAAAAGGAAGTCGATGAAACTGCGGAGGAAAAGATCCCCGGCTATCTCGAAGCGGTTTATCACCTTTACTCGATGACGCATAAACATGGGCCGGTGATCATTCGAATGCGAACCGCGAATCGCACGGACGGCGCACGTTTGTCCTCACTGACGCCGATCTGGCGCAGCGCGGAATTTCAGGAGCGAGAGATTTTCGATCTCTACGGCGTTCGCTTTGATGGCCATCCCGATCTGCGACGCATCTTGATGTGGGACGAGTTTGTCGATCATCCGATGCGCAAGGATTATCGCGAACCGGACGATTACGAATACGAGCCGACACCGCACGACGATGTGCTGGAGAAAGCAAAACAACATTATGCGCCGCGGCCGCAACTGGATGGTGCGGAAAATATCACGGTGCAGTCGTAACAGGTTACATGGTTAAAAAGGGTACAAGAGTTACAACGCTAAAAAAAGCCGTGACGCTTGGCCCGTTGTAACAATGTAACTTTTGTAACTCTTTTAACTTTCCAGTTCGCATGACCGCGACGATCCAAACGCTCGAACCAGTCGAGCGGCCGCCTACAACGATGGGCTCGCGACTCGAAGGCGAACTGCTCGAAGTGTCGATGGGGCCGCAGCATCCATCAACGCATGGCGTTTTCCGGATGAACGTCGCACTCGAAGGCGAGATCGTGCGCAAGCTCAAGCCGGTCTTCGGATATTTGCATCGCAATCACGAAAAGATCGGCGAGAACACGAGCTACCTCGGCTCAATGCCGTACACCGATCGGCTCGATTACTTTTGCTCGATGACCAACAACTGGGCCTACGCCCTCAGTGTGGAGAAGCTCGCAGGGATCGAAGTCCCCGAACGTGCACAATATCTGCGCGTCATTCTGGCAGAACTGACCCGACTGCAAAATCACGTCTCCCTGCTCGGATTCCTGCTCAATGACATGGGCGCGTGGGGAACTCCGCTCATGTATGCATTTGGCGAGCGCGAGAAAATCCTCGATCTCTTTGAGTCGCTCTCCGGTTCACGCATGATGTGCGATTACATGCGGTTCGGCGGATGCCGGTGCGACACGCCGCAGGGATGGATGGAACTCGCAAAGAAAATTGTCGATGTGTTTCCGCGTTTCCTGGACGAGTTCGAGAAGCTCATTGTTTCGAATGAAGTTATTATCGCGCGCACACAAAATGTTGGGAAACTTTCAGCTGAGTTAGCGATCAACGCCGGCATCACCGGTCCAATGCTGCGTGCTTGCGGAGTTAATTACGCGGCCGGTCCGATCATTAACCCGAAAGTAAAAATCCGCGCCTTTCGTCCGCCTGCGGGCGAAGCGTACGGGCGAATCGAAGGACCTAAAGGGGAACTCGGTTTTTATTTGATCAGCGACGGCGGGTCGAATCCGTATCGTTATAGGGTGCGTCCGCCGAGTCTCATCAACCTCACGGTGCTGGAAGACCTTTGTCTCGGTCATACCGTGGCTGACGTGATGGTAATTCTCGGCAGCGTAGATATCGTGATGGGAGAAGTGGATCGCTAGCGCCGAGGTTAAAAAGGTTACAAGAGTTACAATGTTACAAAGGAACAGAAACTCGACGCGCGAACCCTTTTGTAACGATGCAACCCTTGTAACTTTTGTAACGAGCACATGATCGGCACGGGCATACTCAAGGGAATGGCAGTCACGGCACGGAACTTCGTCGGAAGTTATTTCGAGAAGGACCGTCTGATTACGGTGCAGTACCCGGAGGAGCGGATTCCGCTGCCGGAAAATTATCGCAATTTTCCGTTCTTGCCCTACGACGGCGACGATCCCCACGCGGGGCTCCGCTGCGTGGCATGCAAAATATGCGAGAAGGAATGCCCGCCGCAGTGCATCTACATCGTCAAGAGCGAAGAGAAGAAGCCCGACTACATGGGCAAGCCGCAGTTTTATCCGAAGGTGTTCGACATCGACATCTCCGTTTGCATGAGTTGCCAGATCTGCGTCGAAGTCTGTCCGTTCGAAGCGATCAAGATGGACAAGGAATTCGAGCTCAGCCGGCGCGAACGCTTTGATGCGTTGCTCTTGCGCAAGACCGAGCTGGCGAAATCAAACGAGTATTATCACAGCATCTGCCCGACCGACGCGGCTGAAGTCGATGCAAAACTCGCCGCCGCAGCCGAAGCCGCTGCGAAAAAGAAGGCAGCTGCCGCGGCAACGACGCCCGGCGCAGGATCGACATCGGCACCTGGCGGGGGGCCACCATCGGCCGCCTCCGCCTAACTCTTCTCGGCGAAATCCTATGCGCGACGAGGCGAATTCGACCCGCAAGCGCGATGCGGCTTCGGACGAGCCTGTAAAGATCACAAGGCGGCCGACGGTCGCCGCAGGATTGCCAGCGATCTATCAAACGATGCGGTTCTCGCTGCGCGAGATGGGGCCGATCCGCGCCTTCAAAACATTGCTGTCGATGAACCAAAAAACGGGATTCGAATGTCAGAGCTGCGCGTGGCCGAATCCGGATAAAAATCGGAAGGTCGCGGAGTTCTGTGAGAATGGCGCGAAAGCAGTTGCCGACGAGGCAACGACCAAACGGTTAGGCGAGGAATTTTTTCGCGAGCATTCGCTGGATGATCTGCGAAGACGAAGCGATTTCTGGCTTGGGCAACAGGGGCGTCTGACCCAACCGCTGGTCAAACTGGCGGGAAGGAAACATTATCAGCCGATCTCGTGGGACGACGCGTTTCAGTTGATTGCACGCGAGCTCAATGCACTTCCGAGTCCCAATGCGGCCGCGTTTTACACAAGCGGCCGGACGAGCAATGAGGCTGCGTTCCTCTATCAGTTGTTCGCTCGCCAATTTGGAACAAACAATCTGCCGGATTGCTCGAACATGTGCCACGAATCGAGCGGCACCGCACTGAAAGAAGTGATTGGGGTCGGCAAAGGTTGCGTGACGCTGGCGGATTTCGCACAGGCGGACTTGATCTGTATCATCGGCCAGAATCCGGGAACAAATCATCCGCGCATGTTGGACAGCCTGCAACAGGCGAAGGAAGCGGGAGCAAAGATTATTTCGATCAATCCCATGCCGGAGATCGGCAATTTCAGGTTCAAGAATCCGCAAGACCTGAAGAATCCGTTGCGCATTCCGGGTCTGCTGTTCGGGGAGGGTCAGAGGCTCAGCGATTTGTGGTTGCCAATCCGAATCAATGGGGACGTTGCGGTGCTGAAGGGCATCATGAAAGAAATGCTGACCGAGGAGCGCAAGCGACCGGGTGCGGTGTTCGACCAGGAGTTTATTAGAGATTTCACCGCAGGCTTCGACCGTTTCATCGAGGATCTGGCTGCGGCGAGCTGGGATGATATTCTTTTCAGTAGCGGCGTAACGCGGGAACAGATTCGGGCCGCGGCTGAGATAGCGATCAATTCAAAACGCATCATTTGTTGCTGGGCCATGGGCTTGACCCAGCATCGAAATGCTGTCGCAACAATCCAGGAGATCATGAATTTCCTGC
>WNFX01012761.1_pt1 | contig 14559 bp, 14 predicted proteins | sample 5400111 | NCBI WGS metagenome assembly WNFX01 (sample SAMN13153363, study PRJNA577476) | soil metagenome | isolation source: 40 cm soil or saprolite under grassland replicate 1 | place: USA:California | collected 2016-06-15 | reverse complement strand
CCCCATACATCAGACGGTTCACCGCATGCTGGAGGCGCTGACGCAGGGGCTGAAAGAGCACGGCCACCAGACCGGTCGCCAGGAGCGAGATGAACAGGTTACTCCTCGCCTGCAACAGGATGCCCAGCGTGCCAACGACCAGCACATAGATGCCGATGACACAGGCGGTCAGTGTCCCATAGACCAGTGCGCGGTTAATGAGGAGGTTGATATCCCACAGCCGAGAACGGAGAATGGCAATCCCAATGGAGAGCGGGATGAGGAGGAGAGAGAAGTGGAGGTAGGTGACTGCGATCACAGTGAAGATGACATGAGGGAGACTGAGCAGCGGCAGGACGAGCCACGCCCCCGTATATCCCACAGCTGACGCGGTCAGGCCGAACACTACCCATTTGGTCTGCTGGCGTTGGGCAGAACTGGAGACGCGAAAGGCTCGGTAGCCCTGCGCGAACAGGCCAAGCATGAGGAAGCCCGGAAACCAGACCGTCTTGAAAGAAATGAGCCAGGTGGAGAAGGGCAAGCTGGGAAAGAAAAAGAGGCATCCGAAGAGGACGATCAGCACCAACGCTGGCAGCATGGTCCAGCGCGGGATGAATCGTCCATCAGGAAAGAGATAGAAGAAGAGGAAAATGGATGTCTCGCCCAGGAACGTCAAGAAGCTCAGCAACAGCCACCAGAGCGGATGACGCGCTGCAAGGGTGTCGGGAGAGCTCAGAGAGGTGACCACCGCCCCAAAAGTCACGAGTGCCAGCGCGACAAAGAGAGCCATGCGATCCTCGGACTTGTGCCAGAAGATGACCGCGCCGACGGCAAACCAGACGATCAGGGAGACGATGGCAATCGTGATGCAGTATGCAGCGAAGAAGCCCACCGAGATACCCAATACCTGAAGTTCCTTCACACTGCTTGGAGTGAGATCGAAGAGTGGACACATCCTCTGTGTGCAGATCGTCTGGACTCGTGCATAAGCACCGGGGATATTCGCGAAACAGTATACCACGGTCAGCACGGCCACGACGATCCAAGCTCCTCGTGCCAGGAGAAGCCAGGACCCGGGCCTTCGTGGCCCCTCGGGCAGTTTGCGCCTGAGAGCAGAGGGGGTGGGCACAAACAGACGGTTCATACGCCTCCTCCTTGTATATGTGTCTGATACGTCCTCGTCAAGTCTCCTGAGAAGATCATGTCCTTCTCCTCTTCATACTCTACTCTACCACGTTGCCTCACGCTCCGCCACACCTTTGTTCTCTCCTTCGAGAAACTGGAGGGCATCTCAGCCCCTCCACAACGCAACTCGCCGATCACCCCTGAGTCAGAGACGCCTCTGCCGGTTGCGCTACACGATCCGGCTTGTAGGAGAGACGGCCCCTGGTGAAGATGATGATCAGCACTGGGAACACGACCAGGGTGAGTCCCAGGAACAAGAGTGTAGCTGCTGGAGGAATCATCGGGAGCCTGGGAATCAGGGCAATCGTTGTCCCATTGGAGGCAGCGTGCAGGATCGCGGAGATGATGACGCTACCTTTCGTCTTGTTGAAGATCCATGTCCAGGTGATCCTGGTTGCTGCAGCGAAAACCATAAAGAACACAAAGTAGCCGATGGAAAATGGTCCCAGCAGACCTGTCACAAAGAAGGCAGGGAGATGCCAGAGGCTCCAGAGCACCCCCAGCGTGACTGCTGAGAGCCAGGGGGCCATCCGCTGTTGCATGGTGGGCAGCGCGTATCCAACCCAGCCCATTTCTTCCCCCATCGTGCTGATCAGATTCACCACGAGATAGGGGAGGTAGATGGTGAAGAGCAGTGACCACTGTGCGAGGAGTGTGGGCAGAGAAGTCCTCCCAATCGTGATGATCCCCATGCCCACGTAGAGCAAGGGGTAGCCCGGGAGCGCCAGGAGGTACCAGCCGGCGCCAACGCGCCACTGCCCGATGCGGCGCAGCAACTGCCGCAGGCCAGCCTTCCCAAGCGTCGCCGCCGTCACGATGACGGCTGCAAGCGTTGGTCCGGTAAACGAACCGATCGTCGTAAACAGCGGGAGGCCAGGTATCAGATCATGCACTGGCAAGGTGAGTGGAAGGAGGCCAAAGCCGCTCCTGGTAAGCAAGAGCGGCAGGATTGTGATCCAGGCTCCGGCAAACGCCAGGACAAAGAAGGCGATCAACGGATGCCTGATGATAAGACGCTTGAGCGGTGAAGGGGTCGCAGTCAGCGACGTTGTGGTGATGGTAGACATGCTGTGTTTCCTTCTCTGCAGGAATCTCCTGCACTGTGATAGCCGAGACAAGGCTGGTGCTTGTCGCAGAAAACGTGCCAGAATACAACATACGTCTTACTTGGCGGTGAGAGCGAGATCATCGCTTCTCGTTGTCACTGCTTGAGTTCTAGCATACCTGGTAAAGCTTCCCGCTGTCATGGGTGTAGGTTCCCGACTCAGTCGGGAAATTTCTCAGCTCTGGCGGCTCGTGGAAGGCGTTGCAGGGCAGGCTGACAGGCACTGGGCAGAGCATGCGCACAGATGTGGGGACAAGAGACAGGGTCGAGAGCGGGAAAGGTCGAGCTCTCTGCACAGGGGTGGATATTTCGAGGGAAAGATGTAACCTGCTTGAGTTCCGATTGGCGTTTGGAAACAGAACTTGCCCTGGAGGCCTGACTTTTTTCCCATGCGGTTGTGCTGACTTATGCTCTTCGATATACTCGCCGAGACGCTAGGAGTTCCGACACTGTCCACCGACGAAATTTCCAAAGCCAAGGGGCTTGCGGTAGTTTTTTGACGAAAAGGTATACGACCTTAACTACTGACAGACCCAATGGAAGAAGATCCACGGATCTTCTATAATGGTATATCAGAGAAAGGAGGATAAGTATGTCTCTACTAACCGATATTTCTCCTGTTGCTCCCGAAGATTATCCGCGCGTCGTTGAGGTGTGGGAAGCATCGGTACGCGCAACCCATCATTTTGTCGCGCAATCAGACATTGAGATTTTCAGACCACTGGTGTTCGAGGAACTGCCCCACACCGATTTGGCTTGCATGCGTGATGGAAACGGTATGGTGGCTGGGTTTATTGGCATCGCAGAGGGAAAAGTTGAAATGCTGTTCATTCACCCTGATTATCGCGAGCAGGGCATCGGGCGAACTCTGCTCAGCTATGCGATCCATGAGCGCGGCGCGACGACAGTTGATGTGAACGAACAAAACGATCAGGCACTTGGCTTTTACATGCGGATGGGCTTTGAGGTCGTTGGTCGTTCTGAATTGGACAGCAACGGCAAACCCTATCCTCTGCTGCACATGCACTTGACATCTTCAATGGATATTTGACACCAAGTATGCATTAAGAATGAATATACTTGCCGTTTGACTCGTAAATCCTCTCAACCGTGTTTTTGGGTGCAAAGCGCTTGTAACTTTCGTCGACGGGCCTAATAGGCCAATAGGCTCCTTACTTTGCGGCTGGTACCGGCTTACGTAGCGATGCCCCTTCACATATCTTCAAGTATTGATGAGCTTATCTGATGTAACTGCCAAAAATGATGTCAATACGTCCATGCCCAAGGCAATTGCTCACTTTCAGCGCCGCGTCCCGGTCGAGGTCGGGCGATTGAAGTCGGCCTTCCAGAGGTGGAAGCGGACGACCTGAAAGGTACTCATAGAGCTCCTGGGCGAACTGACGGCGCCATGCGTGAATGTCGGTATCCGGCAACCTGGCAAAGACTTTTTCATCGCCAGCGCGGCCTTCAACCACTCCGAGCACTGCCTGTTCCCGACCAGGAAACACCGGCACTTTCCGATCTTTGCCCCCTTTGCCCCGGCAGACGTGCACCACCAGCTGCCCGTCACTGGGACGATAGTAGATATCGCGCACATACAGATCACGCAGCTCTTCCCGACGCAATCCGCTGGCCAGGCAGAAGTTGATGAATGGTCGCCAGTTGTCTGGCTGGAAATGCTTGTCGCGGGCGGCAGGATAGCGTGAGCGCTTAATATGTTCACGCTTGCGCTTGGGAAATTCCACGCGTTCTGCCAGGTGACGATCCCCAAAGAACATGCGCAAGGCAGAGCGCTCCGTGGTGAGCGTCCAGGCGCTGTAGCCCTTGGCTATCCGTTGGGTGAAGTAGAGCGATGCGAGCTCGTCGGCCCGTTGCCTGATATGGTCGAGATCGCGGACACCATGCTCCTGGCGACACCAATCGATGAAGCGCATGGTCTTCTTTTGATAGTTGTTGCGCGTTTCAAAGGCGTGGATCTTGCCGTCGCTAAAAGCAAAGGTGGACTCACCACGCGCCTTTGCTTCGGCTTTGGCCTGTGAACGTTTCTGGCCGTCAGCCATCAACGTATCAAGATGCTGAACCGCCGCGTATTTTGCACCTGGTCGTTTGCCCAGTTGTCTATCCTTTCTCACTAGTCAGCCAGTAGGAGAGTTGAGAATTTTCCGAAGCTGGACTCTTCCCAGAGAAGTGAGAGACGCTCCTCGATCTACCCATTTCTCCCTTATCTGTTTATTCGGACATTTTAGCGCTTGCTTGGCTATCATCGTTCGAAGAGCAGACCAGCACCGATGATCGGTGGGAAGTCGCACTACCAGGACGACATCCATTCCTGCCGATCAGACTCTCACTGCCGGCAGGCACGCACTCCATGCTCGCGTACCTATGAGGAACAACAGGTCAAACCGTACCGACCTCTCAGAAACTGCTGAGGTATCCAGACATTGCCAGGTGCAATGCGAACCAATCCATGACGGCTGGATCAGACCACGCTCGTGAGGTGAGCCATTCCCATCAACGTCGAGGTTGATCCCGACGGGCAGATGCAGCCCTGTTTCTTTTGTGGTGAGTTCTACGCGCGCTGCGCAGCGCCTCATTACCCCGATGCCGGGAACCACCAGACGAAACAACTCCTGTTGCCATTGTCGGTCCCAAGAGCACGGACTGAGCTTTCCTGGAGGAACTCACAGGCGCAGCCGCTCAGCACTGCAACTCCATGATGGAGGAGTCAAACCAGGTTACGACCACAAGCATACCATATGGACTCTGCATATCAGCAGAAAATAGCGGTAAAAACGGCTCTTCAGGTACTCTTCACTGGCAGATCATGACACAAGCACAGGAGGGAAAGAAGGCAGGAGAGTGGCACGTCATGACATGTAACCAATGCCACCAGCTCTCTCTGACCGGCATGTCATGACCGCTTTCTTCATCGGCAGGAGTCCCATCAACCGGCACATCATGACCGCAAGGCCAGGGCCCACAGGCATTTCATGAACAATGACCCTGTTCCGCGTCGTCGGCTCGACTGGCACGTCATGACACGGCCAAACGGCTCAGGAAGCCGAATGAGCAGCACAGCGGGAAACGAGAACTGGCACGTCATGACCCACTGGCAACCTCGTCTCGATCTTCTCACCTGCCACGTCATGACAGGGGCACAGCACAACACTGGCACATCATGACACGCAAGGCCAGGACGATTCTCACCTTCGATCGGCAGATCATGACATCGCAGCGCCATCAGCTGCGAGCCGCAACTGGCAGATCATGACAGCACTCGTTGCCGTCGTTGAGCCTCGCTGCTGGCACATCATGCCACTTTTTGACCCTCAAAAAAGTCGTGATGTTTCGCGGTCTCCCGACCACAAGTTATAACTTTATGAAAATAACTGCAAAGCTTGTAGGATAAGATCAGGCAGGAACGTTGGTGCTCCTCCCGGGCTTCCTTGACATGTGATAGAACGAATGCAGTCGTAACGCCTTCGCACTGGCCGAGGTCTGAGCCAAGTGAGTACATGAGACACTACACCCCGTTTGCTTGCCAAGCCCCGCTACAGGCTGATACAAGCTGCCTGCTTCTTGACAAATCACCAAATATATGGTAGAATTGTAGGTGAAGATGAGAAAGGCCGCACATGGGATGCGGCTTTTTTGCTAGGCAAAAGTCCCGATCGCCATTAAGCCGAGGAAGGTTTCTCCCGAAACTGTCCCCGGCTCTCGTGCTTTTCGTGACGTTCTCTCTGTCTCCATCGTTTTTGGCCTCGTGCTACTTTTCTCTTGTCATCTGTCGTAGAGCAAGCAGACGCTCTATTGAACGGAGAAACAGACGGGGTAGGAAAGGTGGATGTGCGCTGACGCATATTCAGGGGAGGTGACGTTTTAGTACAAAAGCAAATCGGGCGGATCAAAGAAAGGAATTGGAATGCCCAACAACAAAGAACCACAGGGAAAAGAGGTCGGTGTGCGTTATGTCACGGTTCGCGACGTGCTAGAGATGTACGACATCTCGGAGCGAACCCTGCGGCGCTGGACTCTTGGCAAGGAGACACGTAAGGTCCTCAAAACCACGACCGATATCAAGGGACATCTACGAATGGAACTGGCGGAGGTTGAGCGGGTCATGGCGAACCGCAATGTTCCCCCAATCCACTCTACCAGCAGGTCCAAACAGTGCAGGCTCGCGTCGGGCACCTGGAACAGCAGGTGTCACGTTTGCGAGCCGAGATTGAGGACCAGCGTGGAAGCAGCGAACAACTGCTCCAGGCGCTAGCGGCCCAACAGGTACCAGGAGAAAACGACGCGCACACCTCCTCACTGCTCTTGCAGCAGATCACCCAGGCGCTGACCGACGTCCGCCGCCTGCGCACCAGAGCCGGGAGTGGAGGAGATGAGGACATCTTGAAAAAGCGTGGATTGCCGCCTGGCACGATCCGCCTGGTAGACTTTGTGAAGCTGCACCAGGTCAACCTCTGGGATCTCAAACAACTGCACTGGGGCCGCACGATCACCCTTGAGGTGTATCTGCGTGAGGTGCAGGCCAGGCGCAATAAGCAGGAATGGTGGGTGACTCCCGAGCAACATACCGCTCTGGCGAACTACTGGCACATGCACCAGCTGCCCTTTACAGCCTGCCCGGTCTGCGATGCTGCGGGAGAGGGAACTGATGTAAAAGAGGCATAGCGACATGGGTGATGCCCCTTTGAGAGCAGAAGAGGCTCTTTTTTGCCCTTTTTCCCCACACAGACAGACTCTCCTAGAACGATCTCCATGGTCTTCACCTCACTATCGGTGCTCACCTCTTTTGCGCTAACGAACCAACACAACCACGATCCCAGGAAGGATCGATCCAGTACGAAGTGCCAGTATCGCCAGTACCACACCGGAAGCCTCGTACATCCCTGCATTGACGAGATCGAAATGCCCCATCGCAAACAGGGTAGCACTCACCAGAACCGCCATCACGACGGGATACCTCCTTGCAAGTTGCCTGCACACAAAACCCCTGAACAGGACCTCCTCACACATTGGTGCAATACCCGTGATGAGGAGAATCATGACATCCCGCGAAATCGGGAGTGTATTGTAGCGTGTAAGCAGCGTCTGTCTACTCAATGGCATAACGTGAAACAGCGCCATGAGGAGTCCAGACCAGAGCCCGCTTACAACCAGAACCAGGGGAATGCTCGTGATCGCGCCGATACAGGACCAGATCGTACGTTGGTTCCAAACGATGTGAACCAGACCCAGATCTGCATGGGTGGTTGCACGTTTTTCTAGAACGAGCGCACCTGCACAAGCAACAGAGACCATTGCCGCGTACACTGCACCGATCTGGATGAGCAGGTACACCGCGTCAAGCGTATCATTGTGCAACCGAAACACGACGTCCTGTTGATTGGTAAGCGCAATCCAGACGAGAGTGCCAGCCAGAAAGAGCAGGCTTGCACTCACAAGGATGATGAGGCGGGGAGAGCGCCTGTTCTTCAAGGCGCACTCCTCTCGGGGTCCCCCAGACGAGACTGAAAATTGCTGAGCGTGACGACTCCCCACGGCTAAAGCCGGGGGCTTCTCAGAGGCGCGTCCTCTGAACGCTCCGTCCGAGCGCGGGCTTCTGTTTCAAGGGCTTCAGTCCAATCCGCAGGATGTTACGAGCGGCATTGTGGTCTCTGTCCAGGGAGCACCCACAGGAGCACTCATGCCATCGCTCCTCTAATTCCTTCTGGGCAATCGCACCACAGCCGCTACTGATATTTCTCAGAATACTTTTCGTTTTTCTCTCAGATAACTTGGCTCATGTCCACTTTTGGGGATAGATGAGCTTAGCGCCGGTGAAAGATGAGCTTATGAGAGTTTACCAGTTTGCTCTTGAAGAAGGTCCTACGTAAAAAAGGTCCAGACGTTCACCCATCAGCTTATGATTGAACAGCAGAAACCAAGCCTCTCGCAGGATATTCACAGAGAAATGTTTTGATAGATGGTTAAACCGCGTGGAGCACTCGCTGACGCAGAAGAGAAAATCCAGCCTTCCCATACATGGTGCGTTTAATGAGTTTTAATTTGGTCACTTGCCCCTCGACCTGGCCGTTGTTGATGGACCAAGTAAGGCCCGCTTTCACTGCGGCTTTGTCTTTCTCCACCCCAGCCGCAAATGACTGAAGCTCTTCTAGATCGCTGGCGACAACCCGCTCTAACCAGGTATCTAAGCGATCTCCTTGCCGTTTGTGCACCATAGTGAAGAAGTCTTGCACGAGATCGTACGCTCGCTTGAGTGTGTTACTGGTCTGGCACAAGGCGACAAGATCCTCTTGTTCAATCTCATCAAGCGTCTTCGGGTCACGGACAAATAGCCAGACAGCCGTGTTTGGCGTATATTTCTTGATGCGTTCGACGTTGACAGGGACTTGAATCTCTGTCTGTTTGAGTGTAGCAAGGTAGCGATAAACGCTCCGATCTGAGCCGGTATAGCCTTGCGCCTTGATCTCTCGATAGAGCGCAATCCCCTTGTGTTCTCCCTCTTTCCAACGTTTGAGCACAAAAGGAGCAAAGGCATCAAAGGAACTCGATTTTTTCCGTCGCTCCCTAGCTTCAGGGAATGTTCCAGCCGCAAGCCATTTTTGGACCGTACGAGAGCTTCGACCTAGCCGACCAGCAATTTCCTTGGGAGTCATCCCTTGCTGCCCGAATTCAACCACCTGCTGATAGCGAGCATATCTGCCTGCACGCCTCGCCAGTCGTGCTTTCTTCACACACGCAGGCTCTGGTGGCCGCCACTCTTGGATGCTGATCTGCTGCTTCGTCGGTTCGTCTGAGCGGGGCTCGTTCTCCGTTTGGCTCACAGCCAAGATTTCCGCTTGATAACGAGCCAAGAGCAGTTGTGTGGCTTCCGTCAGATTCTTACAGACGTGGAAGCGATCGGCTACTTGAATAGCCTGAGGAGCGCCTTGAGTCGCCGCTGAGGCATACTCAGTGCCACGGTCTCGACTCACCACCTGAATCTCTGGGTTGTCTCGCATCCATGCTGCTGAGGTTTCCGCTTGACGATCCGGTATTATGAGGGATTACTTCAAGAAAGTCCCTGCCACATGTGATCACATTCCCATGAACGAGAAGACAATCATTCCATCCGAATATCTTCTCCAGGCAGGTCGCTCCTTGTTCAAGTGATGCGTTGTTTTGAATACAGAAGTAATCCCTCTTAACAGCTAAGAGGTCTACAGGAATCCGTTTCTCAAGGTCTATCAAGATCGTTCCGAACGTTTTGGCGCGAAGAAACGAAAAATCATCTACCCCAAGAACGCGCGGAGTGGGACGGTGCGTCTCTGGCTGTGCGCGGATGAGCCGCAAGAAGGTATCTGGGCTAGTGGTAAGGCCCATGCCTGCCACCAGACGTTTGCCTGCTTCCCCACCGAGGGCAAAGCCAATGAGGGTAAATACATCGGTGAGCCGCATGGTGCGCCGAGCATAGGGGGCTACAACAGTCGGCAAGCGCTCGGTAAATATCTCCCGCGCACACTCTGGGTTGGTACAGAAGAAGCGGCGGACATGCAGTTGCAGACGTACGGCGCAGCCCATCCAGGGGAGATCTGCCACTGCTCTGACATAGCGCGAGTGAATTCGTGCTGAACGCCCATGGCAGAGAGGACATTCTGCCTCTTCCGAAGTCGTCGTCACCACGACAGTAATCGCCGCCTCGGAGGCGTCAATGAGCTGTAAGTGCAAGCAGGTGGGATCGGGGAGCAGTGTCGGCTTTGCCATCGCATCAGGTATCCTTCCATCTCTTCTTCAGATAGAGGGAAGAATATCAACACTTAAATGAGATGGCAAGAAATGTTGCCAAATGGCTCATTTTTAGGAAGAACAGGCGTTCTTCATCAACTGTGCGGAAGACCCCCCAGGCGTTGATCAAGTATCGTGCAGACTTCCTCGCCTCCCCTTTCATTACCACGTTCGAACTGCCATATCTGCTTAACGCAGCCGAATCCGGTGGAACACGTATCCTCCCGGTCATTATTCATCCTTGTCTCTTTCAGGAGAGTCCTCTCGCGGATTTTCAAGCTATCAACAAACCCACCCGCCCTCTGAGCCTGCTCTCTTTCGGCGCTCGTGAGCAGGTCTGGGTCTCCCTTGTCCGTTCCCTCATTCATACCTCATCCACTAGAGACATCCTGTAAATCCCAATGAAACGGCGGAAATTGCAGACGTATCCTGTGGATGAGTTCTCTCAGCAGGCTTGAGAGTCTTTCACGCCGAATCTACCGTAACGGTTATGCTCTGATTTGAAGGGGCTGACCCAGGATTAATGCTTAGCCAAGGGGTTTCCCACTGCCCTGCTCCACAGTTTGTTATGGTTACCTCACGATTTGTTATGGTTAGAGGACCACTTTTGCCGCTGAAATCACCTTTGTTGGTCGTATCAGTGAGGCAAGCCAGCGGCAATTGAGGAGAAGAAACAGCACTAGTCAGAAGAACATGCTGTTGGGACTCAACTGATGCTAGTTGACTCATCATCTGACTTTGAGCGCTATCGCTCTGATGCTGAAAATACAGTGGCAGAAGAAGACTCGTCATGATGGGAAAGGCAACGACAAGAAGCCTTTCCCATCATCGTCTACTGCATCTTCTCCGTTGCTGTTCCGCTTTCTCTCCCCTCGTTTGGATCGGATGACGCTTCCGACGTTTCCGCTTAGCCATTACAATCTCCTCGCTATTTACTCATGATTCCCTCTAGCATCTGATTCTCTCTCGAATCTACACATGTACAGGCTTTCCCCCTTATTCCCCCAATTCCTCAAGCGTGAGATCGATGGTGGGCATTCTGAGTGGTGCAGGTCGCATCCCGTGCAGCAGAAGCAAGGTTCGCATGGCTCGTTGGCGCACATGAGCTGAGACATCGGACCCGGACATCTCTTGCAGAACAGGATATACCGAGGCAGGGACGCGCTTGCCCATGATGCCTAACGTCTCCACGGCGGCGCACCGCACGTAGGGAACGGGATCGGTCAGGGCCGCGAGAACTGGCTCCACAGGAGCACGCAGTGGTGCTTTGCCCAATGCGTCCAATACATCTTCGCGCACTGCAGCGTACTCGTCGTGCAGGGCTTGAAGAAGCGGTTCGAGTGGGATCTGGTCCCCGAACCACTCTACCAGGGAGATACAGCCATGAGATGCAGCGGCGCGCACTTCTGGCTCCGGGTCATGGAGGGCTGAGAGGATGGGAGCGATGGGGACGCGTTGCTCTGTGGCCATGAGCGTTTTCATTGCCGCTTCGCGTATGTACTTTTCCTCCTGCTGGAGATAGGGCAACACGATCTCAAGAGGAATGGCCCGGGAGGGTCGTTCGCGCAAGACCGAGAGCGCGGCAGTACAGACCGTCGGTTCAGGATCGGCAAGCAGTCTCATCAGCAACTCATCAGTCATCCACTCTTTCCAGATGGCCAGATCCCCGGTCAGCACCTCGCGTAACCAGGGATGTTCCTCGGGATCCAGGACCAAACGAACGAAGAGATCAATCGCTTCCACGGCTTCCGTCACTGCGAGCGTATGAGCCACCTCCATGCGCAGAAAGAGAGGGGACGTTTCAGAGTCAGCCAGGATCGCCATCAATGCGGTAGTAGGCAGTGGTTTCTCGATCTCGCACATGAGTCGCAGAATGGCCGTCTGCTCTTGCCAATGTGATGTTGAATTGAGTCGATCCAGTAGAAATTGGGCCTCCACCAGGTCCAGGTACCCATGTCTACGCAGATCGCGCCAAGCCTCCAGACGGTGCTCTAGATCAGCCGACTGGCACTGTGCCAGCAAATGACGATACAAGCTCTCGTTCTTCCGCATGGGTCTATCCTTTTCTTGTGCATCCCACGCAACGCGCTTCCAGGCAACTATGCGCTTTTATTGTACCATATGTCAATCCCAGCATTCTCCGGCTCTCCAGAGCTGCTGACAAGACGATACCTTCATCCATCACTCCGGAAACAGGGTATCCTGGCCTCCCTGTTGTTTTTCATGACGCAGCTTCTTCTGCCTGGCACGCCGACGATCCTCCAACTGCTTACGAATAGAGGGTGCCGATGGAAGATCCTCCGGCAATGGAGCGTGCAAGTCTTTGAGCGTATTGCGGATAGTGCGACCAACGCCAAAGTGCGTTTCAATCGCCTGGTCCTCGCCGATAATACGCTCCCGACGCAGCTTCCCATCGGTCTGTGTAATCCGAAAGAGGTTAGCCGCTAATTCTTCTGAACCCATGTGGTCGAGTATTTCGCTGCCCTCGGGAATTCCCTTATGCAGGCGAATGTCTTCAGAGTCCATCGCATAGAGTCCCAAATAGCCAGAGTCGTGAAAGACGCCGAACGACTCTGAACGAACCCCAGACTGCGCAGCGGCTTCTGAGAGATTCTTATTCCCCTCGACGACCTGCAAGCGAAACTGTATCCGCGTCTCTTGTTCTTGCCGGAGTTGGTGCATCTCATGAGCACGGGTTGACACCGCAAAGTAGTGTTGAGCCTCGGCTATAGCTGGCTTGCGTGGGTCGCCATTCATCGCAATGAGATAGCAGGCCAGCCTTGAAAGATAGTAGTCTTTGGTCTGCTGGACCGCGCCCTTCCCTCCTTGGATCGGTTTAATGGCGTCATTAAAGTGATCTGAGATAATGTTGCCCGTCGCTTCGCAAGATACCATAGCCTTTTTGATCACTTTTTCGAAGTTCTGCCAGCTACTTTTATATCCAAGCAGTGGCTGCAGCTCGCGCGCCTCCCAATATTCGACATTATAGGGATTGAGATGTTTGATCGATTCAAAATCTGGTGAGACCGCCATTGCATACCTCCATCAATCATCCAACCCGTAACAACTTGTTACGGGTTGCCAGCAAAATCACCTCTCTGAGAAGAACGAGTGAGCACGCCAGATGCGCCAGTCATCTCGCCACAAACGGCGGGAGGTGCTACGATGGTACCACCTTCGCACCTCCACAGCAGAGACTCCCCCGACCTCCAACAGACGGTGCTTTCTTGTAGAATCCTGACTATAGGACAGCTCTTGCTGGCTGCCAAGTTCTGTGTTTATGATAATAACCCCACAGCTTACCGAGAGCCCTACTGTTCTTCTAACCAGTCCGGTAACGACTTTCCCTCACTGCTCCCTTTGTTCTGACGAAAACGCGCCAGCAGCTTATCTGCATTCGTCCCCTCGGGCGGCTCTAGGAGATCGGACACTGGCACATCCGGCAGACGCCGCAACACCTGCGCCAGAATAAGTAGCACATCGGCTACCTCATGAATCGTCATCGCTTCAAAGTCATTCGCCGTCAATTTCTTCCCCATCTCAATTGCCTTTCTCCTTGCCTCTTTTCTTTTCCCGATGAGAAGCATAGCTCATCCTGCTCGCATCATCCCCGCTTTCGCGCCAACGGGATCACAAGATGAGCCATGGTGAGCTGCCAGACCTCTTCAACGCAGGGCCTAACAGGGCTGGTACCCTCATTACCAGCCCTTTCGTGTGTCTTGTCACCACTTCCATACTACGCCCTTCCTGGGTACTCCTCAGAAAGGATGATCATCCAAATCGCCGAGTACATCCCCATCAGTAGAACCCGCAGCCACCGAAGCCGTGGTCGCTGGCTTGTTTCCGAGAAACTGGAACTTGTCTACCTGCACGTCCAGAGCCAGACGAGGCACACCATTTCTATCGGTGTACTCACGCGGAACCAACTCCCCCTGGATATAGACCTGCTGGCCCTTCTTCACATACGTGTTGATCGTCTCCGCCTGCTTGCGGAATGCGACACAGTTGAACCACGTGGTCGCTTCTTTGTCCTTCGTTTTCCTTGTCACCGCGACAGAAAACTTCGTGACGGCTGTCCCATCCGGGGTATAACTCATCTCTGGGTCACGCCCCAGATTGCCGATAAGGGACAGTTGTGCCATGCTCATTGCCAGTTCCTCCTTCAGTATGATACTGATTCTTTCTTTTTCTGGACTTCCCGTTCGGTCGCCCAGCAGACCTACGCCCGTTTTCCCCTCTACTCCCTCCGCAAGGTTGGGGGCCTTTTGTCCAAGATAGTCTAAACGTCAATATATCAGTCTCTCCTGTATAAGCTACTACTGGCTTTACCTGTGTTTTTGTGATTTGCCATGATACTTGTCCTCTCAGGACACTATTTGGTTCTCCCGCAGGCTCGCTGCTGTGACCGTGATCGAGGAAGCAAGCTCCGTGCGTGAAAGCAACGACGCAGAGGAGCTCGATGCCTACTGCGATCTATGGTTCTCTTCTCTCATGGGGATGCGTGGGCTTTCGCT
>WNFX01003999.1_pt1 | contig 14559 bp, 14 predicted proteins | sample 5400111 | NCBI WGS metagenome assembly WNFX01 (sample SAMN13153363, study PRJNA577476) | soil metagenome | isolation source: 40 cm soil or saprolite under grassland replicate 1 | place: USA:California | collected 2016-06-15 | reverse complement strand
GGACGATCTGGTGACGCTGATCGCGGCGAAGTACGGCCTAGAGAAGGTCCAGGCTCAGCGCGATGTCGACGCTCTGTTGAAGGGCCGCCAGATCTGACGCGGGTCTTCATGACGCCGACCCATGATGATGGGCCGAATGATGGGCCAAGGTTGCTCTCGCGGCCCCGGTCCGTCTTCCATCCGAGAGGTGAGGAATCGCAGGCAATGGGCGCATTCGATTACGGGACCGAGGCGGAGCTGTTCCCCACCAGGAGCTGGAAATCCGCGCGACGCCGCTTCGCCTATCGGCGATTCGGCAACGCCGCGGAAGCCATCCGTTTCGCCATCGAGGAGCTGCCGCCCGAACTGCTTTCGGGCGCCTACCTCGAAGTCGATGAGGCGAGATTCGACGGCGGCGGAATCCGCAAATTGTACGACAGCACCGAATACCCGCTGCCCCGCAACAAGGTTGCCCGGTCACCCGTCGAGCGGCGAGCGGCAGACAGTTTCGAAGGGGCTTGCAGTCGATGAGCATACGCACGAACGCCAGGACCGTGGTCTTCGGTCGTCCGTTTTCGCTGAAGGGGATCGATCGCGTGTTGCCGGCGGGCGACTACCGGGTGTTGACCGACGAGGAGCTGATCGAGGGACTCTCCTTTCCCGTGTACCGCCGGGTTTCGACCATGATCTTCCTGCCGGCGGAATTTCACCGGTCTGGCGCGGTCGAGCTGGTGACCATCGACCCGCTGGATCTTCGGGCCGCCGAGGCGCGCGACGACGAAACGCACCAGGTGCCCGCGATCGATGCGGCGGCCCCCGGATAGATCAGCTTCTCCGGGACTTTCGACGACACGGCGGCTGTCGACGTTTGCCGCCCGCTGCGCACGAGAAACGCGGGAACTAGAGGACACGGATGGCAAAGGAAGAGCTTCTCGAGTTCGACGGCGTCGTGACCGAGGTATTGCCGGATGGCAAATACCGGGTTCGGCTCGACAACGACCATCAGATTCTCGCCTACAATGCCGGAAAGATGCGCAAGTTTCGCATTCGCACCGGCGTCGGCGACAAGGTCATCGTCGAGATGTCGCCCTACGATCTGGAACGTGGACGCATCAGTTACCGTCACAAGTCCGACCGCGCCGCCGCGTCACCCGGCCACAGCCCCAATTTTCGCAGGCGCTGAACTCCGTACGCCGGAGCAAAACCCATTCAGGTCGGATCGTGGTGGGTAATGGACATGGCCGGCCGCGACGAACTCAAATCTCTTCCTTCACCCTCGGCGGTCCCATCAGCGCCGGCTGGAACAGCACCGCGGCCGCCATGGTGCACACCAGCGCGAGCGCCATCAATTTGCCCATGCTGGAGGTGCCGGGGTGGTTCGAGAGCCACAGGCTGCCGAAGGCGGTGGCAGTGGTGAGCGCGCTGAAGATCACCGCGCGCGTGAGGCTTGATTGCAGCAGCGCGGTTTTTCCCTGCCGCCATGCCATGATGTAGTAGATCTTGAACGCGACCCCGACGCCGAGCAGCAGCGGCAGCGCGATGATGTCGGCGAAATTCAGCGGAAGGCCGAACACGACGCACAGCTCAAGCGTGACGACGCCGGCGACGAGCAGCGGCACCAAGGTGAGCAGGACGTCGGTGATCCGGCGCAAGGTGATCCACAACAGCACGGCGATGGCGCTGAGCGCGAAGATGCCGGCTTGGATGAAGGCCCGCACCACGGTGTGGCCGGCTTCGAACAGCGCCACCGCCGGTCCGGTCGCGTTGGGCTCGACCGCCAAGACCGCCGTCACGAACTCGCGCAGAACCTCGGTGTTGTCGGGGTCGCCCTTGGGCAACACCTGAACCCGCGCGTGCCCGTCGGGCGCGATCCACTCCCGGGCCAGATCCGGCGGGATGCTTTCCGCGGTGACGCGCTCGGGCTTGAGTTCTTGCCGGAGCTGGTCGAGCGAGATCCGCAGCGGGTCGACGACCGCGGTTTCCGCCTGCTTGCGGGCGGCGGGCTCGGATTTGGCCAGGCGCGACAACAATCCGGACAAACGTCGTGCCGCGTCGGCTCCCGGTCCCTGCTGATTTCCGGCTACCTTCGTCAAAGTGTCGGCCGTGGACGACAGCGCCTCGACGTTTTCCTGGTCGGTAGGCGGCGGATCGGTTTCCTTCGGGTTGAGCGAGGGGTCGATCGCCGCTGCCGCCGTGGCGATGAGTTTGCGCTTTTCGTCCTGATTCTTGGGCACCAGGTCCTGGAGCGTCATCGTGCGCGAGACTTGCGGCACACTTGCAAGTCGCTCGGCGATTGCCTCCGCCGCGGGGAGGTTCGGCGCCATGATCTCCACCGCATTGGCTCCGGTCTGCGGATCTCTTCTCAGCTCGAGGAAGGTCGCAACCGACTCGACCTTGGGATTGCGCAGATGCAGCGGATTGAAGTCGAACGGCAGGAACAGCAGCAGCGGCGAGGCGGACGCCACTGCCAGCACCGTGAGCACCACGACCGCAATGCGGTGCCGCTCCAGGAACCGATCCGCCGGCGCCAGCGCCGAGAACCCCATGGCGTGCAGCTCGCCGGGCGGCTTCAGGATCGCGAGCAGCGCCGGCAGCACGGTGATGCTGCTGAGGAACGCGATGATCATGCCCGAGCCTGCGATCTGTCCGAGCTCGGAGAGGCCGCGGTACGCCGTCGGCAGGAATGAGGAGAAGCCGACCGCGGTCGCCGCCGCGGCGAGCGCCAGCGGGCCGCCGGCTTTTACCGCGGAGCTGTGCAGGGCGGTAGGCAGATCCTCGTAATCGTGGCGTTCCGCGCGGTAGCGCACGCTGAACTGGATGCCGAAATCGACGCCGAGCCCGACGAACAGCACGAAGAACGCCACCGAGATCAAATTGAGCGCGCCTACCAGGAACAATCCCCACGCCGCCGAGACCGCCAGGCCGACCGTGATGCTGACCGCCACCGCGAAGATGATCCGGAACGAGCGCAGCGCCAGCCACAGGATGAGCAGCACGGCGAGCAGCGACACGGTGGCGTTGAGGCCGGCATTCTGCTTGAGGGTGCCGAATTCGTCGTCGCCGATCGGCACCAGCCCGGTCTGGCGCACCCGGGCGAGGTAGCCCTGGGCGAGGTGCAGATCCGCGGCGGTCTGCACGATCGCATTGGTGGCTAAGTGACCGGGCTGCAGTGCGCTGAAGTCGAGCACCGGCTCGACCTCGACGAATCGCCGCAGGTCGCGCGGTTCCGCAGGCTTGCCGCCGGCCAGCACGCGCCAGGAGAAGCTCGCCGGCCGGCCGGCCAGGACGTCTTCCAGCGTATCGGCGGCCAATGTCATCGGCCGCGTCATGTCGTCGAGCTTGAGTTCTTTGCGCTCGACCCCCATGACCCCGAACGACAGCGCGTCGAGCGTGCCTCTCAGACTGGGATCTGCGGCCAGCGTCTCGATCAGGGCATCCGCCCGCGTCAATCCGTCGGCGACCCGCCTGACCTCCTCGGTGGGCAGGAACAGCAATCCGTTGCGTTCGAAGAAGCTGCCGCTCTGCGGCTGGCGGACCGTATGGATGAGATCGCTGCGAGCTTGCAGAGCTTCGGCGAATTTGATCGTTGCCTGCTCGACCAATTCCGGCGTCGGGGCATCGACCACGACGAGGATTTCCCGGGTCGGGAAGGTGGCCATGAACTGCTTGGCCCGTTGCGTCCAGGGCAGCTGGTCCGAGATCAGCTCGTTGATGTCGGTCTTGATCGCGAAATGGCGCACGGCGTAGACCGCGGATCCCGCCGACAAGACCAGGGCGAGCACCAGCACCCACCAGGGGTGCCGGGTGGAGAAATCGACGATGCGAACGATGGCGGATTTCAGCATGGAGCGCGGATCAACGGCCGGATTTCATCCGGCTGCCCTGTTCGGTTTATCGGGTGGACGAGGAAATGCATGTGGGTCGGCGGAAAGGCAACGAACAATCCCGTGTGCTTTGCTCCTGCGGACTGGTGGAGCGATCCCGTCTGCGCAACGCCGGCGCCGCCGGCCCGTTGCGCAGCTTGGAACATACCGGCTCGTCCCATCTCGCGCGCGCCGCCCCGTTTCGGGCCGGCCACGCGCAAGGTCGTGCCAATCGAGACGTGCGGAGGAGCCATGGGGGTGCAAAGCGTTCGGGAGTCGGCCCAGTATTCGGCATCGCATATCGGGTCCGAGTAGATTTGAAAAGTCCGGCGGAATCTTGCCTTCGGCGACTATGACGCCGGCAATTGCTCGAACCGCCGTCCTTGGCTATGGATGACCGCAGAATTTCGCGAACAAAAGCCGAATCCGGCGGAATAGGGACCGATGCGCGTGCGGCAGGTGAGATCGTGAACCTGGCGGCCGAGCTTGCGCCGCTGTTCTCGCAGCGTCTGAGTGCCGCAGCCGCGGAAACCGATCGGTTGCTCGATCGCCTGCTGGCGTCGGCGCCGTGCGAAAACGAGGTCGCCCGGCCGAAACGGCTGCTGGATGCGGTGCGTTATGCGAGCCTGGGCGGCGGCAAGCGGATTCGCCCCTTTCTGGTGATCGAGAGCGCGGCCTTGTTCGACGCCCCGCGGGAACGGGCGCTGATGGCCGGTGCCGCGCTCGAGTGCGTGCATTGCTATTCGCTGGTCCACGACGACCTTCCGGCGATGGACAACGACGACCTGCGGCGCGGGCAGCCGACCGTGCACAAGGCATTTGACGAGGCGACCGCCATTCTGGTCGGCGACAGCCTGCTCACCTTCGCCTTCGACGTGCTGTCCCGGCCCGAGACCCATCCGGACGCTGCGGTCCGCGTCGAGCTGGTGTCGGCGCTGGCGCGCGCCGCCGGCTTTGGCGGCATGGCCGGCGGCCAGATGCTCGATCTTGCCGCCGAGGGCCGGTTCGATCCGCGCCGGGAGCCGCTCGATCTCTCGGCGATCACCGCCTTGCAGCAGATGAAAACCGGGGCGTTGCTGCGCTTCGCCTGCGTGTCGGGCGCGATTCTCGCCAAAGCCCGCCCCGAAGCGCGCGAGGCGCTCGCCCGCTACGGCGAGGCGATCGGTCGCGCGTTCCAGATCGCGGACGACCTGCTCGACGTCGAGGGCGATGCCGCCACGGTCGGCAAGTCCACCGGCAAGGATGCGGCAGCCGGAAAAGCTACGTTCGTCGGCGTGCTCGGCGCGGAGGGAGCCCGGGCGTGGCTCGGCAATTTGGTCGCGGAGGCCGAGGCCGCGCTCGCGGGTTTCGGCTCTCGGGCCGCCGTGCTCGCCGTCGCGGCCCGCTTCATCGCCGAGCGCCGCGCATGAGCAGGCCGACGTTCGCCGCGCCGAAACTCGCCCGATGGGCGGCCGTGTGGTCACGGCCGCGGCGCGCTCGCGCCGAGCCGAGCCTCGTTGACGGCCGGATCGACGTGGTGGCGCGCGAGGAACTCGAGCACTTGCGCGAATGGCGCAGCGCTTTCGCCGATGTGCGCAAGGATCATCGCTATTACGAGCTCGTCGAGGATACGATCGCCCAAGGTTTCGAATATCGCTATTTCGTGGTGCGGGACGCGCACGGCGGCGTGCTCGCGATCCAGCCGTTTCTATTGCTCGACCAGGATCTCTTGGCCGGAGCCGGCGCGCGCGTCGGCGCGCTCGCCGGCCTCGTCCGGCGGCTATGGCGGCGTTTCCTGCGCCTGCGCACGCTGATGATCGGCTGCGCGGCCGGGGAGGGGCACCTCGACGGCGGGCCCGGCGGCGATGAGCCGCGGCAGCGCACCTCCGCGCGGCTGCTCGCGAGCGCCGTCATCGGCCATGCCCGCGCGTTCCGCGCGTCGCTGATCGTGCTCAAGGAATTCCCGGCAAAATATCGCAACACGCTCGAATGTTTTTCGGATCATGGGTTCACGCGGGTTCCCAGCCTGCCGATGACGCGGCTCGATATCGATTACGCGAGTTTCGAAGACTATTTGGAACGCGCGCTGAGCCGCAAGACGCGCCGGGATCTTCGGCTGAAATTCCGGGCCGCGGAGCAGGCGGCGCCGATCGAGCTCGAAGTCCGCGCCGATGTCGCGCCGATCGTCGACGAACTCTACGCGCTCTATCTGCAGGTCTACGGCCGCTCGCCGATGCATTTCGAGAAGCTGACAAGAACGTATTTTTGCGAGATCGGGCGACGCATGCCCGACAAGGTCCGCTTCTTCGTGTGGCGGCAGGACGGGCGGACCATCGCTTTCAGCCTGTGCATGATCGAGCGCGATGCGATCTACGCCGAATATCTGGGGCTCGATTACACGCTCGCGCTCGATTTGCATCTCTACCATTACGCCGTGCGCGACGTGATCCGCTGGGGCATCGCCAACGGCTTCAAGTCTTTTTGCAGCAGCGGCCTGAACTACGATCCCAAGCTGCACATGCGCCACCGGCTCGAACCGCTGGACCTCTACGTCCGTCACGCTTCCGCGCCCGTCAACGCCTTGCTCAAATGGATTCTGCCGCTCATCGAGCCGACGCGCCGCGACAGGACCCTGCGCAAGTTCGCGAATTTCGACGAGCTCTGGGGGCGCGTGTAGCGGGCCTATTCCGCCGCGGTCTGGCCGGCCCCGGCGCCGAAGCGCCGCTCGATGTAATCCAGCACCAAATTCTTGAAATCGGCCGAGAGCGTTGGGCCGCGCAGCGTCGCTGCCTTCTTGCCGTCGATGAACACCGGCGCGGTCGGCTGCTCGCCGGTGCCCGGCAGCGAGATGCCGATGTCGGCGTGCTTGGACTCACCCGGGCCGTTGACGATGCAGCCCATCACCGCGACATTGAGGGCTTCCACGCCCGGGTAGCGCGTCTTCCACGCCGGCATCGATTCGCGGATGAAGTCCTGGATGTCCTTGGCGAGCTCCTGAAACGTGGTCGAGGTGGTGCGACCGCAGCCGGGGCAGGCGGCGACCAGCGGCACGAAGGTGCGGAACCCCATGGTCTGCAGCAGTTCCTGGGCGACCTTGACCTCGAGCGTGCGGTCGCCGTTGGGCTCCGGCGTGAGCGAGATGCGGATGGTGTCGCCGATGCCCCGCTGCAAAAGAATGCCGAGCGCCGCCGAGGACGCGATGATGCCTTTCGAGCCCATGCCGGCCTCGGTCAAGCCGAGGTGGAGCGCATAGTCCGAGCGCCGCGCGAGCTCGGTATAGACCGCGATGAGGTCCTGCACGGCGGAGACCTTCGCCGAGAGAATGATGCGGGATTTTTCGAGGCCGATCTCCTCTGCCCGCGCCGCCGAGAGCAGCGCGGATTGCACCATGGCTTCGCGCGTCACCGCCCGCGCCTCGACGGGTTTTTCCGAGCGCGCGTTCTCGTCCATCAGCCGGGTCAAGAGCTCCTGATCGAGCGAGCCCCAATTGGCGCCGATGCGGACCGGCTTGCCGTGGCGGATCGCGGTCTCGACGATGGCCGAGAACTGCCGGTCCTTCTTGTCCTTGAAGCCGACGTTGCCGGGATTGATGCGGTATTTGTCGAGCGCTTCGGCCGCGGCGGGATGCTCGGCCAATAGCTTGTGGCCGATGTAGTGGAAATCGCCGACGATCGGCACGTCGACGCCCATCTTGAGTAGGCGCTCCTTGATGTGCGGCACGGCGGCGGCCGCCTCGTCGCGGTCGACCGTGATGCGCACGAGCTCGGAGCCCGCCCGCGCCAGCGCCGCCACCTGCGCGGCGGTCCCCGCCGCGTCCGCGGTGTCGGTGTTGGTCATGGACTGGACCACGATCGGCGCGCCGCCGCCGACGGCAACGCGGCCGACCGCGACCGCCACGGAGGTATGCCGGGGCGCCGGCGCGGCGGTGGCGGCGGGGGTTTCCATTCCGTTCTCCATGGGCAGCGGAGTGCCAGATCGGGGTTTCGGGGTCAACCGGCCCCGGCCGAGGCCCCGGGGCCCGGCCGCCGGCATGGGTGGATATAGAGGCGAAACGGATAAACGGCAGGGGGATCACGAACCCCGAAGCGCTGACTGTGCTGGCAGCATTGCTTCTGTGAGTGTGAACGACCCCGATGCGGGCGTAGCCGAACCGCCGTTTATGGCCGGCAGTGGAAGTCGTGCCCCTGGCCAGCAGCCGATCGCTCGCAAACAGGTTCACTCCAAAATCGCGCGGCGACGCTCAAGGCTGGCGGACGGCCAGAGCTTGCGGGAGTCATAATAGGCATCGAAGGAAGGAACGCCTTCAGGCAAGGCGACCCAAGGCAACTTGGAGCGAACATAGATGTGCACATCGGGGGTAACCGCAGCGGGATTGTCAAGCGTGCCGACGCGGACAAAGCGCAGCTTGGGACCGGCGCCGCCGTAAACGCTCCAGAGCGCTACTTTGCAATAGGGGCAGCGATAGATCTCGTGCGGTCGGCCGCTGTCGGTCGGCACCGCGATCGGCTCGAGGTTGCCGGACAGCAGGGTGACTCGTTCGGCCTCAATAAGCGCGTTGAGCAGGAAGGCGCTTCCCGTTTGCCGCTGGCAATCACGGCAATGACAGCAATGCACGAACATGGGCGCCGAGGCGAGCTGATAGCGCACCGCCCCACAGGCGCATCCACCTTTCAAATCGCCGGTCAAATGGTCCTCGCGTTCTTGCCGGATCAGGCGAAGGACTGCTGGGCCTCCCGCCTCATTCAATCCCCTCACCCGCGCGCCGCAGCTGGGCAGAATACTGACGACTATCAATATGCGCGATGCCGTTCTCACGCATCCAGTCTTCGGTTCGCTTCGCGGGCAGCGCGCTGAGGCCGCCGATCCAGGATAGCTCGCTCTCGATACCAAACTGCCGTGTCGGACGCGCCGCCTCCGGATCGTCCAGGCTGCCAATCGTCACGCTGATGTTGGCGCTCTCGATGCGACGATACGTGAGTGGAGTGCCGCAGGCGCTGCAAAATCCCCGCTCAACGATATTCGAACTCGCGAAAATCGACGGGCGCCCATCGCTCCGGCTAGAAGCAAAGTTGGCCACGAAGTTTCCGCGCTTATCTTTGATCACGTAGCGACATTCCGCACGCTTCAGAGCGGCCTGGGCGTCCTCATTGCCGAGCGCCGCGGCTCTCTCGTAATAGGCTTTGGCGGCATTTGAATCCTGCGGTCCGCCTCGCCCGCTTTGCGCAAATGCGCCCATCCGCTCCAATGCCCGGGGATGACCTTGCGCAGCCGCCTTTTCAAACAACGCCCGCGCGGCGACATCGTCCTTCGGCCCGCCGATGCCATCCGCAATCATCAATCCAAGCTGATACTGCGCTTCCGCTGAATTTGTCTCCGCCGCTCTCGAAAGCAAGGCTCTGACCTGGACCGGATCCGACGGCGCGCCGTCATCGTACGAGAGGGCCGCGAGATTGAGGGCGCCGCGGGGGTTGCCCGCCGCGGCAGCGCGCTCGAACAGCTTGCGCGCCTCGGCCTGGTCCTTGGCAACGCCTGACCCGGTCGCAAGTAGCACGCCGAGTTCGACCATGGCCGACGTGCTCCCCCTGTCGGCCGCCTTGCGATAGGCGCTGATGGCTTCCGGCAATTGTCGATTGGCCGCGTAGGCCCGGCCGAGCTCGTAGAGCGCCCGCCGTGATGCCGCCGACGCAATCTTGCAAAATTTGATCGCGGTCGTGACATCGGACTGGGCGATATCGCTGGTGCCTTTGACATCCGTCGGCTTGTCCGGATCGGTGGGGTCAGCGGCGAGCCGGTCGCAAAGCACAAGATCGGCTGATTGAGCGTGCGCTGAGGAATGAAAAGGGGTAATGGCCAGCGCCAAAAAACCGATGCCGAATTTGTAACCGATCGAAACTGCTCGAGATCGTTTGATCATGATCCCATATCGGCTTCTTGCCCAATGTTGTTTGCGACGGAACACCTTATAGCTGCGGCCCTGGGCCAGCAAGCGGCGTCTATTTTAGCCGCATCCTCGACGGTGAAAAACCCGGTGATGTGTCCGTGCAAAAGAGACTGCCCAACTTCCGCTGGCGGCACTTTCGCATCCCTGATGCACTCGAAAGCGGACGTTGACCAACGGGAAGGGCGGATCTCGGCGGGCTGGACGCGGATTGGCGGCTGTCTTGGCGCGCCAGCAGCTCTAAAGCGGACCTCAAGTCGTGGTCGCATGCCAATTCTGATTTATGAGTGCACGGCCCTAGCTAGCCTCGGCGCTCGCGGTTGCGCTCGGCTCAACCTTGCCAGGCAACGTTCCAGCGATCCGCGTATGCCACCTCCGCCACCGGCCGGCGCGAGAGCGGGCCGAACTTGCCCACCGGATAGCCGATCGGCATCAGCGCGAAGGTGGAGACGTCCTCGGGCAGGCCGAGCACCGCCCTGACCTCGTCCTCGCAGCGGATGTGGTTGGTCGTGATCAAGGTGCCGAGCCCGAACGCGCGGCAGGCGAGGATGATGTTCTGCACGGCGGGATAGATGCTGGCGCCGCGGATGCGGCGCTCGTAGGCGAGCTCCTGCTCGTAGATCGCCTGCACCCATTCCGGCAGCGTGTCGCGCGGGGGCGGCGGCCGGTCGCGCAGGCACGGCACGAGCAGCACCGGTGCGTCCCCCATGTGTTCCCACAGATACGAGCCCGAGGACAGGAAGCGCTGAAATTGCTCCTCGGTCATATGCGTGGGACGCCCGCGCGCCCGGTAGATGGCGCTGGCGATATCCGAGGCTTTGCGGTAGATCGCGCCCAATTTTCCTCGCTGCTCGGCGTCTCGCACGACGACGAAAGCCCAGTGCTGGGCGTTGCCCGCCGATGGCGCGCGGATGGCGGCATCCAGGATCCTGCCGATGATCTCCTCCGGCACCGGGTCGGGTTTGAGCCGCCGCAGCGACCGCGCGGAGTACATCGCATCGAACAATCCGATCTCGGACATGGTGCCTCGTATCGACCTCGCCGTCAGGACGTTCCAGCAGTGACTAGAGCATTTTCCGCGGGCGTCGAGGTATGTGTTCTGCGTCATGGCCGGGCTTGTCCGGCTTGTCCCGGCCATCCACGGTTCGTCATAAAGACCTGGAAACAAGACGTGGATGCCCGCGAAAAGCGCGGGCATGATGATGGACGGTAAGCGGCGCGTCAGGAGGCGATCCGATGCGAGTCCTGATCTGCGGCGGCGGCGTCATCGGCGCCTCGATCGCCTATTTCCTGAGCTGCCGCGGCGTTCCTTCCATCGTGGTCGAGCGCACCGGGCTGGCTTGCGCCGCGTCGGGCAAGTCGGGCGGTTTCCTGGCGCTCGACTGGTGCGACGGAACCCCGCTCGAATCCCTGGCAAGGCGAAGCTTTGCGCTGCATGCCAGGCTGCCCGAAGCGATCGGTGGCGATTGGGGCTATCGGCGCCTCCCCACTTACGCCGGCTTCGCCGGCGCGCAGGAAAGCGACCGCCGACCCCACCGTGCCTACGATCTTGCTTGGCTGTCGGATCGCGTGAGCCTGGGTCAGCGCCTGGGCTCGGCGCAAACCACGGCCCAGGTGCACCCCGGCCGGTTCACCGAGGCGATGATGCGCGCGGCGCAGGCGCGGGGCGCGGAGCTGCGTCTGGGCTGCGTCCGCGGCCTGGTGCGCGCCGGCAGCGGCGCGAGCGTGAAAGGGATCGAGGTCGACGGCGAGATCATCGAGGGCGACGTGGTCGTCATCGCCATGGGGCCGTGGTCGATCCTGGCCGCGGGCTGGCTGCCGTTGCCGGCCGTATTCGGCCTGAAAGGACATAACCCAGTAAAATCAATGGCGATATCCAGGTTAGTCACCGAGGTTAGTCAATCCTTGTTCACGATACGATCTCGATGCCCATCCGCGCTAGCCGCAACTGGTCGGCCTGCTCCGTGTATCTCGCTATCTCACCAAGGCTGCGGTGCCCCGTAATAGCCGCGATAATCTTGACGCTACAGCCGGCTTCAGCCAAGCGTCGGGCGGCGGCCTTGCGGGTTCCATGAAATGACGCTTCCTTCGGCAATCCGGCCTTCTGACATTCGGCGTGAAACCAATTTGCAAATGGCCTGCCTCCTCCAAAGGGCCGTCCGTATTGCGTCGTCAGGAACGCGAGTTGGGTCTTGGGCAACAGATCGAGCAGCACCTGGAGTCGGGGGTGCACGGGAATATCGAGGGGGCTCCCGGTTTTCTGTTGACGTAGCCGAACGATGTATCTCCCTGATACCTGCGGATCAGCCCGGACGTGTTGCCAACCGAGCTTGATCACGTCACTCCGTCGCTGGCCGAGATATAGACCGAGTGACATGGCCAACCGAGCCCTTGAACCAACCGCATGTACCGCTTCGAATTTCACAATGTCGCTATCGCTCCAGGCATAGAATCCGTCACCAGTGAGTCTCGGCCGTTTGATTCCTTGCGTCGGATCATCAGCCCGTAATCCCATCCGTACCGCAAACTTCATTAGTTCACGTATCGCCGTGAAAAAATGTAGTGCCATGGGCGCAGTGGGTTGTTCCGCTAGCATCCGCTCAATATGGACACGGCGAAGGGATGCAATCGGGCCGTCTTTATGCTGGACGCGAAACTTTTCCAACACCCCCCGACGCAGACGTTTTGTGCCAGCGGCCAGACCGTCACGATATTCACGGGAAGCGAGATATCCGGAAACAGTGGCAGCGACTGTGCCCGGTTTATGTCTGTTCGCGCCTATCTCGGTAATCGTGGAGGCGGCCGCCAACGCTGTTTGATATGCTGCCATGAATTCCGCCGATCCTGGGAGACCCGGCAACGCGACTTTTTTGAAACCGGCGCGTCGAAAATAATAACGCAGTTTGCCGTGTCGGTCGTTATAGGCGTTGATGTATTGCAGGCGGATTTTTGTCATTTGAGTTTATCCCAATAATCGACCGGCGCGTTGCATTCTTCATCACCGCATAACACCCGCGTCGTGCCATCCTGGTCTTGCTCGATGACGACATTTGCCCCGGACGCTCGGAATTCCCGGACAAGACGCTTGATTGATGTCCGTCGTTTTCTTCGTGCCGGGGCTGGTTTCGGGACTGCACGCCTGTGTTCGGACGCCTCCTTCAGCCAAGCCTCCAACTGCTGGCCGCCATATACATGAAACGCAGTCGCATCGGGCACGTTGGCCAAAATGTGGTTGACGAGGGCGGCGGTGTTCATGGTCATGACGCCGGCTTGTCCGTGTGGCGTGCTGCGAGCCATCTCCTCCAGGCACGCAGCACAAATTGCGGGTGATTTATGTTGACTCGCTCGGTCGGATAAAGGCTCGCCCGCCACTCCTCTATCGAGACACGGTTTCGCATCACAGTGAACAGTCTCGCCATCACCGCCGGTTCGATGTTGAGCCCATACGCACGCAGGCACTCCGTAAACAGCCGGGAATGCATTGTTGTGGCGTTGCGGAGAATTGTGAGGGCCTCTCCAATCACGATCCAACGATCCCACAGCAGCGGCCGGTTATCTCGTAGAGCGGCAGCAGCCTCGCCAATGATCCGCTGCTCCGCCTTCGTTAGCCCGCTATAAATTTCCTCGGTGGACGGACGCTGTAGCTTGCGTTCTGCCCTTTGCTCCAACTTGCTGATGAATTGTCGGGAGACCCCATGCTGCCGGGCTATTTCCGATAACGTGACCTTCGACCGGCGTGCTTCGAGAATCTGTCGTTCCCGTTCGGTCAGACGCGCAAGGTGCTGTCCACTAAGCATTGAAAGGTCTTCTTTCTTTCGCTTCATCCTGCCACCATATATGAGGTTGCGGTGGTCTCGTCAAGGGAGGCAGTGCGCACCGACAATCTAAGGAAAGGAAATCTTGACAAACCCCTTGACATCTTTAAAAACCCCCTTGACAAAGTACCTCCTGACGGTTGTGTTTTTGAATCAATTGTTAACTTGAGGTTATGGGACAGACGCTCTGAACACGGGTCGGATGGGATGACAAACGGACCGGGCGTGAACATCTAAGAGGGGACAGCGGCGAGACCACAAGATTCGCCGCCCAGGACACAGATCATGGCAAAGAAACCCCACAAACCCACCGCGCCGACCGAGCCCCACCCGTTCGCGCTCCTGTTCCCGACCGTGGAGGGGGAGGCGTTCAAGGCCCTGGTCGCCAGCATGAAGGCCCAGGGGTTCCTTCCCCAGTTCCCCATCTACGTCTACCAGGGTCAAGTACTGGAGGGTTGGACCCGACACCGCGCCGCGAAGGAAGCGAAGGTCACGCCAGTATATAAAGAGTTTACCGGCGACGAAGCTGCGGCGCTGGCGTTCGTCTGCGCGGCAAATGTAGTGAGGCGGCACCTGACAACGGAACAGAGGCGGGAACTGATCGCAAAGGTCCTCGAACAGAATCCGAAGCTCTCCGACCGGCAGATCGCCAGCATGGTCGGTGTCTCTCATCCGACCGTCGCCACCGTGCGCGGGGAGTTGGAGGCAACTGGAAAGATTTACCAGTCGGACAAGCGGGTCGGCAAGGATGGCAGGAAGCGACCGGCCAAGCAGCCACGCAAGACCCGCAAGCCGAAGGCCGACCCGCAGCAGCCGCAACCCGCCGATCACGCCGATGCCCGCGCCGAATACGAGGTCGGGGAGGATGCCAACGGCAACGCCCGGCCGGTAGAGCCCGAGGAGGAGGACCGGGAGGCGTTCGTCGAGAGCCACCGCGCCGCGATCTTTGCTGCGCTGGCGTCACAAACGGGCCTCAACGAAGAGG
>WNFX01027365.1_pt1 | contig 14563 bp, 13 predicted proteins | sample 5400111 | NCBI WGS metagenome assembly WNFX01 (sample SAMN13153363, study PRJNA577476) | soil metagenome | isolation source: 40 cm soil or saprolite under grassland replicate 1 | place: USA:California | collected 2016-06-15 | reverse complement strand
ATTGTGTGCAGTGCCGGCCGGATAGTATCGGGATAATTTTTTGTAAGACCAGAGATCATTGCATCGGCATCATCACATTCAACCATCATACAACCAAAATGATTCCTGTCACGCATTATTTTTTTTGCTTCATAAAAGTTGAAACCTTTGCGGCCCCGTTTTTGGAAAAATATATCGGCATACTGATTTCTTTTTTCTTCGTTAGCGTCACTTCTCGGATCCAGGATAGGAAAACTTTCTATATCAACGCTATTGGCAGCAGCAATGTTTCTTATATTGTTCTCATCTCCTAATAAGATGGGATAGCCAATTCCATCATCAAAGATTATCTGGGCCGCTTTAAGAATTTTTATATTATCGGCTTCGGCAAAGACAATCCTTTTTGGATTACGACGGGCTTTATTGCCGATAATACGAAGTACCTGGTTATCTAAACCCAGCCGTTTATTCAGATCATTTATATAGCTTGTCCAATCGGCAATAGGGCTTAAAGCAACGCCACTATCCATCGCTGCTTTAGCAACTGCAGGAGCTACTGTTGACAGTAAACGCGGATCAACAGGCTTTGGAATAATGTAAGCAGGTCCAAATGAAATTGTTTTTTCACCGTAAGCCAGGTTTACAATATCAGGAACCGGGGTTTTTGCCAGCTCAGCCAAAGCCTTTACTGCAGCCAATTTCATGGCTTCGTTAATTTGCCTGGCACGAACATCCAAAGCGCCCCGAAAGATATAGGGGAAGCCAAGTACATTATTTACCTGGTTAGGATAATCACTGCGACCCGTGGCAACTATCACATCCTTTCTTGCAAGAATAGCATCTTCCCATGAAATTTCAGGATCAGGATTGGCCATAGCAAAAACGATCGGGTTCTTCGACATAACTTTCAACATCTCTGGTGTTACCACATTCCCTGAGCTTAACCCTATAAAAACATCAGCATCTTTCATAGCCTCTATAAGTGTCATCTCACCGCTTGCATTCGCAAACTTTTGCTTCATTTCATCCAGGCCAGATCTTCCTTTATGCAATACCCCCTTTCTATCAAACACTAAAAAGTTTTCATGTCTTGCACCCAAAGCTTCGTATAGTGTCATACAGGCTATAGCTGCAGCACCGGCACCGTTCACCACAAATTTTGCTTTTTCAATTTTCTTTTTCTGAATTTCCAATGCGTTTAGCAGAGCAGCCGCACTGATAATAGCGGTACCGTGCTGATCATCGTGCATCACAGGAATATTCAATTCTTCTTTCAACTTTTTTTCTATATAAAAACATTCAGGTGCTTTAATGTCTTCAAGATTAATGCCTCCAAAGGTTGGTTCCAATGCTTTTACGATCTGTACAAATTTTTCAGGATCTTTTTCATTGATCTCAATATCGAATACATCTATATCTGCAAAGATTTTAAACAAAACTCCTTTACCTTCCATCACTGGTTTGCCTGCTTCAGGCCCTATGTCTCCTAAACCCAATACAGCCGTGCCATTGCTGATCACTGCTACTAAATTTCCTTTTGCAGTGTATTTGTATACTTCTTCTGGATTAGCGGCAATTTCCAGGCAGGGTGCAGCTACCCCGGGTGAGTAGGCGAGAGAAAGGTCCCTCTGGGTTTTTGCTTCTTTAGTGGGAATTACTTCGATTTTTCCGGGCCGACCTTTTGAATGATATTCGAGAGCCTGTTGTTTCAGTAAATCTTTTTGCATAGCAAGTTTTTGATTCTACTGCCTGCCGTAACACAGGCATATTAGCCAGATATTTCTCATTTAACATTCCCTTATCTGTCGTAGATAAACAGATCATTTAGGAAATATACTATCCCGGTAGCCAACGGGACTCTTTATCAAGATTACGAAAATCCTTAAATTTTAAAAAAACATGGAGCAACTTTTTTTAAAAAATTTCGTTTAAAAATCATTAGCAAATTTAAATTTTGATTTATGAGGTATATGAAAACTAAACTCGTGTTTATCTGTGCGGGTCTTTTTTTAGCAACAGCATGCAAAAAGAATCACGATTCAGGAAGTGGCAATAATCCACCCAATACTCCTACAGCGGAAGAGCTGGTAATGGATTCTGTATATCTGTTTTCTAAGGAAGTATATTTTTGGAATGATCTTATCCCGGATTATAATACATTCAATCCCCGAAAATATAAAAGTTCTTCTACGGAATTGGAATCTGCATCGAATGTAATGGATGCGATTCGGAAACTCCAGCCTCTTGACAGGTTCAGTTTTGTTACTACTATTGCAGAAGCAAATGGAATACAAACCGGCCAGGACGAAGATCTGGGCTTCTTTATAAAAGCCGGATCGATCGACCAGGTATTACCCTATGATTCAGTTTATTGGTATGTCACCTACGTTTATGATCAATCGACCGCCGGAGCTGCCGGGGTTAAAAGAGGATGGATCATTAATAAAATTAACGGAACACAGATAGGCTACGATCAACCCAGTGTGGATATTTTGAACAATATTTTCTTCGGAACCACTACTTCTGCAAATTTTGAATTTCTCAAACCGGACGGAAGCACAAGCACTGCTTCTCTTAGCAAAACAAGCTTCCAGGCCAATTCTGTTTTGTATAAAAATGTCATTGTTAGCGGAGCTGATAAAATAGGATATTTGGTATTCAACCAATTTTTTGAGGCACCGTCAAGAGCCGAACTGGCTAATGCATTTAATTATTTTCAATCGCAGGGAATAACTGACCTGGTTGTTGATTTGCGCTACAATCCCGGTGGGTCAACTGCAACACAGGATACACTGGCTGATTTGATTGCTCCCCTGGCAGCCGATAATCAGAAAATGTATACGTACCAATTTAATCAACAATTGCAACAGGGTAATTTTCCTTTATTAAAAACAAAACCTGGTTTCGGAAATGTATCTTTTGCTGAGGATATAAATACAGTCAACTACGCGAAAGCCGGTAATTTAAATCTCAGCCGTGTATTTTTTATTGTTACCGGTTCTACTGCTTCTGCCAGTGAGCTATTGATGAATAATTTAAAACCCTATATGAATGTAAAAATTATTGGTGATACAACATATGGAAAGCCGGTTGGGTTTTTCCCCATCGAAATTGCTTCGAAATATGCAATCTTTCCTATTTCTTTTCGTACGATCAACAGTGCTGGTAACGCCGACTATTATAAAGGATTTGCACCTGATAACCTGGCACCGGATGGCGTGGATAAAGATTGGGGAGATGTGACTGAACCTTCACTGGCTTCTGCTATAAAATATATTACTACGGGTTCCTTCAGATTGGCAGCTGTAGATAATAGATTGAAGTTACAAAGAGACGCTCAACAAATACTAAAACCTGTTCAACAACAATTGGAGAAGAATAAGTTTACGGGTATGTACAAAGAGATCAGGTAGGGGAATAATTTATTTTAGAGATCCATCCCGATGCTACGATCGGGATGGATTTTTTATTTACTGGCTTTTTTGTGTTTGATACACTTGCCCTTTTTATGTTTAGACATTGTACTAGTAGGAACATCCAGGGAATCTTTTTTAAGTATGACCGGTTGTTCTTGAATCTGTTTCTCCTTTAATTGCTGAGGCAAATTTTTTTCTCCTGTTTTTTTCAGGATAACATGGCTGGCAGGTGTAGTGCTATCCACTTTTTTATTTTCTGATTGCGCCACGACAACCAATGAAAAAAAATTGAGTATAAATAATGATAGGTAAAATTTCTTTTTCATCATATTTAATTGACGACTCTTTGATGTCGATTGGTTGCCTGGGTTTGTTATCAAAATCCTATTATTTATTAAAAATAACACTGGCTCCCAGCCAGGCCATGATACCCATCCCGATCCCGATGGCATCTTCATCAATATTAAAATGGGGAGTGTGAACTCCGGCATTGATGCCTTTTTCTTTATTGCCTGCTCCCAGGCGATAAAAACATCCGGGTATCAGTTGTGAGTAATAACCAAAATCTTCTGCACCCATACGCATCTCAGTTTCTTCAACATTTTCTTTGCCCATGAACTGCTCGGCTAAATATTTTGCTTTTTCATTCAATGCTTCATTGTTATAAACAGCCGGATAACCTTTGTCAATATGCAAGTGAACATCGCCACCCATGGAATAGACTAGCTCTTTAGTGGTTCGCTCGATTAATCCATGTGCTTTTTTTCTCCAATCTTCATTCATGGCCCTGAATGTTCCCATCAGTTTTACTTCATCAGGAATTACATTGGTGGTTGTTCCTCCATTGATTGATGTAATCGAAAGGACGGATGGGTCAAAGGGGTTTCTGTTGCGGCTAATCACCTGTTGCAAAGCAATGATGAGGTGGGAGGCAATTAATATCGGGTCAATAGAAGTTTGAGGTGATGCAGCATGTCCTCCTTTTCCCTTTATTGTGAAATACAATTCATCAGCGCTCGCCATCACTTGCCCACTGCGAAAACTTAATTTGCCAACTTCCAGTTGCGGGTTGACATGCAAGCCAAAGATCGCTTCGGGTTTGGGGTTTTCCAACACCCCCTCTTTTATCATGATACTTGCACCACCGGGATTTTTTTCCTCACCGGGTTGAAAAATTAATTTAATGGTTCCTTCCCATTCTTCTTTCAACTCATTCAGAATTTTCGCAGCACCTAATAAACAGGTTGTATGAACATCATGCCCACAGGCATGCATCAGGCCTTCGCGTTTTGATTTATAAGCAACCTTATTTTCTTCTTTAATTGGCAAAGCATCCATGTCTCCACGAAGAGCAATGATTCTTTTTTCGGGTTTTTTACCTTTTATTAGCCCAACGACTCCCGTCGTGGCCTTTATTTCGAAAGGAATTCCAAATTCATTTAATTTTTGTTGAACAAATTTTGAAGTTTCGAATTCCTGGTAACTTAATTCAGGATTAGCATGAAGATGATGACGAACCTCAATAAATTCAGGAGAATATTTTTTTGACAGAGCCTTGATTTTTTCAATAAGCATTTTCAAAAATAAACAATCCCTGTTGCAAGACAAGAAGAGAACCATTAAAACCACTGAGGCACTCAGAGCATGGAGTTACACGGAGAATCCTCTGTGAATCTTTGTGCTCTCTATGGCTCCGTGGTGAACCGAACTCTAATGTTACAATCGAATTATTTTTCCTGCAATTCTTCAGCTTCTTTGTCTGGTTTTACTTCTATGAGATCATTCATAACAAAAACTCCCCGGGGAAAAAAAGCATTTAATTTCTTCTGATAATTCTCAGCATCTTTTCTTTCTTTGAAATTGCCTGCTTTTAATTTGTAATATGGGGATTGATAGAGGAGATAAGATTTTAATTCCGGGAAGTATTGGTACAATTTTGTTTTTGCACCGATTGCCTCATCCCGTTTATTTGTATTAATAACAAGCAAACGAAATCCTCTTCCTACCTTTCTTGCATTACGGGTCGTTTCATCATTGATCTCAGCTTGTTTTTTTACCAGCAGATCAATTCGTGGATCCTTATGGATCACTACGGATGATGTATCACTGGTTGTTTGTTGTGCAAATAAGGAAAAGCTGCATAGCAGAAAAAAAGAAATGAGAACTGATTTCATAAAAATTGAGATTGCATTAAGATTGACAAAAACCCGACCAATTTTTGTTTAACGTCAAAAGATCCGGATTTGATATTTGAAAAAGAAGAAGTATTCCCAATAACTTGTTAAACCATTGAAGAGCAAATTTGGCAAGCAATTTAATATCCGCCTCCTCCGCTTCCAATGTTTTCAATGGGGTGCCAGGTAGTCTTTATTTCCTGGGTGTCCAGGATAAAATAAGGAGATTGAGCTTTATCACTTAGCCACTTTGCATCTTTATATATCAAAACTCTTTTTACGTTGCCAGCTGCTTTTTGCTGCATTTCTTTTTGAATCAGTTCATCGCTGCCACAATAGATCACTGCATTTACATCCATATGAGAAGCAAAATGAGAAAATAATTCCGACGGCTTACCGGTTAATATATTTACAACTCCACCCGGCACATCGGATGAATTGATGATTTCTGCAAAACTTACAGCACACAGGGGTTTTAATTCTGAAGCAAGGATAATGCAGGTATTTCCGCCAGCAATAACCGGTGCGATGATGGAAACTAAACCGATCAGAGAATTATCCTGAGGTGCAATAGCCGCGACTACTCCGGTTGGTTCAGGTACGGAAAAATTGAAATGTGAGGAAGCAACGGGATTTACGGTTCCAAACAACTGCTGATATTTATCACACCAGCCGGAATAATAAATCAATCTATCGATGGAAAGACGTATTTCTTTTTGAGCCTGGGCCCTGGTTAGATCCTGCCTCATTAATTCTTCAATAAATTGGGTCTTTCTTCCTTCCAGCATTTCCGCGAAATTGTCCGCCGATATAGATCTTGTAAGTTTTTAAAACTTCAAGACGTTTTTTAGAAGGAGTTTTTTCTAAACCGTTCTCGCTAATAGTAAATTTTGATTTTTTTTCTAAAGCCTTGCCCATTTTGATTTTATTTTCTCATTAGATTTTCAAATATGCTGAAAGTCCATGCAATCCACCTTCTCTTCCATAACCGCTTTCTTTATATCCTCCAAATGGTGAAGTGGGATCAAATTTGTTATAGGTATTTGCCCAAACAACACCTGCTCTCATTTTTGTTGTTAAGTTGAAGATCTTTGATCCCTTATCTGTCCACACACCGGCACTCAATCCGTACGGGGTATTATTTGCTTTTTCTATCACTTCTTCATCGGTTCTGAAAGTTTGAATAGCCAGCACGGGACCAAAAATTTCTTCCTGTGCAATGCGATTGCTTTGTGCCACACCGGTAAATAAAGTTGGTCTGCAGAAAAATCCACGATTGGGGATTGGACAAGAACTTTGATACATTTCTGCTCCTTCTTTTTTTCCAATGCTGATATATTTATTGATCGTTTCTAACTGGGTTTTTGAATTGATGGCACCAATATCTGTATTCTTATCCAGTGGGTCACCAACGATCAGTGTTTCCATCCTGTCTTTTAATTTTTTCAATACAATCTCGTAAACCGATTCCTGTACAAACAATCTTGACCCGGCACAGCAAACATGTCCCTGGTTAAAATAAATCCCATTGATAACACCTTCCACTGCCTGGTCAAGCGCCGCATCTTCAAAAATGATATTGGCCGCTTTACCTCCTAATTCAAGAGTAATTTTTTTATTTGTACCTGCTACTGCTTTCTGAATTATTTTTCCCACTTCGGTTGATCCGGTGAAAGCAATTTTATCAATGTCGGGATGATTTACCATATCAGCTCCTGTATTTCCAAATCCAGTTATAATATTTACAACTCCATCAGGTAATCCGGATTCCTGGATAATTTCTGCCAGTTTCAAAGCTGTAAGAGGTGTAGTTTCTGCTGGTTTTAATACAACTGTATTTCCGGTTGCAATGGCAGGAGCAATTTTCCATGCTGCCATCAGCAAAGGAAAATTCCAGGGAATGATTTGACCGGCTACGCCAAGTGATTTTGGAACCCGGCCTGGAAATGCGTATTCTAATTTATCGGCCCAACCAGCATAATAGAAAAAATGGCTTGCAGCCAGCGGCACATCCACATCTCTCGATTCACGGATCGTTTTGCCTCCATCAATGCTTTCGATCACGGCAAATTCTCTGGCACGTTCCTGTATCATTCTTGAGATGCGGAAAATATATTTTGCTCTTTCAACCGCCGGCAGTTTCTTCCAGACTTTTTCGTAAGCATTTCTTGCTGCTCTTACTGCCTTGTCAACATCGGCAGCATTTGCCTCTGCTATTTCTGCAATTTTTTCTTCGGTGGCAGGATTGATCGTATCAAAATATTTTCCGGAAGACGGTTTTACAAATTTTCCATTAATAAAAAGATCGTACCAGTCTTTTAGTTTTATATGTGCCTTGCTTTCCGGCGCCGGTGCATATTCCCAGCCGGTGTTGAATTTTAATTTAGGAGCACCGTTGCTTTTTGAAGTTGATTTATTTTTTGCTGCTGTTGACATTAAATAAGTTTAAAAAGTTCAAAAAGTTTAGGAAGTTTAAAAAGTTATAGGAAGTTTTACAACTTTTGAAACTTATGAAACGCTTAAATCTTTGAAACGCGCCTAGTCAATCGAAAAATAATCCCGACTTTGATAAACCCCGGTTTTCTCTTTTACCAATTGCATTAATACATCATTTGCCAAACTGCTTGCACCAAAACGGAACCAATGATTATTCATCCAGTCTTCACCAAGTACTTCATTCAGCATGACCAAATAATGTAAAGCCAGTTTTGATTTTGAAATTCCTCCAGCCGGTTTCATTCCAATCATTTTTCCTGTACTATAATAATAATCCCGGATTGCTTCCAGCATGGTCAATGTTACCGGCATAGTAGCAGCAGGCTGAATTTTTCCTGTTGATGTTTTGATAAAATCTGCTCCCGCGTGCATGGCAATATCACTTGCACGACGAACCTTATCCAATGTGCTTAACTCTCCAGTTTCCAGGATCACTTTCAATCTTGCTTCACCACAAGCTTCTTTAATAGAAGCTATCTCATCAAAAACGAAATTGTATTCACCGGCTAAGAATTTTCCGCGTGAGATAACCATATCCACTTCATCAGCACCTTCATTGACTGCAAATTTTGTGTCTGCAATTTTTACGCTTGTTGCAGCCTGGCCACTGGGAAATGCAGTAGCCACTGAAGCGATCTTTATTTCAGAACCTTCTACAGATTTTTTTGCCACTCTTACCATTGATGGATACACACAGACTGCGGCCACAGTTGGTAAGCCCTCATAAGCATCATGCAAATGTTTTGCTTTGTAACAAAGCTGTTTTACTTTGCCGGGTGTATCCTTTCCCTCCAAAGTTGTAAGGTCAATCATGCTAAGGACAAGTTTCAATCCATCTACTTTAGATTCTTTCTTGATACTTCGCTTGGTAAAACGTGAAGCTCTTTCTTCGACACCCACCTGATCAACCCGGGGGGATAAACGAAAATCAGGAGTAATAATTCTTTCTTTTACCGGACTCATATTTTAATTTCTTGCAGAGTGTGGCATGGTTAAATTATCATAAGGTTTTATAGACTTTGTTTCAACCGTGCCATACTGTATAACTCAAAAATAAAACTATTTACGGGCATTTATAGCCGTTTTCAATAATGCTCAACAATGTTCTGAATGCTGAAGTGAGTGACACAACAAGCGATGATAGTAGTAATATCGCCGGGTACATAAATATTGTGTGTACAAAAGCTTTTAAGTGCAAGATAAATTTGCCCTTAACGTCTCATCATAAATTTCTGATTGTTGTAAACTTCCGAAAGAGTTTTTGATGCCATTTTTTTTTCAATACCTTCAAAAAATTTTTGCTTATGAGAAAACTATCCAAAGGATTCCATTGGGAAAGATCAATTCCGGGTTTCGCGGCTTTGTTGATCTGCATTTTTACGAAAGCACAGGTAACCTTTCCTGTAAATGGCATAACGGATCCCCGAACAGGCTGCTACGCTTTCACAAATGCAACGATTGTTAAAGACGGACAATTCCCAAAGATGCTATTACCATAAATTGCAAGGGCAAGTATGTTTATCCGTCCCTGATCGATATTTACACTGATTATGGAATTCCTCAGCCACCGCGTCAACAAGTTACCGGTTTCGATTTTTTTGGTCCGCAACAATTTAATTCGAACACAAAAGGTGCCTATGGCTGGAACCAGGCCATAAAAAGTGAAAGAAATGCTGCTGATATTTTTTCAGTGGATGATAAATCGGCAAAACCGCTTCGTGATATTGGTTTTGGTTCTGTACTAACTCATCAGAAAGATGGGATCGCAAGAGGTACGGGTGCATTTGTAACATTGGCGGATGAAAAAGAAAACCTTGTAATCGTGAAAGAGAAGGCATCTGCACATTATTCATTCAGCAAAGGGACTTCAACACAGAGTTATCCAAGCTCCATGATGGGAAGTGTAGCATTGCTTCGGCAAACCTACCTCGATGCGCAATGGTATAAAGGCAAGCCTGCAAAAGAAGGAATGAATATGAGTTTGCAGGCATGGAATGATGAACAAAGCTTGCCGCAAATTTTTGATGCCAATGATAAATGGAGCGATCTAAGAGCGGATAGAATTGGCGATGAATTTGGGGTACAATATATAATCAAAGGAGGTGGTAATGAATATCAGCGCATACGTGATATTGCGGCAACAAAGGCATCATTTATTTTATCACTGAACTATCCACAGACCCAGTAAAACAATTCTGGACGAACCTTCGCAAGGCCATTGAATATGGATTGAGTGAAAGTAAAGCTTTTGAGGCCTTAACAAAAACTCCTGCTACCTGGCTGGGTGTGTATGATAAAGTTGGGAGCCTGGATGAAGGGAAGCTTGCTAACTTTTTAATTACTACCGGTCCACTCTTCAAAGAAAAAACAAGCATCATTGAAAACTGGGTACAGGGCAATAAATATGCTGTAAAAGAAGATGCCTGGACAAATATTGCAGGTACATACAATCTTGTTTTAAATACTGTGGGTGGGACAATAAATTATACACTGGATGTAAAAAGTTCAAACAGTGCAAATGTGATTGGGAAAGATACATTGACCGGAAAATTCAGTTATGACGGGAAATTAATTAAACTAAGTTTTGCGACAACTTCTTCTAAAAAACCAGAGGGCCGCCCGGGGCAGGATGCTGGTGGAAAAAAAGGAGGAGCAATCATTCGTCTGAGTGGAGTCAACAATGGCGATATATGGCAGGGAAACGGTGTTGATACCGCGGGTAACTCATTAACATGGACGGCAACTTTTGTAAAAGCTAACGAAATGGTTGATAGTGCCAAACACAAACCGCCATTGCTATTAGGAAAAGTTACTTATCCTTTTGGAGCTTATGGATGGGATTCATTACCACACCGCGAAAATCTTTTAATAAGAAATGCCACCGTTTGGACAAATGAGAAAGAAGGAATTTTATCGAATACTGATGTGCTGGTGAAGAATGGAAAAATCGTACAGATCGGCAAAAATTTGTCCGATGCCTCTGCGAAGATCATTGATGGCACTGGTCAATATTTAGCGCCTGGTATCATTGATGAGCATTCACATATTGCCGCTTTTTCTATTAATGAAAGCTCACAGTCTGTAACATCTGAAGTACGTATTGGAGATAACCTGGATCCTGAAGACGTCGAGATTTATCGCCAGTTAGGCGGCGGTGTTACTTCCTCACATATTCTTCATGGTTCGGCAAATACAATTGGCGGACAAACCCAATTGATAAAATTGCGCTGGGGAGTGAATGATGAAGATCTGAAATTCAAAGGTGCTGATCCTTTTATCAAATTTGCACTTGGTGAAAATGTAAAACGAACTGTCGCAACACAAGGTAATACGCGTTACCCTGACACCCGTATGGGTGTGGAAGAAGTACAGATGGATGCATTTATGAGGGCAACCGATTATCAAAAGCAAATGAAAGAAGCGGAACAGAACAACAAGAAGAAGGGTGGTGATGCACAGATGTCAGTTCGTCGTAACCTGCAATTAGATGCTCTCGTAGAAATCGTGAATGGAAAACGATTCATCACCTGCCATTCCTATGTACAAAGTGAAATTACTGAGTTAATGAGAATTGCTGAAAAATTCGGATTTAAGATAAACACCTTCACACATATTCTTGAAGGATATAAAGTAGCCGATAAAATGAAAGCTCATGGAGCCAATGCTTCTACATTCTCTGACTGGTGGGCTTACAAACTCGAAGTGCAGGATGCAATTGCATATAATCCGGCAATTATGGTGAAAGAAGGTTTGAATGTTTGTATTAATTCGGATGATGCTGAACAGGCTCGCCGGCTGAACCAGGAAGCAGCAAAAAGCGTAAAGTATGGGGGTTTGACAGAAGAGGAAGCTTTCAAAATGGTAACGCTGAATCCGGCAAAGGCTTTACATGTTGATGATCGAGTAGGGAGCATTAAAGCAGGAAAAGATGCTGATCTTGTTTTATGGAGCGATGATCCATTAAGCATTTATGCAAAGGCCAACAAAACAATTGTTGATGGCATTGTTTATTTTGACAGGGACCGGGACAAGGAATTGCGTAGACAAATTGCTGGCGAACGGAATCGCTTAATTCAAAAAATGCTTGCGGAGGGGAAAAATAATCCTGAAGGCGTTGCTCCGGCCCGTCCAAGTTTACACCTGGTTCTGCATTGCGAGGATTATGAGCACAACGATGGAATATTTGAAGTGGACAGCTATGATAAAATCAACAATAATCAATAGTTCAAAAGTTTAAGAGTTTACGAGTTTCAAAGTTTTTTTTCACTTTAATCAATCAATATAATGGCCACAATAAAAAGGTTTGAAGATATAATTGCCTGGCAAAAAGCAAGAATTTTAAACAATAGGACTGGAGATATTATTGATAAAGGGCAATTCAAAAAAAATTTCAGATTGATTGGCCAGATTGAGGGTTCTGCGGGCAGTATTATGGATAATATTGCTGAAGGTTTTGAGCGAAGTGGTAATAAAGAGTTCATTCAATTTTTATATGTAGCGAAAGGTTCTTGCGGTGAATTACGTTCTCAATTATACAGAGCACTGGACAGAAAATATATTAATCAACAGCAATTTGCTGAATTATATAAAATGGCAGTTGAGATTATAGTGATGATTCAAAAACTTATAGATTATTTGGAACAGTCTGAACTAAAAGGAAACAAATATAAAAATCGAAAATAATTATTAACTATTCACAACTTCTGAAACTTTGGAACTTGTGAACTTAGAAACTTAATACCATGAAAAAGATAATTTTTTTAATTGGAATATCTCTCAATGTAAGTGTGTATGCCCAGGATGATATATATCCGGCTCCACCGCAAAAGGGAACATTTTATATTATTAACGCCACCATTCATGTTGGTAACGGCACAATGATCAATAATGGAACGATCAAAATAACGGATGGAAAGATTGTACAGGTTGGCAATAATATTTCTATTTCAAGCGGGGAGGCAATTGATGTAAAAGGCAACCAGGTTTACCCCGGATTGATCCTTCCCGAAACTGATCTTGGACTGAAAGAGATTGCAAATGCAGTTCGCGGATCGAACGATTACCAGTAACTGGGAGAATGGAATCCGAATGTGCAATCCGCTGTTGCTTACAATACCGATTCTAAGATCATCAATACACTAAAAGCAAATGGGATCTTACTAGCGAATGTAGCTCCAACGGGAAGTCTCCTTGCAGGCACAACTTCAGTCATGCAACTGGATGCATGGAATTGGGAAGATGCACTTTATAAAAGGAACACGGGAATTGAATTTTATATGCCAAGCCTGATAAACAGACAAAATCGTTTTGGAGGTTTTCGCAGGAAGCCACTCATAAGGAAACCAATCTAAAGTTTGAAGCCTTAAAGCCTTTATTTGAAAAAAAGCAAAAGCTTTTTGTGCATGCCGAAGTAGTAAAACAATTGCTCGTTGCAGTTGATTTTGTAAAAGAGTTTGGAATTGATGTAGTGATCGTTGGTGGGAATGAAAGCTGGCAAATTGCTAATTTACTCAGGCAAAATAATATTTCAGTAATATTATCAAGGGAATTTCGCTTGCCTGAAACGGAAGATGAGGATATTGACCAGCCATTCAAAACGCCATTCATGCTTAAACAGGCCGGTGTGTTGTTTGCTTTAAATGATGATCACGATGGAGCCCGCTATCGTAATCTTGCGTTCAATGCGGGAGAAGCTGCAGCCTATGGCTTATCTAAAGAAGAAGCCTTGCAGGCAATTACGTTAGACGCGGCAAAGATCCTGGGCATTGATGATCGAACCGGTTCCATTGAAGTGGGTAAAGATGCCAATATCGTTGTGAGCAAAGGTGATATTTTAGATATGCGAACAAGTATCATTACTGCTGCATTTATACAGGGCCGAAATGTGAGCCTGGAAAATAAACAAACGCAATTATACAACAGGTATATGACCAAGTATGGTTTGAAGTAGTGAACAATAAAGAATAATCAACTCATTATCTTTTTCAAATTGTTGTAGCTCGTTGTAATGCTTGCGTAAGGATCGCGGGGCATGTCATGTTCTACAAAAAAATGTTTCATGCCGGCTACATCTGCATTTTCAAAGATCCGTTTGAAATCAATTATGCCTTCACCAACAGGAGCAGGACCTGTTTTTTCTTTGTTAAGATCTTTTACATGCCATAAATGAAAACGACCAGGATTCTTCCTGAACAATTCTACGGGATCAACACCTGCTTTTGTAGCCCAGCAGAGATCGAGCTCCATTTTTATATCCGGGGATAATTGCAATAAAAACATGTCATAAGCAGTTTCTGATTGCCCTTCAGGTTTTTCAAACTCTTCGGTGTGGTTATGATATGCCAGGATGATATTCGCTTTTTTACAAGCTTCTCCTGTTTTATTCAGGACCTCGATAGAACTCTTCATTTCATCCGCTGTTTTTGTAGGCGTATTGGCACATACCAGATAGGGAATACCGGCTTCTGCAATTTCATCGACCAGCTCCTCCATGTTTTC
>WNFX01003994.1_pt1 | contig 14570 bp, 15 predicted proteins | sample 5400111 | NCBI WGS metagenome assembly WNFX01 (sample SAMN13153363, study PRJNA577476) | soil metagenome | isolation source: 40 cm soil or saprolite under grassland replicate 1 | place: USA:California | collected 2016-06-15 | reverse complement strand
GTTTGAGGCCCCAGATATAGAGGTCGGACAGACAAAGACCGTTGATTACCTCTTTAAGGCGAGTGCCCTCAATGGCAAATGGGAATTTGCTTGCCACGAACCAGGCCACTATGAAGCCGGGATGAAGCTTCCTGTGACTACCGTAGCATAAGCAGTTTTTCCGAGGACGGCATCCCTACTGTTACAAACGAGTGATTATGCTTTTTATCACTTGTAGTTCCTTAAAATCTTTCAATGATTAGTGACTATCTTTCTTCTCTTCGCATAGTCCGACCGTTTTCTCCCCGCGACCCCTTAAAAAGGAAAACAAATAAGAATGGATCAGAGGGTGCCTGGGGAAAAGCCTGTGGACTATGCGAATGGAAAGAGTATAATCAAATGTGTTATGCAATTATCGATTTTTGGAAGAAAAAAGTTTGATACGGTTGTGCCTGTGCAGACAAGTGCAGTGGCTGAGCCAACAGGGAAGAGCAGTGTGTTAATGACGCTGCCTAGCTATTTTGTGTATTTGCAGAATGCGGGGTATTCGAAGCATACGCCTGGGGTGTTTCAGGGTGATATTAAACAGCTCGGGCTGTATTTACGGGGCAAAAAGCTCAAGGATATGAAGCCCAACGACATTAAGCAGTGGATCGCTGCACTGAAAGTGTCCAGGGAGAAAACGTTAGCGCCAAAGACGATCAGCCGCAAAATCTCCGCAGTCAATAATTATCTTTCCTGGCTGATGGAAAAGGAGGTTATCAGGAGTGATCAGGACTGGCTTTTACGCAACATGCGGGTGAATGCCCCGTTACCCGATGTGCTCTTTGAAACCGAGTGTCAGAGGCTTCTTGAGAGTGCCAGAACCGATCCTCGGTCATACCTGTTGGTGTTACTGCTGCTTGAGACAGGGATGAAAAAGGAAGAGCTATTAGCCTTACAGACCCACAACTTTGATTTTTCGAATAAATATGCGCCTGAGCTGTTGGTCAAGCATGAGGGGAAAAAGGTAAAAAAGGATCGGAAGTTAAAGCTTCCTGCCGAAGTCGTTCCGGTGTTTACGGAGTACGTAGGGGAGTACCATATTGAGGATGTGCTGTTTCCGTACACACCTCGCTTCATTGAGTTGCACCTAGCCAGGCTCGCTCAAGATGCGCAGATCCACAAGAAGGTGAGTGCCAGTGTCCTGCGGGATACCTGTGCTGTCCGAGCCCTCAAACGGGGAGAGGGGATTGAGTTGGTACTAACCAGGCTCGGGCTCTCTGCCTCTACCTGGGAGGATGCAAAGGAAAAGTATCTCAAGCTCGCAGCAGGGGGGATATAAATATAACCTAACCGTTTATGATCTTTGTGAATGAGATCTCTTATCTTGTTCTCACTTGACTAATATATGTATATTATAGATAATTTATATGTTATATAGTATAATACTATAAATCATTTCATCATATGAATACAGCAAGCATTATCATAAAAACGAATGAGCAAACGAAACGAGATGCTCAACAGGTTGCCCAGGAAATGGGGTTTAGTCTTAGCTCGGTCATGAATGCCTTTTTAAAACAGTTTGTCCGATCAAAAACAATCCACATTAGTGTCTCCAATGAAGTTCCTTCACAAATGTTGACTGATGCACTTCATGCAGCAAAGCGCAATAGGGAACAGGGGAAGGGATCGCCAATCTTTGATACGTCAGAGGATACAATAGCATTCCTTGAAAAACAAGGTATATGAAAATCCAGTTTGACCCTGCGTTTCTATCACAGCTCAAGTCTAAAAACGTGCGGGTGAAAAACAGTTTGAAAGACGCCATCACTTTATTTGAGAAAGATCCCTACAATTCAAAGCTTAACAACCACCCCCTCCAAAGAGCGCGCTCAGGATATAGAAGCATTGATGTTACCGCAGACTATCGAGCGATCTATGAAGAAGTACCTCTTCCCAATGGAGATGTTCTTGCCTACTTTGCATATATTGGCACACATAAGGAGTTATATGAATAAAAGAAACCTGCGAAATGCTTAACATCCAAAATTTCTCCATTACTACCGGAAGGTCAACTTCTCTAAATATTGTTCAATAGTTTCAACCTTATCAAAGCGAGCTATTCCCTCCATCCCTGGCCTAAGAGCGCATACCCAGCTACCCTCGATATCATTTCGTCCCATGCTCGACCAGAACGTTCCCTCGGCTTCAATCAATCGCCCAACTTTGCGGATAGACAGTTCCGACATGTTAAGTTGCGTTCTTACTTCATCACTAGCAACTTGGAGATAATTTTCTCCAAAACTGAAGTACTTATTGACGCAGTACTGTAGTACCTGCAAAAAATCTGCAAGGTCGTGATCTGAACCTTTGCACAAAAGTATGGCTCGAACCTTGAGAAGAGCTTCCTGTTTTCTATCGAGATTAAAAGTAAATGCATTAGCCAAACCGCTTGGTAGACTCCTTGAAACTCCCCGCATATCAAAGTCTCGATGGACTCGGGAGATTTCTTGCTCCACATATCCATAGGTCGGCCAAGTTCCCTGTTCATGGAAATAGTCAAAAATGGTCTGAATAAAAAGCAGTTGGAGATTAGATAGCTCCATGATTTCCCCGTAGTAGGTATCTTGCCTCCAAGTCTCGCCCATTTTTTCAAGCTGTTCCTCAACCCAGGCTTTCGGTAACGGCTCTGTTCCTGCCATTATTCCTGGGCTAATATTATCATGCGAGAGTATATACAACTGACGAAGTTTTGTTAATATAGCGGTACGACTTAGCTTTTCTTCATCGCTTATATCTTGAAGGTTAAAACGAACTTGAACATCAAGGGATTTTGGTGCATTTAGTTGTATAAGTACCTTACGGACGCCTTCTGCCACATCAAAAAGCGCTTCATCCCAGGTGTGCCAATTGGAACTTGTGACAGGTTTTGCATCTTTAGGCAATGCTTGAAGTTTTCCGAAGGGTGCTTCATGCCAGTAGACCGAACGAAGAATAATAGGAATGACTTGCGCCTCTTTTCGTTCGTGTCGCTTCATTGCTCGCTGCATCTCAATACCATAGCAATAATTCGAATCCATAAAATCTGCGCTGATGAGCAACAAGATGATTTGAGCGCTATTCAACTGTTTTGTGATCTCTTGTTCCCACTCTGTTCCGGCGCTGATATCACGGTCATACCACACCTCGATAAGCCCCTGCCTTTGCAAGGGTCTTAAGTGCGTCTTGAGTTTATTCAAAAGAGTTTCATCTTCGCGTGCGTAACAGATGAATATCTTTACTGCCATATAATCTACCCTGCTTCCTCAGTTGATGATCGTCCTATTTTCAGTTCCTACCAACCAAGCTTCATAATTTCTCTAATTTCGAAAAATCCAAGCTAAAAATCTTTTTGCCATTTATTCCCTCAAATTGAATCTCTAAGAACTCTATATCTTGCTCTATCTCACTTTTAAGGACGATACCTTCACCAAACCGGTCGTGACGTACTTTATCGCCAGATTTGTATTGATGGTTCCTTGACATTGCTAATCTCGAAGCCCCTAGACCCACAGGTTGGGATGAGGCTTGCAGAGGTATTATTGGTGAGTTAATCGAGAGCTTTATAGCCAGCTCCTCAGCAGTCTTACGGATACCTTCTGCCACATCAAAAAACGCTTCCTCTATGCTATGCCAACTGGAGTCTGTGATGGGTTTCTTATTTGTTGGTAACGGCATAAGTTTAGCGAAAGGCGCTCTTTGAAAGTAGACAGGACGCAGAAGAACAGGGATAACTCGTGCATCTCCACACTCGTGACGTTCTATTGCTCGCTGCATCTCGACGAGATAGCAGTAGTTCGAGTTCATAAAGTATTGACTGATAAGCAACAGAATGATATGGGCGGTATTCAGATGTTTATCATTCTCCTGTTCGTATTCGATGCCTGCACTGATTTCACGATCATACCACACATCAAAGAAACCCTGTCGCTTTAAACCTGCCAAGTATACCACCAGTTCTTTACACAGCAATTCATCTTCGCGAGCATAGCAGAGGAAGACTTCTAAGTTGGCTGGCATCATGATCTACCCTATTTACCTTGATACACAGTTCCGACACGCACTCATCCATAATGAGAGACGAGGTATATAAACTCTCTTATAAGTACTTCAAGAAATATATAGCTTATGATTAAGCTCAGTATATCCCTTTTTATCTTTGCTGACAATTGGAACACGATAGATAGAGATATATGGGTGGATACTCCATTCCTCATAGAAAAATGAGTGTTATTGCATGAACAGGGAAAAGTGCTGGGTGCGCTCTTTCGCGTCGCAGAAGATCCTTCTCCGAATGCTATCCTGGGGTAATACAAACGCTGCTATCATAGCAGATTAATGTAACTTGAGAACTCTCAGTGATACCCTTTTAACGGGGGTGGGTATACTTCGCGTCTCAGATAGCCTGCTTTTTTGCTTCTCGAATAGGGAAGTAATAGCTTTTGGCCGATTCCTCTACCTGTTTGAGATACAGCTCGCGGAAATTTGCCAGTGACCCTTGTTCGTAAAACAAAATTAACGCGCCTTTGTAGGCTTGCTCGTCAATGCTCCGGTAAGACAGGGGTGGATAGCCATATGCCAACAACACGGCATTGGCAAGAAGTCGTGAGGTACGTTTATTGCCGTCTGCAAATGCCTGTAAATACGGCAGGAGTACCAGGCAGGCTAGAGCCTTTTCTACTGGCTGGTCAATATCGTTTATTGTGTCAATGATCTCACGCAGATACGAGACAATCTCAACCTTGCTGGCTGGTGGCACATACACGGTTCCGGTTATACCAACGGGATTCTCGCGCAGACCAACAGGCACAGCTAACCCCTGTACCAGCAGCTCGTGGATTTCTTCAATGCTTTGTTTGGTCAGGGTGCGAAATGTGTTTTGATGCGTCCAAATGTAGTCAAAAGCCTGCTTGTGGTTGAGCAGCATTACTGCCTCGGCGTGCGAGTGTCCAGGCGCTTCTTCAGCCTCTTTAAGCAGGCGTTCTGTATCAAGCAGGGTATACGTGTTTCCCTCAATTTTTGAGCTTTTCCAACTCAGCTCGATAACAAAGCGCTCCAAGTCTTTGCGGGCGGTAACACTATCGCCAACCGTGCGACGATGAGAAGCCGCGCTCTCTATTGTATCTGACGGCTGGCCAATGATACCTTTAATGGTCTTAAACAAATCCGACTCAAGAGCCGTATACCGTGCGTGGCGCTTGTCCGGCTCCTGGGCTAAGTATTCTTCTACGTTCCACAAAATAACGGTTCTGGCGTGCTCTGTGATTGTATAAGTGGTCGCTCTGGCCTCGCCTGATGTCTTTACATAGGTACGTTCAACAAGACGGTTCAGCTCGCGGATGGTGTTCATGCGCGTCTCATTGATTGCCTTTTCAATTGCGGCACGTGACAGAGCCTCACCAGAGGCAAGTACGTGGAGTATCTTTTTAGCTCGCTGCGAAATCGTACCAGTCATGTGCTCTTATTGTAACAAAGTGTTACGATTATGCAAGTAGTTTGTTACGATTTAAGTGAATCCTTGTAACTATTCAGGGTATCTAGAAAGCAGGAGAAACAGGGTGACCAACCAAAGCGAGTTCGAGGGCAGTCAGGACATGAGCGCCTTGTTTGCGCAAGGTGGACAAATAGCCACGAATGCGACAAAAAGCGTGTGCTCCGGCGAGAGAGCGGAAGCCACCCGAGATCTTCTGCTGAACTTTGACCATGCGAATATCTCTCTCGGCCTGGCTATTGTCAAATGGCACGGAAAAATCGTCCAAGAACCGGAGCACGGCGTCCTGGTGCTTGGAGAGCCGATCGAGCAGATTGCGGGCAGCACTTTGTTTGCGTCGTCCCCGCCTGGCGACTCCATCAAGAGGGGGTGGATCAGGAGGATTAGCCTGCCAGCCTTTCGAAAGGAGGGCTTCGTATTGGGCTTTCCAATCAGCCACCTCCAGAGCGTTCAACCACTGCAACCCCGAGACTTTTGCTTGCTGGACGGCTTGGTTCATCATCAGCAACAACGATTTCATCTCATCGGCCCAGTCCTGCTGGTGGTGCTCATGCAGGAAGATCAATTCTCGCAGGTGGTGCACATTGCACAGGGCATGCAGACACGCATACAGCCAGTAGCTCGTCCAGCCATCATGCACGCTGACCCCAAGAAAGCCTGGCAGGATGCCAATAGCTTGCAGAGCTTCACTGCCTCGCTTGGGATGGACCGCATAATGGGTCAGCATCTCGGTGGCACTCACATGCATCCACATCCGCTTGCCCATGACATACAACCCGGTTTCATCTTGATGCAGCACCGCGCTCTGGCGCAGGTGCTCTTTGATCTCTTCTTCCACTGGCTCCAATTGCTGGGCACAGCGCTCCATCAGGCTCTTCAGGGTGCCGACCGTCATGGCAGGTCCGATCAGATCCTGGATGGTTTCACAGGCTCGTTCATACGGCAAGAGTTGCTGCTGCACCAGATAGACTGCCAGGGCTCCCAAGCCGGGTCCATACTGCACAGGAGCCGAAAGCTGTTCAGGAAAAGAGGCCTTGTTGATCTGCTGACAATGGGGACAATACTTCTGCTCTGCCTGATGTTCCAGGACTACCAGTCGCTTCGGGGGAACATCAAGCACTTGGCGGCGCTCGACCTGCAGGACTGGCTCATTGTACAAAGCCTGATGACAATACACACATTCCTCCACGGCATGCACGATGATCTGATCGGGAGCGCTGGCTTGATACAAGGTGTTGCCTTCGTGACCGGGCTGAGCTCCTGCTTTCTTGCCGCTCGGCTTGCGCAGGCTTTTCGTCTTGGGTTGCCGTGCGAAGCGATCGGAGGAAGGTGGCAGATGACTATTCTGGCTGTCTTTTGCCAGACGACTTTCCAACTGCTTGACTTGCGCACTCAGTTGTTCCACCTGCGTTTTCAACGGCAGCAATTCGGCTACCAGAGCGCGAAGCGTGGCAATTTCTTCCCGGAGAACTGCGTTTTCTTCTCCAAGCATTTGCTCATCGTCTTGCATCATGTCTCTACTCTACCGTTTTGGTACCCATTTGGCAAGGGTTCCAGGTGACCTGAACAGTTACGAATCCTTATAATATCTAATTACTTCTTGTGAGTACTCTACGGACGAATCGGGGTGATCCCCTTGCTACTAGTGTAGGCGGGATCAGGGCTGGCGCTCCGATGCCATAAGCGCGATTGCATTCAAGATGGAATCTCTAGAACCCTGTTGTTGCCTAGGTTCATGGGCACCTGAGTAATTACCAAAAATGTCCAACTTTCTTCCATATATTTCGTAAGTACTTTCAGAGTACTACTAGTAAAGTAAAACTGCGGGAACCTAGACGAGGTGAAAATAGCTGTGTATCCGATGATCGAAGTTATGGTTAGCTCTACAATAAAGGATCTTCTAGCAGATAGAGACGCGATTTGTAAAGCCTTTGAAACCGTTCCTTTTGTTAAAATAGTTGGTGCTGAACCCATCAGGGATTCATCTTATACAAAAAGCCCTTATGTTGCCACAACCGAAATGGCAGAAAAATGCGATTTATTTATTTTGCTGCTTGGAGGAAGATATGGGTATGGAATTGGAAATCGCAAGTCTGCAACTGAGATAGAATTTGATACGGCATATAAGAGTGATCCTACCAAGATCTTAGTCTTCCAAAAAGAGGAAGTTGAAATAGAACAGAAGCAAAAAAAATTTATCAAAAAAGTTACAGATTACTATAAAGGATATTGGGTAACAAAATATAAATTCACTCATGATTTACAATTACTGATCTTGAACAGCTTTGGGATATGGATTAAAGAGCGCGCATCAATCGGTTATAAACTCAATTACTTCGATCATTTTCTGAGATTTGCTATACAAAAATCACCTTTCCCTATCTCTCAGGTATTTTACTCATTGAACGAAGATTATATAGAGCTTAAATACAAAATTATAGATAAATTTTACGTGGTACATTTTGAAAAATCACAGATATATAATGATTTCTGGGGTTGTATTGCAATTTTAGAAAAATACTTTGAAAAATGGAGGAAAGACTCATATGGCGCAAGTTTATAAATTAACTGATCCCTTTGTTATTGCACAAGCTAACATAATAAGGAGCAAAGAATCTAGCTCCCAAGATTTAAAGAAGGCACTTTATCATATAGGAAGTGAGCTAGGAAAGAAAATAATAGAAGAGTTTTATCTAAAAGAAAGAAAAATCACCACACCAATGGAATATGACATTGATGAGGCTATCTTTCCGGATATCCCCCTATCTGCTGTTTTTACGACAAAAGATGATATGCAGTATTACGCAAAGGGGTTAGGAGAAGTCCTTGAGAACTGTGTCCTCGGATGTATGGACTTTGAAGGACGGCGAGGTCTTCAAGCTCTAAACAGTCCAATTAGGGAAATTGAATTGCCGGATGTGAAGAATGAAGCAGTCGATTCGTTAATAATAGCGAAATCTACTTTGGCTACTGGATGTACTGCTGTTAGCTTGACTAAAACAGCGCTTACGCACTTTTTACCAAGGAGACTTATCATAGCTACTATTTTTTACTCCGTGAAAGGTTTAAACTACTTGAAAAGGGAGCTACCCAACGCACATATTTTCGTTGTGGGGAAACCAGATCTTTTAGATAAAGGCGGAATGCTGCTTCCAGGTATTGGTAATCTGGATCGGAGATTAAGAGGGTGAAAGCATGGACAATTTAATAATAGGAAAGTATCGTCACTACAAAGGTAGGGAGTATGAGATTATAGGTATTGGTAAACACAGCGAGACTCTCGAAGAGTTGGTGGTATATCGTGCTTTATACGGAAACCATCAGTTGTGGATACGGCCAAAAGATATGTTTTTTGAGAAGATCCTAAAAGATGGGAAGGAAATTCTCCGATTTGAATACGTGGGTGATTCTACCGAGCAATAAGAACTTACATAACTATTTGACATAAGCAAGCGGCTAGATGCCATATCGATTGTTGTGGCATCAGCTGCTACGCTATTAAAAATTCTTCTCCTAACACATAAGCATATTGGACTGGCCTCTGGGTAATTATACACATAACGTGGAACGGATCAGATACCGTCCCAAATGTCGTGCTACGCCGTGGAAGACTCCCGGTAGTAATGGAGAAATTTCGGGCGCTAAGAAAACCCAATTAGCAAATGGTTCACTTTTCTGCTTAAGCAGTGCTGTTGTTTTCCTACGTCGCACAAGAATCATTTTACGACGCAAGATTAGCCTCAAACCACCCCGCTAAAACCCCCATCGAAGCTCGTTATTTAACTATGAGGTGATTCAGTGACCAATATTTGCTGTTATGAGGTCTAAATTGGGCTGAGCTGTTTTCTCGACATTTTGCTCACGTACTGCGAGGATCTCCATGCCCACAGAGGGTAGCTTCTGCTATAATGCCTTCACGATGCATACCTTTCCAAACGATCATGTCATTATCCTCCCCCACGCAGAAGAATATCGAGAAGCGTATGATATCAGTCTTGATGAGTTAGTGCTAACGCTGAATGAACCAGACGTGCATGAAGGATTATCTGATGATCGGTACACGGTTGAAAAGTCATTTGCCAGCCACCGAGTGTATGTCTACTATTATCGCACCCTCCCGTTGCAAGGAAAACAAGATGAATTGTATGCAATTGTTGATTTCGTTGGCGTTAGTGGTGATCTATCGCGTTGACCTATCCCTATTTGCCCACATCAGCCCGATTGCATGGAGTAATGGTATTTAATAATGGAGAATATATACTCAAGATTTGGTGCCGTGATTATTTCCTTCTCCCCTATTTACGGGCGATTTTTGTTGATCCCCTTGGAACAGTTACCGGAAGGTCATCCTTTACTAATACCGCATCTTCTACCTTTATTTCTTCCAATTTTTCCTCAAGTTCTTTGATATCGGGCAGCTTAGCTCTTAGATCTTCAGGTAATGCTTCGTTTGTCTGATAGGTTGCGACACCCATAGGACTTTGTATGTTTGATAACGCATATTCTGCCGTTGCTTTATTTTTTGTTTTACAAAGGAGTATACCAATAGTTCGATTGTCTGTAGCTTCCTTTACCTGTTTATCAATAGCAGTCATGTAAAAGTTAAGCTTGCCTGCATGTTCAGGTTTAAAGCTTCCTGCTTTTAGCTCGATAACAATGTAACAACGAAGCCGAATATGATAGAACAGAAGATCAATATAAAAGTCTTCGTTGCCTACGACCACATGGTAGTTACTTCCTACGAAGGTAAACCCAACGCCTAGCTCTAAAAGAAATCTGCGGATATTAGCAATGAGCGCGTCTTGCAGGTTTCGCTCCTTATTCTCCCCACTTGTGGTAATGAAATCAAAAACGTATGGATCTTTGAGTGCATATTGAGCAAGATCTGAATCTAAAGCAGGCAGGGTGTTTTTGAAATTGGTTAAGGCTTTACCGTGTCGATGATAGAGCTGTGTTTCGATGTGCATCTCGAGAATAGTAAGACTCCAGCCGTGCTCTATGGCTTGTTGCATGTACCATGTCCGCTCTTGACCATCTTTTACTTTATCCAATAAAGCAGTATTGTGAGACCAGGTAATTTGTGCAGATACCGTCTGCACAAATGAGATGTCGGGATACGCTTGCGCAAAAGCTCTCATATATTTAAGGTTTCTCGGTGAAAAACCTCTCATCTGAGGAAATGCAGCGTGTAAATCTTGTGATAGCCGATCAATAACTTTTGTTCCCCAGCCTTCTTTTTCCTGTCTTTCTAAAATTCCCTCTCCAATATGCCAATATAACAGGATCAGCTCTTGGTTAACAGCCATGACAGCCTTGAGTTGTGCTTGCTGTACGCGGGTTTTAATACTTTGGAGAAATGTTGGGTATGCGGTTGGAAGATGCTCTGTCATAACAAGGCTATTATAGCAGCAAAATGGTACCGTATAACATGGCTATTTGAGTAAAACTCAATAGGGAACAACCGACATGGAGAAAAGGTAAAAATGAGCTCTTTACTCATCTTTTTCTTCTGTTGTTCGCCGTTCCTGAATGAATCTATCAAAATCTTCCCGTGTTACCCGATAATCCCGACCAATTCGTATTGCAGAAAGTTTCTTCTTTCGTATCCAGATACGCACGGTTTCCTCAGAAACGTGTAACGCTTGTGCTATTTGCTCAACTGAGAGATATTCAACCACTGGTATTTCCCCGTTTTCCAGACAGTATAGGTTAGGTGGGTATGATTCGTCAATACGTGGTTTAGCTTAGTATAACAGTGTAAAACCATTGACAACTTTGCTTAGTTTAGTGTACATTTGCCTATGTTACTACGTGCTTTCCCTGCAAGGAGCAAGGGAAGTGTAATTATGTACAGGGTGCCCTATGAAACGATGACAGGGCAACGGCAAACGGCTAGTGCGTTTTTAACGCATGGTGTGTCTAAGCAGGTCGTCCCTGTAGTCAAAAGGGGGAAATACTGCCCGTTAAGGAGAAAAAGTCATGATTTTTGTTAAGGTTTTTCATCAGAGAGTAAGTGCGGATCACCAGTTAGACGAGTATACCGAAACGATGCAGAGAGCCATAGATACTGTGTTGAATCACGTTCAGGAAACCAGTCAGATCGAGATCATACACGTTGTGCAAACCTCAACCCCCCTCCCTGTTGCTGTCACCGGACAGTGGGGTCAGGTAGCCAGGGGTGGAGGAATTGTAACGATTACCATTGTGTATAAAACGCTGTAGGTGGTAGCAACCGTAGTAGGTAGCATCATCAATGGTAACGTAGGGTGGTATCTCTTCTGTGCAGGACCAGCCGACCTCTTGCATGCAGGAGGTAAGAAGGTACTTCACTAAAGGTGATCAGAAAGGAGGCATGGTTACCTGTTGTCAAAAGAGAACCAAGGAAGAGTTAGAAAGACTTGAAATTATGGTTGCTTTCAGTGTATGCTTGCTTGTAATTCCCCCACCCGCGAGCTATGGTCTGACTTCCTATCATCTTCTTCTTTTGGAAGCTGGCGATAGGAACGTAGGTACTACGTGCACTTTGTCAATTGAACAATGGGAGACATGAAGATCGCTTACGTACTGCGTGTGGATAGGTAAAGGATTATCGATACCTGCCGATAGATATACGTATCTGAGTGTTTCGATCTATCCTTTTGTACTCCACAGCAAGAAAGGTGAAGAACCATGTTTACCAAAGACCAACTAGCAACCATTTTTCGTGTGTTTGATGAACTAGCTAAGGAGCTGGAACGTGAAGAAGAAGAAAACAAACAACAATCTTGCCAACCGCTACGTCGACCGCAGACAGGAGCCAGTGACGTTTGGACAAATCATCCTGGAATGGTTGGAAGGAACGGCGATTTATGCGAGACAATCGACCAAAAACCAACGGATCAAAAATCTCGCATCGGCAGAAGTACAAACCATCCAACTGCTTGAATTTGCCTACAAAGCAGGAGCACCGCAAAACGAAAAGACGGTTCTGTTTGACGAAAATATCAGCGAGGACGGCGCATACAAAAATGCCTCTGGCACGCTGCGGATCGATCAGCGAGAAGGGTTGAGTGCGTTATGTGAATACATAGAACAGGGGGCGAAAGTCGTCGTCTGCTTCTTAATTGATCGACTGTTTAGGGATGAGGATATGATCGAACCCGTAACCTTTGCAAAGCTGTGTAAGGAACATAACTGCAAAATCGTGTTATATAGCGGGATGGTGTATGACCTGAACAATGACATGCACTACCAGCAGTTTTTCATGGAAGCCTTAGCTGCAGCCAACTTTTTGAAAATGCAACGAGTCAGGTTGCATGGCAACAAGATGTACATCTCCCGCAAGGGCATGTATGACGGGCGAACTCTGTCAGTGGGATACATTGTTGACAGACGAAAAGAGTTGCCCGATGGCAAGCCCAACCCAGGATGGAAAAAGTATGTTGTCTACCCTCCCCATGCCAGTATTGTCTTGTGGCTGTTTCAACGCTTTTACGAGTTGAATGGCAACATGGCGCAGCTTTGCAGAGAGGTAAAAGAACGAAACAATGGGTATCTCTTCCCACCGTTTGATGCAAGTATTGAGAAGGAGAACAGAAAAATCAACTTGGGAGAATACGACAAAAGCAGAAAGCGTCTTCCTCCCTCACCTCTTGGCTACCGCGTGAGTCGGTCAGGACTGGTCTCTATTCTTACCAATCGAGACTACTTGGGCGAATGGCGCAGCGAAGGGGTGCTCGTAAAGGCAAACAACCATGACCCCATTGTCCCTGAAGACCTGTTCCTGTATGCCTACACTTCCCTGCTCACCACCACGATACCCGCACCTACGCACACCCGAGGTCGCAACAAACAGATCCCTGCGCTTCTGGATGGGTTTATGACCTCTCCTGAAGGAAAGGTCTACGTCCTTACTCCTACGATAGGGGACAAACAGTATCTCTTGTATACGGTTCGCCAGAAAGATAGTTTAGTTCCAGGCAATTATGTGCTTGCAACCAGCGTTTATGACCTGGACGGGGTATTCTCTTCTCGGCTTCTTGAGTTATTGGAGCATACTCCCGACTTTGCGCAGTGGGAGCAGCAGGTGAAAGAGGAGGATGGGCAGCAGGCAGCAAGGAACAAGAGGCTACGCATGTCTCTTGAGGAAACCGTTTCTAAGCTTACCGCTATTGAAGTAGCCCTGGATACCCTGACCACTCCAGTACTCATCAAGAAAAAAGAGGAGGATTATGCCCGCCTTCTGGTCACCAAAACGGAGCTGGAAGAAAAGCTGGAAACGCCACAGCGGAAGAACTCGAAAGCACATGCCTTACAGTTTAAGGAGTTAATCAGGGCACTGCGAGATAAACGCAAGTGGGATACCTGCTCGTTTGATGTTCGCAAAAAGTTGATCAGAGCGTTAACCACCAGCGTGACTATCTCGTGTATCTCCTCCCACTGGATAGGGTTGGACGTTACCTGGCTGGACTCCGACTGGGGAGGCGAAACAGCGTATGTCTATAGACGAAGAGGCGCTACTCCCGTATGGGAAGAGGAAGAGCTAACAACCATGTTAGCACTGTATCCAACTCATGAAAGAGAAGAGCTGTTACGGATGTTTCCTACCCACAACTGGTCAGCACTCATATCGCAGGCACACAAGTACGGGGTAAAACGGGAAGTTAAAGAACGTGCGGGAGAGATACCTAAAAGACTCACGTATCAAGATTGGCTCTTTATGCATTCCCACGGTATTGTGATGACAGAGGGCGACATGGCGTTGTTGAAAACTGCCTATTGGTCACAATGGTCAAAAACATAAAAGAAACCCAGCCAACCAGCCATCCGACCTTGGGATTTACCAGGCGTGAAACCCACTGATACGAATAACCGGCCAGCGGCATACGTGATGCGAGGGCGGCAAAAACAAACGCGACGAATAGTTGACCTACGACAACAAATGGCCATGTCCAGATCCCCAGCGGTCCTCCCCAGTTCAATACACCGCCATAGGTCGAAAAAATGCCTGTGGTGATAGAGATAAACGAAAAGCCCACAGCGAAGGACGCGAAGCGTTTGAGTTCGCGTCGAAATTCCTGTCGGTACCCATAGTTGA
>WNFX01005248.1_pt1 | contig 14573 bp, 12 predicted proteins | sample 5400111 | NCBI WGS metagenome assembly WNFX01 (sample SAMN13153363, study PRJNA577476) | soil metagenome | isolation source: 40 cm soil or saprolite under grassland replicate 1 | place: USA:California | collected 2016-06-15 | reverse complement strand
TACGCGGAAACGCAGGGCTGGAAGGTCGAAGTCCTTGAAAGCTCTCCGTCTTCCTTGGGCGGACTGAAGGAAGTTGTTGCCGCGATTCAGGGCAATAAGGTTTATTCAAAACTGAAATACGAAAGCGGGGTGCACCGCGTCCAGCGCGTTCCCGCGACGGAAACGCAGGGCCGTATTCACACTTCCGCAGCAACTGTCGCGGTTCTCCCCGAAGCCGACGAAATCGACATCAAGATCGAGCCGAAAGACTTGCGGATTGACACGTTCTGCTCCTCCGGCCCGGGCGGCCAGTCGGTCAACACCACTTATTCCGCTGTGCGCATCACGCATATACCGAGCGGCCTCGTTGTCTCGCAGCAGGACGAAAAATCACAAATCAAGAATCGCGCCAAAGCCATGCGCGTTCTCCGTGCGCGACTTTACGAGCAGGAACAGGAGAAGCGGCAGGCGGCACTCTCAGCCGAGCGCCGCGGCCAGATCAAAACCGGCGACCGCTCCGAAAAAATCCGCACCTACAATTTCCCGCAGAACCGTGTGACCGATCACCGCATTGGCCTGACGCTACACCAGCTCACGGAAGTTGTGGACGGCAAGCTCGCGCCGCTGGTCGATGCGCTTGTTTCCCATTACGAGGCGGAGCGACTCCAGCAGGAGCTGGCTGAGGCATAATCCTCGGTAAGGAGGTGCCCCATGCTGACTCGTCCGGGTTCCGCTCCTGGCTCCGGTTGGATGAGGAACGTGAGCGACCGGTTGGCCTCCGGGCCTGCCGATCCTCGTTCTCTCCCGCGTCGTTATTGGATTTGGTACATCGCTTTCATGAGTTTTGTGTTAGTCATTCTCCCATTAGTGCAGCGCCGCCCCATGCCTTCTTACGATGTGCGCTCCTATGAGTCTTCCACGCGCATCGCCGGCTTACCTCTCTTTGCTTCCGGCGCTACTCCTGTTGCGATTATCGCTGTCGGCGGCCGTCCTCGCGGCGTGATCGCTGTCGGTGGCATCGCTGTCGGTGTCATCGCGGTGGGTGGATTGGCCGCGGGTGGTCTCGCCTTCGGCGGGCTCTCGCTCGGCTTTATCGCGCTCGCAGGACTCGCCGTCGGGTGGAGGGCAATCGGTGGCGGCGCCGTCGGGTATCGCGCGTTCGGCGGCCTTGCGGTTGGCGGCTACGCCTACGCTGGAAACGGCGTGGCCTACGGCTACCACGAAGCGTGTGGCCGGCAGAAAGAGAAACTCATTGGCTGAGCAGGCTTTGCAGGAACGATGCGCGCGGGCGCTTCTCAAGCAAGGCATCAAGCGGCTGCGCGAGGCAGGCGTGCCTTCTTACACTCTCGCCGCGGAGCTTCTTCTTCTTCATGTCTCAGGGCATGACCGCGCGTGGACTTACGCGCACGCGGATGAAGCGATTCCTGAGGAACAAGCAAAACGCTACGCAGTCTTGATTGCGCGCCGCGCGGCCGGCGAGCCTACGCAGCACCTCACCGGCAAGCAGGAATTCTGGGGCCTCGAATTCGCAGTCACTCCCGACGTCCTGATCCCCCGCCCTGAAACCGAGCACGTCATTGAAGTCGCACTCGACCGCCTCGGCCTCCGCGAAATTCGCTCCGGCCGCCAGCAGAAATCATCTGGCGAAAGTTTGCGAATCGCAGACGTCGGCGGGAACAATATGCGGCGCCCCTTCACAGCACCGCGCGAACGACTGGCATGCACGAGTCACGTTCTTTCGATCTGGTCGTCAGCAACCCGCCCTACGTTGGCCGCCGCGAAGCCTCCACACTAACGCGCGAAGTCCGCGAGCACGAACCGGAAATCGCTCTCTACGGTGGCGAAGAAGGCTACGAGCTCTACGCCGACCTCATCGCGCAAGCTGCCGCGCATCTAAAGCCGGGCGGCGTCCTTGTCCTCGAACTCGGCCACAATAGTTTGCGTGTCGTTCGGCCGCTCCTCGAAGCGCCTGCCTGGACCGACGTGGGCGTCACCAACGACCTCGCGGGCATCCCTCGCGTCCTCGCCGCTGAGCGGTTGTAGCAAGCACTCAACCGGAAAGGTTGAGGCTTACAAATGTCCAGCGTAGGCTATGGTGCATGCGGGACCTCGCGCGATTTCGAGCGAAGCACGGCCCGCTTGAGGAGCGGACGGCTGAAGCGTCCGCATCCATCCTGCATGTGGACATGGACGCGTTCTTCGTGTCCGTAGAATTGCTCGAGCGACCGGAACTCCGCAGCAAACCCATCGTGGTAGGCGGACGCTCTGACCAGCGCGGCGTGGTTTCCGCGGCGAGCTACGAGGCGCGGAAATACGGCATTCACTCCGCGATGCCGCTGCGCACCGCGGGGCGCCTTTGCCCGCACGCGGTTTTTCTCGACGGCCATCACGAAAAGTACGGCGAGTGGAGCGATCGCGTCGCCACAATCCTCGCGCAATTCTCTCCGATCGTGGAAATGGTTTCGATCGACGAGGCCTATCTCGATCTCGCCGGAACCGAACGGTTGCACGGGCCGCCGCTGGCCGCGGGGGATAAACTCCTTCGAACGATCACTCGAATTACGAGTCTTCCTTGCTCCGGCGGCCTCGCCACGACGCGTCTCGTCGCCAAAGTCGCATCGGATCAGGCCAAGCCGCGCGGCCTCGTGTGGGTTCCGGCGGGCTGCGAGCAGCGCTTCCTCGCTCCCCTTCCTGTTCGAAAGATTCCCGGCATCGGCGAAATTACAGAGCGCGCGCTTCGCGCGCTCGGCATCGAGACGGTGGAGCAGATCGCCGCCGTTGCGCAGGAAAAGCTCGAAAAGATTTTCGGCCAGTGGGGCACTGCGCTGTACCGCAAAGCGCGGGGCGGCGATTCCTACGAATTCGTGATTGACGCCGAGCCGAAATCGATTTCGCACAATCACACCTTCGGCGAAGACACGGACGATGCGAACGCGTTGTCCACGATGCTCAGCCATCTCTCGCAAAAGGCTTGCAAGCGCCTTCGCGAAGCGGGCCTCGCCGCGCGCACGCTTACTCTGACGATCCGTTACGCCGGCTTCGAAACGCACACGCGTTCGAAAACGCTGGCAGAACCCGCGCGGCTCGATTCCGATATTTTTGCGGCTTTGCAGGAACTCTTTCGCGTGCATCGCGACGCGAAAAGAAAAGTCCGGCTGCTCGGAGTCGCGCTCAGCGGCCTGACGCACGGGGGTGAACAGCTTGATTTGCTGGAAGCCGAGCGCCGCGCCAAACTCGAAAAACTGACGAGCGCGGCGGATCGTCTTCGCGACCGCTTTGGTTTCGGCAAATTGCAATTTGGCGGCTCGCTTTCCCAGGATGGACTGGGGCAAAGCGGCGACCAATCCGAGCGCGACCGCGAAGATTCATGACTTCCAGCGAAACCCGGCCGAATGCCCTATACTTTATCCTCCGTGAGCGATCTTCCTTGAGCGCACCTCCACAGCCTGGTATTTCGCCCGCGCGCCCGGCCGTCAGCGCCGCGGATCGTGTGCGCAACTTCTGGCAGCGCGTCAGCGAAGGCCGGCAGATCGATGATCTGTGGTCGCAATTCGCCGCCGACGCGCGCTCCAGCTACGGCTTCTACGGCCGCGACGTCGACTGGGACGAAATTCACAAACTTCCGCGGTGGCGTCAGCCGCTGCACGTCGCCAGGGAATTCTTCTGGGCGCTGCTTCTGAAAATGACGCCGGCGCGGCGCGTCCTGCTGCTTCTGGCGTTTGTCCTCCTGGTCATGTCCGGCTTCGAAAATGTCAAGTTCGAGTTCGCCGCCGCCATCCTCTTCCTGCTTCTACTTTCGCTGGAATTAGCGGACAAAGTGACAATGAAGCGCGACCTGGAAATTGCGCGAGAAATTCAATCCTGGCTGGTGCCGTCGCAGGCGCCGCCCGTGGAGGGCGCGGAGATCGCCTTCGCCACGCGTCCGCAAAACTCCGTCGCAGGCGATTATTACGACGTGTTTTACCCGAAGCCGGAAGAACGCGAGAGGTTGATGATGGTGATCGCGGATGTCGCGGGAAAGAGCGTTCCCGCCGCTCTCCTGATGGCTACGTTGCAAGCCAGCCTGCGAACCATCGCCGGAGAAGATGCGCCGCTCGCGGAACTCGTGGCGCGACTGAACCGGTACGCTTGCGGGCACAGCCTTGAAGGCCGGCGCTTCACGACGGCGGTCCTCGGTGAATTCAATCCCATCTTGCGGCGTCTTGCCTACGTCAACGCGGGCCACAACGCGCCGATTCTCCGCCGCGCGAGCGGGGCCGTCGAGTCTCTGGAAGTGGGTGGCTTGCCACTGGGCATACGATCGGACGTGAACTATGAGACCGCCTCGCTCGAGCTCAAGCCGGGTGACGCGCTCATTTTCTTCACCGATGGCGTCGTCGAGGCTTTCAATGAGGCGGGGGAAGAATTCGGAAACGAGCGCTGGCTCAGCGCGATTCGAAACCTGCCGGATTGGGATGCGCAGCAAACTCTTCAATTCCTGATGAAGCGCGTGGATGAATTTGTCGGCGGCACACGCCAGTCCGATGACATCACCTGCATGGTCTTTCGCAGCAGATAGCTCGGCACGGAAACCCGCATCACGCCGCTCTCCCCTCGCGACCGCGTCTGTCGCATAATCACAGCGTGACACCACGCGAACTGGCCAACTCGATCTGCGACACACTGCGCGTCCACGGTTACCAAGCGTTGCTGGTGGGCGGATGTGTGCGCGACTTGCTGCTCGGGCGCGAGCCAGCGGATTACGATGTAGCAACCGACGCCACGCCGGATCAGGTCATGAAGCTATTTCCAGAGAGCGTGGCCGTGGGCGCGCAATTCGGTGTCATCCTGATTCCGCGGGATGGCTTGAAAGTAGAAGTGGCCACCTTCCGCTCGGATGTGGGTTACAGCGATGGCCGTCATCCAGACCGCGTGGTTTATTCGAGGACGGCGCAAGAAGACGTGCAACGCCGCGACTTCACCATCAACGGCCTGTTGATGCGTCACGACAGCGGCGAGGTTCTCGACTTTATCGGCGGGCAGGCCGACCTGAAAGCCGGGATCATTCGCGCCATCGGTGAGCCCGGGCGCCGCTTCGCGGAGGACAAACTCCGCATGATGCGCGGCGTGCGTTTCGCGGCCCGCTTCGGATTCGGCATTGAGAAGGCCACTTTCGAAGCGATTCGAGCACATGCGGCGGAGATCAAGAAGGTTTCCGCGGAACGGCTTCGCGACGAATTGACCAAGCTGCTGACGGAGGGCAGTGCGCGGCGGGGCTTCGAGCTTCTGGACAAAACAGGCCTACTCCAGCAGGTCTTGCCTGAGATTTCGGCCATGAAAGGGATCGAGCAACCGCCGCAATTCCATCCCGAAGGCGACGTGTGGATTCACACGCGGATGATGCTGGAAGGACTTCCTGCGGGCGCTTCGCCGACGCTTGCCTGGGGCGTGCTTCTCCACGACGTAGGCAAGCCTCCCACTTTCAAGCCAGCCTCAGAAACGGGCGACCGGATTCGCTTTGATGGCCATGTGGATGTGGGTGTCCGCATGGCGGAGGAGATTTGCCGCCGGCTGCGCTTCTCGAATGAGGACGCCGAACAAATCCTCGCGCTTGTGAATAACCATATGCGGTTCAAGGACGTCGAGTCCATGCGCACTTCGACATTGAAGCGATTCGTCCGGTTGCCGAAGTTCGATGAACACTTGGCCTTACATCGTCTCGATTGCCTTTCGAGCCACGGAAACCTGGAAACCTATGAGCTGGTCCAGCGCTTCCTTGCAGAGACACCGCCGGAGCAGGTCCGCCCTGGGCGACTGCTGACAGGAGACGACCTGCAAGCTATGGGGTTCCGACCCGGCCCCTTATTTGCTGAGATCTTGCAGGGGCTTGAGGAGGCCCAACTGGAGGGCCAGCTTGGGACGCGGGAGGAGGCAGAACAATACGTCTTGAAGAAGTTTGCGGCCCGAAAACACGCAAGTTGAAGGACGTGAGGCGGCAAAAGGCCACGGAACAGCGAGCTAGCGGTGAATAGTGCCACTTCTAAATAACCGTAATAAGTTGATGATAAACATCTTACGGCTTAGCTTGCGGCCGCGAGGGGGAAGTGCTAGGATATGAGCGTGAGATGCTAATGTTTTGTGCTATCGGCATTTATAGTCTTATGCACCCTTCCAGACCCGAGTGCATCTAAGGTTTATACGGCGCGGCCCTTGCGGTCTCGCCGGTAACGAGGGGACATTATGGCTGAGAAAAAGTTTGTGGTGCCCGAGACTCTTCCGATCCTGCCGGTTCGGGACACGGTGCTGTTTCCGGGCGCTGTCCTGCCTCTAACGGTAGGAAGGGAAAGTTCCCTGGCACTGGTGAATTCTCTACAGGGAGAGGAAAAATTCGTGGGCGTGGTCGCCCAACTCGATCCGCGGGTGGAGGATCCCGCCGCCGCGGACCTGCACCAAGTTGGGACGCTGGCGAAAGTCCACAAGACAGTGAAGATGCCGAACGGCAATGTAGTGATCTTCCTGGAAGGGCTGCAGCGCATACAGGTTGTCGAACTGATCGGGCTGCGGCCATTTCTCCGGGCGCGCGTGGAAGCCCAACCGGACATCGCGGGCGAAGCGGATAACGAACTGGAAGCGCTCCATCGAAATGCGCAGGAATTGTTCCGCGACGTGGTGAGCCATTCGCCGCAACTTTCCGACGATCTGCAATCCGTGGCCATGAACATCGAGGACCCGGGCCGCCTGGCGGATTTCATCGCCGGGACGCTACCGTCCCTCCCGACGCTGTTGCGCCAGGAGCTGATCGAAACGCCGAGCGTGCGCAAGCGCCTGGATATGCTGATCCGCGAGCTCTCCAAAGAACTCGAAGTGCTGGAACTCCGCTCGAAGATTCAAGAGCAGGTGCAGGAACAGGTCAGCCAGAACCAGCGGGAATACCTGCTGCGCGAGCAGATGAAAGCGATTCAGAAGGAGCTTGGCGAATCCGACGATTCGATGCAGGAAATCGATGAGCTTCGCAAGAAAGTGGAGGAAGCGGGCATGCCCGCCGAAGCCAAGAAAGAGTGCGAGCGCGAGCTGAGGCGCCTGGCGAAGATGACCCCGGCATCCGCGGAATACATGGTTTCACGGACGTACTTGGAATGGATGACTTCTCTGCCGTGGAGCAAATCTTCCGGGAGCGCGGAAATTGATATTCCCAAGGCGCACCAGATTCTCGACGAAGATCATTACGATCTGGAGAAGGTGAAGGAGCGCATCCTGGACTACCTGGCGGTGAAGAAACTCCAGCCGGGGATGAAGGGGCCGATTCTCTGCTTCGTCGGGCCTCCCGGCGTGGGCAAGACTTCGCTGGGCAAGTCGATCGCGCGATCGCTGGGGCGCAAATTCGTGCGCATCGCGCTGGGCGGCATGCACGATGAAGCGGAAATCCGCGGCCACCGGCGCACTTATATTGGAGCGCTGCCGGGCCAGATTATCCAGGGCCTGAAACGCGCGGAGACGAACGACCCGGTGTGCATGCTGGACGAGGTGGACAAGCTCGGCCGGGATTTCCGCGGCGATCCGTCATCGGCGCTGATGGAAGTCCTCGACCCGGAGCAAAACAACACGTTCCGCGACCACTATCTGGATGTGCCGTTCGACTTGTCGAAGGTGCTGTTCATTGCCACGGCGAACTGGATGGATCCGATCCCGGAACCGTTGCGCGACCGCATGGAGATCATCGAATTGCCCGGATACACGGGCGAAGAGAAACTCCACATTGCGCACAAATACCTGATCCCGAAGCAGGCCACGGAGCACGGCCTAAAGGTGGGCGAACAGATCGACTTCGCGGACGAAGGGCTGCAGGAAATCATCCACAGCTATACGCGGGAAGCGGGCGTGCGCAACCTCGAGCGTGAAATTGCGACCATCACGCGCAAACAGGCGCGGCGCATCGCGGAAGGCAAGACGGAGAAGATGACCGTCACACCGGAAGTCGTTCGGGAATTGCTCGGCGTGCCGAAGTTCCGCACGGAGAAGGAAGTGGAGGAGCGCGTTAAGAGGCCCGGCGTGGCCGTCGGACTCGTTTGGACGCCGGTGGGAGGCGACATCATCTTCATCGAAGCCACCCGGATGCGCGGCGGCAAACAGTTCACCATGACCGGGCACCTCGGCGAAGTGATGCAGGAATCCATGACTGCCGCACTGACCTGGACGCGCGCGAACGCCGAGCGCTACGGCATCGATCCGGACTTTTTCCGGAGGCACGACATTCACATCCACGTGCCTTCAGGGGCGGTGCCGAAGGACGGCCCGTCGGCAGGCGCGGCAATGGTAACTGCCCTTGTCAGCTTGCTCACCGGCCGGCCGGTGAAAGACCGGCTGGCGATGACCGGCGAGATGACGCTCTCCGGCGTGATCCTGCCCATCGGGGGTGTGAAAGAAAAAGTGCTCGGCGCGAAGCGGGCAGGCATCAAGGAAGTGCTGCTGCCCGCGGACAACGAGCCAAATGCCGTGGCCGATCTTTCGCCGGAAATTCTCGGCGACATAAAGATCATGTACGTGCGGACGCTCGACGAAGTGCTCGAACACGCGCTGCAGAAAGAAGCGGTGGCCCCGCCGATTGTGCCGCAACCTGAACCAAAGCAGAAGCGCGCCGGCCCGGACAGCCCGAGGGCGATTCACTAAGACAAAATGCGAGACCGGCTGTAAGGGCACGGTATATCGGGCCCCTACAACGAGAGTTTGACGCAGGCCCCCGACCAGGTCGGGGGCTTTTTCTTTTCCGCTACACACAACGGCGCGGAAACAAACTCCTGCTACCATGGTTCACGAAGCATGCCGCACGATAGACAAATTTCCGCGGACACACCGGCACGGCTTGCGCAGCAGATTACGGAGGGGCTGCTTCGCGAGCGCATCGTTCCACGCTTTGTCGATTCCTATGTGGTTGAAAACGGTCGCCAGGCGCTGCAGGTGCACGCTTCGCTTTACCGCGATCTTCTCACGCTTCTGCAACGCGAAGCGCTCCTGGCCATGAGCGTGCGGGCTCTGGAGATCGTCTGCAACGAACCGCGCGCGTCAGGCAAGTCCAAGCCGCGCCCCATGCTGCGCCGGGATGCCACGTTGTTTCGCAGGAAATTTCTGGCGTCTTTGACGCGGCAGCAGGGCTGGACCGCGGGCGACGCACTTGATTTTCAGCGAGACTTGCAGATCTATGAGGAGCTGCTGGCACGCACGGCATCGACGCGGCGGAACCGCAAACCGTTTGAAGCGGCCAACCATCCATTCGTCGACCGTTGCGCCTTTCTACTAGATTCACCGTTCATGGAAAAAGCGCGGCTGGCGGCCACCCGCGCGCTGACGAGCATTGAAGAATTGGCGGCAACTTTAGCGAAGCAGGTCCTTCAGAGCTGATCCCACTGAACACGCTTGCGGGCGGCAAAACATGGGAGGCGGGATTCTACCACTGGTCAAAGGCCCGTTGCGAACGCCCGTGGATTGAATCAGGAGATGCGCTCCACCTGCACCGCCGTGCCGTAGGCGAGCACTTCGGTGACGCCCTGCATGACTTCGGTGGCGTCATAGCGCATGCCGACTACGGCGTTGGCGCCATGTTCGGCGGCATGTTGCAGAAGAAGTTCGAAAGCATCCTCGCGCGTTTTCTCGCAAAGGTTCGTGAGGATGGTGATGTTTCCGCCGACAATGGTCTGAAGCGCAGCGCCGATATTGCCGATGAAGCTCCGCGAGCGCACCACGATTCCGCGCACGATGCCGAAATTTCTTACAATCCGATACCCGGGCAGTTCAACCGCGGACGTCACCATCCCCGCATCCACTCGTGGCATTTTCATTCTCCTTGGAACAGACGTTTACCGGTGCGATTCTAACCGCTCAAACGGCGGACTGCGAGCCATCTTCCTCTGCTATTCTCAGGCAGGTGGAAACACTCTTTTATTTACTGGTGTTCTTGCAGATCATTGTGGGGGCGTACCTCGTCTGGCAAGGTGTGGAGTGGCTCGGGTATGTGCGGCGCCGCTTGCATCGCGATCCCGGATTCTACTCGCCGCGGGTGGCGGTGCTTTGTCCCTGTAAGGGCATTGAGCCGGGCCTGGAGCGCAATCTTGTTTCGCTGACGGAATTCGAACGCCAGAATTACGAGATTTTTTTCATTCTTGCTACAGCATCGGATCCGGCGCGCAGCATCATCGACCGGGTCTCCGCAAATTCGAAAGTGAAAACCCACGTGGTCATTGCCGGGCCGCCTAACGGCTGCGGTGAAAAAGTAAATAATCTGCGGGTGGCGGTCGAACAACTGCCGGAGGAATTTGATGTGCTCGTGTTCACCGATTCCGATTGCCGTCCGGGCAGAACCTGGCTGCATCACCTGGTGGCGCCGCTGAGCGATATAAGGATCGGCGCCACGACCACCATGCGCTGGATGATTCCGAACCGCAGCGATCTGGCAACGGCGCTTCTCGCAGCGTGGAATGCGCCGGTCGCAACCATGCTCAGCGAGAAGGGAAGGAATTTCTGCTGGGGCGGAGGGACGGCCATCCGCCGGGTCATCTTCGAACAATCCGGCGTGCTGGAGGAATGGAAGAACTCCGTCAGCGATGATTATTCCCTGACGCGCGTCCTGGAACGGAACAACCGGCCGATTGTTTTTGTGCCGGAGTGCTTGACGCTTTCTTACGTCGAGACAGATTTCAAAGGGCTGCTGGAATCCACGAACCGTCAAATTTTGATCACTCGCATTTACGCGCAGAGAATCTGGAGGCCCGCGGCCGTCACTCATCTTCTGTACTGCGTGACACTCGTAACGGGTGTGATCCTGATTTTGGGCGACCTCCTGGCGCAAAGACCAGCTTTTCACCTCGCGACGCTCACGCTTCTTCCTCTTCTACTTTCCACGATCCGAGCGTCCCTTCGACTGATTGGGGTGATGGAGGCCATTCCCGCGGGGCGACCCCTGCTCGTTGGGCAAGCCTGGATTTACGTGTTGCTGACGGCATTCATCCCGTTCCTCTACGTTGCAAATTTTGTGAGCTCCCTCCTGACACGTAAGATCGTTTGGCGCGGAATGATTTATGAACTGATCAGCCCGGAACAGACGCGGATCCTTCGATTCTGAAAATCGCAATCGCCCGTTGGCCGGGTATGGGCACTTTCCACAGGGCATAGGCATAGAGTAATTCCTTAGCATTGCGAACTCTTCCTGGCCTTCAATTTTCTGTAAACGATTGAGGGAAAAATTTCGTGCATCGTGCAATTCCTACCGGCAAATGATTTCTGTCGAGTTGAATTCCGTTCGTAAGTCCTAATTTCTGAGTGAGTTACATATTTTTGCGGGGCGGAAGAATACTTGCATGCGAAAAATAGGTCGGTAGAACGCCGTAGGCGGACTTTCAGGGAGTTCCCGCAGACGCCTGCTCGTCGCCGTTCACGGGGTAGCAGTCGCCGAGTTCTCAGCCCTCTTTCTTGGCTTCTTGCCTAACTGCCTACCCAATGTGGGGAATGCCCCTCGTCGAGGGGTGCAAGACAAAAACTTCGTTGGCTTCGGTTCCGTCACGAGGCTGCATTCTGAGGGGGGGTGCACGTGAAGGTGATCCGCAGAAGTGAGCATCCGCAACAAGAGATGAATTCCCGCCCAGGTTTTCCTCGCGATGTCTTCTTTTTCTACGAAAAAAACACTGGAGTGGCGCACTTTCACGTTGAAGCCGGGCCGGACGGGAGGTTTCCCCTGGACCAAGCCGCTGGGCTCCTGGCAATGCACTGCATGGTCCGAGGCCAGTCGCCGACTGATTATGTGGTGATGGTTCAAGCCGAGAACGAGATTCTGGAAGGTCTCAACGAGAAGGCGGACAAGTTGTTGGAGGCTGGGAAATCGGTTCACAGCCAGATCGAGTTGACGCGCCGGGAAGAAGAGGTTCTTGCCGGTTTGATGAACAGCCTCGCGAACAAGGAGATTGCCGCGAACCTGAATCTCTCCGAGCGCACGGTAAAATTTCACGTCTCGTCGCTGCTCGCGAAGTTCCGGGTGCGCGGGCGCATGGAGCTGGTTCGTGAAGCGTCGCGACAGAGCGCGGGAACTATGGTCATGCCTATGCCCGTGGCCGCATCTGAAGGGCAATCCTATGCAGCCCCGGCCAAGAGCTACTCCGCACCGCGACCCGCCGCAGCGGTGGTTCCGCTGGCAAAGCGCCAACTGATGGCGTAGTTGAAGTTTAATTCAGAGGCAAACGAAGAGACCCCAACCCGCTGGGCCTCTTCTCTTCCTACTGACTTTTTGCAAGAATCTACTTCTTCGCCGCATCGTAAAGTGCCGCGGCTTTATCCCAATTCACAACGTTCCACCAAGCTTTGATGTAATCCCCACGCAAGTTTTGATACTTGAGGTAGTAGGCATGCTCCCATACGTCCAACCCCAAGACAGCCTTTCCGCCTCCAGTAAGCAAATAGGGCGGGTCTTGATTCGGTGTCGAGTCGATGGCCAGCTTCCCGTCTCTGTCAACCAGCCAAGCCCAGCCTGATCCAAAGCGCCCCAGGCCTGCGGCAGCAAACTTTTCCTGGAAACCGGCAAACGACCCGAATGTCGAGTTGATGGCGGCCGCGAGGTTCCCTTTGGGTTCCCCGCCACCACCCTTCTTCATCAAGGTCCAGAAGAGCGTGTGGTTCCAGTGACCGCCGCCGTTGTTGCGAACGGCGGTGCGGATATTCTCCGAGACGGAGTCGAGACCTTTGAGAAGGTCGTCGATAGACTTGGCTTGCAGATCGGCATGACCTTCCAGGGCCTTGTTCAGGTTGGTGACGTAAGCGCCATGGTGTTTGTCGTGATGGATCTCCATTGTTTTGGCGTCGATGTAGGGCTCCAGTGCGTCGAACGAATAAGGCAACGGGGGGACGGTAAATGCCACGGGTTTATCCTCCAAAGTGAGATTTGAATCCGAGTTGGTCGCGGAGCCGGCGCGCAAAAGAGAAGGAGCGGCGTTTCCCGCTCCAAGCAATCCAGCGCCGACGATACCTGTATTGGACAAGAACTTACGGCGATTCATGGGAACCTCAGCAGCGCGGAGAACCAGTCGACCTGCGGGCCGGATTATACCGCTAGTGCTCGCTGAAAGGTAACTCCGTCTGAGAGAATCGCCAGTCACAAGGTTTCATTGGTTTTCTGGCGCTGCTTGCCGACGCACCTCTCTTCGGCAACTTTTCCTTCTCGCATTTATTGGATGCGCGAGAGCGCCCAGCGGGCAGATTCGGCGATGACCTGCTCGCGCGAACCCGCGAGCCGCTCCAATAGAGCACTGATCCGAGCGTGAGACCCGGTGCCTCGGCGCACGCCGGAATTCCCGAGGGCGATGCAGGTGTTGCGCATCAAACCGCGCCATTTGGTGCGCTTGATGGGGCTGCCGCGAAAAAGTTCGCGAAAGTCAGATTCGTTCAGTCCCGCCAGCCATTCCAGTCTTGGGAGGAAAAGCGATTCGTCCTGGGACGGAAGAGAGGTTCCGGCGTGGTTCTCCTCGAGTGAAGAAAAAACCTTCGGCTGAAACTGCCGGATGGTGGCAATCGGTGCGCGGCGGTTCCAAGGGCAGACGTCCTGACAGATGTCGCAGCCGAAGACATGATTTCCCATCGCCTCGCGGTACTCCTCGGGAATCGGGCCGCGAAGCTCGATCGTGAGATAGGAAATGCACTTTCGGGCATCCATCACGTAAGGTTCGACGAAGGCTTGCGTCGGACAGGCGTCGAGACAACGCCGGCAGCTTCCGCACAAATCCGGGGGCGGCAATTCATTGGCCCCGAGCGTCGGCTCGAGATCGAGAGTGGTGAGAATGACGCCCAGAAAAAAGAACGAGCCGAGCATCTGGTTGAGCAGAAGAGTGTTTTTCCCGAGCCATCCCAAGCCGGCGTATTTCGCGAGCACGCGTTCCTGGATTGGTCCCGTATCCACGTAAGCGCGCGCCTCGAAGGGTTCCGCGAAACGCTCACGCAGAAATCCGAGGGAGCGGCGGAAAGAGGCTGCGCCGTATTGTAATTGAGCAAGCAGACGATGACGCTCTGGATTCCCGGCAGGACGCTTCGCGGATCGGAGCGCCTGGGATCCGCGAGGTACTTCATTTCTCCGGCGTAGCCACGAGCGAGCCATTCTGAGGTTTGATCGAGTTCGGGAAACCGTTCCGCGCGGACTACGCCGCAGAGTTCGAAACCCAGGGATTTCGCCTGGTCCACGATCCGCACGCTATCGGCGAGCCGCCCCATCAAGGAGATTGTGCCGCAGACGAGCGAACATTCGAGCCTCAGAACGCGGAGCGCAACGGCGCGTGTGTGCGCGCTTGTCCGGCTGACAGGAGCGGACTGCCCAAGAAAAATTCCTATTTCACACTCGATAGAAGCAGTTGAGTGGGATTATTTGAAGCTTTGAAGTGCGGTGCTTTCGTCCGTATACACGTCAAACACAGTGTAAAGCTTGGTGATTTGAAGAAGGTCGCGGACCTTTTTGGTGAGGTGAAGCAACTTCAGGTCGCCGCTTTGGTTCTTTACCGACGTGAACCCGTGGACGAGCTCACCGATTCCCGAGCTGTCGATATAGTCCACGTCGGCGAGATTCAGGAGAATGTTTTTCCTCTGATCATCCA
>WNFX01003991.1_pt1 | contig 14576 bp, 15 predicted proteins | sample 5400111 | NCBI WGS metagenome assembly WNFX01 (sample SAMN13153363, study PRJNA577476) | soil metagenome | isolation source: 40 cm soil or saprolite under grassland replicate 1 | place: USA:California | collected 2016-06-15 | reverse complement strand
CTTGACGACATTATTGACGATCGCCACGCTGACGGTACGCTCGACACGATTCACCAGCTCATCGGTGATTTAAAGCGTAATGGACATCACATTCACATGTCAGTTTCCGGTGGTCGTCGCCTCATGTCGCTGCTCGCCATCTCGGTTGCCGCGCTCAACTTCGACCATCACGACACCATCTGGCACCTCTACACTCCCATGGAGATCCAGGAGCAAGCTGACGAAGGCACTATTATGCACGTGCCGATAGATGCAGGAATAAGGCTGATCAAGGGCCCATTCATCTCACTCGGCGCATACATTTATAATCAACCGCAATCCTTCCAGGCCGCTCATGAAGGGCAGCGTTCGCGCATAGACGCCCAGGAGCAGGCAAAGTGTGCCGCAGTAGTGCGCGCAACCACATCCGGTCAGCTCAGAGTCTTGCAGGCGTTCAGTCGTGGGCTGAAAGCACAACAGGTAGCCGCCGAATTAAACATAGAGCCAGTCACTGTGCATAGCCACAAAACAGTCCTGTTGCGCCTATGTCATAATGCCTGGAACATCGATCCTGACGAGCACCTTGATTATCATTTCCTGCAAACAAAATTTGCCGGGTATTTTGAGAGGGAGGGGCCGGGTGAGCGCGATTGAGGTATGGAAACTGCTACCTCAAGCGCTCTTACGCTACTTCTCTGCATAAGTGGAGAACACTGGAACCTTGAACAGAACAAATTTTTTGCGATCGTACGCACGCAAAAACAGACGATCTCTCTTTACACTTGTCTTCAGTTCCGTATCCTTTAATGCTTCGATAGAGGTCTCAGTTTCTACTCGATCATTTAATGTTTGATCAGCGACCAGGGTGTGATACACATATGGAATGCGCTTCTTTTGGGCCGTAAAGATTGTCAATGCAGTCATTCCTTTACGGCCACCAGAAAGCGCCAGTTCTATCTGGCAATCAGAATGATCTCTGCGGATTTTATCGATTGTCTCTTCTAACTTTGCCTGATAGAGTTCGCATGCAGCTTTAGAGTCAACATCTCCCAATTCGGCTATAGCCACAAGGTCACATGGTACACGGTTCTCTTCACTTAACATCTTCTTTACTAATGCAGCACAGGCTCTAATCTCTCCGGCTTCTGTTGCTCCTGGATAGACCAGGACAACGCGACGAATTCTGCTTCCTGCATCGCTGAGCAATGTATACAACTGTGTCACAACCATTGGGGCTTTGCCCAAAGGTACAATCAGTATACTTGTATAAACCTTCTTAGACTTTACCAATAGAAGGAGGTCATCAAGAGAAAGAGAGGGTGCCAATGAAAACCTCGGCGAGGCAGTGATATCTTTCACAGACCTGTAGTTGCCTCCTCGCTCGATCTCCAATTCACATACAATGGCCTTTTCTACATCATCGTCTGAGCAAACATCAACGTCTTTTGGCAGTGTGTAAAAGAGAGCACGCTCTGGCGTATGACCTCGCTTGAAGAAATGGAGATTTACTGGTAACGGTTTAGCTGGACGATCTTTGCCATCTTTCCAATCATGTACACCGTTTCGTAGTTCCCCAACCTTTCTCATCTTTTCAAAACACAATTCGAAGGCCCGCGAATGTTGGACATCATTTTTATACATTGCACGGAATTCCTCTGCAACATTTTCAGTGACCATTACATCTAGTATTTTTCCACTCTGAATAACATTGCGTGCAAATCCAAATGCTTCAATTTCCTCTTCATGCAATCCTTGCAATTCTTCATCCGTGGCATAAAGCAATTTTTCATGCAGGTTTTCGCTGATAAGCTGCTCCTGGCCGAATGGAATATCTACCAGGGCCACTTCTTTATTTTTAATATCCTTGATATCGGGATGCATAGCTTGCTTGCGTTGTGTATCTGTGCGTTCGAGCAAGAGTTCGTCTACAGTCTTAAAGTATTTTTCATGTTTGTCGATCACATGATAGAGCTTTTCGACACAAGAAAAGAAGGGTGCAACCCAGGCCATAAGGGCTGCCATACTTTTTCGCCCACCTGCCAGAGAAAGAAACACAGTATCATTCCGCTGCTGACACGTGTAGAGCAACTGGTATAGTGTTTGCAGGAAGACAAGGCAATTTTTTTGAGTATTGGCATCCTCAAATAGTAGTGGCGCGGGTGGCCTTAGTTTGCATTCTCCTTGCAATGCAACATCAATAAGGAGATAAGCCTTCTCAATGGTTTCTCCTTCTGGATACAGTAAAACCACTTCATCTACTGTGAGTCCTCGATATTTGAGCAAATCATACATTGCAGTCACCACAACCGGTGAATCACCGAGCGATGCGATCAGAACTTTTGACATAATGTGCTCCTTGCTTGAGAGAATTGTATTCCCCGCCATATTTCATCCCGGCACATTTTTTGTGTCTGCGATACGCTTGCCAATGCTGTCCTCAGTATCAAACCAGTCGCGTTTGCTGGGATAGTAGTAGTCAACATCGGGATCTGGCGGCCAGCGCCAGATACGCCGCAGGTCGTCCATGGCAAGTCGCGCCAGTTTTGTTTCATTAAATGCGTCAACATGCTCGTAGATCAGGTACCATAGAGCATCGCCTGCATATGTCTGCTTGCCGCGCTCACTATCAGGCTGGGTATAGCGTTTTGTGTAGTCTACCAGTGTCAGGCTGGTGGGGGAGAGAGAAATTGAACCAAGGCCGAGCGGCTTGCCATATCCGATCTTGTGGCGCATATCTTTTTCAAGCGCGATTGCCAGCAGCAAAACAGCAAACTCATCAGCTTCTAGATTAGTGAAATCCAGGCTGAAATGGAATTTAGTATCGTAATCGAGCGGACGAATATAGCGATTCGCGGGTGTATTGCCAAAGCGTATCAACCCTTTTTCGGTAAGAGGTGGATAGTCAGGCGAATGATGGAAGTAGTATTTACGACCAGCGATATGTTTCCTATCTTTATCCAGGTAAAAGCTGGCGTGGTGCGGTTTTGGCTCCATTAAAGGTTTTGTGTAGATAGGATCATACAGGTGTACCTGATCTGGATAGACACGAGCATCACCTATATTGACTTTGCCGAGAAAAACACCCCTGCCACGCTCGCTGAGCATACCAAAGATGCGACACGCAATACAGAGCTGTGAATTATCGTTACAACGCTGAAAGTTATCCGGCACTTCTCTCTTATAGTTGATCTTGCCACCGCGCTCATAACTGCCATCAAATAAGGTAAGGCAGCCATTGCCAAGCGTTTCCACGACACAACGCAGCATGCCTTTTAGAGAGCTTCCTGGAACGATGTATTCGCCTTGTTTGTTCTTGATAGACTCGGCTGGCTTCCTAGGATCTGGTGATACTACACGCGGATCAACAATAAAGAGAGGTGTTTCGGTATAGACATCGACATCGAGACGCCCGGAATAAAGACGTTGTTCACTCCGACTTACAAGCAAATGATGCCAGGCAGGACGATGACGCTCAGGAGGCTTGCTCCAGTCGATACGTGCAAAATCATAAGGATTCATGATTACATCTACTCCACCGCTTCTAGCTGTTGGAAACGAAACAACTCTACAATGCCAGTCTGATCGTCAACAAATTCAGCTACGACCAGTCGCACACGTCGTTTTTCATGCTCCTGCTTCGGATAACGCAACAGACGTGGGATACGCAATTCGGCAAAATCTCCCGGCTGTGCAGGTCTGCCTATTCTCTCAAGTTCTTGCAGACTTAAACGCTCTCCAAAGAGATAGTAATGACTGTCCCTTTTTTTTAGTAGCTTCTGCGTCTTATCTTCTTTATTTAAGCGCCAGATCGATGCTTGCCTTTGCTCCTGGGCCAACCAGGCAACATTTTGCAATCCAGGCAGGCTACGCTCTGGTCCCATGTATACCACATGCAACTGTTGACCATCTCGTTCCCAGCGTAGCTCTGCATCGGGCTGAAAAATACGACCAGATGTATACTCAGCAAATCGTATACTATCATCGTCTGGATCGAAAGGTGCAAAGCGCAGCAGGTCCAGGCGCTCTTGTGGACGAACCACGTGCGCAGGGAGTCTCTCGACCAGAAACAGCGCTTTTGGCCCAAATTCGCATGTGGCAATTAGATTTGCTAGATCTGCGGTATCGACTCGGTTCGCAGACCATATCTCTGTCATCATTCACACACCTTCTTTAAAAGATTACCTACCTGTTAGCCGTTGCGAGTGCGAGTTGGTTCTGGTCTTGTTTGCTGCGGCCAGTTCTGCATGCGATCGACAAAATTCTTGATAGCAGCATCGCGCAACGTGTTCAATGCATCACCGTGAAACACGCGTTGGCTACGAATACCTCGCTTGCTTTGTTGCACTGGTTGTGAAAGGGGCAAAAGATCGTCATCCCAGGTGCCATAATTATAATCGCCATAAGTGCTTTCTTTTAGCCAGCGTCCAAGACCCCATAATTCGTTTTCTGGCTCCGCGCTTTCTCGTATGACGCTGGTCACCAATCCGCCAGGACGGCCATTATGTCCCTGATCGCTGATTGTTGCAGTGATCTTGCCTAAGCCACGTGAACGTCCTGAGCCAATACGTATGAGTTCGTCTCCCATATCCTGGAGTACGACGAAGAGCATGCCCAGTTGCCAGATCTCAAAATTTCGCAGGTGAATATCAGTCTCAAAAACAACGCCTGTGCTTACAACTTCCAGTTCAAATTTGGCACCATGACTGGCACCACCAGTCAGGCGATCAATGCCGACGCCGTCGCGCTGTTCTGTGACTGAGTTTGAAGCCAGGTAAGCGTCGCTGATGGCAACACGTCCGATAAAGGAGGTCGAGCCAAAGAGTCGGCAGGTAGGACAGGATTCATGATAGACGAGATCCGAGCGCTCTTCCAGCTTACGTCGTTCTTCATCATTCTTCTTGGCGCGGTTTGCAAACGTTGAACCACATGACTCTCGATAGTCATGCTGTCTCTGGCTGAGGTCCGACTCCTTACCTTCACTGCCAGAGAATGGATAGCATACCACCTGTGGCTTCAAGCTGCACACAATCTTCTCAATATGGCTGCGGAAAACGCCTTTGAGAGAGCTTCCTGGCAAGAAAACCTCCTGCTGTCCATTACGAAAGGTCAGCACTGGCGTCATATCAGGGCCGCTGATCGTGGCATGACCAGATTTTATTAACAGCGGTCCAGTCGTAGTAATACGCAGTGTAAAGTATGCCTCGTTCATCAATTTTTTCAACATATACATTGCTCCTCAAATGCAATTCACGCAGCACAGCCTATTCAAAAATGGCTGAGATATGTTTGTTCAGGAACTCCTCACCGGTGCTTTCGCTTGAAAACACGCGCCTTAACAAGTAGTTACGCAAACGCGTATCACGTTCTTTCTCGCTCACTTCCCGACCAACGAGTTCAAGCGCAGAGACCTTGAGATCATTGAGAAGGCATACCCCCAGGCCACGCGAGCGTTTTCCACCGATGGTACCAAAGCCATGTACAAACTCGCTCAGTCCTACGCAGATTAGTTGCAGGTCCTGATCGGTAGCATTTTCCAGAGTAATTTCGAGGTCAAATACAGCGCTGGCTGGCACTACTTCGTAATCGTATTTAAGACGGTCCCTGGCTCTTTCGCTATCACGATCAATGGCAACCCCATCGCGCACCTCAACAATGCCGCTCCATTCCTTCTTCGACACATAAAGATCGTTAATGCTGATGCGAGAGGCAGCAAAGGGCGAACCAAACAACTGGCAGGTATTGCACAGATCTTTAAGCGCCTGTGCATTTATTTGCTCCGCTCGCTCAGAATGTTCGCGTCGCTCCAATGCGATCTCCCTCTGCCGGATGGTTGAGCATACTACCCGCTTATTTTGTTTTGCTTGCGCTTCTTCGATCTCTAAAGCTTCATCACTCAACTCAATTAATCCACATGAGAAAAGTTCCTTCTTCGCTGGTAGAGCCGGTACCAGTTTTTCTACGGTACTGCGCAAAGCACCCTTAAAACTGGAACCTGGAATAAAAGGCTCTTCCGTGGGTGTTAGCACAACGGGACTATCGCTGTGACTCAATGTAGCCTTACCACCACCAATATGGAATGCCGTCTGCATTACCAGTTTGCCCTTAAACACATAGCGATTCCTTAACTCATAACGGTTTATTTGCTCGACCATACATACCTACCTTCTATATGCACGCCCTGCGGCAAGCACTCCATTCTCGGCCAATAAATGCTGAATAAAGTCATGGGCAAGCAAGGCCATCAGTTCATCTACTTGCTGACTTGACTCTCTGGGTGAAAGATCTTGTGGCACAAGCTGGAATTCGTCCTTGATGCGCTTATTTTTCATAGCCGTCAGGATCTTTTCCAGTTCCGTATAAAATTTTTTGATATCTAGCTTTGACGGTGTCCAATCTCGATCACGCTGGTGCTTGATAAAGGTATCCAGCTCGCTATATCTGGGTATATTTGTAACATTTAACAGCCCCATGACCTGGCTTGCAGGTAGGGGGGCACATTCTTCATCTTGCACCAGGCGACGAATGAAGGCGATGGCCTCGGGATAGAGCACCGTGTCGCTCAAGAGCCATAGTTTCTGAAGCTGTTCAGCGGAAGGCATGTTTGTTATGACCCCTTCTTCCCATTTTCAAAGCTCACCTGGTACTCGTAGTGCACGACCATCTGGCGTATAAACTGGCGTATGAGCAATAGATAGATACGGCGGCGTGCTTGTCTATCCTCATTCTTATCGCCGATCTCCAGCCTTCTGCACAAAGCATCTCTTTTTGGTGCCAATTCATCTTCCAGATACTTCTTCAGCCGCTCGCCAAAGCCCTCATCAGGGTGCTCTTTATATTCGGGAAAGCCCTGACGCCAGTAAGGCAAGCGAGCAATCTGTCGCTTGATATAATCAAAAACATCTGAGGTCTTGAACGCACTTTCAGCGATATTCTCCAGGCCTGTCATCTGTGAACGATGAGCTTTTTTCAAAGCGTAAGCGGCATGATTGCCCAGTTGTGCTGCATCCTCATAGAAATTCTCGGCCAGGTCATTGACCTCGCGGATGATCTGCATGTCTTTATTCATCGTTGTTCTGTCTCCTGGTGGAACGCATCTGATATGCACACGCGCCCAAAACCTTCTGCTCGTCGCTTCCCTGCTCCTTGTTCTTCAAGAATGAATAATGGCCTTAAGAGAGCTTCAAGAGGCTGTGAACTGGCAAACAGGAAGACTGAGCCAGTTTCGATAGCATATTCATTGGTTCTTGGCGTTCCCCATAATTCCTGCCAGCCAGTCACGCGGCGTACGCTTGCCGCCTGGTAAATACATTCAAACTCTGTGGCAGGTATACCCAGCAGTTCTGCCAGAGTACCCTCGTCGATGGTTCCTCGATAGCGCAACAGTTCATCACACAGGATCAGAGGCGAATGCAAGGTTAGAGCAAAGTAGGACTGCTTCAGATCCTGTAAGTGAATTTCTCTCGCCTTTGTTTTTAGTAGTTCGTCAAAGATTTGCAATCGTTTTGTAAACCGGGTGTGTCGCTCGTCCTCGTCTTCTATACTCTCGATGGCAAGACTCACTTTGCCCAGACCGCGTGTTCGACCTGTCCCGAGGCGTATCAGGTGCTCCTCATTGACTTCGCTTATAAAAGATGCAAAGTCCCCGGCAAGATCCTCATCATCTGGCAATTTCAGGGCACCCCAGAAGTGCATATCCTCCTCAAAGACCTGGCGATTGTATAGGATACCTTCCTGAACCGTACCAGACTCGCGGTTAATACCTGTATGAGTTTGCAGGCGTGTATGGCTATCTATCTGGGCATGGATCATGTAATGCGGTTCCACTGTATCGCGGCGGTAGTAACCAGAGAAAGCATCCATCATTGCGTCACAATATTTACAGCGTTTATGATCCTGGAGCACTTTGAGAGGCTGTGTATTACCTGGATCATATGCTTTAGCTGTAGCCATTTTGAATAGTGCCCAATCTATCAAACTGTCGCGCCCACCATGGAAGTCATCCTCATCTTCCCCAGGAAACCGAAAACCGGGATGGCGCTTACAACTCTGTGCCGTCTTTGGCATAGGGTAGACAGGCAGGTTGAGATCTTGCATTCCCGGATCGCTAAACGCTGCTGGATACAGGTCAGGATAGTAAATCTGACCGTTGAGAAAAAAAGCCTCAAAATCAGACACTTTCTCAGGATAAAAGAAGCGATGTGTGGCAGCTAAACTGCCGACCAGCGCAGTACCTGGGATAAATCTGGTGGTTTCTGCACCTCCTGGTGAGTGATCGGCGCGGATCGCCAGGGGAGAGATGGTTGTTAGATTAACGGAGAAATATTTCACGCTTCCTCCTCCTGCGTGGCTGCAAACGTCGAGTAGTAGGAGAGTGCATCCAGATGGTCCAACCAGTGCTGCCATTGCTCTCCCTTATAATCGGAGCCACCCATTTTCAGGTCAGTAATATTGCAAGTGCACTGACCTTTTCCGGTTGATTTATTGCCACCGAGTCGATCCAGCATTAATAATCCTGCTAGCAACAGGAGCAACGAATAAGTTGGCCCATTCTCTAACGTCTCTATAGGAGTACATTTCAACCAGCCACTGATACTGCCATTGAAAGAAAGATCGTTCAGACCGAACTCACTGGTATAGAGCGCTCCCGGCACAGAGGTACGTGTGGGTCGATTAAGGCGTACCTGTGTATATAAATCAGTTTGCAAGCCTTTATATCTTCCACGACCACCACGCTCCCGGCTATCATATTGCTTCTTATCGTCGCTACTCTGGCGAGCATCATCAAAAAATAGAGAGCCTGGATGGTTATGTGAGCCAAAGATACGTGAGATCATAGTGGTCCTATATCCCAGATCACGCAGAGCCAGTTTCTCATTATGCGGGCTAATCAGACGATCGCGCACATCACTATCTAGTTCTTCATAAAGGCAAGCGAGTTGCTCACAATGTTCACGCACAACGCCCTTAAACGTAGAGCCGGGTACGTAGAGATAGTCATCGGCATCGCGTACGACTGTGCGATCGATCAAGCTCTGGCGTATACCAGTACCGAAATGAAATGGGGTCTGAAACGTCAGTGTATAATTTATACGGATACGATCAACTCTCGTCACTTTCGTCAAGCCCCTCTCTAGATACAAAATTGTAGAGTTCCACGAAGTCTAACAGAGACGTCCTGTAGACGCTCCTGCCCTCTTTTTTACCATCAGCAAACCAGGGAAATATAACACGCGGGAATAGTGACCCGGGGTCTTGCTGGTTCGAGCGTGCCGACTGATACCGTCTGGCCATGCTATAGACCTGTTTCATCACATCGTCACGCTGCTTTTCGCGCCAGTTGCGTAACACCGTCAGTCCTTCAATAACCGAAGTAGTCAGATTCTTTTTCAGAATAGCTTCACGCACCTGGTGCAGTTTAGTTCGGCCCAGATTCAAGGCGTGGCCCTGGCGAATAGCATCGAGCAGGGATGCCAGCTTATCAGTATCATAAGGACGCAGGGATGCGTAAAATTCCTCGTTTTTATCTTTGTCCTTCGTATAGTATACCGAGTTATACACGGCATTAAAATCATTGCGGCTACTTCCTGCCACCGTCAGAAAATTGATGCGCGTATCGTCAAATTCCTTCACACCTTCTTGCTTAGTTCTGGTACGATCATCGGCTCCTGCCTTCTTCGCAAACTTCAACGTCGTCTCTGCCATTTTCAATAGCAACCCAAACGGATACTTGATGGGTGCCAATATCACACCTACGGAGAGTGTATATTGGTTCTTCGTCAAACGACGGAATTCACGAGCGATACTCAGTGCGACATCCATTGCCTTTGCTGCATCGGTGACCAGCATGATATCATCGCCACCTACGAGCAAGATATCGAAAGGGAATAATGGTAGCGAATCATCTTTCTCAGGTTTCTCAACAGGCAAATGTTCCTTGATCGCCAGGCTCATAGCACGATGAACAGATATGTCAACGGTTTCAGCAAACTCTTTTACCTTGCTTAATTCCCTGTAATTTTCGATCTGCAGCCCCATATTATTGGCGTCAGCATAGATCAGACCCAGATACTCTTTTGCCTCCGTGAATTGACGAAATTCGTTAAAATCGGCGGGACGTTCTGTATTGGGAAGGACTGTATATTTCGCTTCATCTAAGTAATAGAGAATGCGATCCCAAAGATACTCATTGGGCAATGGCTCACGACGAATGATGCGCCGTATCATTCCAGGAATCCGCTTTCTTACATCGACATCCTCTGCATGTTTTGTCTGACAGCTTGCACAATAAAGAGCATCTGGTTCTGCGGGATCTTCTGACGGTTCTTCAGCATATACCATACCGCAGCTACTGCAAGGCCGTATAAAGGGATGAGAGGGCAGTGTAATGAAATCAGGGGTATGATTCTTAGCTATACGTAACTTATAGCGCAACAGTTCAAGCGTTTCGCCAAGGTCTTCAGCCATAATCTTGTCAACGCTGCTATTTTTTATATGGTCTGGAAGTTCCTGTAAGGCAAATGTCACCGATGCTCCTGCGCTGGTTTTCTCCCTATATCTTTGCTGAACTCTTTCTCCAAACTCTTTTGCTCTCTCAGTATCGACCAGAAACAGGCCAGAACCACCGTTTGTATAGATAAGATGAGCCTCGATGTGATTTTTGTCAGCCACATCCTTCATATCACTACGATTGAGGCGATCAAGGATTGAACTGGCACCACGGATTTCCTTCAGTTTGTCGGTACCAAATACGTAGCTTTTGATATGATCGGTATCGAAAGCGATTAGCGACAATGCCACGAGTCACTTCCCTCCAGCCTTTTTGAAGTTGATGGTTGAGGTATCTTTTGGACACCTGTACTGTAGCACAATAAAAACTATGGCACATCATAAGTAGTTATGAATTTATCAGGAATAGCGCTGATGCAATTATATCTATTGATATCTCACATCCTAGCCATGCTCGGCATACTTCCTTTAGATCCATCTTATACTAATATCTCATTTTTCAGTATCGATAAATTACTTGACGTATAGGCGGATCTTAGATATTGAGAGTATAACATAAGAAAGGATATTTGTATTGAGAAGCTGCTTTGAATAGCCCAGAAGTTTTTCTAACTTCGTAAATGAAGAACGAGCCGTAAGCACCAATACTATTAGTATTATTTAAGAATTTAAGCCTGATTACAAAAAAGCCCACATCATCATATTATGTGGGCTTTTAATGCTACTAGTCAAACCCTAACGGGGTAACAGCTTTTACAACTGCTACGTGAGCTACTAAGTAGCAAAAAAATCAGCTCATTTCAATTCCAGTTGGATTAAGCAAACATGAGAGCCGCATACAACAATTGTATCACAACATGGCAAGAGAATTGAGCACTTCAAGGAATGCCAAAAATCCTTAACAAAGCAACATATTAATCAATAAATGATCCTGTAACAATTATCCAATACGATAGCTAGCAGGGTACCTACACAAAAGGGATGGCATTCCTAATGTTATTATTTATCATTAATTAGGCGTAAAGCAGAAGATTGCAGTTCTTCAATAATATCCTCTTCACCGATATTTTTTCCTTTTATGCTCTCTATCCTGGCAACCATTTCAAGCGTAGTCTCTATACGCTTTTCCCTTAGCTCCAATTCTTTTTCTTCTATTTCCAATTGTTGTCTCTTAACTTTTAAGCGTGTTTCTTCATTTTCTTGTTTTTGAACAAACTCATCTTTCAAATTTTTTAAGTCAAAATAATAACGTAGAATATACAGCAAAGGAAGGAAAACTACAATTGAAGGGGCACTAAGTAAAAGAAGTGAGTCATGGAATAAGAAAAGTCCTATAATATAGATCACGAGCCACAATAGGACAAATATAGAACTGATAACAGATAAATAAGCTTGCATCTTTCTAAAAGCACTCTTCTGATCAGAAACCTTAATGTCTTCTAAATAGCCTTTATCTAAGGCTTTTCTAATAATTGCATCTCCTGTCTGATTAGAACTTTTTTTGCGTTTATTCAGTATTTTCTCAAAGTAACTTCCTATGTAGGTATGTTCACTTAATCGGAAAGAGGATTGAGGTATAATTAGTAAACCAAACAAGGTCAAGACAGTCATAGTACTGAAAGAGACCCAGAAACTTGTACTTTTAGATATTCCATTTGTACTTAAAATAGCGTAAGTGAGTGTAGCAATCACAATTTCTACGAATAGGATTGCCCAAACTAATGGAGTGGTTTGTAATATCCGCAGAAGACGTTTATTCATGTTCATCCTCTTCATCCTCTTCTGGTCGCAAAGAGACTTTTAACATGAAGCGTACCTGGTCAAATACAGCCAATAAGACGTGAAACAAGTACAAAAGTACAATGCTAACAGCAGAGAAAATTCTAAGACCATCAAACCCATTTGCCACAAAAGTGTATTTCGCTATAAGGTCGCTGAGTGTAAAAGTTAGAAAAGATATGATTAGCCAATCAACAACCAGGAAAACCACATAAACAAGACTAACACAAAAGACAACAAGAATAGCTTCACCAGTAGCTTTGATCAACCATTTAATACCTCTTTGCCTTCTTTTTAGCTGCCTCCCTGGTTCTCTAGCCCCTAACCCGGTCTGTATCTGCGGCACAATGACTACTCCCCCATCGCTACATTGATGTTATTCTTTACAAGAAGCTTCTCTATATTATAAAGGAGCTTACGTGTCTTCAATATACCATAGTATTTTACGGGAGTAAATGGCTTGATATAGACTGTTGTAAGGAGAAGTTACCCAAAGAGATTGCCAGGCATGCTTCTATAACTCTCTAGCTGTATACCATTATACAACAATTGGCGCGGCCTCCTAAAACGTCAGGCTTATGAAAAACCTCTCCAGAAGAGTGCAAATATGAATCAGCGCGAATTGTGGTATGATTGACTACCTCTGATTCCGCACTCATCTCACTAGAGAAAAGATGCTCGGATCACGCTCAGGAGAGAGTCAGCCAATCGTACCACAATTCGCGCTGATTTATGTTAATTCATCTTGTCATCCTCGTCTTTCTTATCTCTCTTTTTAGAGAAGTAATGATGCATTACTAGCCCAAACAGAGTAGCAGGAGCAGCATCACTTAGCAATAATGCACTATTGCCAGTACTCCACTGTTCACATACTGCAGCTGCTGTCCAACCAGCAAATACAAGAGCGACGAAAACGACAAGAATGAGACGGATTGTTGGGTCAAAACGGTCCATAGAATTTAGCTCCTTCGCGTGATTATTTATCCCGACAGACAATTTATTGTTATGTCTACCAACTGCATCGAAAGTTATATCATCTTCAATGCAATTCAAAATTCATCACCTTAGTTACCAAGAACTCTGGCTCGTTTCCGCCGTAAGAATCGATCACTATCGATTTTATTTGGCGGAAACGAGCCAGAGTTTCTTGATGCTTAGGAGCTAGCGTAGAAGTGTTGGTTTGGAAAACTTCCAAACGCAATAAGGGTATTTCTTGTTGCATTTTGTTATCCTTCCTTATCTTCAGGAATGTTTCTTTAGGGAAAACCCTAATGTAGCTAGTATACAATAGAAGGGAGTTAAAAAGGAAAGATAACAGAATAAATTCCTATCTATGTACAATCCTTTAGGAAGATCACTATAAATTGCCTTTTTATCCTCTATCTAACAAACTAATAATACTCGCAACGTCAATTTGCACACCTTAAGGCTAAAGATGTTATAAGTAGTCTATCAAATGCTTATAAAGCTCGCACCTGCCCCATACCCATTGCGGTCTTGTATCCCACGCCGCAGTAGAAGGAGAATTGGGCCAATAACAGCAGTTGTTGCCGGATGGATAGTCCTCCCTCGGCGGCTTCGTCGGGGCTGCGCAGGGTGTACTGGCATTTGCCTATGAAGCCGGACTGGAGGTGGGTGGTGAATTTTACGTGGTGGGCTCTGAGGTCGTAGTCGGTGATGATAATGCCGTCATCCTTGATGTATTGTTCGAGCGGGTCTTTTTGTATGATGTCTGCCAGTTCTGGGGGAGCGAGTTCTTGCCAGCGGCGGGCGAGGCCGGAGAATACGTACTCTGGTAGGGGGAGTAGGGCGTGGTGGCTGCCGTATTCTCTGGTTCTGGCGCTGCTGCGGTTGAATGTGGTGAGGGAGGCAAATTCTAGTTTTATGTGCTCTGTGGAGCGCAATTTTGTTGCTCGGACCTTTTCTGCCAGGTCGGTAAATGAGGTGAAGTTGGCCCAGCCGGTGCTATTTTCGGGATCGGCGATGACTTCTTCGAGTAGGAAAGTTTGCTTGCCGATCTGTATAAATGGAGGTCTCTTGTCTCCTGTGAGGGCCATGAGGTTGAAGTCTGCGAGAGCGTTGTAGAAGAGGGGGAAGAGTTCGCCCAGCAGGAGGGTGATGCGTATGGTGCAGGTTTTTTCGGGGGTGACGGGGAGATGGGTATTCTCTTTTTCTGCTTCACGCATACGAGCGGGTGGGACGGGAAATTGCAGGCTGGAACAGGTGAAGAGACGACGCCTGTTGCCTTCATGTAGCCATGTCGCTACTTCGGGTGCCGCAGCCCTTAGCCAGTTGAGCCACGCGGCGTGAAC
>WNFX01003990.1_pt1 | contig 14577 bp, 11 predicted proteins | sample 5400111 | NCBI WGS metagenome assembly WNFX01 (sample SAMN13153363, study PRJNA577476) | soil metagenome | isolation source: 40 cm soil or saprolite under grassland replicate 1 | place: USA:California | collected 2016-06-15 | reverse complement strand
CCGAGCCCGTTCACACCTGGCCGGACACCTAACCCGGGCACCTGGCCCCGACGGCCGACTCGGGCACCTGGCCCCGACGGCGGACTCGGGCACCTGACCCCGACGGCGGACTCGGGCACCTGACCCCGACGGCCGACCCCCGGGCGGCTGACCCCGGCCTGCTGCAGCAGCTTTGTACTCCAGGATGTTGTCATTGGCCTGTATTTCGGGGGCTGGAGCAACACTGTGGAGTACAAACAGGCGCCGGACCGAACAAACAGGTTAGCGGGGGGTGTGAACCGGCCTAGGTCGGATAACGCGCCGCGGCGCGGCGGAACGCGGCGATGGCCGCGCGGTGGCCTTCCAGGTGCCATTTGTAGCGCGCGTCGATATTGAACCACACGAACCCGAGGACCCCGGGGGTGCTGTACACGTCGGAGAACAGGCGGGTGAGCTGAGCGGGACGGTACGGGCTCGGCGCGACCGCTGTCTCCGCGACGATGATGGGGTCGCGGGTGAGGCGGCGCACGCTGGCGATGGTGGGGCCGAACACGCGCCCGAACGTGTCATGTGGCCAGATGAGATGGCCGTCGACACCGACCCAGTTCACGTACTTCGCGCCCGGCCACCAATGACGCGCCGCCGCCGCCCCCGGGCCCTCCCGGTTGATGGTCCATACCCAGATGACGTTGCGGGCGCCGGCCGCGGTGAAGGCATGGTGGATGGTTCGCCACGCGCGCACGAACACTGACGCCGGCGTGTGCGTGTTACCCCATGAGTACCAGTTACCGTTCATTTCATGGCCAAAGCTCAGTGCCACCTTCAGCCGAAACTTTTTGACCGCGGCAGCGAAGTCGTGCAGATAGGGTCTGTAATGGCCGCTGACGATTTGCTCAAGGCTCACGTGCCGCGCGTTGATCTGGATGAGCGGCAATGCGCCAAGGCGGATCACGCGGCAGGCCATCGCAGAATCGAACTTCATGCCAAAAGGTATGAAGTAAGGTGCGATGTTCGGGTGCTGATGGGTCAACTTGGTGAACTGCCGCCACCGAGTCAGTGAATACGGGAATTTCTGGGTGATCACGCCGAAGTAGCGTTTCGCCGCGAGCGGATCCCGCCCGCACCGGGTCCCGGTCGCGGTCCGGTTAAGGTTGCCGTGCTGACCAGCCACCGGCCTGCCGCCTGGCGAACCGGGCGGCGCGTCCGGCGACAGCACGACAGCGAGCGCGACAGCCGCGGCCACTATCGCCAGGACGCCGATACCGATGGCACGTCCGATGTTCATGTCAGCTCAGCCTCTGGCTCGGGTGGCGGGCACGGCTGGCCGTTTATCGCGAGCTGAGCCGATGCCCACTTCGACCTTCTTGACCCGCGTCACCCAGCCCTGCCGCAGGCACGTGCAGATGCCATAGAAGCGAAGTGGCCGCAGGACCACAAGCACCCATGCCCCGACGACCGGGGCGAGCAGATAGGAGACCAGTCGGCTGAACCAGGACTCGTCGCTTCGCAGTACTGAGAAGATCCGCACCGCCTGGGCGTGCGAGGACAATCCCGATGCCGCGAGCATCGTGCCGAGATATGCGCGGGACGTTGGCCACATAATCACGCCGGCAAGGACCGCCGCTGTTGACGCGAAGAATGTCCAGAGGCTGATCACGGTGAACCACCAGCTCCACGACAAAACCGGCAGATACCGTATGCGCCAGCACGTCCGGATCGTCGAGCCGCGCATCCACCGGGTCCACTGTCTGAACAGGTGCCCAAGATTTTCCGGGTACATGGAAAGCTGGATCGCGGTCGGCTGCTGCACAGCACGGCCGCGCCCACGGGCGAACAGCGTCAGGGCCGCGTCGTCGCCAAGATGCACGGGGTGACCCAGAAAGCGCTCGTAGAGGTAGGCGTCGAGATTGTCCTGAATGACCGCCGCACGGTAGAGCGCGTAGGTGCCCCGGTTGACCAGCACGTCGCCCACGACGGACTGCGCACTGCACGAAAGCAGCTGCCAGACCAGTGACCTGGTGGCGCTGATTCGGGTGAGCAGGTTGCGGTCGTGGTTGTGGGCCAGCTCAAGGCCGGCCACGCACTGAACGCGGCGATCGGCGAACGGCTTGAGCCCTTCCTCGATGGCTCGGCGTTCGAGCGCGGTGTCAGAGTCGAGGGTCACGAGGATGTCCGCGTCGGTGTCGCGGAAGGTGCGAGCCTGCGCGTGCTTCTTGCCCTGATTCTCCTGGCGAACCCAGGAGAACTTGCAGGAGGGAGGGTGGTTGCTGAGCCAGTAGCGGCGGAGGTTCGAGTAGTCCACCGAGGACCCGTCGTCGACGATCTGCACCTCGTCCGGCAGGCGGGTTTGGGTGAACAGCGCATAGAGTGCCCGGTCAACCAACGCGGGATCTTCGTTGTAGACGGGAATGTTGACGGCGACCTTCATACGGTCCAGTCGTGCCTGCCACTGCCGCGAGACCGTGAACGGACGCTCGCGCCAGGACATAAACCACTGCGCGGCGGTCAGCACGAATATCGCCGCCCATATGCCCATGAGGAGCCGGTCCTGCTGGTAGATGAGAAAGAAGTCGGCGCGCCTGACCGCTGCGACGATGGCGACGTCGACCAATACCACCCATAGCAGTGGCCGTACGGACTTGAACCGCACCTCGGGGATGTTGTAGTGGCGACCTAGATATCCTCTAGGTCTTTTCCGCGCCGCCAGAGCAGACGGATCGCCACCGTTATTGCCCCCGTGGCTATTCCGGTCACCACGAAGATAATGGTCAGGCCATCCAGAAACGGGTTCACTGACTACCTTCGCCATCGTGTCACGCCGCGCATACGGCGTCTCGGTTCGACCCGGCGCCTGCGACGACCTCTGCCCCGGTCCCTGCCATGGTCCCAGTCCTGGTCGGCCTGCGTTCACCGGCAGGCCCCGCATGCCGGTGAACGCTTCGCCCGGCTGCGGTCATATTCCCAGACCGTGTAATGACCTGGCACGCGCCCGCTGAACGGCACCGAGCCAATGACGCGATAGCTTTTGCTTGAGCGCAGGTACTCGGTTATCGCCCGGTCTATGCGAGGCGTCTCTCTGTAGCTGAGCACAACCAGCGAGAAGTAGTGGTGGCGCAGGGCCTTGATATAAGGGCCTGGGCTGCCGTTGGCATTCTCCACGAAGCCGGACTCGCGGGTGATGCTGAACGTGTTCGACCATTGCCGCCACGAAGTGCCGGTCAGGTAATACTGCGGTACGGCGGAGGTTTCTGCGAGAAAATGGCCGCCGTGTGCCGTCCTTGAGTTCAGGAACGCGATGAGGTTCGCTGATCCCGGCCAAATGGCCATCTTCGCCGACTGGTTCATCCCGATGGCGAGCATCGGGATGATGGCCACCGCGAGGGCGACCGTGGCGCACTGCTGAACGAGCTTGTCCCGCGGCAAGCTCCCAATGCGCGCCATGGCGTAGCCGGCCACGATGGCCGCGAACCACGCACCGAAGTCAACGTGCTTGTTCAGCGATACGAGAGTGTGAAGACGCGCCTGTTCAAGGGGCACAAGCAGCGCGGTCGCCGCGAGGATGACCACCGTGGCCCTGCGGTGCCACTGCCGGTCATGGCGAACGCTCAGCGTGATCGCGGCGAGGGCGACGATGAGGATCACGCCGATCCATTCCAGGGATGCGGCAAGCACGCTCGCCGCTGAGTTGTATCCCTGCGCACGGACGAGCGTGGTGGCCCGTAGCCCGCGAAGGTAAGAGCCGCCGCACACGGCCAGAATCGCTCCGGCGAGTATCACCACGTGCGACAACAACATCCCGCCCCGTGCGACGGCGCGCTTTGTGCCTGGTTCTGGCAGTGCGGCGAGCACCGCCAGGCTGACCACCACCGGATCGAAGATGATCGTCGCGTATTTCGTGACATTGGCCAGTATCAGCGCGATCCCGCTGGCGACCATCCATCCCGCCGCGTCGTGTAGCGAACCGGCGCGAAGAGCACACCACACAGCCAAAGCAAGCAGGAACAGGGCAAGCGCGTCATAGGTCGCGAACGAGCCGAGATGCAGCGTTGGGCCAAGGACCGACCATAGGGCGATCGCAAAGAACGCCGCGAGCCGACCGTACAGCCGAGATGTGGCCGCCCACAGCAGCGCGGTGGCGCCGAGCATGAAACAAAGCGAGAGCATGCGGGCGCCGGTGAGACCGCCGACGGAATCGGCCAGCGCTGCGATCGGCGGGTAAATGACCGGCGCGCCGGAGAAGTAGCTGGGAAACGACGGAATCTGCGTGCCATGGAACAAGTGAGCGAGTTCCAGCCGGCCAGCCGACAGGTACAGCGCCTCATCACCGAAGGCGGTGTCCGACCACATCAGGCGAAGGCTCATGACCGCTTGGAGCGCGATAACCAGCACAAGCGGCCACGGATGGCGGGCGAGCGTGCGCAGCCGCGAGACTGACGCGACGGCTGTGGCCAGAGCCGATTCAGGCCAGATTGGAGCTGCCGGGGGCGCGAGCCAGATTGGCGGCGCGGCGGGCGCCATCGGGGGTGGCGGCGCGGACGGCGCGGGCCGGATCTGCGACGGCGCGGGCCAGTTTGGCGGCGCGGCGGGCGCCATCGCGGGCGGCGCGGGCCAGTTTGGCGCTGCGGTGGGCGCGGGCCGGACCGGCGATGCCGCAGGCCGAATCGCGGCCGGATTGCGGGTCAGGTTTATCAGCGCCGCGATCCCGGCGTGCTGGGCGGCCTCCGGATCCCGTTTGGGTTGCCGCAGCCGGGGATCTCCGTCGTGGGTTCGCTGGTTCACCTCTCGCGGCACCTCAGCGACGCGATCAGGACGCGGTCACCTGGCGAGCCGCCATATCTGCGTGCCGAGGCACCATCACATAGCGGAGGCAAGGTTTGCCGTCCACCCGGCATGCGGTGCTCCCCTCGGGCCGCGATAGGCATCCGGCACTGCGGCTCGCTGACCACCCCGCTCCTCCCCTCCCGCGTAGTCGACCAGCGCGTGCCCTTGGCAATCAAACCATCGCTAGTCGGCTACGTCCGGCGAAACTCGCAGTACGGACTAAATGACGGCTATGGGACACGCCGGAGCGCCATAGTTGCGGCGTGGACTAGACCACTGACTGGGCACCATCACTGGGCTGTCGACGGCTACCCCACGGTGGTTCGGCCGATCCACTAGCGATCACATCCCGCAGTGCCGGATGATGTAGTGATTTCGGGCACTATGACGCCAGCCATGCGGGGGGGTAACCGATGAGTGCGGGACATGCGCTATCCCCAACCGGCGCAGGGCTCGATCACGGTTCCTACCCCGAGCCACCGCCGGGTTGGTCGGCCACGACGCCGTTCGGCGCACCCTGGCCCTATGATCCCGCTGTGCTTGACCAAGCTGACCTGGGTCCGTCGGCGCCGCTGTTGGTCTCCCGGCTGGAACCGCTGGCTGAGCTACCGGCCGGGCTGGCTGGGCCGCATGCCGACCGGAATGGCCGGGCGCGCCTCGTCGTTCGCGCGCGCTCCGGCGATCGCGCGACCCAAGCATGGCCAAGCGGCGCCGCGATCCGGCGGCTGATGTGGGGCGGCATCGCGGTGGCCGTGATCCTCGCCGTCGGTTCTGTCCTGTTTGGCCTCGCTGGCAATGCCGGCCCGGCCAGGTCGGCAAGCTCCGCGCATTCGGTCGCAAGCACTTCCGGGCTGTCGCTACCACGCCACATCGGCAGCTACGTGCGTGCACAGCAGGGCTCAGACGAAACGCTGGAGCCCGCTGGCGGCTTCGCCTCGGCGGCCCATACCGCCGTCTACCAGCGCAACGGCAAGCCAGGCCTGGCAGCAGGCGCGATCGGGATCCACGTGGGATATGTCCGGGCAAGCTCCGCGAGCAGCACGGTTCGCCGTTTTTACCGCGATTTCGAGATCCGGATCGGCCGGCTCGCCGAGGGCCAGGCCTATGTGGGCAAGCCGCGGGCCTACCCGGCAGGATCGCTCGGCGGCCAGGTCAGGTGCTGGCGCGTGACCGCACCATCAGCCGCCAGTCCCAGCGGGTCAGAAGGCGCCGCATGCCTGTGGGCTGACAACGACACCTTCGGTTTCCTGCTCGCACCTGGCCTTCCTGCCAGTAGCCTGGCCACCACCCTGCTCATCTTCCGCTCCGCCATAGAAATGCACCCGCATTGACATGGCAGAGCCGCCAGATCGGGGCGGCCAGCACGATGACCCACGGATGGAATCCCGGTTCGGAAGATCCGCGGCGCGACGCCGTGGCACCGGGTGATCGAACGGGTGACTTCGGCCAGCCCAGGCACGGCTGGGCACAGGGTTATCCGGACCCCGACGGTCAGGGTCAGGCAAGCCCAGACGCGGCGGGTTACGGCTATCGAGCGGCGCGCGGCCGAGCCGGCGGCGCCAGGCATCGAGCGGGCCGTCGGCCACCTAGCCAGCAGCAGGGTCACGGCCAGCAAGGTCACATCCAGCAAGGTCACATCCAGCAGGGTTACGGCCAGCAAGGTCACATCCAGCAGGGTTACGGCCAGCAGGGCCACCAACCGCCCGGCCACCAACCGCCGGGCGTCGCGTTTGGCTACCGGCCCGGCGAGATGGCAGGCGGCGTTTTCGCGCAGCCAGATGTGATCACATACGGATACCCGCCTGTTGACTCGCCGAACGATTACGACAGCCCTCCGCCAGGCACGAGCAGAGGCGCGGCGGTCTTCGACACTCCCTCGGGTCCGCGCACCACGCCAAGCGAGCCGCGTCCTGACGATGCCGAGTTCCTGCTAGGTCACGTGCCCGCGTCCAGCCCGCGGCCCGCGCGGATTCAGCGGACGCCCCGCTCGTCGGCCCGCGGGCGGCGCGGCCGGCTCTCCGTTGTGATCGGCGTACCGCTGCTTGTCGTGCTCATTGGGGCCGCGGCGGTGGCGGCCGCCGCGGCGGGGTGGCTGGGTCGGCCCGCACGGCATGCCCATGCTCCCCGCCCGGCTCACACGCTCGCCACACCGAAACAGATCGGCAGGTACACGCGTGACCCACAGGCCGAGCGGCAGCTTGGACTGAGTCACGGCGAGCAATACCTGACCCAGATAGATCCTGGGCACGTGTCGGGCATCGTTGCGGCCGTGTACGACACGGGCGGTCCGGCCAGCTCCCCCAATCGCGTCGCCGTTATCGCTGGACGGTTGGGGAACAGCCGCCAATCCGGGGTGGTCAAGAGCTTCGTTCAGCAGGAGAGCGCAGAGGGCAACCTGCCCGTGATGATCCCCGCGGGGCCGCTCGGCGGGCAGGCCGCGTGTGCGGGCAAGGGCAGCTCGGGGATCTGCGTTTGGGTGGACAGGGACACCGTCGGCGTCCTGGTCTCTGCGACCACCAACGCCACGTCGCTCTCGCGTCTGATGCTGAGGATCCGGCCGGCAATCGAGATCGCCACGGCACGCGGGTGACAGGGCAGCGGCAGCCCTTCGGCCAGTATGCCCCCGGGGGGACGGCACCCCGGTCCCCCCCAGACCCGTGCCCACTGCCTGCGGGTGACACGCAGCGGCAGCCGTTCGGGATCGATGGACAGCGACCCGAACAGATCCTGAACGGCTGCGCTCGGCGGCACGCCGTCGCGGCGGGTGGTCCGGTCTGAGCGCTAACCGTCCTTGGCCGTGCCGGCGGGCGGCTCGGGTTTGGTTGCGGCGCTCGCGGCATCCGAGGCCGATGCGCTTGCCTGGCTGGCACTGGCAGACGGGAGGCCGGCGGATGAGCCGCCGACGGCAGTTGAGCCGCCACGCGTCGATGAGCCGCCACCCGTGGCAGCCTGTGCCACGCTCGGAGCGGGCTTGGGCGTGCGCAGGGTCATCCTGGCGATCACAATGCCGATTGCCGCGCAGAGCGCGGCGAGCGCGATCAGCTGGGTGCCCATCAGCCGACGGTCGAGCGGGCCGATTGACGCGGCCTGTGCGGCTCGGGCGGTAGACACTGGAGCGGCGCTCGGGGTTGGCGTGACGGCTGGGATTGATGGGAGCAGTGAGCCGATGTTTCCGCCGATGCCCGACGGGCTTGTTGCCACCAGCGGCAGAGAGGTGTTGGACAGGGGGAACGTTCCCGTTGTCGACGAAGCCGATCCTCCAGCGTTGGTGGCGCCCGCGCCCGCGGCCGAGCGGTGTGACGGCGCGGGGGCCGGGGGCACCGACACGGTGACGGCGGCCCACGCCTTGACCGTGGCCTTCGGTTTGGCGCTTGTCGCTCGCGCGGTGAGTCTTACCTGCTCACCGTTGGTGCTCGAGGTGGGCACGGTGACCGCGGCCTGAAGCTCGAATGACTGGCCGGCGCCAACCTTTGTGAGCTTGCACGTCTTCGTGTGACCGCTCGGGCACACCGTAAAGTGCGTCGCCGCGGTAGGGCTGGTAGCCAGCGTGACCGCCACACCGCCGCTATCACCGCCGGAGGACGACAGCCAGATCGCGAAGTCGGCGGTCGTTCCGGGCTTAGCCATGGCGTCACGAGCAAAGACGTTGACGCTCTCACACAGTTTCACGGTCGTGGTCGTGGTGACGAAGGCGACGTTCTGCGCGGTGGTGGGCGACTGGGTCGCGCTGCTCGGCGTCTGGCTTGGCGCCGGCGTCGATGCGCTCGGCGTGGGCGATGGACTGGTCGTGGTCGGCGTTATCGCGGGCGATGATTGCGGGGCCGACGGCGACGGTGACGTCGATGTGGATGGGCTTGTTGATGTCGGCGATGGACTCGGCGTGATGGTGGAGGTCACACATGAGTCGGCCGCCGTGCGCAGCGCAGAGGTGCCACTGGTACTGCCCGGGCTGAGGGTGAGGGCGGTCGTCGCCGTCACCCCACCCACGATGCACAGACCTGTGATGACGCCTGCTACGGTGGATCCGCTTCTCCAGACGATCACTCGGCCGACCCCAATCTCGCGGTCATGATGGAGCTTCCTCGTTCGCGTCGTATCGCCACACTATGTGTTACCAGTGAGTTCCAGTAGTAACTGATCTGCTCCCTGATACCCGATACAACCCCCTCTATGACGTTATGAGCGGGCGGGTTGGTTCCGCTGCGGCATGTTCGGGTGTCGTTGGGATCGCGGATCTGCACCGTGCCGCAACGCGTGGTCAGGACCCTGGTAAGCGGCGCGGCGACTTTCCGCGACTTCCCATGTCCAGTTACGACGAGGCTGTACCGTTTTCCCGTATTGAGATAACGCACGGCTACACACAGTGGCATCGCCGACCGCTGAGGCGTAAACCGCAGCGCGCCCGCCGTGCCTGCCAGATGACGATTCCAGAATTACCTGAAGGGAATCTGATGTGCCGGTGCGCTACGGAAAGGACATGACGTCGGCCGGACGCCGAGCCCGCCGCTCTTGGGCGATCGCGGGAGCGCTCGCGATGGGGATCGCGGCGGTGGCGAGCGCATGCACATCTGCCAGTCACCACGCAGCCGCCGGGTGCCCGCCACTGGTGCTCAACGTTGCCGTCGCGCCAAGCATCGCGCCGGCCGTGCAGAGCATCGCGGTGACCTACGACGCCGCGCGCCCCAAGCCGGGCGGGCATTGCCTGCGAGTCGATGTTCGATCCGTCAAGCCGGCCGAGGTGGCGAACTCCCTGTCCAGGCAAGGGGTGATCACCACACCAGTCAGCCCTGACGCCTGGATTCCTGACTCGAGTCTGTGGATCGACCAGGCGCGGAGCACCCCGGCAGGCGCGGCGCGCGTGAGCGCTACCGGGCAGTCGCTGGCGATGTCGCCTGTCGTGCTTGCGCTGCCGCGCACGGTGGCGGCGAAGCTGGCCAAATCCGGCATGAAGCCGAGCTGGAAGATGCTGATTCCAAAATCGCTGCCCAGCAACACCACGCCTGGATCTCCCGCGGCGGCCGCGGCGCAGGCGCTGGCCGGCCTGCCTTTCCGGCCCAAGATCCTTGACCCGGCCGTCAGTTCGGCGGGCCTGGCGAGCTTGCTCGCCATGAGGTCCGTCGCCGGGCACGGTCAGGCTGGGCTTGTCAGCTTCGTGACGGTCGCCCGGGTGGCGCAGTTCATCACCGAGCCCAGCGAGCGGGCTCTGCTGCACGCCATGTTCGCCGGTTCGCAGCCCACCGGCGGAGTCGCCACAGAACAAGCGGTGTGGCAATACAACAGGACTCATCCCGGGCAGCCGCTGGCGGCCATCTACCCGGAAGAAGGATCGCCGGAGCTGGACTTCCCGTTGGTCGCCACCACCGCCAATTCAGCCAAACGGCTCGCGCTCGCGGCCTTCGCCCAGGCCATGTCGGGCACCTACGCCGCGCCTGCGATCCGTGCGCAGGGCTTGCGCACGCCCGACGGCGTCGCGGGGCCTGGATTCGGGCCCACACTCGGCGTTGACCAGCAGACGCCGGCCCAGATCCGGCTGCCAAGCGCGAACGTGGTCAATTCGGTGCGCGAGATGTGGGCGCGCATCCTGATCGGCGCGCGGATGCTGCTTGTCTTCGATGTGTCGCCATCGATGGGCCGGCTGGTGCCTGGCACCACAATCACCCGCCTTCAGGCGATGACGCAGCTGAGCGAGCAGGGGATCACCCTGTTCGACACCAGCGATGTCATTGGCCTGTGGACGTTCGACACCGGCCTGTCCGACCCGCTCAACTACCGGGTAGTGCTGCCGATGCGGCCGCTCAATCTGCGCATCGGCGCCACCACGCAGCGCGACTTGCTGCTTCGGGCACTGGCCAGGCAGCGCCCGCAGGTCGATACCGTCACGGCGCTCTATCAGACGATCCGTTCCGCGTTCCGCGCCGTCACGCGCGGCTACACGCCGGACCGGTTCAACGGCGTCATCGTGAACACGGACGGCACGAACTACGACTACCGGCCACACGCCCTGTCTCTCCGGGGGCTGGTGTCTACCCTGCGCCACGAGTTCAACCCGCAGCGCCCGGTGAATGTGCTCCTCATTGGTTATGGTCACAGCGTGGATTTCCCTGCCATGCAGGAGATCGCGAAGGCCACACGGGGCGCGGCGTATGAGGCCGACAGCCCGGCCGCGGTACAGGAGTTCTACCTGCAGGTGCTGACCAGGCTGGTGTGCAACGGCACGTGCCCGATGCCCTGAGGCCCGTCTAGATTTTCTCGTGTGACCTCGGCAGAGAATGGCGGCGGGCGGTCCGACCCGCGGGAGATCCTCACCAGGCCGGCGCCCCCACCCGATGTGGTGCTTCGGTACGGCTCGGGCCAGGACCACGTTGCCGATGTTCGGCTGCCACCTCGCCCTGCCCCGCACCCGCCCTCGGACTCGCCGTCGCGGCCGCCCTCGCGGCCGTCCTCGCGGCCGTCCTCGCGGCCGCCCGGTGACGCCGCGGTGCCGATCGTTGTGTTCCTGCATGGCGGGTTCTGGCGGAATGAGTACGATCGCGCGCACACCGGGCCGCTCGCGGCCGCGCTGGCTGCGAGCGGCTTCGCGGTGTGTACGCCTGAGTTCCACCGGGCGAGCGACGCGGCCATCGGCTGGCCAGGGACGTTCGACGACGCCGCTGCGGCGGTGGATGTGCTGCCCGGCCTGGTCGCGGCGCAGCTGGATGCGCGCTCCGGCCCTGCCGCGGCGCAGGTGGACGCGCGCGGCCCTGCCGCGGCGGCGGGCGGCACGGACACGTCGCGGGTGGTTCTCGCCGGGCATTCGGCCGGGGGCCACCTGGCGCTGTGGGCGGCAGCACGCCACCGGTTGCCAGCGGGGGCGCCGTGGCGGACGGAACGTCGGCTCGGTGTTCGGGCCGTGGTTGGCCTCGCCGCCGTGAGCGACCTGAGCGCCTGCCACGAAGAGGGACTTGGCGACGGCGCGGCCGAGGCACTGATGGGCGGCCCGCCAGAGCAGTTGGCGGACCGCTACGCTGCCGCCGATCCGGCCCGCTTGTTGCCGCTTGGGGCGCGGATCTGCCTGGTACACGGCACGGCCGATGACCGGGTGCCCGTGCAGATGAGCCACGCCTTCGCTGCCCGGGCTCGCGCCGCGGGCGACAAGGTGGCGCTGCGCGAGCTTTCAGGCTGCGAGCATTTCGGGCTGATCGATCCGTTGTCATCTGCCTGGCCGCAGGTTCTGGCCACCTTCGTCGAAGCCGTGCGGCTCTGACGCTGCGGTCACGCGGCGGTGACGCTGCGGGTGCCGCCCGGCTGTGACGCTGCGGGTGCCGCCCGGCTGTGACCCTGCGGGTGCCGCCCGGCTGTGACCCTGCGGGTGCCGCCCGGCTGTGACCCTGCGGGTGCCACCCGGCTGTGACCCTGCGGGTGTCACGCGGCGGCAGCCGTTCGGGAGCAATAATCCGTGCACCCACCTGGAGCTGCCACGTCAGCGGCTGCCGGCAGATGCATTCTGATAACCTCATCACCTGCGGCCGGGCACCGACCGGCGCCCCCTTAGCTCAGACGGCAGAGCGTCTCCATGGTAAGGAGAAGGTCTACGGTTCGATTCCGTAAGGGGGCTCGAATTCAGTCCTTTGAGCTGGGGCTTTGCCCTCTTTGTCTGGTCCGCGCCAGGTGTAGGCGGTGGTGGGCCTCCGGGCGGTCCGGCCCATGTTGGGGGTGGCCCTCGGGACCTGTCCGATGGTCGTCACGCCGGGAGGCGGCTGTGACGAAGGGTGGGACTCCGCCGGCTGCGGCTCTGTGAACTGAGCGGGCGCCTGCCGAAGCCTGTATAGGCCATCAAATTACATCGCTGCGAAGGGTGGTGCAGCGCGCATCGTTGCGAGACAATCCGCATGACTCGACGGGTGTGGGCTGGCTATTGGAAGGGTGCCGATGGCGTTTGCCCGCAGTCAAGGCTAGTGTTACCGGACCGTTGGCTCACGTCCCGGCTGCAGTAACGGCGCTGAGCCACGGGGGGTGGGTCTATTGTGGGAGCCGCGCTCCCTCCGCGTAACGTGGCCGGACAATTGCCGCGTAGCCGTGTGGATCGTTGTTAATATCGAATACTTCATTTTCGGCCGTCCCGGTCCGTCCTTGCAATCACACCTTGCAACCGGGCTTGATATCGCGAACTACGACTGGCGGCGGTACAGTGATCGAGCCGGTGTATGGCGGCTGCTCGATCTTATAGATGAGCTATCTATTCCCGTCACGGCAGCCATAAATGGCGAGATCTGCGTTAAGCAACCAGAAGTCATGGATGCGATCGGCCGACGCAGCTGGCAAATCATCGGGCATGACCTCGACAACAGCACACCTCATTACGAGATGGCGCCCGAGGCTGAACTTGAGCGGATAACACGTACAGTTGAGCTGCTGCAGCACACCTCGGGGCAAGAGGTGAAAGGCTGGCTTACCCCGGGCTTCAGTATCAGTGAGAACACCTTCGATCTACTGTATAAAGCCGGCCTGGGATATACGGCGGACCTGGTCGGTAGTGACCGCCCGGGCTGGCTCGATCTCCGCTCGGGTAAATTGCTTTCAATTCCGTACAGTCTCGAGATGAATGACATATCGCACTTCATCAGCCAGAAAGGTACTCCGCAGCAGTTCGCCGATGCCGTTGTCGACCACATAGCACAACTGGCTGCGGAGCCTCCCGGCGCCGTTACTGGCGTCGGTCTGCATCCATTCATTGTCGGACAGCCGGGCCGGATCAAATATCTCAGGTCCTGCCTGCAGCGGCTGCGTGAGCTATCGGGCGTGTGGCTCACTACTGGCGACCAGATCTACGAGTATGTGCGAGGAGTGGGTTAACATGACGACTGCCGTCCACCAGCTTTGGAGGTTCCTGTAAACGACGCTACAGCGTCTTCGGTAGCTCCTTTCGGTGTCTTTATAGATGGTCGGGTCACGAATTCGGTAAACATTCCCTACTACACCGGCCGAGTCATCGAGGGCGGAGACATAGGATTTGGCTACCGGGGTCGCGCGTGCGTCCGGACCGCGCAGGTACTGCCGGGTGACTCCACCGTACTATGGCTTGAGCGCCATATCTATCTTACCCGGCTATTCGTTGCGCTCGGCCAAGCGCCATACGTGATGGTATTGGCGCCGCCGAATCATATGAACGGCCGTGATCTGCCCGACCTCGAACAGGTAGCCGCGCTGCGCTTCCCCGGTGGCAGCGGGCTCCTTCTTCACTCGGGCACCTGGCACGACTTCCCGCTCGCGTGCGATCAGCCCGTGGCGTTCCTCATCGCGAACTCAGCCGAGGTCATCGAGGCTCTTATCAACAGCGGAGGTCCACGGGAGCTTGACGAAGGAGACGTTAGGAAGGTCAACCTCGCGGACCGATTCGGTATGAACGTGAGGCCTCTAGCCTAATACGAGCCCGCACCGGGCTTTACGATCCGGGTCCCGCGATCCGCCGCGTTCAGATCGTTGGGAGCGCACCGGACAGGACCCGTTGAGATCGTGCGCGACCAGTGACCTAACCCAAACCTCTGCACCACCTACCGCAGGGATCAAGGATCGTGTGACGACGTGGCGGCACTGTAAAGCACAAACCATTACGCGACACTAGGCGGGGGTCTGGCGGTGTCTGGCCCCGTCACGACCTACCCAGTCCCAAAAGAGGCTGGGAACATCGGTGCCACTTCTGCTCGTCCCACGAGTCGGTCCACCGGGACAGCCAACCGTGTGGGCCGGAATCGCTAGTACGGCAGCCGCCATTCGCTAGCTGACCATGGTGATCTCGGC
>WNFX01003987.1_pt1 | contig 14584 bp, 15 predicted proteins | sample 5400111 | NCBI WGS metagenome assembly WNFX01 (sample SAMN13153363, study PRJNA577476) | soil metagenome | isolation source: 40 cm soil or saprolite under grassland replicate 1 | place: USA:California | collected 2016-06-15 | reverse complement strand
AAGCGGTTGATGGGTGATCCTCATAGATTGTCCTGAGACCGTTTTTTGTTGTTAGCATCTCCAGTTCTATCATTACTCGCAAACGCCAGTCAATACTTTTTCGATGGCAAAATAGTGGTATTTTAATTTAACCAACTGAGAAGGATAAAGCTTGGTCCTTGATAGTGTGACGCGTTGACGTACTGACGTTATGACGTCACAGATCTAATAGGAATACTGCTGCTTTTTCTGTCTGTTAATTTCCTCACACCATGTTTTTCTGAAGAAATTTATTTCATTACCCTGCTAAAGCTCGAAAGGAGAAGTACGGGAGATGTCACAGCATGGTGTTGTAAACGAGCTTTTAAAACCGTTGCTAGACAGCGTAGAATCGTCTTAAACAAACTTTTTGGTCAACAACGACTAAGAACGTGTTTTGTAAAAAGAAGTCGTTTAAAACGAATTTTAGCGTGTTAAAAGTTGTTTAGAAAAAGGGGTTAGTTTTTAGAAGAAAAACTAAAAGCTGATTTTTTTATATTCAAAATATCTTCTAACACACTGAAGAAGTATGGCATCTTTTTCTTGACATTTCCTTGTTGCTTAGTAACGCTTCTTGCTTCATACAAGTATGTTGAAAAAGAATTTATATTTTTCCCGGATTGCTCAAAAATATTCAGTACATGCGTTAAATTCGATCGCGCATTTCGTCGTTCTCCAAATTCTTTGGAAATTTCCTCTACAGCAACTTTTATAGCATCAGGAATTTCTTCTACTGCTGTTTTTTTTGTGGTATTTTCTTTTTGTGTTTTTTGTTTTAACAAAGCTCCTATTGTCTGAAAATCATGGTGTCCTTTGTCATCTTTTGATATGTGTTTATTTGTTTTGCTCGAATTTCGAATTTGTAAATCTGTTTCTTGTATGACTGTTTCTTGTGATACCGATTTTCGGTAACCCCCGTTACCGATTTTCGGTATCCCCCCCTGCCGATTTTCGGTATAGGTGATAGTGTTGAGGCTAAAAGTGGTTGGTTCATCGCCCTTTTCAGCACTTCTGTTCTTGATTGCTAAGACGCAGTTCTTGTCTATCAACCCCTTCAAAGCTAACTGAACGGTACTCAAACTTAACCCTGTTCCCATATCGAGTGTTTCTCCCTCTCTTGTTTTTATGCCATTGCAGATTTGACTAAGGGAAATCGTATCTGAATCTTTTTTAAATCCAAACGTACGTCGGATAACATAAAGCAAAACTTTCAGTTCGGCTCCTGAGAGATGAGACATTAGTTCGTCAAAGAGTTCATCAGGTACTTGAGTATATCGAGGACTGGCAAACCCTCGAAACGTTAGCTTGTTTTCAGACGTATTTTTCATATAGTTCTCTTTGAATGACAACGCCGTGACGTCATTACGTCGTGACGTTAAGATTTCTTCACTTCAACAATGAGTGACTGTTGTTTGTTCTTCTTGAAGTCTTGAACGAGATAGAGTAGCCCTAGTCGAGCCAGCTCGTTCATAGATGTTTTCACTTTATACTTTCTTTTTAAATCATTGATTACATCTTCGATTGCATAACTTTCGTCATTCGTTAGTCGAAGAGCAGAGTTGTGTGTTTCAGTATCTTCTATAATGTCTCTCCATTTTCGAAAGCTTACGTCATAACGTGATGACGTCACGACGTCATCGACGACAGATGGAACCTCGTTTTCTGCTGGTTGACTAGGAGGAGCAGGAGTTTCAGGAATGATTTCGTCTTGAGAAGTAGGGGAGGATGATGCTGGGAAGAAAGCACTCATCCCTTTGCCAGAAGATTGTTTCAGGTTTTCTGTGAGTTCGCCCATCTCGATAGGTGGTCTTTTGTTAGCCATTGATTATTTCCTCCACAATTGTCATATATGCTTTTGCTCCTTCTTGGTTGGGTTGTTCAATGACAAGCGGAATTTTGTATCGTGGCGATTCGAGGAAACGAACAGTATAGGGAACATAGGTGTTAAAAAGCTTGATTCCTGCGTTGTTAGCTGCTGCCTCAAGTGCGATAAAGATTTCTTTACTATTGATAGTCGTGCGATCGTATTTGGTGGCCAACATCCCAAGGTACACGAGATCAGGGTTGGTGATGGATCTGATTTGCCTAATAGTTTTCGATAACATGTCAAGTCCTCTTAAAGCTAACATCTCCATTGCCATAGGAATAAGTACCTCTTTTGCGGCGGTTAAGGCGTTGACGGTTAGCATACCGAGACTAGGGGGGCAGTCAAATAAAATAAAGTCGTAATCATCAACAACTTCCTCAAGCTTTCGTTTGAGTACCTGTTCCGAAGCTAAGAGTTGTTTGAGTTCAATTTCTGCTCCAGCCAAATCAATATTTGAAGGGGCCAGGTCAAATCCATGTTTTGTTTTCATGATAATATCTGTAAAGCCCAGGTCGTCTTCAAGAAGTACGTTGTAGACCGTTTTATTCAGAGAGTCTGTAGCTACGCCAATACTGACACCTGATCCTCCTTGTGGATCGAGGTCTACCACTAAGACCCGTTTTCCTCTTAAAGCTAATCCAGCTGCGAGATTGAGCGTGCTGGTAGTTTTTGCAACTCCTCCCTTTTGGTTCGCGATGGCAATAATGCGAATGCCTTGACTCACGCGGTTCATTCGGTTCTCGATGGCTTCTCTAGGAATGCGGTACTCTCGGCCTATTTTAGTCGAAGGGAGCTTGCCACTTTTGATCCAGCGAGCAACAGTATTGATGTGGACATTGAGAAGTTTTGCAACCTCCTCGGTGGATAAAAATGTATTGTCGTTTACCATCCTTGTTGTCGGTGTTTGTGATTGGTAGGTCTTTGCTCTCTTAGAACACCACGTAACACTACATTACTACAGTAGTAATTATTCTTATACTTGTCAAGGAGCAAGTATCTCTTGTATCCAACGGATACGTTGACCCCATGATACCGTGGCATCACTAAGAACCACCGTGTTGTCCGCTGCGGGCTTGCAGGCAAGCGTACCAGAGTAGGGGAGTGGGCAGCTTTTCACAGTACAGGGACTTGACAAAATCACCAATCGTTGCTAGTCTCGGAGCTGCCAAAGACCTACTAAAAGATCTTCTTGCCAGCCTCGGCACCGTTCGTGTTCATCGTCTCCCGATACCACACGAGTATTTTGTATGTGCATCATCACCTATGAAGCAGGAACGCATCCGATCACCCCTTCCGTGGATGGGAGGCAAATTTCACCTTGCAAAGCGTATTCTCGCTTCCTTCCCACCAGTGGGCGCGTATGATCTGTATGTGGAACCGTTTGGCGGAGCAGCGCACGTCCTGGTACAAAAACCGCCATCGGACCATCTGGAAGTGTTCAATGATATCAACGACGACCTGGTAAACTTCTGGCTGAACATGCGTGATCACGCCACCAGAATGCAAGAGCGGTTAGGGAGCCTGCCGTATGCTCGTAGCGTGTATTATGCTTACCATAAGAGTCTCTATGATGGTACCCCCATGGATACGTTAGAGCGAGCAGTCCGCTGGTTCTATGTGCTTCGCAGTAGCTTCCTGCCAGAGGTAAAAAACGTACCAAGTGGCTGGAGTATTAGCTCAAGGAAGAAAGACTCTTCAAAAGGGAAGAGCTATCACAACGTCTTGCAGGTGTTTGCCTGTCTCACCAAACGCTTCCGCAGCGTTGAGATTGAAAATCGTGATTTTGCCCCGATCATTACGCAGCGTCAGTCACCTCGCACCCTTTTGTATGTTGATCCGCCATATATCGGGGTAGAGCAGTATTATCAGTACTCATTCACCCTGGATGATCATAAACGGCTAGCTGTCCTTCTGAACCAGACGCAAAGCTACGTTGCACTCAGCTATTATCCTCATCCATTGTTAGACTCTCTCTATCCATCCTCACACTGGCGAAGAGTATCATTCCACACCAACAAGCATTCCCAACGAACGAAGAAAACCCACGACAGAACCCAGGAGCTTCTGTTGATGAATTATTAAACGATGGTCTACCTCACGCTCCCAAAGGAGGGGAGGGAAGAGTACGATCAGGAGAGCTTGTCTTTGGTCTATGATAAATATGAATATATTAGAGTAACTCTAAGGTAAAAAAATGAGCGTAACTATATAATTGCACTCGTGACAAACACACTTCTGTCTATAAAGTATAAGCAGCTACTTGGCGATTACTGGCATTATTCACTATTAGCTTAATAAGCATATCTTGAAAATCTGCTACCATCAACCTGACTACAAATCGGTGTTTTAATACTCTTGGCTTACAAGAAACAGTAACTGTTTTGGTGTCCACTTCTTTGAGTGAAAAAACCGCTTGGTTAGTAAAGAACCCGCTTTTCAGTTTTTGATCTGATGGATATTTAAGGACATCTTTTTCTTGCTGTAAGCGGGTATAGGTCTCTAAAAGAGGAGTCACCTCTTTGTTGACTATTCGTCCGTCGGTTTCAGTGAGGGTGATTCTTGGATCTTTCTCAAGAAGAGATTTAACTTCTTTCTCATTGATAAAATCGAGTAACTGAGATAGGATAAAGTCCCGTTCTATATCGTTGAAATCAAAAAGGTCGCCTAAGTCCAGGACAATGGCTGAGTCTTTAAGTGATACACTAACAACCCTTTCCAGCTCAGAGAAACTATTCAGACGTGCGGTAATTGTCGCAACAAGTTCTGCTGCTTTTCCCGTTTCTCCACCTAAAGAAAGTTCATAGCTGGTTGTTGTTTGCATGATGATGCTCCTGTGTGGAACTGTTCGGAACACATTCTTAGATGACAATATAGAACGCTATGGGATAGTTGTCAAGATTAAAATGGAGTTTACTAATCGATAATAGAAATGTCCCATGGTCGTTCGACGTATCAGAAGATGAGCCGTATTTATAGTGAAATCGCGCTGCTTGCTACAATAATAGCTATTGCCTGTTACCTACGTAACGGCTCGCTGATACGTTCTTGAAACTACACCATTAAGCAGGCTCATTTCACCCTTATCATACTATCCCCATCCTTACTATCGACACTTTCAGCAAACTCTTTAGAGAATTTTTCTCAATGTTCTCCGCAGACCGTATTCTTACGCACCTGAGCTTCTCTCGAGACATTGCCTTGCTAGCTTTGTATGGAACGATGATGCCTTGTTTCATCATCGCTGCCGTTCCTTAACACCTTGTTGCGCACTCCTCCCCTTTTGGTAGCCGTGTGCCTCTGGTTTAAACAGAAGCATGCAGCAGGCTACCAATGGGAAGCGCGAGACCTGTTTAGTGTACTGATCTCGAAAGGAAAAGGTCATGAAGCATCACCCTTCCATTGTTTCTCTGTATGTTTTAGTCATTGTTAGTGTGGCGCTTACGCTCATCGGTATGGCAACAATCGTCGTGGGATTACCACGTCTTCTTAACAACCTCCTGCTGTTTGTAGCGTGCTTTCCTCTGCTACTTGCAGCACACACCGCAGCAAAGGAGAGGGAGAAGAAACAGCGGATCGATATTCCGCTTGTTGGAAGCGGCCTTCTCGTAGCAATCGCTCTTATCGGGTCTTTGTTTTCTGAAACCCGTGAGGTCTCGCGTGCTACATTCCTGTTCGTTATGGTTCTTCTTTACTTAACGCTCTGGCGCAGAGGAGTGACTCGTCAAAAGAGCGCAGGAGCAAAAGACGAGGAAAACGAAGAAACGAAACTAGTGCAAAAAACGGAAAAGGAAGACATACCAGCAGAAAGCGAACAACCAGCATCTATCTCTGAGGAAGTAACGATAGGGAGCCTGGTTCTCAACCAGCCAGTCTATCGAAGACAAACCGGAGAGGTCTTTTTGAAGCTGAGTAATCTGTTGCACATTCCCATCAAGCAAAACGAGAACGATGGATCGTGGAGTCCTGCGGGTCAGGTAGAAGCAATTGAAGATCCCGATGAGGAGGTTGAGGTGCTCCACTATACCAATCCACCCAACCAGGAAAGGCTTACCTTTGTTGTGCAGTCTCTTGCGCAAAAGAACCTCACGGCGGTTAGACAGTATCTACAAACGCTCGAGCCAGAAGAGATCTTAGGGGTACTGCAACATGTTGAGGAAAAAGCTCCCAAGCACGTTCAAGCCTTTTTAACCTGTCTGGCAGACCTTGATGCGCAGATGCTTCTTTCGCTCACCACGGTCGCTCCACCCCGTCACAAGACGATTGGGAGTCTGGTTATCCATACCCCGATCTACCGAAGACAAAATGGAGAAATATTCACGAAACTAAGTAATTCCGAGCATGTTCGGCTCAAGCTCAACGCACAAACGCACACCTGGGTTGGTGACGGCAGAGCGGAACCGTTTGATCCTAACGAAGTGGTGCAGGTGCTTCACATCTCTACCGTAGAGTAAGGCGTACCCATCCCGTCAAACAAGGGATGTGGTCAAGGAAGCGGTGAGGGACAACTGCGAAGAAAACATGAGTTTTCCGCAAAGAGTGGACACTACGCTACACTGTTTGGAGAACGTACCCCTTGCGGATGTACCTACGGGCTTTACCAACGTTTGGTGCGATACACGTTTTGTATCACAACGACGTCTCAGGTAGAGCCCTTTTTCATGATTATCATTCCGTGGGGCAGATTGCTAAAGATCCAGGCTTCAGTGAAGCTTTTTCTCTTTGCAGTATCGTTCTTACTATTGGTATGATGAAAGCATGAAATATATAGCATTTCTAAAGCCAACATTTTGGAAGATTTTTAGTAGCTCTGTATTATTTATTTTTGCTATTATTCTTTTTCTTGTAGTTCTATCTATACAATCAGCTCATGACATACCCTGGGGTGAGGGCTTTATCGTTCCTATTCCTACCCATATAGCCTCCTATTTTGAAAACAGCAATGACTTAGGTATCCGTTATGCTCTTAGTGTCTTAGTCTTTAATGCCATCCTTTACTGTTTTTTTGTGTACCTTGTTGTGTGTGTTGTGATTAACATAGTTCATACTATAAAGAGTTGCAAAAGGCGGAAAGCTTTATAAAACAAAAAAATAGCCATCTGTTAGACTTTCTAGCAGATGGCTTTAGCTTTAAACTTTACAAAGATCGGTTTTAGTAGTTGTCTGGCGTCTTCCCTTCCACAAATTCCAGCAAAGCTCTTTCTACAAAAGTATTATTCAACACTTGAAAGTGGTTTGCTAGACCAAGGGCCAGGTTTATGTTCTTGTCGAGCCAGAAGTACACACAGCCTGTGTAGTTTCCTAGTGACAAGGTTCTTCGATAAATTCCTGAGTTAGAACCTCCATCAGCAACCCAAGCAGTGCTCTGAAAGTTTTGAACATTTTGCTTGCATGCACCAGGTAACCACAAAAGGTCATTCAGATTAGCAAACGTCATAAACGACAATCCAAACTGCTTCTTCGCCTGCCTCAAAACGTCCTGAGTCTTCGTGTTCTTTCCTTTCAATAAAGCACTAAGAATGCTTGCGGTCTCTCCACGAGCGTCCTTATTCGTTGCGGTTTTATAGATTGCCTGCATGTTGTCAAGGCTTACCAATTTGTCTTTTGATGTAAGGCTTGAGCAACCGAGCTTTCCTCGATAAAAACCTTCTGCGTCTTTACGGTACGATGCAGCATCAGACACTCCTGCATCCGGTGAATCAAAGGTCGCTGCATATTTCAGATGCGCACCTGTTGGTAATCCGTGTACACTGCCATTATTCGCCACGAGTGCGGTAATGTAGGTGAGGAGGACTAGTCCTCCTTGGCTGTGTCCAAGCAAGGTAATATCTTGGTTGGGATCACTTTTCAAAGCTGCGTTGATCTGGTCAGCGAGACGCTGAGCATCTTTCACGAGCGGATTCACGAAAGTGTCACGACACGTGTAGGCATTCGGCTGTCCATTGTCATGGTAACCCGCATAACTATACACGATGACGCGAGCATTCTTATACGTAGCACTGTTATTCTGAAGGAATGGGACGATCCCAGATATGCTTCCTGAATTTAGGAAAAAACCATAGCAGGGAATCAGACAACCGTTTTGATAATCAGTTCCATCTTTTCCTCTCCCATTTGCTTGAGAAGAAGTAAGCGCGCTCCCTATTCCATCAACAACAACAACTAAGTTCTTACGTGCCGGTGTGACTTTGGTGAGAGAGAACTTAGCAAGCCACTCGTCAGCGCCCAAGCCAGTATAAATCCCCTTTAGATCACCGTTGGTACCTTCAACTATATAACCAAGTTTCGTTCCAGTCATCTTGAAACTGATGTATCGATCAACTGGGGAGTAGCCCCAAACATTTATTACATCCGTCAATGACCCTGGATATGCCTGTGCATAGGTTTCTTCAGTTCCTGAAAAAACTATTGGATAAGGTTCATTGCTCATATCCCAATTCCAGTACCCTGTGATGGGATCTTCCTGATTCGGGTTGATAGAAGTAATTTTGAGTGTTGCGGGATAGGTTTCTCCATCAAAGTAGTTTTCTGTTCCCTTCCAAGAATCTCCTGCATGAATAGGTGTCGTGCTTGCTGCCTGCGCTTTTGGTGCCGTTTGTGTTGCCACAAACGAACCAAACACCAATGTCAACAAGAAGCTGACCAAAAGGAATACACGGGTTGTGAATTTTCCTACGTTCTTTTTCAACGTCTTTTTCTCCGATCTTGTATTGTAAACGTGCTTCAGATACGAAAACCCTTCGTACCTAGCCTGCTATCAAGCAAGCTGACGGAGCATACTATAAATACAACCAAGATGCAAGTTATAGGATAATATCTATTTATATACTTCAATATTGTCCTTGCTCCACATAGTTCTAATCGGCACAAAAGAGCATCTCATTAGCCCACGGAGACACTGCAACTGATTACCAACGAACCAACGTCAGGCACAAAAGGAAAGGGGAGTACGAATTACTCGAAAGGTGATAGGGGAGTGAGGAGGTAAAAAAGCATCCCGCCTGGTTAGTGGCGGGATGCGAGATCGTTGTTTTTTCTGTTACTTCTGTCCATAAAAAGTAAACAGCGACCCGATACCATAAAAGTCTGCTTGAAACATCTGAATGTCTATTTCTCTTGATACCTCTGCCAACTCTCCCGCAGTAGCAACCTTTGCGCTAAGCAGAAACGGTGCCGTTTCGTGCACCAGCAGACGGAAACTATCGCGCCATTGCGTATTTGCCTCGGGATGATAAAACGAATAGTCAAGCATGCCTGCCTCCCCACGAACCTCTTTGTAGCCAAGGGTGGTCAATAAATACCCAAGCCTTGCTGCCACTCCCATAAAGGTGGGATTGTTTGAGGGACTTCTCTTGGTTTCATACATTGCCAAGCATAACAGCGCATACAATTTGTTCAGTGCAGGAGAGGAGGTATACATCCCTTCCCCTTCAGCAATGACCATATACCCTCCCTCCCTGAGCAACTCGTAGCAGCGTTTGAGCAGTTCCTCCCAGGCATCAGGCAGGAGCCATCCGGCAGCAAACCGAAGATGGATGAGATCAAATGAGGCAGGATCAAATGGCAGTCCGTGCGGGTCAAGAGCATCAGCAAGGCCAAAGGAGGCATTGGTAAGCCGTTGCGAGCGGGCTCTGGCATTGGCATAATCAACCAAAGTCTTGTTGCAATCAATCCCTGCCACTTCTGTGTCAGGAGAGAAAAAAGCCATATCCAGTACCCACCTTCCTGCCCCACAGCCAATATCTAAGACGCTGGTAAGCTTTGTGTCTGCTAAACATCCTGGAAGCAGCTTTACCGCCTTTTGTACCAGTTGCTCTTGATGATCAAGCCTGACCAGTTCTCCTGTGCTCTCGGGATTATTGATATACGTATTGTCCTCCATGAACCACATCTCCTTATGGCTGTTTGTCTGGCAGTGGTGCTCTGCTTAGCGGATGCAGGCCGTGGGCTGTGGTGTCTCATCAGGCTCAAAATCAGCAAGAGTATAGGCGTGTCCTGTGAGGGTAGAGAGTGCCTGAATAAGCTTTTGTTTGGTTTCCTGATCGACTTTTGCACCAAGCTCAAATACATACTCGTCTCGCAACGGCACACCAGCCGCTTGCGCAACGGCTCTGGATGTTAGCCCTGCCTCTCTGCGCACGTGTTGAAAGTTTAAATACTCTTTGGTCATTCGGATGCTTCCCAAACCGTGGTGCATACCTTTCTCCTTTTCTTGCTATACACGACAACAAAAACTCTCCTCCTGATGAAGCTATATGTCTCTGGGCAAAGACCACGGGGGAGACAGCATGGTCGTATCGTAAAAGTCGCTCAGGCAGTACTGCGTCCCTGCAAGGGTGTTTAATGCCTGGACAATCCGCTCTCTCTTTTCCTGGTCGAGTCTCCCCCCTATTTCAAACAACGAGAGGTCGCCAGGAGTCGTCTCTGAGAGCTGTGCAAGCGCCTTCAGCGTTATTTTTGAGGCTTTGCGTATTTGGGTAAAGGCAAGAAGGTCACTCATCCGTGGTGCTCACTGTCTCCTTCATACGGATACACAATATCAATGGGCTTTCCTATCTTCAAGCTTATGCTCGCTGCTGCCTGCTTGATCACGTGGATGTCCTGGCGTGAGGGAAGAAAAAACGTAAACCCCCGATGCTCAGGGTTTCCTGCAATATACTCCTCCATCGCCTGAGTGATTGCCTCTCTCTTTTGCAGGCTGGCCTCACTTCCAGGGACGAAAGGGCTGTCACGTTCGCTCACCGTGGGACTCCACTCCTTGGTGTCTGACAATGACTCCTTGCCCGTCTAAGGCAATCCAGTAGTCAAGATCTGCTTTGAACGAATCTTCCAGTGCACATTGTTTCTCCCATGCCGCTCTTGCTTGCCGGTCCAATTGGCTCCACGTCTTAAACGTCATCTCCTGTTGGGCAAGAAACGCCACAAAATGGCGCTGAAAAACTACAAGGGGGACTTCAATAAGCATGCCTCCTTTGGAGGCAACAAGGGAGGTTCTGGTTGCACTCCACCGCAATTGCTCACTCATCTGGTGTATCCTTTCTTGTAGTGGTTTCTGGTCATACGGGCTCTTTTTCCTCCAAAACACGCATATAGGTTTGGCAGGAAAACTGGGTAGCTTCCTCTTTGCCGACATGAGCTGCGAGTTCATCCTCATAGGTTCCCAGTCGGTGCATTTTCATTTCAATAAATTGGTGTTTTGCGACTCCTGCGGCAAGTCCATACAGCCCAAGACGCATTGACACGAGTTCTTGCTCTATCTGGTTACGGATTTGTTGTACGCTTTGTACTTCGCTTGACATGATGTACTCCCTCTCTCTTAGATTGACATACCCTAACGCGTAATGACATACTTGAAACAATCAGGTAAGCATCTTTCATGCTCATCCACATACTAGAGTAGCGAAGCGGGGGAGAGAGGGTGCGAAGTTTTTTGCTCATTTTCTTCTCCTGGTTCTTCGTTTCGGCAACCCAAAAGGAGTGAAAATGGACAGGACAGGTAGCCTTCCATATAATGGGGTAATACGTTGGAGTGCAACAAGGGAGGCTTACCGTGTCCACACAACAGAAACAAAAGAACAGACCGCCGGAGAAATTTCGGCTGCCACTAGACAAAGACGGCAATGTCATTATTCCAAAAGATAAAGACGGCAATCCTGATTATGGTGCAGTCATGCGGTATTTCCGCTTGTTTGTCAAAGGATGGAGTTCAAGGTATCTTGCAATTCGCTACACCGAAGTGTTGAGGGAACAAGGCGAGGATGAGGACGAGGCAATTACCGCTCGATGGATACAGCTCATGGAAAAAGAAAACCAGGTGCCAAAAGATCCCAAACGACGCTGGGTACTAGCAATGCTGCTTGGTATTCCTGCTGCATCGTTTGGTCTGAAAGAACTAAACCAACCCCCAAAGGTACTCACGAAAACATTGCATCTTATCCTCAAGAGGGAACCAATAAATGTTAAGGAATACCGTACAACATTGGAAAGGTATTGCGCTTCGTGGGGAGAACTAGGCAATTTCAGTGAGATACTCCAAAACATTCTGCATCGGATTAGCTCTCTGCAAAACGAAGCATTCAGTACCAGGTCACCAGAGAAACAAGAGCTGCTGCAGCTCTGGTGTGAATATCATATCCTTGCGGCAAATATTGCTCTTTCTCACTATCGATTCGACGAGGCAATTACCTTGTTAGATAGAGCCATTATCGTAGCTGAGGATAACCAGTTGTATACCGTATTGTCTTATGGATTTCGTGAACGCGGTCTGGTGTATCTGGACAAGGGGGAGATCACGGCTATCACGTATGGCTATGAGGCCGCAAAACCTGACTTTGACGCTGCTATTAGTACCTTTAATGAGGCAATAAAACTTGAGGGTCTCGTCTCTGCACAGCGGCATGCACTCACGGTACTGCTGGCGGGTGGCGCACATGCTCATGTAGCACAGAGTCAAAAACAGCTTGCTACAGCATTGCATATGATAGACGAGGCAGGAAAGGCAATAGGGAGTGAGACTGATGATAAACGGATACCTGCTAGGCTGGACGAAGAAAGATACCATCTCGATAAGGCATATGCCTATCTTGCCTCTCCCGTTAAAACATTACGGTTTCCTCAGAGAGCACGCGAGAAAGAACTGGATGAAGCAATGAAACGGACACAGGGGTTCAAAACCCGCCATGCAGAAAACGCTTTTCTCCAGGCAAAGTCCTATTTTGTTGCTGGTGAGTATGAGATGGCAACAACGCATGCACAACTTGCAATTCCCTTTGTACAAGATCTTATCAACTCACCTATAAACTTTGCTCGTCTGGACGCATTGCACCAAGGACTGCTTAAAAGTCCGTTCGGGCAAAGCGATGCTGTAGCAGAATTGGGCATAAAATTGTTGAAAGCACAGAAACCACACCTGTTTACCTAATTCCGCAGTGTAGGAGGCTACTTCCACAACCAGCCCCATACAAGGATGTACAAAAAAGCAGATAAAGAACAAAAAGTCTTTATCTGCTTGTACTAATTGATATGCAGTAGATCACCGCATACTTGCTACGAATCAGGCGTCCACGGTAAGCAAGCGAGCTAGTAGCGCGACATCGGTAGCGGTTACATCTCGCTGTAGAGAATTGTCTGACCATCGTTGTTGTATCGGTCGACTACTCCATTGCGCAGACCGTTCTGCCTAGCCTCTTCAACTATACGGAGACTCCCCAGAACGCCTGGCTTGCTACGGCTATCATCATTATAATACAGATGCTACTTATCGTGTTCTCTACACTGTGGTCAACCCGCATTAATAATACAGCGGTTGGTACAGAGGTAGTGGGGATCTTGGGACTCACAGTCCTGCTCATTGTTGTTGGTGCAGTGCGAGGACTCCTGCATCCTGATCATCTGTTCAGCATGGGCGTCGTATCGCCCAATGGCTATTTCAATCTCGGTGGACTGACCTCCACAGGGCCATTCATGTTCTCATTCCTGCTTGGTGCCTACACCATCGTAGGATTTGAGGCGGCGGCTAATCTGGCTGAGGAGACACAGGATGCGCACCGGGTTGTACCTTTCGCTATGTGGTCAGCCGTTGCATTGAGCGGTATCGTGGGTTTTGTCTTCCTCATCGCGCTTAATCTGGCGTCGGGCGATATTAAAGCGCTCTCCGCTTCTGCAACACCGGTTGCGAATATCGTCACGCAGACGCTCGGCATCGTTATTGGCGACATTTTCCTGGTATTGGTCACCTTCTCGATCTTCGCCTGTGGGCTGGTCATCTTTATCACTGCCACACGCCTGACATGGGCGATGTCACGCGACCAGCGCTTCCCTGGTTATCAAGTCCTCAGCCAGGTAAACAGGAACACAGGAACTCCAGTGGCGACAACGTTGCTTTCGGGCATTCTGTGTGAAGTGGTGCTCGCTATATTCGCGAACCAGACAAACACCCTGACGAGTCTGTTCTCAGCCTCAACATTGCTGCCAGCAATCATCTACCTGGTGACGGTCATCCTGTACATTTATGCGCGACGTAAGCTGCCGCAGACACATGGGTTCAGCCTGGGCATGTTTGAGTGGCCCATCATCGTGCTCTCGCTTGTCTGGTTGCTGTTTGAGATAGCCATCTTCCGCGACTCATCATTTGCTTCATCCTGGGCATATTGTGGAGTCATGTTTGGTATCGGGCTGATCTACTTTATATGGATGCTTATTGCGCAACCACATGTACTGCGCGAAATGCCGAAAGAAGAAAATATCAGCGGTGCCTCCTAGCAGATAACGATCTTCCAATAGGGGTCGGGTTCATCCCACCCGACCCTTGGACCTCTCTGCCCGACAATTTGTTATCAACCATGCAATCGATGTAGGTAGGGATCACGTCAATGTAGCCCCTCCAATACAGGAGGGATGAATCGGGTTCCTACTTGCTCACATTAAAGCGAAAATGGGCGATGTCGCCATCATGTATGACGTAATCTTTCCCCTCAAGCCGTTGCAATCCCTTTTTGGCAGCAGCAGCAAACGAACCGCAAGCCATAAAATCTTCGAAGCGCGTTACCTCGGCACGGATAAAGCCACGCTCGATATCCGAGTGAATCTTACCGGCTGCCTCGGGTGCTTTCGCTCCTTTTGTGACGGTCCAGGCACGCACCTCATCCTCGCCAGCAGTGAGGAAGGTGATCAGATTAAGCAGGCGATAGCCAACCTGAATCA
>WNFX01007232.1_pt1 | contig 14585 bp, 16 predicted proteins | sample 5400111 | NCBI WGS metagenome assembly WNFX01 (sample SAMN13153363, study PRJNA577476) | soil metagenome | isolation source: 40 cm soil or saprolite under grassland replicate 1 | place: USA:California | collected 2016-06-15 | reverse complement strand
TTACCAGCCTTTCATCACCATCATTGTTAAAGACTTACCCGATGACCCATCCACATGGGCTGACGAAAGATAATAACCTGCTTTTTATTTGTGATGGTCGAGATGGATTAAAAATGTATGATGCGACGGATCCTTCAGCGATAGTGTTAAAAAAGCGTATAACCGGAATTGAAACGTATGACGCTATTGCCTGGAATAATAATTTGATCGTAGTAGCTAAAGATGGCTTGTATCAATATGATTATAGTAATCCAAATGATTTAATTGAAAGAAGCAAACTGACTATTAACCGCTAAAATTGAATCCATGAAACTATTTTTCATAACAGCTTTTGTTTTTATAACCATGGCAACAACAGCCCAGCGCAAAATATCTTTTTCATCGCAGAATTATCTAGGCCTGCTTGAAGGGGAACGTGGATCAAAATTTCAAATGCAAACGATCAACGGATTGAAATATAAAACATGGTTTATTGGTTTGGGGACGGGCATTGATTGGTATTTCCGCCGGAGTATTCCCACATTTGTCTCTATAGGCAAAGATTTTTTGAAAAAAGGAAACAGAAATTTTTATGGGTCAGCCTCCGCAGGTATTAATTTTCCGTGGGAGGGTGACAACAATTATAACGAATGGGGTTATAGCGTGGAAAAATCACATTCAGGCGTTTATTATGATGCGGGATTCGGATATAAAATAGGAATAGGAAAAAAGAATGATGCTCTTTTAATTCAGCTTGGATACAGCTATAAACACATCAGTGAAGAAGCCAGGGGCTATATCTATTATATGTATCCTCTCGTTCCTGATTCTCAGGAATCGAGTTTTACAAATCGGTTTGATTATCATTTACGGAGATTATCATTAAAGATCGGCTGGAACTTTTAAAGGGTTTTATTGGGAGTATGGGTTTAAGAAGATAAGAATTTAAGATTACGTTTAATGCCTGCATACTTTGATCGCCTGATTGGTGAATCTTTGAAAATTTTTTTGAATGATTCTTCCGTCAGTTCTTCCCAATCTTTAAAAGTGAAATTGATTACTTCATAAATGGGTTTAAGTTCGATTTCATCCGTGCCTTTTGAAAACCTGTTCCACGGGCAAACATCCTGGCAGACATCACATCCAAACATCCAGTCTTGGAATTTTCCTTTCATCCCTGATGGTATCATCATTTCTTTTAATTCAATGGTAAAATAAGAGATGCATTTGCTGCCATCAACAATTTTCTCAGGCAGTATGGCCTCTGTAGGGCAAGCGTCAATACATTTTGTACAGCTTCCACAATAATCTTTGGCAAACGGGTCATCATAGTCTAATTCAAGATCGGTAATCAGTGTGGCGATGAAATAAAATGACCCGTTTTGTTTAGTGATCAGGTTTCCATTTTTACCGATCCATCCTAACCCACTACGCTGCGCCCAACTACGCTCGAGCACAGGCGCAGAATCAACAAAACCCCGCCCATGCACTTCACCTATTTCACCGTGTAGAATCTGCAAAAAATTTCTGAGCCTATTTTTAATCACGTCATGATAATCTTTTCCGTAAGCATATTTGGAAATCTTCGGTGAATTATCATTTTGCATTTTAGATGGAAAATAATTTATCAGTAGAGTGATAACTGATTTTGCGCCTGGCACTAATTTTTGAGGATCAACCCGGAGATCAAAATGATTTTCCATGTATTTCATGGAACCATGCATGCCTTTATTGAGCCAATTTTCCAATCTGCTTGCGTCCTCATCCAGCGTTTGAGCTTTTGCAATACCACAAAACTCAAAGCCCAATGATCCGGCAGCTTGCTTTACTAGCTGGGTATGTTGATGCTTATTACTCATTTAATGGAAAACCAAGTGCAAACTTACTCTATTCATTTTATCTGATCCGGTGCACTCATAGCAATTTATATCCTAATTGATAGATAAGTAGTAAAGCAGCTAAAATTTTGCGGAAAACCACTGCTATCTATTGTCGTCGTAAAAAAAGAGAGTAATTAATTTCTACCCTGCTCAAGATGTAACCGGTGAAAAATGCGGTGAATACCCGGCGCGAGGATATAACCTATACTGGTTATAAAAATAATCCCGCTGAATAAAGCATAAAACGAAGAAAAGATTTTACCACCAATCGTAAAAATATATTCTGGGGGTACAACAGGACCCATACCGCTCAGAATCATTGAAGCATTGTGAAAGGCATCTATCCATGGTAAAAATTCACTTGTGGCATAATGATAGCCAATCGTGCCTATCAATAACATGATGGCAAGTATCCCCGAAACCTGAAGACTGTTATTGACAATTCGTCTATAATAAACCCTTTTTGCAGCGAGGGGTTCGGTTTTTCTTTCATACATAGCAGGTAGTTTCTGCCAATCTACAAAAACTATTTGCAGCTATTCACGAATTTTTCGTCAATCTCTTGTTTTATTTCCATTTGCGCGTCTGCTCTTTCTTCACCCAATAAATTTTTTACAAAAAATAAATAAGCATAACCCCTGCAATAATCAATCATTGGCCACGTGCCAAACAAGCCCGGACTTGTAACTGCTGTTGCCTCACCATTTTTCTCTTCAATGACCCAAGAACCCAATGCATAATTATAACCTTGCGCTGCCTTTGGAGCATATTTAATTAGTTCAGGCTTTGTTTGTACCTGCAACAGTTGGTTCACGGCGTCTGCACTTAGGATCTTTTTTCCCTGGTAAGTTCCTTTGTTCATCAGCATAACTAAAAAGTGCATGTAATCGTCTGGTGTCGACAGTGCACCACCAGAAGGATTGATTGCGCTGCCATCAAGGGTACTAAACGTTGTTTTCCTCATCGCGAGCGGTACGAATAATCTTTGCCTTGCCAGTGCATCAAATTTTCTTTTGCTGATAATTTCTAAAATTCTTCCTGCAATATTGAGCCCGATGTTGCTGTATCTGAATTCTTCACCGGGATTTGCCTCTATATCCTTTGCTGCAAATGAATTCACTTCTTCCTCAAGTGAAGCAAATTTTTTTCGTTCGAATATTTTAAGCAAGGTAATAGGCTCGGAACGAACACCGGTCGTGTGTGAAAGACAATTGCGAATGGTAATATAATTCTTGCCATATTTTTCAAATTCAGGCAGCCATTTAGTGATCTTGTCGTCCAATGAAATTTTACCTTCATCTACGAAGATCATTACCAACGCAGCAGTCAGCCATTTGCTGCAACTCGCAATTGGGGCCTGCGTTTTGCTGTTAAAATCTCCAAGCTCTTTTTTATAAACAAGCGTATCGTCTTTTTTCCAAATCATTGCTACAAAATCTTTACCCAGCAGTTTTTGTTTCTGCAAAAAAATATCATCCAGGTCCCTAAATTTTTGTTGTGCGAAAACAGGCTGTAATAATAACAGAAAGATTGGTGCGATAATGACTTTGGTGCAGATGGAAGAGTTCTTATATGCCATAGTTACGGGAATTTGGGCTTGGATTATGATTTGTGATAATGGTTTAAAGTTATTTGATTTTTATGTTACCAGCTTCGGAATTACTATCGTTCCCGCATGTGCGGGATTGTGTCACTCTCTTCAACGTTTGGTAATTCTATTGAGCAGATTTATAGGGTGTCCAGTAATTCCGATGATGAACATCAGCATGCGACACACCGGAATCCATATATCCCGACAGCTATCAGGATATCAGAAGGGGTACATAAACGAATAACCAGAAACCCTAAAAATAAACCCAGACAAAAATATGAATCTTGGAAATTTCACCATAAAAGCAACTGAAGCCATACAGCAAGCCCAACAACTGGCTTTTAATTCTCAAAATCCGAATATTGAGACGGAGCACATTTTAAAAGCGTTGCTGGAGCAAGAAGATTCTCCTGTGGAGTATCTTTTAAAGAAAAATAATGTAACAGTAAACCTTGTAGATAACAAGCTTGATGAACTTATCAGCAAACTTCCTAAAGTCACGGGTGAAGCGGGGCAATCCATCAGCCGCGAAGCAAATAATGTGGTGCTTCGTGCCGGTGCTGCGCTCAAGCAATTTGGTGATGAGTTTGTGACTCCCGAGCATTTATTACTTTCCATTGTACAGGGAAATGATGCCGCGGCCAAACTCTTGAAAAATTCGGGCCTCACCGAAAAAGGGTTGATGACCGCAATAGCCCGGCGTGGGTAAAACCGCGATTGTTGAAGGTCTTGCTATGCGTATAGTAAACGGAGATGTCCCTGAAAATCTTCGCTCAAAAATTATCTATGCATTAGACATGGGTCAGCTGATTGCCGGTGCAAAATATAAAGGTGAGTTTGAAGAGCGATTAAAGGCTGTAATAAAAGAGGTGAGCACCAGTGAAGGTGAAATTATTCTTTTCATCGACGAGCTTCACACTCTTGTGGGAGCCGGCGGCGGCGAGGGTGCGATGGATGCTGCCAATATTTTAAAACCTGCATTGGCTCGTGGTGAGCTGAGAGCCATTGGCGCCACTACTCTAAATGAATATCAAAAATATTTTGAAAAAGACAAAGCTCTTGAACGCCGCTTTCAGAAGGTAATGATTGATGAGCCATCAGTAGAAGATGCAATTTCCATTTTGCGTGGATTGAAAGATCGTTACGAAACCTACCATCATGTTCGGATAAAAGACGAAGCAATCATCGCGGCGGTAGAGTTATCTAATCGGTACATCACTGATCGTTTTTTACCTGATAAGGCGATTGACCTTATTGATGAAAGCGCAGCCAAGCTTAGGCTGGAGATGAACAGCATGCCCGAAGAATTGGATAAACTCGAAAGGCAAATACGTCAATTGGAAATTGAAAGAGAAGCGATCAAAAGAGAAAATGATGAACAGAAATTAAAAGAACTGAATACGGAGATTGCTAATCTTTCTGTAGAGAGAGATACGCTAAGAGCAAAATGGAAAGAAGAAAAAGAATTGGTAGAAAAAATTCAGAATACAAAGGCAGAGATTGAAAATCTGAAGCTGCAGGCCGAACAAGCTGAGCGAAATGGCGATTATGGAAAAGTAGCAGAGATCCGCTATGGTAAAATAAAAGAGCAGGAAAAAAAGATCAGGGAGTTAAGCACACAGCTTGACTCCATCAGCGAAAAGCGGTTATTGAAAGAGGAAGTAGATGCTGAAGATATTGCTCAAAATGTAGCAAAGGCCACCGGGATCCCTGTTTCAAGAATGTTACAAAGTGAAAAAGAGAAACTACTTCAGCTTGAACAACACTTACATGAAAGGGTAGTGGGTCAGGACGAGGCAATCACTGCCGTGGCTGACGCTATTCGTCGCAGTCGTGCGGGATTACATGATCCGAAAAAGCCTATTGGCTCCTTCATTTTTCTGGGTACTACTGGGGTTGGTAAAACGGAGTTGGCAAAAGCTCTTGCGGAATATCTTTTTGATGATGAAAGCATGATGACCCGGATTGATATGAGCGAGTACCAGGAGAAACATACAGTGAGCCGATTGGTGGGTGCTCCTCCTGGTTATGTGGGATATGACGAGGGAGGTCAATTAACCGAAGCCGTACGTCGAAAACCATATAGCGTGGTATTGCTTGATGAAATCGAAAAAGCTCATCCGGATGTGTGGAATGTTTTGCTCCAGGTGCTCGATGACGGCAGATTAACAGACAATAAAGGAAGAGTGGTAAATTTTCGTAATACCATTATTATTATGACCAGCAACCTGGGAAGTCATATAATCCAGGAAAATTTTGAGAAAATAAATGAACGAAACAAAGAGGAAATTGTTAATAAGACAAGAATAGACGTAATGAATTTGCTGCGCCAAACCGTTCGTCCTGAATTTTTGAATCGTGTAGATGAGATCATTTTATTTCAGCCGTTGCTCAAGGATGATATTAAGAAAATCGTGAGGATCCAACTGAACAATCTGAGGAGATTGGTGGCTCAAAGCGAAATACAGTTGGAATTTAGTGAATATGCGCTGGATTTTTTAGCTGAACAAGGCTTTGATCCTCAGTATGGTGCAAGACCATTGAAACGGCTCATCCAAAAAGAGATCGTAAATCAACTAAGCAGGCGTATCTTGGCGGGCGAAATTGATAAATCACAGCCTGTATTGGTAGATGTTTTTGACAATACAGTCGTATTCAGAAACGAAGTTGCTCCAAAAACTTCTTCAAAAGAGAAAGCAAAAAAAGCAACTTCATAAAACCCCTAACCGGAGAAGGAGTAACTTAAGCTATGGCATTTAAAAAAGAAATTGAAATCATCATTGAACCGAGAGAAGTATTTGTCGGCGATGAAGATGCACCAGTAACAGTAATGGAATTTGTAGATTATGAAAGCGAAGCTTGTGCAAAGGCCAATGAGGTCGTAAAACAATTGCTGGAAGAATATGAAGGAAAAATAAAATTCAACTTCCGTCATTTTCCGCAGACCCGCATTCATCAACGTAGCATGAAAGCCGGCGAGGCGGCGGTAGCCGCCGCCCAGGATGGAAAATTTTGGGAAATGCATAATATCCTTTTCAAGAATCGCCGTCAATTGGGTACTGTAAGTTTAAAACTGCATTCCAGGGAGGCTGGTATCAGCAACAAAAAATTCTTAGAAGACCTGGTAAATGGTAAGTATGGTTGGCAGGTGCAGGATGACTTAAAAGAAGGCATTGATCGTGGTGTAAAAGAAGTACCTGCATTTTTTATTAATGATGAACTTTTTACCGGCAAACCAAATTTTGAAAATCTGAGCAAAGTGATTGATGCAGCGCTGAGAAAAGCAAAGCGGAAAACACCTGAAAAAAAAAGAGCCTGATAGATAGATAAGATAAACGTCAATAGATAATAATGATCCCGCCGGCCCAGCGGGATTTTTTTTGAGGTATCTCAAAAAACCTTCACATAAAAATCTCGGAAAAAATTCTGGGATGATAATTGATGCTGTTAAAAAATAGTTGTCAAATGTATCAACGCGATTTTTTTTGGAAATTGGAAAATAGATCAGGGCACTGAATTGATAGTTGAGTAGCTGTGATTCGTCGATAGGTTTGTCTGGATGTTTCTTTTTCAACAACATGCCTTTTTCAAAACAATTATTATCTTGCAGCTGGAATTTTCGATTGCCAACTCTTGACCAAAACTGATTTTGTGATTTTTTTTTATGAAACACCTTGCGTTTATTGCACTTGTTATTTTTTCTCAATTCACATTTTCAGGTTGCCTCACTCCCCGCAAAATAGATAGATGGATTGATCAAAAGTATCATGTGCCTGTTGCCACTAAGCCAAAAGCAAACGATTACATAACTATAAAAACACCAGGTGCCTCGTCCAGCGATATTGTCTCCAGAACCGAAAAAAGAAAAATGAAACTTTTACCATTATTCTTTTACTGGAAGTGGGAATATGGGACTATTTCCACATTGAACCAATCGGTAGCTGGCGAATATTTTCATTCAGCCATTATTCCGTATGCCAATGCAAAAAAGTTGAGGGATAAATTAAATGGCCAAAAGCTTGAAGTGACCATTGATAAGATTCCATGCACATTTTCTGTGGTTGATAAGGGAGGGCTGGTTTTTTTTATTGTTTTTTATGTAACCTGGGATGATATTTTTATAGATCCTGAAAAGCAGGATATGGTCATATCGTACAGGCTTTTCAAAGAAAATACAGAGACAAAAACCGGTACAATAACAATTACCGACCGCAACAAACCTTTACACGTTAAGGTATTTCATTCGGTAAAAAAGACCTTTTGGAGTTACCTGGATCAATATAACTACAACATTCAACTGATGAGTAAGGAACTAATTGACAAATTAATTGCTGAATTGTAAATAAAGGCAAAATAGTCTTAACTTTTAGTTTTCCCCTGTTCTCCTGAGTGTTCGATTTAATAATGAAGCTAAGAACTTAGGACGTTAGTTATTTTTAAATTGGGAGGAGACTCGTTGTGAAAGAAAGAGAGAGGGAAAAGCTGCGTAGAATTAAAGGGAGATAAAAGAATTGTGATCCTTCGACAAGCTCAGGATAAACTCCATAGGTGATGATCAGAATTCCTACTGCTTGTATCAAAATAAAAAAAACGCCTCCGAACGGAAGCGTCTTTTTTTATCATGAGCACAATTATCAGTAGTGCAGTTTTACTTCTACTCTTTGATTTTTACCCGTACCAACTGGCTGCTCGCCACCATAACCTGTTGCTTCGATCTGGCTTTCCATTACGCCCTTGCTTACAAGATAACTCTTGGTAGCATCAGCACGGTTCTGGCTGAGTGATTTGTCTTTGTCGGCACTTGTGGTATGTACGGAAATAGTCGCTTTCAAATTTGAATCTGCTTTGAGCATATTTGCAATCTGGTCGAGAGATTTGTTTGAAGTAGTTGAAAGTTTATAGCCTGTTGAAGATGACCATGAGATTCCTTTTGCCATCATATCAACTTTACTTTGTGTACTTGCATCCACTTCAGGACATCCATGATTTGCAGCAGTTCCTGCGAGATGAGGACAGTTGTCTTCTTCATCATTTACACCATCATTGTCTGAGTCAGGAATGGGGCAACCCTGGTAACGTTCAACACCGGGCACAGTGGGACATTTGTCATGGTCATCGTCAATACCATCACCATCTGTGTCGGGAACGGGGCAACCATTATATTTAGCCACTCCAACTACACTGGGGCATTTATCATTGCAATCCATTACTCCGTCGCCGTCGGTATCAATCGTACATGGGTCTACCTTTTTTTCCTCAGTTACTACAGCAGGTACTTCCGGCGTAGTTACTGCTACCGTTTTTTTATTGCCACCAAATAATCTGAAATTAAGTGATCCCTGAATTCCGCTGTTGTGAAGCTTATCAACGGCGGCAAATGTTTGATACACGGCTGAGGAAGGAGTTTTTACAAGATTGCTCAAGCCCTGCATGTACCTTACGGTAATTGAAACGGGTGAATTTGGCATCAGTTGTATTCCGCCGGTGAGTGCAAAATCAAACTGGTTGAAATTGTCCTCATTCTTGACCTTGTTGTCGTTTGCATCCTTGACTCTTGCGCCAACAAGAAAATCAAATTGAGGGCCTACTAAAAATGCAAAATGATCTCCCGCATTAATTTTCAGAGGAACGGGAACAGAAAGATATCCCAGGCCTTGTGTCCATTTATATCTTCCTGTATTATCAGTAAAGATATATATCCCACCCATTTGCGAATAAAGTGCACTTGGTTGGATGGATACAGTGTTACCAACAGGAAAGTTCAGGTATATGCCACCTACAGGTCCCCATTTCCATTTCCAATCATAACTGGAACTTGTAGATTTATCACCCGAACTTAGATATGAATAATTAGCGCCGGCCGTTATTCCACCTGAGACACGAGAAGTTTGTGCAAGTACTGTTGCTGCCATGGTAACACAGATAGTGAGCAACAGGAGTGTTTTTCTTTTCATACTTTTCAGTTTAGCGTTAATAATAGGGTAAGTAAATAATCGTAAGGCATACAATATCTATGTCTCACTCAATCTCAACTCGTTAATAATAAAAGTTCATGCCACCATTGATTTTAACAGAAGATTATTTAGTACTTAAGATTCATTTGTGATATTCATCCTAAAAAAAAAATTGCGGTTAAAAACAGATTTATAGACATTAATGAATAAAGGGGAATGCTGATTTGTATGAAAGAATTAAAAGAAAAATATTTTGAAGAATCAGTAAAGAAAAATTACTACTCAAATAAAATAGATGATAGATTAGAATTTGTGCCGTTAAAATTTAGTGGAAGAAAATCCCCATGAAATTAGTGTTCAAGAGTATGTACCACAAGGCTATGCCTAAATTGTTTCTCAAAAAATTCAATTCTGCGCTTAGTTTAAAAAAAATTCTTCTTATAAATTTTAGTCTTAATAATATTTTCAAAGTTTTACAGTTAATTAGGTATTCAATTTGAGTTATATATTACGCCAATGCGAAATCAAATGTCCAGAATAATTTTTTTTCTGAGTTTTTGGATGACTGTGAGTGTTATTTCGTCTGCACAGATGGATTCAACTACAAACAGAATTGATAGCTTTTTATTGAATCAAAAAGGATTGTTGGGAAAACTTGCAAAAAATATTGTCGCGGATAAACCTATTCCTTTGAATGCGCCGATACGAAATGATCTTTTGTTCATAAAATTCAAGGGAAAAATTATCCGGAACATTAAGACTAAGAGATTGGAGTTTGGGGTACCAATTACTGACACGAGCAAGCGTTTTAAGAATACACTAACACAATGGGCCAATAATCTTCATCATAAAACAAAGGAAGAGGTAATAAGGAATAATCTATTTTTTAAAAAAGGGGATAAAGTCATTCCTTACCTCGTGGCAGATAATGAACGTCATTTACGGGATCTTCCTTACCTGCAGGATGCAACGATCAGTATAACCAGGGCAGGGAGGGATTCAGTAGACGTACTCATACTGACAAAAGATGTTTTATCTATTGGTGGTTCGTATAGAATGAATAACACTACGAGGATGAGCCTCGCTCTTTCAGAAGATAATCTTGCCGGAACAGGCCATGAATTTCTTGTGAGAGGTTTTTTTGATAATAAACGTGATCCCAGATTTGGATACGGCGCAGAATACACCGGCAGGAATATCGGTGGGTCATTTATTAATTGGTATGGAGGCTATCTTACTTTCCATAAAAATTTCAATACGGGATTGCAAAATGAAGAATTGGTTTATACTGGCTTTGTAAGACCATTGGTTAATCCATACATGAAATTTACTTATGCCGCAGAAGCTGCCTGGCACAATACCAATGATGTTTATGAATCAGACTCATTGTATGAAATGAATAATAAGTACGGTTATTATAATTACGATGCCTGGATAGGATGGAATACGGGAGCTTTCAAGCCTTCAGCTGTTGTTAACAAAGACAGCCGGATGCGAACATTGCTTGCCCTTCGCTACCTCAGGCAACATTTTACTGAGGTGCCCTTTAAATACCAGGATCAATATTATTATTCTTATGCAAATCTCCAGGCGATTTTATCTTCTGTTACTTTATTCAGGCAAGATTTTTATAAAGCACAATATATATTTGGTTTTGGAAGAAATGAAGATATCCCCGAAGGCGCTGATCTTTCACTAACGGCGGGATGGACAAAGAAAACTGGAATTGAAAGGCCTTACGTCGGTATAGATATTCAGCGATATTATTTTGCAGCAAGAGAAAATTATTTTAAATACACTCTAAAGGCGGATGGATATTTGCATCATAAGCACATAGAAGATATAAATCTTCTTCTCAATGTGGATTATTTTAGCAGCCTTTTGCATCTTGGTAAATGGAAGCAGAGGAATTTTGTAAGTGTGGGTTTTGCACGCCAGCCAGACAGGGTTTTAAATGAACCTCTCTTTTTGCAAAGTGATTTTGGTTTACGTGAATGGCACAATGATACATTATTAGCCGGTAACACGAGAATTACTGTGAAGGCGGAATCAGTTTTTTTTGTGCCCTGGAATCTTGCCAATTTTCGATTTGCTCCTTTTGCTTTTGGAAATCTGTGTCTTTTTACGCCTACAACTAAAAAATTTACTCATAGTGACTGGTATAATAGTTATGGTGGGGGAATAAGAACCAGAAATGAAAGCCTGATCTTTGAAACCATGGAATTAAGAGCTTATTTTTTCCCGCAAAAAAATTTCTTCAATGAATATTGGCGATTTGAGTTTAATACTAATATCCGTTTTAAGTATACCCGGCAATTTGGGAAAAAACCTGATTTTGTAAATGTGAATGTTATGTAATTACCTGGCAAAAGAAAAAAGCTCTGCATCTTTATTTTTCTTTCCCCTTAGCAGGTCAGTAATAATTTCAGCAGCAACAAGACTAAACGTAATGCCGTTTCCACCAAAACCGAGGGCATAAAATGTACGTGGCGTCTTTGAATAACTTCCTATATATGGTAATGAATCCCTGGTTTTGCCAAACACGCCACTCCAGGAAAACTCTTTTTTAAACGGAATGGAGGGAAAAAGTTTTGTAAAATCTTTTTCAAGAAGCGCCGCTTTTTTATTGAGATAGGTTTGGAGAGTTTTTACATCGGTGAAGGATTCATCTCTGCCGCCAACAGCGATCCGATTTCCATCAGCTGCGCATATATATAGATATGGATCATCGGTATTCCACATCATTATACTTTCTTTCCATAGCTCACTTTTTTCTGCCTGCGATTCCGAAATAATAGCGTAGGTACAGTCTAAATCAACAATTCCTTTTTCAATAAAATTTACAACTTCATACCCTGTGGCATTAATAACGTAATCGGCAGTAATCACATGATCCTCTTCTGTTCTTAAAGCCACTTCTTCTTTTTTATAAGCAATGGTTTTTATTTTGGTCCGATCAAACACCTGCAAACCTTTTCTTTTGCAATACTGTAAAATTTCGTGAGTAAGAGTATAGGCATTACTCGTGCCGCCTTTTTGCGATAAAATCCCACAAGCTGCATCTAAGTTGTAGTATTTTTTCATTTCATCTGCACTTACTGATTCCACTTCAAAGCCTGCCTGCTTTCTCGCAAGACATTCGTCTTTTATAAATTTTTGTTGGTGTGCATAGCCGGAAAAAAATAAACTTTTTCGCTTGTGAAACTCTTTAAAACCTATATGATTCATCAAGTCAATTAATTTATCAATTGCTTCGCCGCATAGTTGGTAGGCCCTCACAGCTCTTTCTTCTCCCGTTCTCTTTTTTAATTTATGAAGAGGAATATCTAATTCATACTGCAACAAAGATGTGCTTGCACAAGTGCTTCCTAAACCAATGGTGCGGGCATCTACCAATAGACACTCAATACCTGCATTGATAAGATGATAAGCTGTTAATGCTCCAGATATCCCACCGCCGATAATGGCAACCTGGCATTTTGTATTTTGTAAAAGTTTGGGATAACAATAGAGGAGACCCGTTTTAATAAACCAAAAAGGATAACCAGCAACTAATTCCATGTTTTTATGGAATACAAGATTGTGCCAGCTATTACGATTTTGTGCGGCGTTGAAGGATTATTAAGTTTATGTAAAAAAATGGTTCAGTTCACTACTACCATATTACAGTTTAGTAAGCAAGGTGAAAAAACAGGATGGACCTACATCGAAATCCCAGCTGATATGGCACAAAAATTAAAACCAGGAAATAAGAAATCATTCAGAGTTAAAGGAAAACTGGATAGTTATTCTTTTAATGGAATTGCCTTGCTACCCATGGGTGGGGGAGCTTTTATTATGGCATTGAATAAAGAGATCAGAAAAAATATTCACAAACGGAAAGGAGCTATGCTGAAAATACAATTGGAAGTTGATAAAAAACCATATCAGTTATCGGCTGAGTTTGTGGAATGTTTGAATGATGAACCTGCAGCCCTTGTTTTTTTTAAGACCCTCTCCAGGGGTCACCAGAATTATTTCAGTAAATGGATTGAATCCGCAAAAACAGAGCAAACAAAGGCCAAACGAATAGCACAATCTGTAAACGGCCTTGCGAAAAAGCAAGGTTATCCGCAAATGCTAAGGGCCCTAAAACGAGAAAACGAGCAATGGAAGGGAGACTAGGTCGCGTCAATCATGCGATCCCGTATTTTCCTAACTAACTTTCGTTTATTTTTATTTTCGAACAATCATTGCAAATCAAAATTCATAATATATAATGGCAATGATTTTGCTGCTGACTGGGAACTCGTTTGCTTGCACTTGCCCCTGTATATAGGGTCTCTGAAAAATAGTAGCGATATGCATCTGATTTTAGAAGATGCTGATCTCAATGGCCGGCAAATTGAGTGTCGGCATTGTCGTTGGCATGGTAATGCGAACGAACTAAAGAAAGGGGATTATTTCTTATTAACCAATATTACGGAGCTATTTTGTCCCTCCTGCAATAAATACCTTGGATTTATCCAACATGATTTTCCTGAAGAAGAGGAACCAGATCCCTTAATGGATATTTAAGCGTATTCTTCTCTATGTTTTTTTAGGACAGTGAACATATACCAGCAAAGAGCGAGAATTAGAAAATCCTGGTTTTCGCTATCAAAACTTTTTTTTGGAACTTCGGGTAATTCACAACTGACAATGGTTTCCTCGTTTTTTGTGATTACTAATTCAGGACGAACATGATTGCGAATGTCGTAATTAAATCTTCCATCGTCGAATTCGATGGTCCCGATTTTATCCTGACCGGTTTCATAGTTTAATTGGGCAATCCGGATTCCGTATTCGTTGCGCAATACTATGCGTGCACGTAAAAAACCTTCTCTTCCGATCAAAAAAACTCTTTTTTCGTTGTCAGCCGCTATCCTCAAACTGCCTGAGCCTGGCTGAAATGTCAACGCAAGTAATTTTTCTTCGGTATTCCAAAGTTCATAAATTTCCTGTTTGGATTTTTTACTCGTGAAAAGCCATTTCATATGTGGTAGTAGTTGTTTGCTACTCAAATTATTTTATTCGGTTAAACATTTACAGCAGTGACCATTAGTTAACCTAAATTTAATATTGCATATATTTTTGGGGATAAGCTGTGATTAAAAGAAATTCATGAATAAAACTCAATGATATGAACGACAGTGAACAAAG
>WNFX01003986.1_pt1 | contig 14585 bp, 8 predicted proteins | sample 5400111 | NCBI WGS metagenome assembly WNFX01 (sample SAMN13153363, study PRJNA577476) | soil metagenome | isolation source: 40 cm soil or saprolite under grassland replicate 1 | place: USA:California | collected 2016-06-15 | reverse complement strand
GGTCCACGTGCTGGGCCGGCTCGTACTCGGCCGGCGAGGACGGGCCGCTGCCGGGGAAGAACAGGTGGTTGTCGGCGTCGTAGACGCGGATCGTCACGTCCGGGCGGCCGGCCAGGCCGGCCTTCCAGCCCGCGAGGTCCTTGAACGGCTTGTTCCGCCCGATCGTCTCGTCGCGGTCGTTCGGCCCCGAGCCGCCAAGCAGCACGACGGCGGGCCGCGGCCCGCCCCGGCGCGGCAAGCTCAGCGTGCCGGGCACCGCCAGCGGGCCGGAGCCGACCGTCACGTCCTGCTCATCGAACGCCGCCGGGTCCGCGTAGTCCGGCGGCTGCCATGGTCCGGCCGGCTCGGCTGCGCTGGCGGGTGCCAGCTGGATGCCGGTGAGCCAGCCCGCGTCGGCGACCGATATGACCGCGGTCACCTCGCCTCGCTCGAACGACACCGGGATCTTCACCAGCACGCCCCCCGGCCCGGCCGGCTCGCTCACCGGCTCGCCAACGGCGGTAACCGGGCCGCGCTGGGCGATCTCGGCCGCCCAGGCGGCATGGAGCGCCTCGGCCGGCACCATCGCGCGCAGAGGCGGCGCGAACAGGTCGTGGATCTCCTCGAAGCGTCCCGCCTGCGCCAGGTCGAGGACGGTCATGCCGGTCGTGGCCGGCGCGGTCGCCGTCATGGGTTCCTCCGTTTTGGGTTCGGGCTTGGTGGCTCAGCACGGGGGGCATCGCCTCCCGGGCGGGAGGCGGCCTCGTCGTCAGGGTGGGCTGCGGCCCCCTCCTCCGGATGGGGGGCGGCCTCGCTGCCGGGGAGCAGGACGTACCCGAGGATGCGCCGCTTCCGGCCTGGGCGCGGCGGGTTCGCCAGCCGGGGCTGGAGCACCCGGGTCAGCTCACGCAGCAGTTCTGCGTACTCGGCGTCGTCGAGCCACAGGCCGGCCATGCGGTAGCCCACCCCGTCGCGCAGCAGGTCGATGTCGCCCCGGGCGAGGTAGCGGTCGAAGTCGCCGAGGAGCCCGGCGACGAAGGCCATGAAGGCCTGGCGGTGGTCGTCGGCGCTCATCGCGGCGACCTCGTCCAACCCGATGGCCGCCGCGGTCAGGCGGAGCACATAGGTGCGTTCCAGCGCGCCGCGTACCCGCCGCTCGGCGACGACCGCGAGGACCCCGGCATTGACCAGCCGGGCCACGTGACGGTAGAGGCTGGCCGGGGGGACGTCCGCCAGCTCGGCGGCCAGGGCGCTGGTGGTGAGCGCCCGGTCACCGAGGAAGGCCTCCACGATCCGCAGCCGGACCGGGTGCAGCAGCAGGTCGGCGGTCGCCATGCCGCCTACCGTAGCTTATTGTTATCAAAACTGCGAACGTTAGCTATTGTGAGATTAGTGACGATCCCGGCGGTGACGCGAGCCGTTCCGTTCAGAGCATCTCAGCGATCCTGGCCGCGACCCGGGCGGTGGCCTGGGGATCCACCGGGCGGTACCGGATCTGGCGCCCGATCTCCCCGGCGATCGCCTCGCCGATCGCCTCGGGACTGGCGGCCGCGTAGTCCATCCGCCGTCCGGCGCCGTAGCGGGCCAGCCGGTGGGGGACGTGGAAGGTCTGCTCGAAGTGATGGCCGAGCGGGAAGTAGAGAAACGGCCGGCTGCTGGCGACGAGCTCCATGGTCGTGGTGAGCCCGCCCTGGACGACGGCCAGGTCGCAGGCGGCCAGATGGCGGTACAGGTCGTGGACGTACGCGTGCACCTCGACGCCGGGCACGGCCGGCAGCCGCCGCGGGTCGATGCGGGGGCCGGCCACGGCCACCATGCGCAGGCCCGGGACTGCCCGTTCCGCCTGCGGGTAGGACTCGATGACCCGGCGGAGCAGGTGCGCGCCGGCGCTCGATCCGCCGACGGTCACGACGCATACCTTCTCGCCGGCGGCGTAGCCGAGTTCCGCCCGCAGCGCGTCCCGGTCAGCCAGGTCCGACGGGTCGAAACCGGTGATGTAGTCGCCGGAGAAGTCGTAGTGGGCCTCGGTCCACTGCCGGATGCCGGGCAGGCCGGGCCCGAACGAGTCCGGGACGATGTCCTCCGGCGCGCCGACGAAGATCGCCCGGTCCCGCAGCCGCGGGTGGCGGGCGATGTGCCCGATCATCTCGGCGTTGTAGTCGGCGGTCAGGGATGCCTCACGCCGGCCGCCGTCGGGCATGGGGAGCCAGCCCACGAAGTCGGTCAGCCACACGTACGCGGCCCGCTTCTGCGCGGGGTTCTCGTGCAGGTAGTAGTCGAGCTCCCACGCCTCATCGCCGACCCACAGGTCGTAGGGGTCGTCCCGGACGATGTCATGGAAGACCATGAAGTTGGCCAGCAGGATCTCGTCCATCCGCCGCCAGGCCTGGAAGCAGTGCAGGTCGTGGTCGGCGCACTCGGACTCGATGTGGCCCGACTCGCTGGCCAGCGCGCGGGAGGCGGGGTGGATCCTTTCGCCCCGGGCCGCCAGGACCGCGGTCACCGGGTGCTGGGCCAGCCAGTCGATCTGCAGGCCGGGACGCAGCCGGCGCAGTTCCCCGGCGATGGCCACATCCCGGCGGGCGTGGCCCAGCCCGATGGGGGAGGAGATGTACAGCACCCGCTTCGCGCGGCCGCGCCGTCGGCTCATGGGCCGCGCCTTGGCCACGTCAGGCCCGGGTGCCTCCGGGCCGGGTCCGGGCGCTTCCGGGTGATGCCCGGCCGCCTCAATGAACTCGCGGATGAGGAGGTTGACCTTGACCGGGTCGCGGGCATGGGGCGAGTGGCCGGAGCCGGCCAGCTCGACCAGCCGGGCCCGCGCCCCCAGGGCGGCGGCCAGCTTCCGGCCGGCGCCGGGCCCGACGATGGCGTCGTCGGCGCCCTGGATGACCAGGCAGGGGCAGCCGGCCGCGGCGAGCAGCGGCGAAATGTCGTCCCCCGCGTCGCGGATCGCGCCGCGCCGCGTGTCGGCCAGCGTCTCGGGTGCGGTCTCCAGACCCCAGCTGACCCCGTCCTCGATCTGCTTGGTCGAGTGCGGCTCGGTGAACACCTGCGAGAAGAAGAACTCCAGGAACCCGGGGTAGTCGCGCAGCCAGTACTGGGCGTTGTCCTTGGCCCAGCCCGCGTCGCCGTCGAGCGCTTCCTCAAACCGCCGCGCGAAGGGCAGCCTGGCCGGTGAGAACGGCGCCAGCGGCGTGGTCGGGCAGATGAAGATCTGGCCCGCCACCCGTTCCGGCCTGGCGGCGGCCAGGTGCAGCGCGTAGGACGCGCCGCGGGACAGCGAGACGACCACGGCGCGGTCGGTGCCGGTGGCGTCCAGGACGGCCAGGGCGTCCGCCGCGTATTCCGCGGCGATGTAGCTGCCCGCCCCGGCCGGCCGGCCGGACCGGCCGTTCCCCCGCCCGTCGAAGGTGACGACCCGGTAGTGGCGGGCCAGGTAGGGCACCTGCATCTTCCAGGTCAGCGAATGGACCACGGACCACGACGGCAGGAGCAGGATGGTGGGCCGGCCCCCGCCGAACACCTCATAGAACACCTTGACGCCGGCGCGCTCGACGTAGCCATCACGGTCAGGCTGGCGTGCTCTCATCGTTTCTCCCCGGATCAGGATCCGGCCACCTCGACGCTACCGTCTGCCGCCGTCGCGCCCGGCGACGGCAGGCCAGAGACGCCGCCCCGTGCCCTCCTTCCCCAGGCCGGCCAGTGGCCGGGGAAGGAGGGCAGCTCACGGGCTTGTCCCGGCGTGCGGCGGGCCCGCCACCGATCAGATACGTGCCTCGTACACCAGGTTGAACGGCGTCTCGCTGACCCGCTGGAAGCGGCTGAGGCCGGCGCTGGTGACGACGCCGCGGATCCGGGCCTCGCCGGCCTGCGCCCCGAGCGCGAGCCCGACGTCCTGCGAGAGCGAGGCGGGGGTGCACAGGAGAGTCGAGAAGCCGTAGTACGCCCGCCCGACCGGGTTGAGGTTGTCCTCGACGCGGTCACCGGCCGCGGGCTCGACGATCATCCAGGTGCCGTCGGGCGCGAGCGACTGGCGGACGTGCCGGGCCGCACCGGCGGGGTCGCCCATGTCGTGCAGGCAGTCGAACATGGTCACCAGGTCGTACTCCTGGCCGGAGTACGACGAGGCCGCGGCGGTCTCGAAGCGGACGCGGTCGCTGACGCCGGCCTCGGCCGCCCGCTGCCGCGCGGTCTCGATGGAGCCCGCGTGGTAGTCCGAGCCGGTGAAGGTCGAGCGCGGGAACGCCTGGGCCATCAGGATCGTCGACGCGCCATGGCCGCAGCCGACATCGGCGACCGTCGCGCCGCGCTCCAGCTTGGCTACGACACCGTCGAGGGCCGGCAGCCAGGCGGAGATGAGGTTGGCGTTGTAGCCGGGGCGGAAGAACCGCTCGCAGCCTTCGAAGACATCGTGGCCGTGGTCGTGCCAGCCGACACCCGCGCCGGTCCGGGCCGCCTCCGTGATCCGGGGCGAGTCGGTCACCGAGCCCAGCGCGATCTGGAAGAAGCCCGGCAGGTACGCGGGGCTCGACTCATCGGTCAGCGCGATCGCCTGCTCGGCGGGCAGGGTGTAGCGGCCGGTGTCGGGGTCGTAGTCGATGAACGCACCGGCGGCTTGCGCGTTCAGCCACTCGCGTACGTAGCGCTCGGCGGTGCCGGTGCTCTGCGCGAGCTCCGCGGGCGTCAGCGGGCCGGCCCCGGCCATGGCCTTGTACAGACCGAGCCGGTCGCCCATCACCACGAGCGCGGCGTTGAGGGTGGCGCCGACCTCGTCGACGGCCCGGAACACAAACGCCATCAGCTTGTCGACGTCGACGGCGGCCGGCTCTTGGATTGTGGACATTGTCCCCTCCTCGGATTTGACTGTGCTCCGGACCGTATGAGCAGCCGGGAAGCCTCCGCTTCCGGGACGCCCCCTAGTCCGGGCCGCGCTGGCGCCCCGTGGCATCAGGGCCCCCGTACACTCACAGCCATGTTGTTCGGGCGTGATCAGGAGCAACTGGCGCTTACCCGGCTGCTCCAGGACGCCCGCTCCGGCCGCAGTGGCGTGCTCGCCGTTATCGGTGAGGCCGGGATGGGCAAGTCCGCGCTCCTGGGCTATGCGGAGGAACAGTCGGGCGGGATGAACGTGCTGCGGGCCCGGGGCGTGCAGTCCGAGGCCCACATTCCCTTCGCTGGCCTGTTCGAGCTGCTGCGCCCGGCGCTCGCCTGGGTCGACCGGATCCCCGGGCCGCAGGCCGACGCGCTGGGGAGCGCGCTCGCGCTGCGGCCCGCCCGCGACCAGGACCGCTTCGCGGTCGGCGCGGCGACCCTCAGCCTGCTGGCGGCCTACGCGGACGAGGCCCCGGTCGCGGTCCTCGTCGACGACGCGCACTGGCTCGACGGGTCCAGTGCGGATGCCCTGCTCTTCGCGTTCCGCCGCCTCGTCGCCGAGCCGGTAGCCGTGATCCTGGCCGTCCGGGAGGGCGAGTCGTCCCTCCTCGACGGGGCCGACGTGACCAGGCTGCGGCTGCCGGGCCTGGACCGGGCCGCGGCGGCCGAGCTGCTGAGACGCCAGCCGGCCGGGCCGCTCCGCCATGACCTGGCCGACCGTCTCCATGACGAGACCGGCGGGAACCCGCTCGCCCTGCTGGAGCTCGGCGCAGACCGCGGCCGGCTGGCCAGCCTGCCGCCCGGCACGCCGCTCGCCGTGGGGGCGAGCCTCGCCGAGGTTTACCTGCTCCGCTTCCGGTCGCTTCCCCAGCGCACGCGCGACGCCCTCGTCCTCGCGGCCGCGAGCGACAGCGGCGAGGTGTCGGTTCTCGCCAGCGCCGCCCCGGCGCTCGGCCTTGACGTCTCTGACCTCGTGCCCGCCGAGGCCGCGGCCCTCATCAGCGTGAGTGATGCCCGCGTCGAGTTCCGCCACCCGCTCGTCCGGTCGGCCGTCTACGGCGATGCCCGACCCGACCGCCGGCGCGAGGTGCACCGTGCCCTGGCCGGCGCCCTGCCCGACACCGATGCCGACCGCCGTGCCTGGCACCTGGCCCTGGCCGCATTCGGCCCGGACGAAGCGGCCTCCTCCGCGCTGGAGCAGGCGGGCCTGCGCGCCCGGCAGCGCAGTGCCTACGACGTCTCGTCACGGGCGTTCGAGCGGGGCGCCCGGCTGGCGCCCGATGAGGTCTCACCGGGCCGGCTGCTCTACGCGGCCGCCGACGCGGCCTGGCTGGGCGGTCTGGCCGACCGCGCCGCAGCGCTGCTGGACGAGGCGCGCCAGCGCGCGTCGCCGCGGGATCTGGCCATATCGATCGAGCACCTGCGCGGTCACATCGCCGCCCGCCGCGGGCCGATCGGTGACGCGCAGCAGATCCTGCTGGCCGCCGCCGAGCAGGCCGCACCGGCCGAACCCGGCCGCGCCGTCGTGATGCTCGCGGAAGCGGTCAACGCGTCGTTCTACGCCGGCGACGCGGCGGCCATGCGCCACGCCGCGGACCGGATCGCCGCGCTGACCCCGGCGGACCCGGACGACCGGACCGCGTTCTTCGCGCTGAGCGCGCAGGGGATGGCGCTGATCTTCTCGGGCGAGGGCGAGCGCGGCGCGGCCGCGATCCGCGAGTCGGTCGAGGTGCTCGAGCGCTCCGACCTCCGGCGCGATCCCCGCCTCCTCGCCTGGGCCGCCATGGCGGCGCCCTGGCTCCGGGAAGCGCACGTCGGGCGGGCGCTCGCCGAGCGGGCGCTCGAGGTCGCCCGCCGCAGCTCCGCCGTCGGCGTGCTGCCGTTCGTACTGACGCACGTGGCCATCGACCAGGCCGCCACCGACCGGTGGGCCGAGGCGCAGGCCAGCTTTCATGAAGGGATCGGCCTCGCCCGGGAGACCGGTCAGCGCACGGAACTGGCCACCTCCCTGGCGCGCCTGGCGTGGCTGGAAGCGAGGCAGGGCAGGTTCGACCAGAGCCGCCTGCACGCCGCCGAGTCGCTCGGCCTGTCCCGCGAGTTCGGCCCTGGCCTCTCCGAGGTCTGGGCGATCACCGCGCTGGGCGATCTCGAGCTCGGCTGCGGCCACCCGGCGCAGGCCCTCGGCCACTTCGAGGAACAGCAGGCCGTGCTCCGCTCGCGTGGCATCGGCGACGTCGACCTGTCGCCCGCGCCGGAACTCGTGGAGCTCTACCTCCGTCTCGGCCGGGGCCCGGACGCCGCTGAGGCCGCCGAGGGCTACGAGCGCGGCGCGGCCGCCAAGGCCCAGCCATGGGCGCTCGCCCGGGCCGCCCGCTGCCGGGGCCTGCTCGCGGCCGACGATCACGCCGACCGCCATTTCGCCATCGCGCTGAGCCTGCACGACCAGACGCCCGACGTCTACGAGACCGCCCGCACCCGCCTCGCCTACGGTTCCCGGCTGCGGCGTGCCCGCCAGCGCGTGCGGGCGCGCGACCAGCTGCGCGCCGCGATCGACGCCTTCGACCACCTCGGCGCCGAACCGTGGTCAGAGATGGCCCGGGCCGAGCTCGCCGCCACTGGCGAGACCGCACGCCACCGGGACCCGGTGACCCTCAACCAGCTGACACCCCAGGAACTGCAGATCGCCATCCGGGTGGCCGGAGGGCTGACCACCCGTGAGACCGCCGCGGCGCTGTTCCTCAGCCCGAAGACGATCGAGTACCACCTGCGCAACATTTACCGCAAGCTCGCCATCGGGTCGCGAAGCGACCTGGCCGCGGCGATGGACCGGCCCCAGTTAGGGCTGCCGCCGGGCCGGGCTGCTCCACCGGCGGGGTCAGACGCCCGGCGTGACCCGCGGGAAGCGCTCAGTCATCACGTTCACCGGCCCGGGCACCCCGGTCTGGCTGAAGTGCCCTGACCGACCGTGACCTGCGGGTGCGCGGCTTGCGCCGACAAACCCCTGATACGAAGCCGCCGGGGACGAGGTTCGGACTAGGGGTATCACCGAAGCGGCGGCCTGCGGCTCGGGCCTAGGTTCAGGGCACAGCCGACACCTTGGGGAGGATGCAATGGCCGCGGTCGGGGAACATGGCGTGAGGGTCATCACGGAGACTGGCACCGCCGGGATCGTGTTCGACTCGGCGGGCACGGGCGATCCGCATCTGCTGTTCCTGCACGGGTGGTGCGGCGACCGCAGTTTCTTCGCCCCGCAGTTCGATCATTTCGCGCGCTCGCACCGCGTCGTCAGCATGGACCTGCCGGGGCACGGCGAAAGCCGGGCACCGGCCACGTACACGATCGACGGCCTGGCCGCCGATGTCGCCGCGCTGGGCCACCAGCTCGGCCTCGGACGGGGCGCCCTGGTCAGCCATAGCCTGGGCGCGATGGTGTCGCTCGCGCTGGCCCAGCAGGCGCCGGAGCTCGTGAGCGCGGTGATCATGGTCGATCCCCCGCCGCTGAGCAAGGAGGTATGGAAGGACTTCGCCGCCAGCCTCCTGCCGGGATTCGAGGGCCCGGATCCCGCGACCGCCCGCCGGAGCTTCGTGGAGCAGATGTTCCTGCCGACCGATGACGCTGACCGCCGCGCCCGGATCGTCAAGACCATGTGCGCCGCGCCCGACGACGTCGCGATAGCAACGACGAAGGCGATGGCCGCCTTCGACGCGGCGGCGGTCCTGCGCGGCTGCGACGTGCCCGTCGTCATTATCTCGTCCGCGGTGCCGACGAACGGCGCAGCGTACCTGCAGGAGGTCAACCCGGCGATCACCCTCGGCCAGACCGTCGGGGCAGGTCACTTCCTCCAGCTTGAGGTACCCGAACAGGTGAACCCGATGATCGAGCGCTTCCTCTCGATCAGCCCGGGGACCGCCGCCCGGTGAGGCATGCCGCGGCCGCTTGCCGCCGCCACGGGCGGCGTGACCGGAGCGGCGGTCAGGGGGCGCGGCGGCCGACGAGCACGGCCAGGCCGGTGGGCAGCCGCTCGGTTCCGAACGCGGAGGTGACGTTTACCTCGACGCCCTCGCCGGCCAGGAGTTCCGGTACGTGGGCGGTGGCGATCAGCACGTTGTCATGCTGCTCGTCGTCACGGCGCCAGGAGCCGTCGTCGTTGCGCATGAACACGGTGATCTGGCGGATGAAGCGGTCCGGCACCGGCAGCGCGGTCGCGGTGATGACTGCCCAGTCCTCGCCGGCCCGGCCCAGCGGCGGGGAGCCGCGGCGGTTCTGGCCGTAGGACAGGTCGCAGAGGTCGATCGCGAACAGCCCCCCGGGCCGCAGCGCCCGGGCGATCGCGGTGAGCGCGGCGGTGATGGCGTCCGCGCCGGGCAGGTAGCTGAGCACGTGGCCGACCGAGACCACCGCGTCGGCCGGCGGCAGCGGGTCATCCGGCAGGGTGAGCCGGCGGATGTCGTCCGCGCCGGTGACGTGGCCGCGGGCCAGGTCGAGCATCGCCGGGGACGCGTCGGTGGCGATGACGCGGTGCCCGGCGCCGACGAGTTCGCGGGTGAGCAGGCCGCTGCCGCAGCCCAGCTCCAGCACCAGCCCGCCGCGCGCCCGCACCGGCTCCAGCAGCGCCAGGATCCCCGGCGCGCAGGCCTCGGCGTGGAAGCCGTAACCCAGGTGATGCGCCAGCGCGAGATCACGCCGGTAGTAAGGCCCGTGTTCGAGTGACATGGCATTAGTTTGACGCCGTGGTTGCCGGTTTTCCTTTGCGGTCCTCTCCGGTCTTCCGCGCGCATGGTCACGATCGATGATGCGGGCCACTTTCTTCACCTGGAGAAGCCAGCCGAGTCAACGAGCGCATCCTCGGATGGCTCACCGGCTAGCGTGTTCCGGCTGGACTGGGCAGAGCGCCGGGCTGATTCCTGGGCCGCCGCGGGCCGTCCCGTTATTCGAAACGGACGCTTTCGAGCCCGGTGATGCGGCTGAGCAGCGGCAGCGTGGCCAGGATGACCAGCAGCGAGACGGCCAGGCCTGCTCCCACGGTGAGGTAGTAGATGTGGCCCAGGTCCGGTATCGGCGTGCCCGCCGGCGCCATCTTCTCCACGACCAGCACCGAGATGCCGTACGCCGTGCCCGCCGCCACGAACGTGGCGGCCACCAGGGGCAGCACCGCCTCCTGTAGCACCACCCGGTGGAGCGTTGACGTCGGCGTCCCGGTCAGGCGCAGCATCGTGAACGGCCGCTTCCGCTCCACGAGCCCGCCCCCGACCATGACCGCGAGGCTGCAGCCCGCCACGAGCAGTGTCAGCGCAACCGCGATGTCCACCAGCCGCTGCACGGTGGCGGCGACACCCACTCTCGCCTCGACGGCCTCGCCGAAGGTCCTTGGTGCCATGCCCGAGACCGACTCCGCGGTATGGGTGATCAGGAACGTACGCACCCTCTCGAGCGTCGCGGGGCTGTTCACCTTCACCAGCACCGCCTGCAGATACAGGCGCGAGAAATGAGCCGGGACCACCGGGCTGCCCCGGCTGACGATGGGCTGGGTGGTGTACAGGGGATTGTCGCCGTACAGGCTGCTGGCGCTGGCTCCGGCAGCCGTCGCGCCTGGCGCGCATTCGCCGAGCGCGGCCAGTTCCCGCATGCCTGCGCAGCTGACGATGGCGGTGTTCCCGCTCAAGTTGCCCGGGCTGGCGTCCTGGGGCGTCGAATAGACCGGGACGGTCACCGCGCCGTGGAAGGCCCGTAGTTCAGCTACCAGCCTGGCGCCGTCCGCGGGGGGCAGGCCTTCCAGCGCCATCCGTTGCGTGGCGGCAGAGCCGCTTCCGGGGTTGCCGCCCGGGCTGGCACCGCCGGTGCAGTTGACGCTGTTCCCGCATACCGGGCTGGCCGTGAACCCGTCCAGCAGCACATTGCTCAGGGCGGTGGCGCTGGGCGTCGCTGTCGTGGCGTTCACGGCCGGCAGCAGCGCGGCGACGACCGTGCCCAGAAAGACGGCCAGCACGAGCCCGCTGACGGACCTGAAGGCGGCCTTCGGGTTATCCGCCAGCCGGCGCGCGGCGAAGATGGGCGACGCGCCTTTGGTGAACCTCGGCAGCAGGTCCGCGGCCCGCGAGGTTAGCCAGGGGCCGCCCACGACCAGGCCGATCATGATGACCAGAAGCCCCGGGAACGCAGGGGCGCCGATGGATTGCGGGGTGGTGAGCAGCATTCCCACGACGAACAGGGCGACACCGGCCAGCAGTGGCACCACCCGCCACGCGCTGGGAGCCGGGGGTGAAACCCGGCGGCTCACGCCAAGCGGCGAGATCCGTACCCGCCGCAGCGCCAGGAACGAGGCTATGGCCGATGCGGCGGGCACAGCCACCAGCACACCCAGATAACCCCAGGCCGTGGGCGTGACCTCGGACCGAAAATACACAGCGCTGGTGATCGCCGTGCTGGCCAGGGCCGGCTGCAGCAGGGCAAAGATCCCGATTCCCAGGACCGCTCCGCACAAGGCACTGACGATCGCCTCGACCGAGGCGATGACATCGATGTCGTGGGCCGTCGCCCCGACCAGTCGGAGCGATGCGTAGCGTTCCTCACGGCGGGCCGACGCGAGCTTGGTGGCCGTGCCGAGCAGGATCAGGATCGGGAGCAGGAAGGCCAGAGCGGCGACGACAAACGCGTACCGGAAGTAGTGCGACCAGAGGTTCGTGCCCGGGGACGTCGCGATCTTGTCGACCCGGATGGTGCCGGGCAGGGCAGCCAGTCTCGCGGGGGTATCGCCGACGAAGATGACCAGTTCGCCGGGACCGGTCAGTGCCTGGTCGCCGATGGTGCCGGCCAGCGAGCCCGGGAAGCGGTCGCCCAGCTCATCGCGTGGCACGGTGCGGAGGAGGGCCGCCAGCGCCGGCGAGGCGTAGTACTGGCCGCTGCCGGGCAGCCGGGAGATGCCCGGAGGCACCGGCGCCTTGGGCCCCAGGGCCGCGACATCGAGCCGCTCAATCGTCTGGCCCCGGAAGACCTCGTCGCTGTAGTTCCAGAGTTCGACACTGGCTGACGAGTGCTGACTGCCTCGCATGGCCGTGGTGCCTTCCCAGAACGGCCGGTTGTTGTTCGCCTCGAAGGCGTGAAAGTCCGCCAGCACGGCAAGCAAGATCGCCACGCCCACCGCGACCGCCGCCGATGTCACGATGAGCCGGATGAGCGCTTCCCTGCCGCTGCGCAAGGTCAGCCGCATGCCGAGCCGGAACATTACCCGAGCCCCCTCTGCCCTGCCTGGGCGAACACCCGGCCGTCGCTGACCTTGACCTCACGGTCGGCATAGGAGGCGACACGGGCATCGTGGGTCACCAGCACCACGGTGGTGCCCTCCTCGCGGGCGACGCGCAACAGGAGATCCATGACGTTCTGGCCCGTCACCGAGTCCAGCGAGCCGGTCGGCTCGTCGGCGAACAGGACCTTGGGCTGCGCCACCAGCGCCCTGCCGACGGCCACCCGCTGCGCCTCACCGCCGGACAGCTCACCGGTGCGCCTGGCCTGCAGGCCGCCCAGCCCCAGCCGGTCCAGCCACAGATCCGCCCTCTTGTACGCCGCCCTGCGGCTGACGCGGCCCAGCACCAGCGGGATGGCGATGTTGTCCGCCGCGGTCAGTTCGGGCACCAGTTGCCCGAACTGGAAGACGAAGCCGAAGGCGGTGCGCCGCAGCAGCGAGCGCTTCTTGTCGCTCAGGCCGTCGACCCGCTGGCCGTCGAACCACACCTCGCCGCGGTCTGGCCGGAAGATCCCGGCGAGGCAATGCAGCAGGGTCGACTTGCCCGAGCCGCTCGGTCCCACCACGGCCAGAATCTCGCCGGCTGCCACCGACACGCTGGCGCCCCGCAGGGCCGGTGTCTGGCCGAAGGACCGGTACACGTCCCTGGCCTCGATGAGGCAACCACCGGGACGTGGCAGCGCAACTTCTGCATCCATGACTTCCCCTCGGGTCCTGGGCGCATTAAGGTCCTGGTCGGGTCTGGATTACCGCGCCGCGAGCGGCGCTTTGAGCTGCCCATCTCCGACATGTGGCTAGGGGTAGTTCTGGGGTGGGCATAGGCCCATCCGGTTCCGGTGCACCGGCGCCCGCCAGCGGGAAGCGGGCCCCGGCACGGCTCCATGGTGGAGCCGCTGGGCCGGGTCCGGCCATCGGGAAGAACCCTGGTATTACCCTGATCCCGGCTGCTGGCGCCCTCCGGCAATGGCCGGCCCGGCACGGGCGCGCCGGGACGCATCAGGATGGCGTGGGTGATTGGCACCCCTGGATGGAGCGTCAGCATCGCCTGGCGTGGGAGGCGTCCGCTGATGGCGAACGCCACCAAGAAACAATCCTGGGCACTGGTTGTTGAACTTACAACCTACTGAGTTCAGGAAGTGAACCCACATGAGCACAAAGCTTTCGCTGCCCGTGCTGCCGCTGGACGACACCGTTGTCCTGCCCACCATGGTGGTGCCGCTGGATATCTCCAGCTCCGAGGCGCGGGCATCGATCGAGGCGGCTCAGATGTCAGCAGAGGCGCCTGAAAGCAACGAGAACGGGCCGCAGGTCCTGCTGGTGCCCAGGCTCGGCGGCAAGTACGCCCCGGTGGGCACGCTGGCCGCGGTGGAGCAGGTCGGCCGGCTGCCCAGCGGCGAGCACGCCGCGGTCGTCCGTGGCCTGTCCCGGGTGCGGATCGGCACCGGCACCACCGGCCCGGGTGCCGCGCTGTGGGTCGAGGGCACCGTCCTGGAGGAGCCGCCGGGCGGCCCACGGGCACAGGAACTGGGCCGCGAATACCGTGGGCTGGCCGCCACGATCCTGCAGAAGCGGGGGGCGTGGCAGCTGGTCGACGTCCTTCAGCGGCTGACCGACCCGTCGGCGCTGGCCGACAGCGCCGGGTACGCCGGCTACCTCAGCCTGGAGCAGCGCAACGAGCTGCTGGAGACCGTCGACCCCGAGCAGCGGCTGGAGAAGCTGGTCGGCTGGGCGCGTGACCACATCGCCGAGCTGGACGTCGCGGAGACCATCCAGAACGACGTCCGCGAGGGCATGGAGAAGCAGCAGCGCGAGTTCCTGCTCCGCCAGCAGCTCGCCGCCATCCGCAAGGAACTGGCCGAGCTGAACGGCAAGCCGGGCGACGCGGACACCGAGGAAGAGGACTACCGGGCCCGGATCGAGGCCGCCAACCTGCCGGAGAAGGTGGAGGAGGCGGCGCTCAAGGAGGCGGCCAAGCTGGAGCGCACCTCCGACCAGTCGCCGGAGGTCGGATGGATCCGCACCTGGCTGGACACGGTGCTGGAGATCCCGTGGAACACCCGGACCGACGACGCCTATGACATCGCCGCCGCGCGCGCGATCCTCGACGCGGACCACGCCGGGCTCGACGACGTCAAGGACCGGATCATCGAGTACCTGGCGGTCCGCAAGCGCCGCGCGGACAAGGGCCTGGCCCTGGTCGGCGGCCGCCGCAGCGGTGCGGTGCTGGCGCTGACCGGCCCGCCCGGTGTCGGCAAGACCTCGCTGGGCGAGTCGGTGGCCCGGGCCATGGGCCGTAAGTTCGCCCGGGTGGCGCTCGGCGGCGTCCGCGACGAGGCCGAGATCCGCGGCCACCGGCGCACCTACGTCGGTGCGCTGCCCGGCCGGATCGTCCGGGCCATCCGCGAGGCCGGGTCCATGAACCCGGTGATCCTGCTGGACGAGGTGGACAAGCTCGGCACGGACTACCGGGGCGACCCGACCGCCGCGCTGCTCG
>WNFX01008911.1_pt1 | contig 14586 bp, 17 predicted proteins | sample 5400111 | NCBI WGS metagenome assembly WNFX01 (sample SAMN13153363, study PRJNA577476) | soil metagenome | isolation source: 40 cm soil or saprolite under grassland replicate 1 | place: USA:California | collected 2016-06-15 | reverse complement strand
AGTTCAGCAGCGCCAGCCGCATATTCCAGCGCGACGTCAGCGCGGGCAGCGACTCCGCGGCCTCGGCGCCCGGCCACCACAGCTCGACCGCGCCGAACCCGGCCCGGGCCGCACGCTCGAACCGGTCCGCCAGCGGCAGATCCGCCCATAGCATCGAAATGTTCGCCGCGAAGAACATGCTCACTCCCGATCCCGCCTGGCAAGCAAGAGATCCAGTAAGCATCCACTCTGTCTGGGGGTTCAGCCAAGATGATCAGTACGCGAGCAGCGTTGCTCTACGGACCCGGCCAGGACTACAAGATTGAGACTGTCGAGCTCGACGAGCCGCAGGCCGGCGAGGTGATGGTTGAGATCCGGGCGTGCGGGCTGTGTCATTCCGACGAGCATGTGCGGACCGGTGACCTGCCGCTCCCGCACTACCCGGTCATCTGCGGCCACGAGGGCGCGGGCGAGGTTTCGCAGGTCGGCGAGGGGGTGACGTCGGTGGCGCCCGGTGACCATGTGGCGATGGCGTTCGTCCCTTCATGCGGCTCATGCAAGATGTGCCGCACCGGCGCGGCGTTCCTGTGCGACCTGGGCATGAAGCTCTTCGACACCGGGATGATCACCGATGGCCGCATCGCACACCGGATCGGAAACGAGCCGGTCGCGCGGTACGCGCAGCTCGGCGCCTTCGCGGAACGGCAACTGCTCGCCGAGTCCTCCGTCGTCAAGGTGGACCCGGACATCCCGTGGCCGGCGGTCGCCCTGGTCTCGTGCGGGGTGGCCACCGGGTTCGGCTCGGCGGTCAACCGGGCGGGAGTCCGTCCCGGCGACACGGTGGCCGTCCTGGGCGTCGGCGGGGTCGGCGTCAACGCGGTGCAGGGTGCGCGGGTGGCAGGGGCGCGGCGGATCATCGCCGTCGACCCGGTGGAGTTCAAGCGCGAGCAGGCCCTGCGGTTCGGTGCCACCCACGTCTACTCCTCGGTGGCTGACGCCATCGCCGGAGTTGGCCAGCTGACGTGGGGCGAGATGTGCGACTCGGTCATCTGCACTTTCGCCGTCATGCGCGGCGAACTGCTCGAGCCTGCGCTCACGCTGACGGCCAAGGGGGGCACGTGCGTCGTCACCTCGGTGGCACCGATGGCCCAGGCCCAGGCCGATGTCAACCTGTTCATGCTGGCGATGATGAACAAACAGATCAAGGGCTGCCTGTACGGATCGGAAAGCCCCCGGGTGCAGATTCCCAAGCTGCTGAACCTCTACCGCGATGGCGTCCTGAAGATTGATGAGTTGATCACAGAAACGTACCTGCTCGATCAGGTCAACCAGGCATACGCCGACATCGAGGCCGGCCGGGTCCTGCGCGGGGCTATTACTTTCTGACCCCGAGAATAAGACCTCAGCCGGCCCGGCGACCGCGGCCAGCAGCAGCGGAGAGGGTGCTCATGCACGAAATCGGGTACGCGGTACGAGGATTCCTCACCGTCCGCAGAGATTCATTGCGCGTGCCGTTGAGGGGGTCGCTGGCTCTCCACGCCGATCTGGACTCCGGTCTGTTCACCGGGGACCTCGTCCTCGACCAATCCACCATCACCCGGACCGTCCTTGGAGCCAGCCTCTTCAGCGCTACCGTCCAGATCACGGCCGAGTCGCCGGTCATCGGCAAAATCGACCACGAAAGCCGGCTGGTCGCGACGGTGACGGTGGACGCCGTCATAGCTGCTGTCCACGCTGCCGGGCGGACGCTGATCAGCGGCAGTTCATGCCGCACCGCCACGCACGCCATTGTGCCGCTGGGCTCTCAGCCCGGCTTCGACCTGGAGCGCGGCGGCCGCCTGGTCGGCAAATACCACCGCCCGCCCTTCACCGGCTGCGGGTGGATCACCCCGCTGGTCAACCTATTGGTCGCTGGCCCGGGGAACGCCATCGTCATCGATCTCACCCCGGTCACATCCTGAGGAGGTCGTCACGCTGGGTGCCGGCTCCATCCCGTGCCGCGTGGTGGCCCGCAGCGCCTGGAGCGCGGTGAAGCGGGGCGCCCAGCGCAGCTCCTGTTTCGCACGGGCGGTATCCATGATCGCCGGATGGCTGGCCGCCTCGACCCACCCCGCAGCGGCGGGCAGGAAGGGCAGGGCCGCGATGGCCCGGGCCGCGAACTGCGCCGGGCCCGCGGGAACCGACAGCGGGAGCATGCCGAGTTCACGGGCGATGTCGGTGGCGGTGACAACCCCGTCGGCAGCGATGTTGTAGGCACCGGGCGGCCCGGCGGCAACCACGCATTGCAGCAGCGCACGCCCCACGTCCTGTTCGTGCACGAGCTGCAGTGGCAGCACTGGCACCAGCACCGGCACGGGCACCCGGAGCCGGCCCACCCACCCGGCCAGACGGCGGGCCATGGGCGCCAGCGGCCCGGGCAGCAGGTCCTTGGCGCCGATGGTGTGGGGGCCGATCTCGATCGACGGGCGCAGCAGGTAGAGAGCTGGCCCGGCGGACCGGGCTCGGCCCGCTTCGGCCTGCAACAGGTGCTCAAGCTCGGCCTTCTCCTGGGCGTAGAACAGCCGCGCGGCGGGCCGCACCGGCCACTCCTCGGTCATCCCGATCGGGTTGTCGTGGTGGAAGCCGTAGGCGGCTACGGAGGACGCGTAGACAAAGCGGCGGGCGCCGGCCGCGGCCGCGGCGCGGAAGGCATTCAGCGTGCCTTCGACATTGATCGCCCGGATCGCCTCACGCGACGCGGCGCCGCTGATCAAGAAGGCCAGGTGCACCACCACGTCGGCGTGGCCGAATGCGTCAAGGAGAGCCGCAGGGTCGCGCACATCGCCGCGACGGTACTCCATCTTGGTCCAGCCGTGCGCGGCCGGGTCGAACGGGCGCCGGGCGATGCCCACGACCCGCGCCACCCGATCGTCGGTCTGCAGCAGCGGGACCAGGCCGAACCCGAAGGTCCCGGTCGGGCCGGTAACCGCGACTGTGAGATCCCGCTCGCCGCTGCCCGCCATGCTCGGCTACCGGTGCGCATCTGTCGTCATGGACTCACCCTGCCGCGCCGCGACCTGAGTGTTCAGTGCCGAAGGTCCCTGCGGCCAGGACGATTGACCGGGTAGAAGCCGCAGGCCGCAGTGCGATCCTGATGGAAAGAGCGAGCACTCACCGCTCGCCTCGCAGCGTTCGGCGGCGAGGCGGCTCGCAACTTGGAAAAGGGGGCGTCATGGACCGGCTGAACCCACTGGACGCCCTGTTCGTCGATGCGGAGGACGAGGACAGGCACACATCGATGGCGATCGCGTCGATCGCGGTGTTCGAGGGCCCGGCACCGTCCTACGACGAGGTTCTCGCTTCCCTGGCCGGGCGGTTGCCGCTCGTACCCCGCTACCGGCAGAAGCTTCGCACGGTGCCGTTTCGCCTGGGGCGACCCGTGTGGGTGGACGACCCGAACTTTGACCTTCGGTACCACGTCCGGCGGACCGCCCTGCCCGCCCCCGGGGGGGACGAGCAGCTCAGCCAGCTGATGGCGCAGGTGATGGGCCAGCGGCTCGACCGCGATTACCCGCTCTGGGAGTACTGGCTGGTGGAGGGGCTCGCCCAGGGTCGCTGGGCGCTGATTTCAAAGCTGCACCACTGCATGGTCGATGGGATCTCGGGCACCGACTTGTACCGGGTGATCTTCGACGCCTCCGCCGAACCTTCGCCGCCCGTCGCCGATGATCGAACCGTGGGTGCGGAGCCGTCCCCGCTCGAGCTGGCCGCTCACGCCGCGCTCGACATGGTCCTGCTCCCGGTGCGGGAAGCCGCCGCGCTGAGCGGTGCGGTGGCCCATCCCGACCGTGTCGTCCGGCAGGCCACCGACACCGTGCGGGCCATCGCCAAGCTGGCCCCGTATCTGTGGCCCGCCGCCGGGTCTTCGTTGAGCGGGAATATCGGCCAGCAACGGCGCTATATCTGGGCCCGGGCGTCGCTCGATCAGGTCAAGACGATCAAGCGGGAGCTTGGCGGCACCGTCAACGACGTCGTCCTGGCCGCGATCAGCGGCGGTTTCCGCGCCCTTCTGCTCGCCCGTGGCGAGCAACCCGAACCGCATAAGGTTCCGTCGCTGGTTCCTGTTTCTGTCCGCGCCCCGGGCGAAGAGAGCATCTATGAGAACCGGGTGTCAGCGGTGGTGGCCTATCTCCCCGTGCAGGTCGCCGACCCGGTGGACCGGCTCGCGGCCGTCCGGGCCGAACTGGCGGGCCTGAAAGCAAGCAAGGAAGCGATGCTCGGCGAGGAGCTGGCTTCCCTGGGCCGCTACGCGCCGTTCCCCGTGGTGTCGCGGGGCATCCGGCTGGCCTTCTCGCTGCCTCAGCGGGAGATCGTTACGGTCACCACCAACGTGCCAGGTCCCCGCCAGCCCCTGTACGCGATGGGCCGTCGGCTCGTGGAGATCATCCCTTACGTGCCCATCGCGACGACGGTCCGCATCGGCATTTCGATCTTCACCTACTGCGACAACGTCACGTTCGGCGTCACCGGCGACTTCGCCGCCAACCCAGACCTGGATGTGCTGGCCCGCGGCATCGAGCACGGGGTAGCCGAACTCCTGGAAGCCGCCACCATCGTGCGTGCGCCACCTGGCGGCAGCCGTTAAGGCTCTGCTGGCCCGGGGGGACGACCCCCCGGAGCCCGGCCCGAAGGTCCCGCTGCGCCTGCCGGCGCCACACTGCGCAGCCGGTAAGTATCCCGTAGGGTCTGACCTGCCGATCCCTTGATCGGGGAGCCTTACTTGGGAGCCTATGAGCGCTTCACTCATCGGTGCCCGCCTCCGCTTCCACTCACGGAGCGTCCTCTCAGCCTCTTCACGCTCCCGGTTGACCCGCTCCCGGTAGAGGGGATCGGTGTCGTAGGAATGCTGCCGGTACTCCTCGGGGGTCATGCTCGCAACGTCCGGCCTGCCGATCATGGCGAGGCTGCGCAGCCGTGGGTCGGTCTTGGCGCACTTCCTTGCCGCCTCTGAGGTCCGGTGCCGATGCTCACAATGGTGCTCCTGGCCGTACCCGTCTACGACGGTGCCATGGAAGGCGGGAGACTGCGCACCCCGCTTCCTGCGCCGCCCGCCGATGCGCTAGCTGAAGTAGAACGGGCCGATACGGAAACCGATTCTCATCCCTGTTACCTTCCCCGTGTGCAAAGGTCCCCCGCCTCTCACGGGGGGCCTCTCTGTGCCACGCTTGGGGCGTGACCGGGATGCTAAGCCCATCCCGGTCACCCATTACGCGGACTCGGCCTCGTCCTCGGCCGCGATCTGGTCCCACGCGGCAGCCGCAGCGGCGACCTGATCAGCGATCTGGTGACGGTAAACCGCCTTCGTGACCTTGCTGTTGATGTGCCCGGCCGCGTCCGCGATGGCCTCGATCGAGACGCCCGAGTCGGAGAGGACCGACACAAACGAGTGCCTCGTCTCGCGGAGCTGGAAGTGCGGCAGGCCCAGCGATGTGATCCTCGCGCCCGGCACATTCACCCTCGACGCCACGACCGGCGAGCGGCTCGGCACCGGGTCCTACGCGACCGCCGCTGGCCAGTACGGCAGCGGGGCAGGGACAACGGGCGGCGCGGCCCGGTCAAGCTGCTCGCGCGCCAGGTGCTCATCCTCGACCCTGCGGGCACGGTCTACGCCGCGATCGGCGCGGGCAACCTGCGGCCTACGTGCAAGGTCAGGGTGACGTTGGGCACGCCGGGATCAGCAACTGAGCGTGGCAAACCTGTGACAATGGCGCGCTGACCTGCACCGCAGCAGGCCGTATCTGACACGCGGTCAGGTGGGATTGAGTCCATCGGTTATCCGGCCGATGTGCCCACGAACCCAGCCTGTGCGGCGTTGGTGTCGCGTCCGTTGAGACGGATCGCCGCGCGGCGACGATGACGGCGTCGCCCGGCGGCCAGCGTTCGGCAGGGCTCGACGCGGGACACGTCTGCCGAGTGGCCGTCGCAGAGCAGTGCCCGTGGAGGAGTCACAGTCAGCACAGGCGCCGCCTTCGGTGTGTACTGGACCCGTCACGCCGCACCCGTGTCGGCATGCCTGGCCAGAATTTCCTCTTCTAGCATCCTCGGGAAGGATGCTAGAAGAGGAAATTCTTTCTGGTGTCCACCTACCTGAAGTCAGACCGGAAATCTTCAGGGCCGATGTAAGCGATCAGGGCTTCGTCACCGCGAGGCTGCCAGAGAATGACCCACAGGTCGTCGTTGTGACGAACAGCGACAGGTACGAGCCACACGGAATGGCCTTCGGGTGTCCTAAGCGCCCTGCGCCGTGCTGGTGCAGATTCTGGGTGCTCGGTGATCAGGTCGATGGCGTCCCAGATCGCATCGACCAGGCGGTCGTTTGAATGATCCTTTTCCAGTTCGTCCAGGAGGCGCTCGGCTTCCGGTGAAAATTGGGCTTCCACTAATTCCTGCTCTCACTTGAGGCGTCACAACCTCTTGATGGGAAGTGATCACCTTTGACGCTGCCGACTAGGGCGGGTGCGTCGAGAGCCGGTCTCGGGATTGTCGAGGAATTCATCTATCTTCCTTGACGTCTCCACAGCAGCGTGCAGGCGCGCTTGTGCTGCGGACATGACAACCGCTGGCGTGAGAACGATCGTTCCATCGTCCTCGACCTCTATAAGGTAACGATCATGCTCGGCCAGCGCCCCGAGACTGATTCTTCGACGTGCATCCACCTCCAGTAGGCTCCTCGGTTCGTCCATCATGATCTTGTCCTTTCCTCGGGACCTCGGCGTCGCACCGAATCGTCCCATGACCGCATCGTACCACAGCGGCAGTGCCGCAATGGGGCACTACCGCTGCCAGTGCCAACGCTATGCCGAACTCGGGACGCGGGGTAGGCGGTGTGGGGGAGCCAAGGCTCCGCGGAGCCTGCCGGCCCCCTGACATCCTCGGGCGCGTGGGAGCGCGTGACAGCGACCGGCGTCGTGGCAGGCTAGGGCCCGCCTATCGGCGCGGCACCGGATACCCGGTCAGACGGGAGGCGTCCGGTCGTCGTCAAGGCCGCCGGGCTGGCGGAGGATCGCGGCCACGTCCTCGGGTGCCAGGCCGTGCAGGTGCACGTAGTGGTGCACCTCCCGCGCCAGGGTTGCGGCCGGTGCCCTGGCACTTGAGGCACGGGGCAAACGGCCAGATCCAGCACGACAGCCAGTAACCGGCGGCGAAGACCGCGAGCACCGGCGCGCCCAGCGGGGCGGCCTTAGCCGCGCGGCGTGGGGCCGCTACATTGCCCTGTCATGAGCAGCAGCCCCACCGGATGGCTCCCCCTGGTCTTCACCACTCTCGGCGCGGGAGTCGCTGGTTCCCTCATCGCCACGTACGGCGGCGGCCAGTTGCGCGAACGACGGAAAGCGCGATCCGAGGTCATGGCGTCCCTTCAGCGGTTCGAGACCGCCCGGCTAACTCGCCCAGCCGGCGAAGGCTTCGACTACGACGAAAAGGACATGGCCGAGCTGTCATCCCGGTGCGTTCTCGCCGGAATTCCGCAGTACTTGGTGAGCCCGTATCAGCTGGCCAACGAAGCCACTAAGCATCGCAAGCCGGAATCCCGCCCTGGGCGGCCATCTGCGGAAGTCAATCTCGATGAGGCCGTTGACTTCGTGGCGGACGCCCTGACTAATGATGCGGCAGCTCTCCTTGCTCTTGCTGTGTGGCATCCGTGGCTGAACGTGTTTCTCCGCCGCCGCGCCCGGAAGCTGCGTGACCTGATCATCCGCGTTTTCCCGTCAGCAAATTTCCGAGATGGCAGCATGGCAGGGCGCTCAGGAACTGGGAAAGCGCGCGTAAAGAATGGGACGCGCACCTTGAGCACCTCGTCCAGCAGCGCCAGCAACGTAATGGCGGTCAGGATGAGGGTCACTGATGCCGCCGGGGGGCAAAATGCCCCAGTGGTGACCGGGCGGGCGACGTGGCATCTAGTGTCCCGAGGAACCTCGAAGGGACCCACGTGCCCGCCCGGCGTCTCTCAGCCCGGCTGGCGCTCGGCCGGGACGGCGGGGTTGAGCAGCGCGGCGATGGCGGCGTCGAGCTGGCCCTGGGCGAAGCTGGCCACCTGGCCGCTGCGGGTCAGCTCGATGCCGGTCAGCAGCCAGTCTGGCTTGCCGCTGGCGAAGGCGATGCGAAGCTCGGCACCGCCCCGGCTGGCGGTGACCATCGCGGTTTCGCCGCTGACGCAGATCTCCGCGCCGTGACCGGTCCTCGCGCGCAGGTAGGCGGCGTACCGGCTAACGGCTGCGGGCATGTCTACCATCACGCGCCGCCCAGCACCCGCAGGACCCGCGCGACCGATTCCACGGCCGCCGCCACCTCGCTGACCGGCGCGATGCGCTCGGCCCATCCCCAAAAGAACCACTGGCCGTCGCAGTAGATGTTCTCGCTCAGCACCGTGGCCTGGCGGTTGGTGACGTGCAGGTGCGGTCGCCTGCCCTGGCCGGTCACCAGGCTCACCGCATACGCCCGGCCGTCGAGCCCGGCGGCGAGCTTCTCCAGATCTGCCTGCGGGTCAGGGTCTGCCCAGGAAGTCATCTTGATCGTTCTCCGTCCCCGTAGTGCCGTAGTACTCATTACAACGGGTGTAACGTCACGTTAGAACTGGCACCTTGGGCCGGTCAAGCGATTGGCCTACACTCGTCACAGATCTGCGATACGAGTTCTATGGATGGATGGGATGCGATGGCCGTGGTGGCTCTGCGCAGGGCAGCGACCCTGACTGAGACCGTCGCTGATGACATGCGCACCAAGATCTATGCGGGCGAGCTGGCACCCGGTGAGCGGCTGCCGTCCGAGCCAGAGCTGATGGCCACCTACCAGGTGTCGCGCACCACTGTCCGCCGGGCGCTGCTCCAGCTCATCCACGAGGGCCTCGTGCAGTCGCGGCCGGGAGTCGGTTACTACGTCCGGTCGGTCACGCCGCTGGTGTGGGAAGCCAGCCGCCGAGGACATCGAGGTGGCCATTATCGTCCCGCCCGCCAGGATCGCCAGCCGCCTTGGCTTGGGTGATGGCGAGACGGCCGTGGTCCGCAGGCGGGCACGCCGGGTGGACGGCGAGCTGATGCTGCTGGCTGATTCGTATTACCCGGAGGCGCTTGTGCGCGGCACCGCGATCGCGCAGCCGGGCGACGTGCTGCCCGGCACTTACGCGGTGCTCGAAGACCTGGGCCACGGCTGGACGCGCTCGCGTGACGAGATCACCATCAGGATGCCGACCCGTGAGGAAGCGGCCAGGCTCGGCCTGGCTGAGGGCACGCCGGTTGGCGAGCACATCCGCACGAGCTGGTCAGCCCGTGGCGCGCCGGTCCGCGTCCAGGTCTGCGTGCTGCCCGGCGACCGCAACGTGATCACATACGACCTTCAGGAGCTGACATGACTTCCCCGCTTGGCGTGCTGCGCACGCTGCCACAGCAGGCAGAGGACGAGCCCGGCCGGTTCGGCGACCAGTCCCCGCGCTCGTGGGATGTGATCCCTGGCCGCAAGGTCCGCAACGATGGCGTCTACACCGCCACCCTCGTGCCCGGCTGTGCCTACCACCTTGTCCACGACGGCATCGGCTGGCAGCTCACGGCCGATGGCGAGCGCCCGCACGCCTACCTGGTGGACGGCGAGCTACAGCCGTCAGGCGTGCTGGAACTGGCGCACCGCGCCGTCGTGCTGAACCCGGCCTGCCGCTACGCCGTCGAGCAGGACGAGACGGGCGCGTGGCGGCTGCTGGAGCACGCAGCCGTGATCGTCTGAGCAGGACTTTCGTTCAGGAGACAGGGAGCCGACCATCAGGTGAGTGAAACATGTAGCTGCTGCCGTCGCCCCTGGGACGTGTGCTTCCCCTCATCTGGAGGGCGGACGTACCGGGTTTCGCGCGATTTCGTCTGCCCCGATTGCGGTGATCACCGAGGCTTCACATTGCGGAGCGATCCCGAGCACATCGAGCTGTGGCGGTCGTTTCTGGATGCGAGGCAGCGAGCGCACCAGCGTGAAGTGTCGGAACTCTGGGACCAGATCGCGGACCTTCGGCTGCAGCTTGAAGCGCGCCCTGAGAAGATCGTGGAGCGCTGGGTCGGTACCGATGAGATCAAGGCTGCGGAGTCCGAAGCACAGCGGGCTTTCCGCACCCGCGAGTACGCCTGGCAGGGACTCACGGAAATCCGGCTGCTCCACCGAGAAGCGGACGCGGGCAAATGCCGCTGCGGTGAGCGCTTCGACCAGTGCCGGGAGGCGCAAATCCTTGGCCGATATCCCGTACTCGTCAAGTGGGAGAAGGAGCAGTACGAGCGGCTGCGGCGTGGCGAGTCGCATGCCCTGCCGGATAACCACCCTGCCATCGTGGACCCACGCTGGCGGCCGGAATAGGCAAGCATCGGAGGGTGAATTAGCCCGATGCCAGCCATAGTCATTTCGATCGTCGCCCTGGTGGTGAGTGCAGCATCGCTGACGTGGCAGGTCGTCTCATGGAAGCGCAGCGGCCCCGTGGTGCGGGTGACCGCAAACCAGTCGTTGCCGATTTTTGATCATGGTCCGGGTGACGCGCACGTAGCGGTGACCGCCCGGAACTCGGGCAGGGCACCTGTGACGGTGACCGGGTGGGGCTTGAGATTCCCGGACGGGCAGACCTTCGTCGTGATGCACGAGCTTCCATGGTCCACTCCGTTGCACCACCGCCTGGACGCCGGCGCTGAGGGATCATGGATGGTCTCCACCCAGGAGGTCAAGAGGGAGTGCGCGGCCCGTGGCGTCAGACACCAGGATCTCACCGCGTTCGTGAGGCTAGGTAACGGCCGGACGGCGGATGCGCGGCAGCGTGGCATAGGGCTGAAGTAAGCGCAGGGAAAAGCCCCGCCAGCCGTAGCCAGCGGGGCGCTCCTTGCGGTCAGCTCTGAGAGCCAGCGGGAGCCATTCAGGGAGCCAACCGTGCTGCACCGTAATGCACTGCATGTTGCGGTTGATGTGCATCCGCGCAGGTCAGCGGGCGGTGGCGCACTGTCCTGCACCGCAAAACACGGTGCGACCGTACGCAGCCGTTAAGAATTATTATCGTCGCCTTGACCAGCGTGCCGAACACCGCCGCCATCAACCGGTCGTACCGCTGCCGGCGAAGCCTATGCTGGCGCAGGTGGATGCGGCGGATGGTTCGACGCGCACGTACGCGGACCGCGGCGACGACATGGCGGTCGCGCGCGAGTACCGCATCGGGGAACTCGCCCGCGCGGCCGGGATCACGGTACGCACGCTGCGCTACTACCAGGAGCGCAAGCTCCTGCCACCGCCGCGGCGTGCGGGCCGGATCGGCTGGTACTCGCAGGCTCACCTGACCCGGCTGCGGGTGATCGGCCAGTTGCTCGGCCGTGGCCATACCCTCGGCGGGATTGGTGAGCTGCTCTCGGCCTGGGAACAGGGCTACGACCTAGCCGATCTGCTCGGCTTCGAGCGGGCGATGACCGCCCCGTGGTCGGACGAGATCCCGGTGCCGGTGACCGTGGCCCATGTTTCGGCGCTGCTGGAGGGCCAGCTCACGGCCGAAGCACTTGAGGAAGCGGTCCGCCTCGGCTACATCGACGTCGACGGAGACCGTGTCATCCACGTCAGTCGTCGGCTGCTCGACACCACGACGGCCTTGGTGCGCGAAGGGATTCCGCTGTCGGCGATCCTGGCCGCGGGCCGTGAGCTGCAGGCCGGTCTGGACACGATGGCGTCGTTGTTCGTAGATCTTGTCATCGGCCACGTCCTCGGCCAACGCAGCGGCGCAGCGCCGCAACCGCACGAGGTCGCGCGGCTGGCCGAAACGGTCGAGCGGCTGCGCCCGATCGCGCGGACCGTGATCGACGCCGAGTTCGGCCGGGCCATGGACCGCCGCGCACGCGTGACATACGACGAATTCATCCGGCGGCTGGCGGCACGAGATCGCGGTGCCGGGCCCTGAGTGAGCCTTACCTGCGGAGACGGCCTGGGTTATCATCCAATCACGCCAGTGATTACTGGCGTGATTGGCGGCACCGGGGAGAGCGAGCGCCAGGATGGGGCGAGCCAAGGATTTGGCCGGTCAGGTCGTGGTGGTCACCGGAGCGGCGCGGGGCATCGGAGCGCTTGTCGCGAGGCGCCTGGCCGCCCGCCACGCGCGGGTGGCCCTGCTCGGCCTCGAACCCGGCGAGCTGGCCCGCGTGTCCGCGTTGTGCGGGCCACACTCCCGCTGGTGGGAGGGGGACGTGACCGACGAGCGCAGGCTCGCGGACGTCGCCGCCGCGGTCCGCGATGAATATGACCGGATCGACGTTGTCGTCGCCAACGCCGGTATCGCCATCGGTGGCCCGTTCAGCCACTGTGACGCCCGCTCGTTCGCGCGGGTGATCGAGGTCAACCTGCTCGGCAGCGTGGCCACCGCCCGCGCCTTCCTGCCCGCCCTGCTCGAAAGCAAGGGTTATCTGCTGCAGGTGGCGTCGCTGGCCGCGCTCACCCCGGCCCCGATGATGGCGGCCTACTGCGCGAGCAAGTCAGGCGTCGAGGCGTTCGCCCGTGCCGTCCGCGGCGAGGTGGCACACCACGGAGTGCAGGTCGGCGTCGCGTACCTGAGCTGGACCGACACCGACATGGTGCGCGGCGCTGACGAGAATCCGGCGCTCAGGAAATTGCGTGCGGGGCTGCCGTTCCCGGCCGGGCGCACCTACCCCCTGGCACCTACGGCCGATGCGCTCGTCCGTGGGATCGCCCGGCGCGCACCGCGCGTCTACGGCCAGCGCTGGCTGCCACCAATGCAGCTGGCGAGGGGAATCGTACCGCTGATCGTCGCGAGATTCGCCGCCCGCGCTATGCCACAGATCGAGTCGCAGTGGCTGGCGACAAGCGCGCCGACCCACCCCCTCGGGGCGGGTGGCGCCGCGGACACCAGGGCGGGAGCCGCGGCCGCACCGGGGGGGTCATCCCCCGGTGCCGGGAGCCGACGACCGTGAACGGGGATACCAGCATGAGCCAAGCAGGCAACGATCCGGCGATCGTCATCATCGGAGCTGGATTTGCCGGTATCTGCATGGCGATCCGGCTGAAGCGGGCGGGCTACCACAACTTCGTGATCCTGGAGAAGAACGACGACCTCGGCGGGACCTGGCGGGACAACAAGTATCCCGGCTGCGCGTGCGACGTGCCGTCGCACATGTATTCGTTCTCGTTCGAGCTCAATCCGGACTGGTCGAGGATGTTCGCGCCGCAAGACGAGATATGGGAGTACATGCGGCGGTGCACGCGCACGTACGGAATCGACAGACACATCCAATACGGCCGCGCGGTGGAGCGCATGGAATGGGATGACGCGATCGGGCGCTGGCGCATCGCCACGGCGGCGGGCGAGGTGTACACGGCCCGTGCGATCGTGTCCGGCATCGGGGCGCTGCACGTGCCGTCGATCCCGGAGATTCCCGGCGCCGACCGGTTCGCGGGCGCGGCCTTCCATTCGGCGCAGTGGGACGGGTCCTGCGACCTGGCCGGCCAGCGGGTCGCGGTCGTCGGGACCGGGGCATCGGCGATTCAGTTCGTCCCGGAGATCGCCAGGCGGGCCGCGGTGGTCCAGGTGTTCCAGCGGACGCCGCCCTGGATCCATCCGAGGCCTGACTTTGAGATCCCGCCCGCGCTCCGCGCCACTTTCGCGGCCGCCCCGCCGGTGATGCGGGCGTTCCGTGACGGGATCTACTGGCTGCTCGAGGCGCGCGCGGCCGGTTTCGCCGTGCACCCCAGCTTGATGGGGCCACTGCAGTGGATGGCGCGGCGCCATATTGCGCGCCAGATCGGTGACCCGGCGCTGCGCGCGAAGGTGACGCCGGACTACACGATCGGCTGCAAGCGGATCCTGCTGTCCTCCGATTACTATCCCGCCCTCACCAGGCCGAACGTCGACCTCGTCACCGACCCCATCGCCCGGATCAGTCCGACTGGCCTGGTCTGCACGGACGGCCGCGCCCACGACGTCGATGTGATCATCTACGGCACTGGCTTCAGGACCGTCGAGGCGGTCGCGGAACTCAACGTGGCCGGGCACGATGGCGTCAAGCTCCAGGACGTGTGGCGCGGTGGCATCGAGGCTTATCACGGCATCACGGTCGCCGGGTTCCCGAACTTCTTCTTGCTGCTGGGCCCGAACACGGGCCTGGGACACAACTCTGCTGTCTTCATGATCGAGAGCCAGGTTCAGCATGTGATGAGCTGCCTGCGGCTGCTGGCCGGGCACGGCGGGGAGACGATCGAGGTCAGGGCATCAGCGCTGCGCCGCTTCAACGACCAGATCCAACGCCGCCTGAGCCGCGCCGTGTGGAGTGAGGGCGGATGCACGAGCTGGTACCTGGACGCCGACGGCGTCAATCGCGCCCTGTGGCCTGGATTCAGCTTCGAGTACTGGGCCCGCACCAGGCGAGCGCGCCGTGCCGACTACGTGATCCGCTGACGACCCGGGCCGTTCGACCCGGGGGCGCTGTCGTCAAGCAGGCACGCCGTCTCCGATGGCCTCGCCCCGCGGCTCCTTCGGCTGCGTGCCCGCCCAGACGTGGTCGAGGAACTCGCCGATCTCGGCGGTGAGGCGGGCGGGATGCAGCCACAGTTCGGCGAAGCTGTGGGTCC
>WNFX01006462.1_pt1 | contig 14588 bp, 17 predicted proteins | sample 5400111 | NCBI WGS metagenome assembly WNFX01 (sample SAMN13153363, study PRJNA577476) | soil metagenome | isolation source: 40 cm soil or saprolite under grassland replicate 1 | place: USA:California | collected 2016-06-15 | reverse complement strand
GCTCACCAGGTTGGGAACGAACTGGCGGATGGCCGGCGCGGTGCAGAAACACGCACGCTTGAGAGACGCGTCCGGTGTAACGCGCCAGTGTGGCAGATAGTGCAACCACACCAGCGCGCGGAGAATCGGCCGGCGAGTGCGTAACCCACAAATGGGGCGATGACCCACAGCGACATCAGAATCATGAGGAACGGCAGACTGTTGGCGCGACCGGCATAGAGCGTCAACGCGACCGACCCGATCGCCCCGAGCAGCGCCGCGACTCGAGCGATGCCGTGCAGGCGATCCGTCATTGCACGCCCAGCACGCGCAGCGCCACGCCGGCCAGTGCGCCACCCACGAGCGGGCCGAATACCGGAATCGGTGCGTAGCTCCAATCCGATGACGCCTTGCCGGCGACGGGCAAGATCGCATGCGCGATGCGCGGGCCCAGGTCACGCGCGGGATTGATCGCGTACCCTGTCGTACCGCCCAACGACAGCCCGATGCCCCACACGAGACTGCCGACGAGATAGGCGCCGAGTCCGGCCGCCGGACCGGTGGCGGCGACGCTCTTCGAGAAGATCGCGCCGACCACAAAGACGAGCACGAACGTGCCGATGATCTCGCTCACCAGGTTGGGAACGAACTGGCGGATGGCCGGCGCGGTGCAGAAACACGCACGCTTGAGAGACGCGTCCGGTGTAACGCGCCAGTGTGGCAGATAGTGCAACCACACCAGCGCGCCGCCCGTGAACGCGCCGAGCAGCTGAGCCACGAGATACGGAGCGACCTTGGAGAAGTCACCGGCACGGGCGGCAAATTCGCTGGACCCGCAGGCAATCGCGGTAAAGACGCCCGCCATCACCGCAAACGCCCATCCGGCGGTGATCACGATCCAGCCACTCCCCTCGGCCTTGGAGCCCTTCAACAGCACGCCGGCCACGACACCGTCCCCGAGCAGGATGAGGACCATGGTGCCGAGGAACTCTCCCAGCAGTGGAGACGTCATGGGCTCCCTTTCTTGTCCGCACGTGGCCCGAGCGCGACAAGCAACGCGCCCGCGATGAACAGGATCACGACGACCGCCGCGAAGGCGAGAATAAGAGGGCTGACTCCAGAGTCGTCGAGCAGTCCGACCCAGACGATGAATAGAGGGACATCGAGTAACAACAGGAGTAGCCCGCGTTTTTGCCAGCGCCATGACGGCGGAGGTCCGGTACGCGGAGGCGTGAGGCGCCCTCGGCTTCGAGCGCCACCCTGACGCCCTGTGCCCAGGCGATGGACTGGGTTTGCAGCAGGTTCTTCATCCACGAAGGAGGACTAGCCGTAGCGCTCGTCGATGGCGCCCCGGATCTCATCGAGTGATTTACCGGAGCAGTGCAACTCGAACGCGTAGCGACCCTGCGCCTGGCACGTCTCACACGTTTGTGCCATTGCTTTTGGACCCTCATAACAGCTGAGCAACGAGTAAAACTGAGGATGCTTCGCACAACCGCACTGACAGCGGATGCCGTCCACGATCTGTGGGATCTGACGCACCTCGTTGAAGGCGGCGATCACATCCTTGCCGCCCTTGATCTCTTCTTCTTGCAGGACGTGGGATGCATCGATGCCCGGCCGCGGCGTGGGATGCGGTCCCTGCCGGGCACGCCCGTGGACGTGCAGCAGCCAAGGGGCCGCGCAGCTCAGCGCCAGGAACTCGCGTCGCGACAAACGACTGGCGATCATGCGCGAAGATATCCCGTCAGCGGCACAGTCGGAATGCTCCGATCCGCGTGGAGTAGGTCAGCGCATCCTTCTTGAGGTAGTCTCCGACATACCAGATCGTGCAGTCGTCACTCGGGTCGATCGCAGTCTGCGTGTAATCTTCCCATCGCATCGTGTTCGTCTGCGGGGCCGCTCCGGTCACGAGCATCGTTTCGTGCAGCGTCAACTTGCCAAGGGGATCATTCGCGAGGCGGCCGGCAAAGCGCTGCCCGGCAAAATTGGGTGTGCCGCCGAACGAGTAGCCGATCCCGATGTTGCCGTCGCGGTCGATCGCGGGACTGGCCATCCAGCGATAGAAGCCGTCCGGTGCGTATGTACCCTGTTGGCGCAGCCGCAGCGTCCGGTCCGGCGGGGGGGCGATCGTGAGCTCATACCACCGCACGCCTCCGCCAAACGCCGCGGTATTCACCGAGTGCGCCGCGACGATCGACTCGCTACCATTCACGTTCCGATAGACCACGCGCGCCATGATCTTGTCGCCCTGCGCGTCGAGGTGCTGGTCGGTCCCCGGCTGCCGCACGCAGGTCGTCAACTGGCCATCGCACAGGTAGTGGTATGGAGCGACCGCAATCCGGTCCGGGCCGGTGAGCCGCGTGTTGGCCGGATCGTTCCAATCCACGGAGAAACGCCACGCGTAGATGCCATCATCGTCGAAGTCGCCGCGCAACTGCGTGCCACCGGCCGCCAGCACGACATTCGGCGCGCCGGCGGGCGGCACCGCTGTGCCGTCAAGGTCCGCGTTATTCAAGAAGTTCACGCCATCGACGACCATGCATTGCTCCGTCGCCGGCTCGCCCAGCAGCATGTGGCGCCGATCGACGACGCAGGTGTGCTTCTGGATCACGTCGTCTCCGGTGCTGGTGGGGACGTAGTAGCCGTCGGGCCACACCGCGGGACGCGGGTAATCCGGGAACAGCGGCCGCAAGAATTCGTAGCGGTAGTACGAGCCGAGCGGATCAGGGCTCGTGCTAATCGCATAACACATCGAAAACGGGCCCTTCTCCTCCGGCGACCGCTGCTGTGGGACTCGGCGCGTTGTATCGGGAGGGGCCGGAGGTGACGGCGGTACCGTCGGCGGAACAAACAGTGGCACTGCAGGACCGGGTTGGCCTGCCACGCCAGGCGGACTGACGTACGCCTTCGCCGAGGCTTGCCAGGGCGGCGGTTGGTCCGGACGCGCGGGACCGCGGACGAAAATCGGCATGACGATGAGCCAGCGATCGGCGAGCTGATCGTAGCGCACGACGGCGTCGCCATTGTTATGCGATTCGCACGCTCCGCCGAAGCCCTTGAACAGCGTATTGGTCGGAACGGGACCGTAGACGATCTCTCCCGTCTTGCGGAAGATCGCCATGCGCGTGTTCACGATCTGGAACACGTAATCCCGGCTCACGGCGAGCGAGTTATCGGATGGGTTGCGTGGCGACCAGCGGCCGTGCGGGCCCTGGAGGCCGAAGCCCAGGCCGTCGAAGCTGGTGACGAGCGCGGCGGCCGGTCGGCTTCCCTGCGTCGTCTGCTCGACCGACGCGCCAGGTACGATCGGATCGCGCGGCAAGCGCGTGCACGCGGTGATTGCCAGCCCGACAAGCACTGCCAGTCGCTTCGCCGTGATCACTGCATCCGCTGTTGCAGGTTGTGAACCATCTGCATGACCGGTTTGTGCACTTCGCCTTTCGTCAACCAGGAGACGGCGAACGCGATAATGGCGATGGACTCCGGAATAAATATCGGCGCGTGCGTGAACATCGAGCTCGCAGCCCACAGCACGCTGGCGATCATTATGATCCCGCTGGCAAGACAGATATCATCGCGGCGGCGCTTTTCCAGCGGCCGGTCGCCGCGGCGCGGGATGTTGGACTTCCGGAACAGCCAGATCGCAAAGAGGATGAACGCGACGAACAGGACCACGGCCGAGAGATAATGGACCGTTCGCATGTACGGGCTCCACCAGGTCGGTGCGGAGAGCCCATCAGGGGCCGACGTCGGGAACAAGGCGACCAGGATCGCTGCCGTCCCGCCGACCAGGCCGAGCAGGCGATCGGCGATGACGCCCTTGTAGCCCGGATACGTCAACAGGAAAAGCGCCAAGGCGAACAGCACGCCGACAAAAATGGCCACGGCTCCCGTGTAGTAGTACGCGCTGATCGAGTTCAGCGGCCTCCACGCGGGCAGTCCCACCGTGTGGCGCAGACCCGCGAAGATGAAAAGGAGTAGGGGAAGCAGCAGACCGAGAATGCCGATCAGACGGCGATGCGCTTGTTGCGACAGGCTCTCAGCCGTCGGGCTCATGAGCCTAAGCTACGGGCCGGATCCTGTTGGTACAAACTGCGCAATTGGGCATACAGATCTGGATCCTCGCGCGCGAGCTCGACCGGTTTCTCGAAGAAACTCTCTGATGCCACGGCGAAAAACTCGGCGATGTTCGTGCCGCCGTACGCGTTCAGCACGCTCGGCGCGCGGGCTTCGATCTTGGCGCAGAGACGCTCGTAACTCTCCTCGAGCACGCGTCGCCACATCTCAGGATCGCTGACGCTCGGTCGCATATCCCCGCCAAGCCCGGGCGGCGGCGGCGTGAGATGACGTTCGTAGTCCAGCTCGTGCGCGAATTCGTGGAGCACCACGTTACTCCCGTCGGCAGGATTCTGCGCTCCCTCGAGCACAGCCTCCCACGAGAGCACCACGACACCGTTGCCCCATGACTCTCCCAACAGCGGGGATGGATGCTCAGGCTCGTCGTCGTGCACCCACTTCCGCGGATCGTAGACTCGACGCGGTACGAACGTGCGCGGATACACGAGAATCTCGCGCACACCGGGGAACGGCTCGCCTGGCAAGGCCAGTGCCAGGAGACAGGCCTGCGCGGCGATGATCAGCTGGATCTCCTCCGTAAGGGTGACCCCCTGACAACCCTCCCAATGCCGCGTGCGGATCAGTTCGCGGCTGGCCCGGAGCAGGTTGAGCCGGTCCGCATCGCTGAGATGCCGCGTTGCCGGTACTGACTCACTGACAAGAGACAGCCATCGAGGGGGAAGCGGCTGCGACTGCTGGCGCAGCGCAGCACGCGCGCTCAGACGCAGGAGGAGCGGCCGCAGCGCAAGCACCGCGGCCACGAGGACCAATCCACTGGCTAGGAGAACAAGAACGCGATCCAATCACTGCAAATCTACGAGGGACCCAGCTTCGTGCGATCGCGTGCCTGGGCGAGCATGCGCTCCGCAAAATCCACACGTTCGTGCAGCTCCGCGAGCTGCGTGGACTGGAGCGCCAGCTTCGCCTGGGCGTCTTCGATTGCGGCTGCCTGGTCGTCCAGCTGCTGCTGCAGGCCGGCGACGTCGTTGCTGGCGGCCCCTGCTTTGAGACGCGTAGCGGCGAACGCGAATACCAACGCGAGCGATATGTGCGCGCCCGCGTGCCACGGCTCGGAAGACGCGATCGCGAAGCCGGCACCGGCGATGTTGACCACACTCAATGCGATCGCAATTCGACGCCCCAAAGTCTGCGTCATGGAACCTTCACGCCTCTAATCAGCAGCCAGAGCGTCAAGGACCCTTCGCCCAGGATAGCAATGGGAATGACGAACGGCGCAAGGTGAGCGCCCACGGTTGGCGAGAGAAAGTTCGTAAATGAGTTGACCAGGTAACTCGATCCCCCAAGTACCAACAGCACTCCAAGAACTCGTGGGATCAGATTGGACCGGGTGATCAAGTACCCGACCGCAACGATCTGAGAGCCGAAAAACACCATGGAGACGTAGAAGCCCTGCGCCGCCGCGGAGGCGCTGACGTCACTCGCGGCACCGCTCGCCACGCCGGCCACGCCACAAGCGGCGGCAAACAGCGACACGCTCGTGTCCACAGGTTTGAACAACGCGTAGAGCAATACCGTCACGCCGAGGTAACACACGCCGCCCAACTGAGTGGCGGCAAAAGCGAGACGGGGTTGCCCAGTCTGCGTCACTACGGCAACCACGCTCACGGCAATCACGACCAACCACAGCGCGCCTGCGAGCCTGGCGATGCGACGTGGATCGTTCATCGCGCCTCCTGCTGTCGCGCTTCTAGGGGCGGCGCGACGCCTTTGAGGATAAACCAGACCGCGATCACCAGCTCGAACACCGCCACCGGTAGCCACACGAGTTGAGTTGCGGGTCCAGCGAGGACCCGCGCGATCTGTAACGGAAGGGCGATTGCGACCAGCGCGGATGAGACGACGCCGAGCCACGCCAGCCAGACAGGAACCATGCGACCGCGGAGCAGCAGCCAGGAGAAGGTGGTGCTCCCCAAAGCGAAAAACCAGGCGCTGATTGTCCACGGCTGATTCAGGACGAACGCCGCGAGCGCTTGTACTGCGCCCGTATCTGAGGAGCTGCTCTTTGCGGCGGTAACGATGGACATGAGGCCCAGAGTCGCTGGGTGTGAGGCGGCACCGATAACGCCTTCCGCCACCCGGCAGGTCAAACCGAGCATCGCGAGATCACGATCCTGGTCGCGGGTGATGGCGTAGAGTGTCACCGCGAGCACGAGGGCGCAGAAGCCCCCGACCATCGAGAGGACGACAGTGAGGCGGATGTCGGCAGCATGTTGCGCCATGGTGACGACCTTCGCGGCGATGTCGCTGCCGGCCGTCGCTCGGTCGGATAGCAGCATGCTCGGAAATGCGACAGCGATGTAAAGGAGATAGGCGATGCCGGCGATGCGGGCGTTGGTCCTGCGAGTCATGGCTGGCTCCGCCGAGGGTGTGTAGGCATTACGGCAGGTGATGTTGCGGGATTCAACACAATGCCGCCAAACTAGGACCATGAAAGAACCGGGGCTCTCTCGGCGCGGCTTCGTCAAGCAATCCTTGGCTGCCGTCACGCTGCCCCTCCCTGCAAACACGGCGGGCGGTGAGACACGTCTGAAGATCGTGTGTGTTGGAGGACATCCCGACGACCCCGAATCCGGCTGTGGTGGAACGCTGGCGCGCTACGCGGCACTCGGTCACAGCGTGACGATCATGTATCTCACCCGGGGCGAGCGCGGCATCGCCGGCAGGTCGCTGGACGAGGCAGCGCGCATCCGGTCGGCGGAGTGCGAGACGGCCTGCCGGATCCTCGGTGCGCATGCCAAGTTCTTTGGCCAAACTGACGGCGCCACCGAGGTGACGCACGCACACGTGGCCGCGATGACGCGACTCCTCGGCACCGAGAATCCCGACATCCTGTTCACGCATTGGCCGGTCGATACCCACATGGATCACCAGGTCGCGAGCATGCTCACGATCCGGTCGTGGATGAGCCTGAACACGCCGAGCCTGTATTTTTTTGAAGTTGATTTGGGCAGTCAAACGGAGGGGTTCCTGCCGAACACGTACGTGGACATCTCGACGGTCGTCGACCAGAAAAAGGCCGCGCTGTTCGCACACGTCAGCCAGGACGGACAGGGGATTTGGCGCGAGCACCATGAGATCATGGCGCAGTGGCGCGGGCGCGAAATCGGCGTGGCCGCCGCCGAAGCATTCATCCACCTAAATCGTGATCATCAGGGCGGCGACCTCCCAGGCCTGTAGGCTCGCGCTCTGCCTGTTCACGAGTCTGCTCGCGCAAGACCGGAGCGCGCGCGTCCTCGTGTGGGGTGGAGATGCGGAGGGCGGTGCCCCGTACGTGGAAGCCGATCCCGCGAATCCGGCGCGCGTTCGCGGCTTCGATGTCGAAGTGGCTGAGCGTATCGCGCGTGGACTTGGCGACAGGAGCGCCAGGTTCGTGCAGGTCCAGTGGTCGGATATCGACCTATCCGTAGAACGCGGCGACTTCGCGCTCGGCCTCTCGGGAGTCGAGGACACACCGGCGCGCCGCGCGCAACATGCCGTCACGATCCCCTATTTCGAATTCCGCGAGGTGCTGGCGGTGCGGCCCGCGGATGCGGATCGCATCCACAGCCTGGCCGATCTCCGTGGTCGCCGCGTCGGGACGCTCGGCTCGACCATCGCGTATACAATACTCCTCGCCGCGCGTGACTCGACGGGTCTCATCCCCATTTCCTACGATGACGACGTCCATCCCTACGCCGACCTCGTCCAAGGTCGAATGGACGCCGTGCTGTTGGACCACATCATTGCGCAGCGGGCGTTGCGTCGCCGCGGCGGCAACGGCTTTGTCATCCTGCCGCAGCCCATTGCCATCGGTCACTACGTGGGCGTCCTCGCGCGGGCAGACTCCGCGCTGCGTGACTCGATGGACGCAGTCCTCCGCAAATCCATGCGCGACGGAAGTCTCGAGCAGATCTTCCGCCGCTGGCGCGTGTGGGACGAGACCCAGGCAACACTGTTCGACCGTGTATTGCGGGGAGAAACCGTCGGGACCACAGGCCCGGCAGGGGCCGCCCAAGCAATCGCGTATCTGCCGTCACTCGCCCGCGCCGCGGCCGTGACCCTGCTGGTCTCCGTGCTCTCGATGGCGCTGGCGGTGATCGTCGGGCTGGCGCTGGCTTCTGGCCGGGTGTACGGATCGGCTTTGCTGCGTTGGCTGACGACTTTCTACGTCGAGGTGATCCGCGGCACGCCGCTGCTGCTACAACTGTTCGTCATCTACTACGGACTGGCGGGCTTCGTACGCCTGCCGGCACTCCTCGCCGCCATTCTCGCGCTCGGTCTCAACTATGCGGCCTACGAGGCGGAGATCTACCGCGGCGCGCTCGAGGCAGTCCCGCGGGTACAGCTCGAGGCCGCGCGCACCCTCGGCTTTACGGAGCTGCAGATCCTGGGTCTTATCCGGGGACCGCAGGCGCTCCGGTACGCACTCGCACCGATGACCAACGATTTCGTCGCGCTGCTCAAGGACTCGGCACTCGTCTCGGTGATCACCGTCGTCGAGCTCACCAAACAGACCGCGATCTATGCGACCAACGTGGGCAGCTGGATCGTTCCCGGCCTCCTGTGCGCCGCCGTGTACCTCGCGATGTCGCTCCCGCTGGCGCGGCTGGCGCGCCGGCTGGAGCGCCGCTGGCGGGTGGCATGACCACAGCTCTGCTCGTGATCGAGGGACTGTGCGTCCGCCACGACTCGCGGGACATCCTGCGCTCATTGTCCTTCGAGGTGGCGCGCGGCGAGATGGTCGCGCTGATGGGTCCGTCGGGCGTCGGCAAGACGACCGCGCTGCGCGCGGTCGCGGCGCTCCAGCCGTTCGATGCGGGGGCGATCCGCATCGACGGATTCGCGCTGGCACCGGGACCCGTGCCACCGGAGACCCGGCTCGTCCCGTTGCGGCGGCGCGTGGGGTTCGTATTCCAGAGCCACGCGTTGTTCGAGCATCTCTCGGCGCGCGACAACATCACCCTGGCGTTGCGGCACGTCCTGGGAAAGACGCGCGCCGAGGCGGATGCCGTCGCTGCGACGCTGCTGGCGTCGTTGGACGTCGGTGGGCGCGCCGAGGCGAAACCGGGTCAGTTGTCGGGGGGGGAAGCGCAGCGGGTGGCGATCGCCCGCGCGCTGGCGCCGGATCCCGCGCTGTTGCTGATGGATGAGCCGACGGCGGCGCTCGATCCCGCGCGTCGCACTGCCCTGGCGGCGACGTTGCGCGGCTTGTGCAACCAGGGGCGCAGCCTCCTCGTCGCCACGCATGACGCCGAGTTTGCGGGCCAGACCGATCGGGTCGTTACGCTAGCCTGATCTAGAACTTCGGAATCGGCGGTTTCGGTGGTTCGGGCGAGCGCGGAATCTTGGCCGGCTCCCACGGCTCGGGTGGCTCCGGCTTTGGCGGAACCGGAATTTTCGGCAGTGGCGGCTTCGGTGGCGTCGATTTCATACGTCCTCCTTTCCTTAGTGTACGTACACACCAAATGCCCAGTGCCGCAGTCGCGGGAATCGCGGCCCCGTCCACCCCAGGGCGCGCAGGCGTCCGGAGATCAGGATGTTCATGAAGCCATGACCCATCAATGCCACGCTGCCGTGGGCCTCGGCACGAGCGATCAGGATCTGCGCGGCCTCCGCGGCACGCGTGCGGGCGGCCTTGAAGCTTTCGACCCCCGCCGACCAGCCGCACACCCACGCGAATCGGGCGAGCGCGGTCCAGACCCAGGGACGCAGCCGCAGCCGCGATGTGATGGCGCACGGCAACGACGCCTCGCGAAATCGCTCGTCGACCAGCGGGAGCACAGCCGGCGCGATGAGTTGCGCCGACTCGATCGATCGGCGCAACGGGCTCGCGACGAGACAGCCCGCCCCACGCATGAGCTCGGCGAGCTCGGCACTGGGGCGCTGCAGCGGCTGCAGCCCGGCATCTCGCTCTCCTTCCAGCCATTTGCAGAGCGCGTTGCCCACGATGGGGGTCGTGAAGTCCCAGGCGGGGGTGCCGTGTCGTGCGAGAATGATCCTAAACAGGCTCGACTCGACGACGAACCCTGAGCCCCAGCCAGGCGAGAACGACGGCGGGAAGGAAGACCACCAGAGCCTCTTGCACCAGTTGATCGATCAGCGCGCCAGAGCGCCGCAGCGGGGTCCATACAAATCGGAATCGTTCGTCCGAGAACGGCGCGAAGAACTCGATCCCCAGCGAGTACTGTGAAAGCGCGTCGAGACAGCTGTGGGAAAGCAAGGCCACGAGGAGAATGAGTGCGATCTGGCGTCGCGTGCGCATCTCGGTTCCAGGAAACAGCGCGAGCGTGGCCACCACGGCGGCAACAACGGCGAAGGCGATCGAATGGGTAATGCCGCGATGCGCCGCGAATCCGAGTACATCGATGTCCGGCAGGGCGGCGCACGCCGCTGCGACGAGACACACGCGCCGTGCCGAGGGCGGAACATCGTGCGGAGCCCACGCGCCGATGGCATAACCAACCGCCGCATGGGAGATGGGTGTGGGCACGACGCTATGAGTGTAAGAGCGGCGCGATGGGCTGGGCGACTCCCGGACACTCACCGGCCGCGCGCGGCCGGACCTCGAGAATCTGTTGTACGTAAAAGGAACGTTGGCCGCCGTAGATGCTGCCTTCGTGCCCTTTCACACCACGCATTCGCACGAACACAGCCTCGTTGGACTGCGCGACGGTGCGGTATCTCGTCGCGAGCGCCGAGTCCTGCACGATCATGGCGATCTTCGCGTCATCGCACGGGAAGAACGTGCCGATTCGGTCCTGATTGACATACACGCCACTGACTTCCGTCGGACGGTGACAGGCGATGAGGACGGTGGAGCACACGACGACCGCGAGCGAACGAATGAACATACGCGCCTCCGCGAAGCGAATGAGGGCAACACGGTTATACCCCGAATCGATCGCGAACGTTGGCACGCCAGTCCGAGCCTCACCGAAACTCCGGATAGACCTTGATCCAGTGGCTCCGCATTCGCGACGAGACCGATCGTGACAACAGCTGCACCAAGCAGCATGAACCCGGCGATCGGCAGCCAGCGAGGCCTCACGCGCGGAGTGCGGTGCGCCTCAAATCCCACAACATGGCCAGCGGCCCCACCATCGCCAGCGCCAGAATCGGCGGCGACACGTAGAACGGCCGCAGCAGCGCCAGCTGGTAATCGCCGGCGAGTCGGATCAGAGTCTCGACCAGCGCAACGATCGCCACCACGATCATCCGGCCGCGCCGCGTGCTCACGGTGGTGCGAGGATCGGTCACCATGAAGAAGACGAACAGCTGATACATCGGTCCTGTAATCGGCGCGATCTCCGCGAGCAGCGGTCCGCCCACCAGGAAGTGCCGCAACACCGCGAAGACAACGAAGCACGCCACATACGTGAGCGTGACGTGCAGCACGCGAGCGCGCCACGCGATCACGAGCCCGAACGCCCAGATCACGAGGTTCGTGCCGAGGTCGTTGCCCCACTGGTGGCTGAGGATCGCGACGGAATCGGAGGCTATGAGGACGAGCAGCGCGATCGCGAAGTTGCTCGGATTCCAGAGGTGACGGCCGTGGTAGGTGAGCACGTATTTCGAGGCGATCGCGAGAAACGCGCCGAGTGCGAACGGCCACAGCATGTTCGCCTGCGGCTTGATCAAGAGCGCGAGGCTGATTCCCGTGATGTATGCGCTCGCCACATTCGCCACTCGGCCCCGCAGCCACCACGACAGGAGCAGCTCAGTCGCGACACAGACGCCCAGTGTGGTCAGCAGCTCAGTCGCGACACAGACGCCCAGTGTGGTCGCGAGGCGCTGGTAGCCGCCGAGGATGCCGTAGCGCGCTTCGCCGACCACGAGCACCAGCGTGATGAGAAAGACGATCAGGTACTTGGGATCGACCGCGATCCCTACGAGTGACCTCACCCCCTGACCCCCTCTCCCTTCGGGAGAGGGGGAACGAGCGGTTCGGGCCTGTGCTGGCGTCGTCGTCACTTCGGCTCCGTAACCACGTGCAATTGATCGCTCGCCAGACCGTTCAACACCTGCTCCGTTCCCGAGGGCCAGCGAATTGTCACTCGACCCAGGCGCTGATCCCCGAGGCCGAAATGCAGTCGCCGATCGTTTTGACTGCAGAATCCCATTCCGCCATCCACCACCTGGCGCTGCCGGCCGCTGCCGAACTCCACCGTCACCTCGGCGCCGATCGCGCTGCGATTGCTGCGCGTCCCCACCAGCTTGAACTCGACCCAGCCCTCACCCCCCGGCCCCCTCTCCCTGCCGGAGTCCTCACCCCCTGCCCCCCTCTCCCTTCGGGAGAGGGGGAACGTGTTCTTATAGAGCAGCACCCTTCCCTTTTCATTCGCGATGATGACGTCGAGCACGCCGCGATTGAAGAGATCGGCCATCGCGACGGCGCGGCCATCGAGCCGATCGGTGACGCCCGCTTCCTGCGCGACGTCGACAAATCCCGCCTGGCCGCGATTGAGCAGCACGCGCGAGCGCTCGTATCCCGACAAGCTCGCGCTGCCGATCGGCGGCCAATTCTTGGCGTCCTCGAAGATGTTGCCCTGCGCGCCGGCGATCTTGGACATCGCATACCAGTAATCGTGCGCGGAATCCCCCGAGATGAAGCCGTTGGCGACGACGAGATCGAGCAGGCCGTCGTTGTTCAGGTCGCCGAACTGCGCGCCCCACGCCCAGCCGGCGTCGGCGACCGGGCCGGTCGCGACCTCGTCGAAGCGGCCCAGCTCCTTGAGAAAATTCAGCCGCAGGTTGTTGCCCTGGAACAGAAATCCCTTTTCGGAGATGTTCGTGACGAACACGTCGTGTTCGCCGCGGTTGTAGACGTCGCCGAGCGCGACCGCCATGCCGCTCTTGGAGTCGTCCGACAGCCCGGCGCGGGCGAGCTCGAAGTGCTTGCCCTCGTGATTCAGGTACAGCTCCTCGGGGCCGTAATCGTTGGCGAGATACAAGTCGGGCCAGCCGTCGTCGTTGAAATCGGCGGCGGTGACGGCCAGGGTCCAGCGCGTGCTGCCCACGCCCAGCGAATCTGTCACGTCCTTGAAATGGCCGTTGCCGAGATTCTTGAACAGCAGGTTCTTGCCGCCGTTGGTCGCGAACTCCCAGCTGTGCTGCATGATGCGCGTGGTGGTCAGATGCCAGAAGTCGATATCGGAGCGGAAGTAGCCGGTGATGTACAGGTCGAGCAGGCCGTCGCGATCGAAATCGAACCAGACCGCGCCGTTGGAGTTCATCCAGCGCTTGAGCCCCGACTGTGCCGTGACATCCTCGAACCGGCCGTTGCCGAGATTATGGAATAGCTGCGGATTGCCCCATTTGTAGACGAGCAGGTCTTCGAAGCCGTCGTTGTCGTAGTCGCCCCACACCGCGCCCATCGAGACGCCTTCGCCGGGAAGATTCACGGAGCCGACGCCCGCCTCTCGGGACACGTCCCGGAATGTGCCGTCTTTCTGATTCAGATAGAGCGCGTTGCTGGCGCCAAACCGTGACGTCGTGAAGTAGAGATCGGGCCAGCCGTCGTTGTTTACGTCGGCGACGGAGACGCAGGCGCCGAGCGCGCCGACGTGGGGCGCGATGTTCGCGATCTTCGGGTCGAGTGCCGGCGCTTGGTGCACGAAGTCGATGCCGCTCGCGTGCGCGACCTCGGTCAGGCGGATAGTTGCGCTCGCGCCGGCGACGCTCCCGGCAGCGCGTTCGTTCAGCACGACGACCGCGACAATGGCCGCGACGAACGCCGCGATCACAATGGAACGACGCCACGCAATCATCGCCGGAACGATATAGCTTCCCTGCCCATGTTGCGACCTGCGCGGCGTTCGCTGGGTGCGCTCGTGTCACTCATGGGGATCCTCGCCGGCTGCGGCCGTCCAGCCGCGCCGCTCTTCAAGCTCCTTTCCGCGGGACACACCGGCGTCACGTTCGCGAACACCATCACCACCAGCGACTCGTTCAACGTCCAGACCGACGTGTACATCTACAACGGCGCGGGTGTGGCGGTCGGAGACATCAACAACGACGGGCTCCCCGACCTGTTTTTCAGCGGCAACATGGTTTCGAGCCGTCTGTATCTCAACAAGGGCAACATGCAGTTCGAAGACATCACGGATCGCGCCGGAGTCAAAACCCACCGCTGGTGCACGGGCGCGACGATGGTGGACATCAACAACGACGGGTTGCTGGACATCTATGTCTCGGTCTCCGGCGCCGGCGGAGAGTCCAAACGGGTCGATCGCGCCAATCTGCTCTTCCTTAATAACGGCAACGGCACGTTCACGGAGGCCGCGGCGAAGTACGGGATCGCCGATACCGGTTACACCACGCATGCCGTGTTTCTCGATTACGACGGCGACGGCGAGCTCGATCTTTTTCTGCTCAACAACTCCCCCAACGACTTCGCCCGCGGCGCGGCCGATACGCACCCCCTGGGCGTGAAGGAGCCCAGCCCGGCGAGCTGGAACACGCTCTATCGCAACAACGGCGACGGGACATTC
>WNFX01003984.1_pt1 | contig 14588 bp, 10 predicted proteins | sample 5400111 | NCBI WGS metagenome assembly WNFX01 (sample SAMN13153363, study PRJNA577476) | soil metagenome | isolation source: 40 cm soil or saprolite under grassland replicate 1 | place: USA:California | collected 2016-06-15 | reverse complement strand
TCCTCGGGTTTCATATTTCCCGCATTGCGCAGAGCAAAAAGGGAACGCTCCTGCTCAGGGGTCACCGCAACACGAATATTCGGCGTCACGCCATTACCCTGGATGACCTGTTTGCTCGGCGTGTAGTATTTCGCGGTCGTAAACCGCACTGCGGAGCCGTCCGGCAACTGCATGACATTCTGCACGGAACCTTTTCCAAAAGTTGTTTCGCCGACAAGCACCGCTCGATGCAAATCCTTCAGCGCCCCGGCAACGATTTCTGCTCCGCTTGCGCTGCCTTCGTTGATCAACACCACCATTGGAAAGTTCGCGCGTTCCTTTTTCGCCCCGGAAGTTGAATAATCGTGCTGTTGCGAAGCGACGCGGCCCTGCGTTGAGACGACTTTTGTGTTGGGCGGCAGGAACTGCGCGCAGACATCAACCGCGCTATTTAACAGCCCACCCGGATTGTTCCGCAAATCGAGAATGAGCGACTGCATCCCTTGCTTCTGCAGTTCATCGAGCGCTTTCGACAGTTCGTCGGCGGTCGGCTCGTTGAACTGCACCAAGCGGACATAACCAATCTTGAATGGGCCGGTCAGATCCGGGTCGACCAGTCTGGCTCCCTTGACACTTTGGATTTTAATCTCTGCTCGTTGCAGCGTGTATTCCTTAATTTCCTTGGTCGAGGGCCGCAGCAGCGTCAGCGTTATTTTTGCCCCAGAAGGTCCGCGCAAAACATTGATGGCGTCCTGGAGATCCATTCTTTCCGTTGAGATGCCGTTGATCCGCAAGATCTGGTCACCAGAGAGGATCCCAGCCTTGGCCGCAGGTGTGTCCTCCATCGCTGTAATCACGGTAGGCAGGCCGTTTTTCATTGAAACTTCGATCCCAAGACCGTTAAAACGACTGCGCGTGTCGTCCTGCATATCCCGGAAATCATCGGGATCCATGAACTGGCTATGCGGGTCCAGCGAGGAAAGCATCCCCTTCATTGCCGCGTTGATGAGATCGTGATAGCTGGTCCTGTTCTCATCCACGTAATCCTGACGAATCAATTCGAGCGCTTTTGCGAAAATTGAAATTTGCGCGTAGCCGTTATCCTCTTCACTCTTTGCCGGTGGCGCCTCCTGTGCGAAGGCAGAAAAAACACCCAGCAAGAGACAAGCCAACGTCGGCAAAATCATGAAGCGCCTCATACTTGGACCCCAACTTGAAAAACAGGCTCACCATCGCTCACGGGAAATTTTTGGCAACACCCAACGCAAACTGTTGTCTTAACTTGCGCGCCAATGAAAACGGTCTTTAGCGTTAACGCTTTCTCCTTCGTCCTTTTCCTCTCCGCGCTCTGTCTTTTTCGAGGTTTCGCTGCGGAAGCCGAAGACGGCGAGTATGAGGCCGTTGCCGAGGAATTCATTAAAGGTTATTTGAGCGCTCACCCCCTGGAGGGGACCGCTCTCGGTCTTCACGAGTACGACGGCAAAATCACCGATTACAGTCGCCTCGCGCTCGACGCCGAGCTTTCCCGGTTACGGCGCTTCGACGATCGGCTGAGCAAGTTCGACTCGGGCAAGCTGAGTCCCCGCCAATCCATCGATCTGCGAATCCTCCAGGCTGCCGTGAAGAAAGACCTCTTTGAAATGCAGGACATGTCAGTGTTCGAGCGAAATCCCATGGTTTATGCCCGTGCAGCGGACGTGAATGTCTATATCAAGAGGAATTTCGCGCCGCTCGAGGATCGCGTTCGCAGCTTGGCTGCGATCGAATCGCAAATCCCAAATATCCTCATCGCCGCGAGGACAAACCTCAATGACGTCCTTCCAAAACCGTACGTTGAGCTCGCCATTCAGATCGCGAAAGGTTCCGCAGATTTCCTGAAAAAAGATCTCGTTGCCGCTATCGGCAACCTCAAAGACGAACAGCTTCGCGTCGCCTTTCATGAGGCCAACCGCAAAGCCGCAAATGCGCTCAACGATTATGCCGCGTGGCTAGAGCGGGAGAAACTTCCGAAAGCCTCCATGGATTTCGCGTTGGGCGAAGAAAAATTCAGGCGCTTCCTGGCCCAGACGGAGTTCGTCGATCTTCCTCCGCAAAAAGTCCTTGAGATCGGCCTGGAGCAATTGAAAGCGGAACAAACAGCGTTCGCCGAAGCGGCAAAAAAAATCGATCCGAACAAGTCTCCAATCGACGTTTTTAAGCAAATTCAAAGCGAACATCCCACGCCGCAAAATCTCATCCCGGATGTGGCCAAAGATCTGGACAAAATTCGCAAATACGTCTTGAGCCGTCGCTTGGTGGGCATCCCATCTGAGGTCCGGGCGAAGGTCAAAGAGACCCCGCAATACCTGCGCGCCACCTCTTTCGCGTCGATGGATACGCCGGGTCCGTTCGAGAAACGCGCCAATGAGGCCTATTACTACGTCACACCTACAGAGAACGACTGGCCAGAGAAACAAAAAGAGGAATGGCTCACCGCCTTTAATTATTACACTTCCGACGTTGTCTCAATTCACGAAGCTTACCCTGGTCATTATGTGCAGTTCCTCCACCTGAACGCATCGCCGGCGAGTAAAGTTGAAAAAATCTTCGGCAGCTATGCGTTCGTCGAAGGATGGGCGCATTACTGCGAAAAAATGATGCTCGACGAAGGCTACAGCAGTTCCACCAACTCGACCCCCAGCGAAGATGAGGTGAAACGCGCGGCCAAATATCGCATGGCACAGGCCGACGAAGCGCTGCTTCGTCTATGCAGATTATGTGTGTCGATCAAGATGCACACGCAGAAGATGTCGCTCGACGAGGCAACAAAATTCTTTCGGGAAAACTGTTATTACGAGGAAAAGCCGGCACGCCAGGAAGCAACGCGCGGCACCTTCGATCCCGGTTATCTCAATTATACCCTGGGCAAATTGCAGATTTTGAAATTACGCGACGATTACAAAGCGCAGCAGGGCGACGATTTCTCACTGCAAAAATTCCACAACGAGCTACTCGATCACGGTATGCCGCCCATTCGGCTCCTTCGCGAAATCATGCTCAAAGATCAGAGCAAATGGGACGAGGTGCTCTAAGTAAAAGTTAAAAAGTTAAAAGGTTAAGAGATTGCAAAGTTACAAAGTTCAGATGCGCTAACCAGTAGGCTTCCCTTGTGACTTTTTAACCACTTGAGTCTTTTAACTCTCTACCAGGGTATTTCCTTCCGATCGCGCAAGAATTTTCCCGTCAGCTTTTGCGGCGCATCAGCAGCGAGCCACACAATCGTGTCCGCACCTTCCTCCACGGAGCGGCTCGCGCCTTGGCCGCCCATATCCGTGCGCACCCAGCCGGGGCAGACTGAATTTACCGCAAACTTCGGCAACGCAGTAGCGAGCTGCGAGGTCACGGCGTTGAGCGCAGTTTTCGAGATGCAGTAGGCCGGCGACCAGCCATCAGCCCCGCCGGTCAGCTGCCCGCCGCCACTGGAGACATTGATCACACGCGGCACTTTGCTCTCTCTGAGCAAGGACACGAACGCGCGTGTTACACGCAACGCACCCAGCGTGTTTGTCTCCAGCGTCTTTCGCAATAGCTCGTCGCTGATCTCCAGAATAGCGTAGTCGCCGTCAACAATGATCCCTGCATTATTCACGAGCACATCCAGATGATCGGCCGCTTTGGCAAACTCACGCGCGGCAACAGTAACGCTCTGATTATCTGCGACATCGATCTCCAGAAAGATTGCCTTGCCGCCTTCCTCCGCGATCTTAGCTACCGCTTTTTGACCGGCGTCCCGGTTCCGGGCGCCGACGAAGACTTGAAATCCCTTTCCCGCGAGCTGACGCGCGACCTCGTAGCCAATCCCTTTGTTCGCTCCTGTGACTAATGCCGTCTTCATTTGTCGCGGTGCGATATCGCCTTAATCGGCGAGGCGGTCGTCATTCTCGCCTGGCAACAGGTCCTTGAGCATTGGTTGCGGATTAGAAGGTAATTCCTCAACGTCACGCAATTTTTTCGTGATAACGCGGGACCGAACATCGACATCCTCCATCTTGCGTGAGGCTTGATCGATTTTCTCTTTCACCGCCGATAATGCTTCACCGAATTTTCCAAACTCGGTTTTCACTGCCGCCAGCAGATTCCAGACCTCGCCTGAGCGTTTTTGAATCGCAAGCGTGCGAAAACCCATTTGCAGACTATTGAGCAACGCGGCCAACGTAGTCGGTCCAACGAAAGTCACGCGGCAATCGCGCTGCACGTTTTGAACCAGGCCCACACGGCGAATCGCTTCTGCGTAAAGTCCTTCGCTTGGCAAAAACAAGAGAGCAAAATCGGTCGTCTTTGGTGGATTAATGTATTTCTCGCAAATATCTTTCGCGCAGCGTTTCAACTGCGTCTCCAATGTTTTCATCGCCGCGTCCACCGCTATGGAATCGCCACTTTCCTGCGCCGTCGTCAAGCGCTCGTAATGTTCCATCGGAAATTTCGCGTCAATCGGTAACCAGACCGGTGCGCCGTTCTCATCACCGGGCAACCTAATTGCAAACTCAACACGCTCGTCGGTGTCATCGCGAGTCTTCATGTTTTTCGCAAACTGCTCGGGCGTCAGCATTTCCTCCAACAAAACGCCGAGCTGCCATTCACTCCAGCCGCCGCGCGTTTTCACGTTCGTGAGCACGCGTTGCAAGCCGCCTACGTCGCTTGCCAATTGCTGCATCGCGCCCAGGCCCTGATGCACCTGCTCAAGGCGGTCGCTCACCAATTTGAACGATTCGCCGAGGCGTTTTTCCAGCGTGCCCTGCAATTTTTCATCAACAGTGGCGCGCATTTTGTCGATTTGCTTTGAGTTGTCCTCCTGCAATTGCGTCAAGCGCAGATCGACAATTGATCGCACGCCTTCGAGGGACTTCGTCAGTTCTTCGCGCTGCGTTTTTGCGGCATTCGCGCCTTCTTCGCGACTACGTGACATCTCTTCGCGAAGCATCCGCTCGCTTCGCTCTTGCGCGCGTTCGAGTAACTCAAGTTTTCCGGCAAGCGCCACATCGCCAGCTCCGCCGCGCCATACCAGCAGCAAGATAATTACGACCAACAAGCCTCCTCCAAGCACGCCGATGACCAGATAAGCGATGTTCATTTTCTTAGCTTCAATCCTTCCCCTGCGATTAACCAATCAAGAGATTCCTCGACTTCGCTTGGAATGACAAGCGCGACTAGAACGACAGCTGCACGCCGCTATTCACAGCACAGGTAAGGCAAAGATTTCCGAGTCATAGGCGCAAATATCTCATCGTCCCTGGATATAGGACTAAAAACTTGACTTATACTTGACCCATTCCTGCAAGGCCCTGAGCAAGCCACTTGACCAATAACTTGACTTATGCTTGACTAATTGCGTGGGTTATAAGCCAGTTTACAACATAACACCAGTGCTACTCACGGAGGTCGAGCAGATCGCCGCGTTGCGCGAACGCATCCTGACTGCGACAATACAAGTGCCATGGATTCCGGCGTTGCAGAAGGACACGCGCATCCGCAACGCGCATTCTTCAACGGCCATTGAGGGCAATCCGCTGACGTTGGAGCAGGTGCGCGCAATCGAAGAGGGCCGGGAGATTCCGGCGACAGCACAGCGTCCCCGCCGGGAGGTGGCAAATTATTTCGCTGGATTGCGCTTCGTGGAAAAGAACGCCCAACGTCACGTTATCACGCACGCGGAGGTGTTGAAGTTGCACCGCATCATGGCCGGGGAAGTGATGGATCAGGGAATGGCCGGGCAGTACCGAACGATTCGCGTGCGCGTAGGCAGTTATGTGGCGCCGCCCCCGGACCGAGTGCGCCTGATGATGTCAGACCTGCTTGAGTGGTGGAACAAGGACGCGCCAAAAATTTCTCCAATCCTGAGCTCGGCCATCGTGCACCACCGGTTTGAAACCATTCACCCGTTTGCCGACGGTAACGGAAGGGCCGGTCGCATGCTCAGTCTATGGGAGCTTTATCGGCGGGGCTTCGACAATCATCATATTTTTTCGATCGACGAATTCTATTGGGAAGATCGTCCACGCTACTACGACGAGTTGGAAAAGGTACAGCAGCAAAACGGCGACCTAACAAACTGGATCGAGTACAGCGCGGCCGGATTGCGCCTGACGCTGGAGCGAGTCTGGAGCCGGCTTCAAAAACTGACGGCACGCTCAGGCAAGGCGAAGCTGGTGCTTCGTCCTAAACAGGAGCAACTGCTGCATCTTTTGCGGGAACGCAAGGCGCTGACGCCGCGTGAAATCTGGGATGGAATAGGCATATCGAAACAAGGCGCGCTCGATCTATTGCGACCGTTGATCAAAGCCGGTTTGGTGCGCCGGATTGGAACAAAGAAGACGGGCCGTTATGTGTTGAGCTGAAAGCGAAACTCGCGAGCGAGAGGCTTGCGCCGTTCTAAAATCGCACTTTCACCCCCCCATACGCCGCGCGGCCAAGGGCGGGAAAGCCGAACACTTCCGAGTAATGTTCGTTCGCCAGATTATCAATCCGGCCGAAGATCGACAGGTGCGGATTCACTTCATACTCCGCTGCGATGTTCACGAAGCTGTAATCTTCGATGTCGAAGTTTGGGCCGCCGAAATTCAGTTCCTCGCGCGCGTTTACGAACTTGGCCTCGACCACAGTGCGCAGTTTTTTCCACCAAAGATACGAAGCTGAAACGTAAAGTTCGTTGCGCGGCCGCCGGGGCAGACGCGCACCTTGCAATTGCGCAATGTCTTTCGATGAAGTGTTTTCCGCCTCCAGATAAGTGTAGCTGACCGTGAACAGAAGGTTGGTGATCGGTTGCGCGCGTAATTCGGCTTCCAAGCCCTGAGTCTCGGCTGCGCCGAGGTTGAGCGTCTGAAAAAGTCCGTTCGATCCGATCGCGTTCGAGAGGTCGTTGTGAAAATAAGTCAGGCCGGCGGCAACCCGGCTCTGCCAGAGTTCCTGTCTGACACCGATGTCCCAGCCAAAATCGTGCTCCGGCTTTAATCCGAAATTATTTCCGAAGATTTTGTCCTGACTGCTTGGCGGACTGAATCCGGTTGCCACACTGGAGTGTAGGATTGTGTTTGTCCTGGCAATTTTATAACTCCCGGCGACGCGATACGTCCAGACACCGCCGAATTGATTGAAATGATCGAACCGACCGCCGGCGACGAAGATCAAGTTCTCGATCGGCGTCAGCGTCGCCTGCAAGAATCCTGCGATCTCTTCAGTGTGATCGCTCACGAACGTTGGTTGCGGTCCAAAGATTTGCAGAACAAACGGACGCTCTTGCCCTGCGTTGACGCGGCTGTAGAAAAAGCCGGACGTGAGCATGAGCCACGAGGTAGGTCGCAAATCGTTTTGATAATCGACTTGTGTCCGTTCAAAGAGCGCGCGTGTCGGCCCCACGAACCCATCCTCATTTGGATCGTTTATTTGTCGCTCGTGATCGTAACTGACAATCAATTTGTGTTGCCACCACTCGGTCGGCTTCCAATCGATGTGGGGGCCGATTAACCAACGCTCCGTGAGAAAGTGATCAATGGGACGTGGATCGAAGATGGTGTTTGGATTTCCAGTGTCGCTTACGGAATAAGTGAACAAGCTGCCGATCCGCAATTGTTCGTCAGGCGACCAGCCAACATCAGTAATTGCAGCAGTGTTGCGGTAATTATTATTTGGACGCGCGTTGTCGGTGTCGAAGCGACTGGCACCGACTGAATAATCGAAGTTGCCGATCTTGCCGTCGCTCTGGCCCCATTCGTGGAAAGTGTCGTACGATCCACCTTCGGCGGCGACCATTGCCCCGGGCGTTCCTGTGCCTTGTTTGGTAAAAACTTGAATGACGCCTGCGAGAGCCCGCGGCCCATACAAAGTGCTCTGCGGCCCGCGCACCACCTCGATTCTGTCGATATCGTCAATGGTCAGATCAGCGAAATTAAACGCGCCCTGGAGACCTTGATTGATCGGGATGCCATCGAGTAAGACCTGCGTGTGCTCGCTGCGCAATCCGCGAGTGAAAACTGACGTCAACTGGCCGGCTGTTCCGGTTTGAACAACGGAGAGCCCCGGTACTTCGCGGAGGGCATCGCTAACGCGCTCGATTTGTTTTTGCTCGAAATCTTCCGAGGTAATCACGCTCGCGCTGGCGGGCGATAGATCGAGCGGAATGTCGAAACGCGTTGCTGTAACGACAATCGGCTCAGCCTCCGTTTCGCTCGGTGAAGGAGTCGGAGTCGGCGACGCCTGCTGGCCAAAGCAGACAAGCGGCGCGAAGACGAGAAGCGCAGCAAATCGGATTGGGTAGCGCATCCGTCTCGGGTGCTGGCGGGCGCGTCCTACGCTCGCGAACTTTTCTTGTGCGACGCCACGGCGCGAGATTCTCGCGTTAGGACGAGACTGTTTCGGCGCGACGCCGAAAGTCCGAGCCGGACTGGCGCCTGCACGCGGGACGCGTGCGCTACCCGGAACGAACCAAACTGGACAATTTTGCATAACAAGTTACCTCCAACTCAACTCCGAGAGTTGGACTTGTTAGGCTCACATTGCTTCGACGGTCATCGAACCGCCGCGACAACAGGCCGGATTGCCCAGCTCTCATTCTTCTTTTTGCGAAGAAGTTTTTTCGGTCTGCGTTGTAGCCGGGATCGTTGATCCCGGCGGCCGCGAGTCTGAACCAGACTGGCGTTCTGATCGCGGCTACAGCCGAATGAGGTGGACCGGACAAATATTCTGGCTCCTGGCTTTATTCCGGCAGCCGCCGGAATCACCTTCTTCCCGCCTTCACCGTTCTTCTGTGGCGGCAGCCCTGTCGGCTGCACAACCAAAGAGCCGCAGGCGGCACGCCTGCCACTACAACGATTGGCCCATTGGGAAGTCGTATCCAGTTACAGCAGCGCAACTGCTCCCGATTCTCACGGGATTTCTTGCGCCGATCCACTTTTCCAAGCTCGCAAAGAACTGGATCCAGAAGTAGCGGCTTGCGCTTAGCCTTGCAAGAATTATTTAATCAACCCAGCAACAACCGTTTCTTGTGTCATCAACTGACTCTCGCTCTAACTTCATTGTCACCGGCGGCGCCGGTTTCATCGGCGCAAACCTCACACTGGCTTTGCAGGAAAGATTCCCGGACGCGCGTATTACGGTGATTGACGATTTTCGCTCCGGTAATTTCAAGAATCTAGCCGGTTACCGTGGAGACGTCGTTGCGCAGAACCTGGCGACGCTCGACTGGCACGAGCAGTTCGGCGACGGAACGTTCGACACGATCTTTCATCTCGCGTCGATCACCGATACGACCAATCACGACCAGTTCGAGCAAGTGCACGACAACGTGGAAAGTTTCCGACGGATACTAAATTTTGCGCGGCCGACCAAGACACGAATCGTTTATGCTTCTTCTGCGGCGACCTACGGCTCCGCAACTGAGGCCAGTGTGGAGTCAAATGGCGCCGCGCCGGCAAACGTTTATGCCTTCTCCAAAGTGATCATGGATAATATCGCGACGAGAGCTGTTGCCGAGTCGCCCGATTGGATCATCGTTGGCTTGCGTTACTTCAATGTTTATGGCCCGCGCGAAGCACACAAAGGCGTACCCGCCAGCATGGTGTATCATCTGTCGCGGCAAATGAAGGCCGGTCAGCGGCCGCGAATTTTCAAGCACGGCGAGCAGAAACGCGATTTTGTTTACGTGAAGGACATTGTCGAAGGCAGCATTCGCGCGCTCGATGCGCAAGGAAGCGGAATTTACAATCTCGGCTCGGGTCAGGCGCGTTCGTTCAACGAGCTGGTCGACGTCCTAAACAAATGCCTTGGGACCAATTTTCAGCCCGATTACATCGACAACCCACACGCGCATTATCAAAACTTCACACAGGCCGATCTTACGAACGCACGCAGCGCGCTTGGGTATGAGCCGCGGTTTCCCCTGGAAGACGGCGTGCGGGATTACATACAATGGCTGTATCCGGCAAGAACGTAGCCTTCTGTCATTCCGAGCGGAGTCGAGGAATCTTTGGGTATTCAACAATTAGAGATGTCTCGACTTCGCTCGACATGACAGACGTTACCCTTCCCAGAAAAATTTCGTCGGCCGATCGATTTCCTGGGGCAGACTTTTGTGCACCGGGCAATTAAGGGCTGTCTGCTCCAGTACCTCACGATGAGGCGAATTGGGCGGAAGCGGAATGTGAACTTCCGATGGAAGCGCAACGATCCGGCGCGGCGCGTCGTTGGACATTTCCTTTTGCACTGACACGGTCATTCCGCGCAGATCGACACCGAGTTCCTGCGCTTTGATTCCCATGGTCGTGCTCATGCACGTAGCCAGAGCCGTAGCGACGAGATCGGTTGGCGAAAACGCTTCACCTTTGCCCTTATTATCGGTCGGCGCGTCAGTGGAAATCTTTGACTGCGAGGGACCATGCTCAGCGTCGCAATGCAATTCCCCGGTGTAAGTGACGTCAACTTTAACCATGTTGAACTATGCGCTGCCTCCTCTCTTTTGTCATGTCGAGCGAAGTCGAGACATCTCTAATTGTTGAATACCCAGAGATTCCTCGACTTCGCTCGGAATGACAGCAAGCCTTACTGAGAAATAACAGGAGTTTCCTGAATTTTGTCTGCGTGTTTTGCAAACTCATCGCGAAACACCCGCGTGAGATCAGGGTCGTGCGGAATGATCATATCGGTGTCGTGCTTTTTATTATCGTCGTTTTGCCACCCTTCGTTCCACCAGCAGAAACCGATTATGCCGGGCCATCGATTTGAGAGCACATCTTCGAGCGCCACTTTCGCCCATTCCGCGGCGTCAACGTGCCGGTTGTGCCGATCGCAACCGAACTCGGCGATGATGATCGGCTTGCCAGGTGCGATTTTCACGAGGCGCGGATATGCCTCGCGCATTTTAAAGGCCAAACTCTCCGTCCCATCGCGCGTCGTTGGCGTGGTGGGTCCATAGGCACTGAGAGCGACCCAGTCGCAATAGTTTCCGCCTGGAAAATAATTCTCGAAACGATTCCAATCTTTCTCCGGCTCATCGAGCCAGTTGACGTGCCAAACCCATTGCAAATTATCGGCCCCCTCGGCACGCATCAGGTCGACAATATGCCGGTACGCTGCGACGTACCGTGCTGGACCTTCTCCGGCGCCGCCGTTCCACTTGCCGTTCCAGCTGAACCACTCTCCGTTGGGCTCCGTCCCCCACTCGATCAAAATCGGTGAGCCAAACCCTTTGGCGTCGCGCGCCCATGCACGAAGATCGTCATCGAATTCGCCAGCAACGATTTTTTGGAGTGAAAAGATTTTCTCTGAATGTCTCTGATCAACATCGGACCGAAGCATCAGTCGGATGTACGGAATTTTTTGGAGCTCACGGATCCAGTTGCACATCGTGACCGGAAATTTCCGGGACTCAAACCAGTTGTTCGCGAAATAGATCCACGCGGTTTGCTTGCCAACGGCTTGCTCGTATCCCGCGATATCGTTGGGCGTAACATCGTGCTCGGTTGGGTCGTGCTCGTCGGTTCCAACGCCGCCCCAATAAAGGCCGTGATAAAGCTTTCCCGCGGGCAGAGCCACAATACGAATGTCTTGCGCGTTCAACGTCGCGGCACACGTCACGAGCAGCAGGTGAATTGCTTTCACCGCACAACTGTAAGGCGCGCGCTTGGCCTGCCAAATTGGCAACCGGATCCCCTGCTCTATCCGAAACACCTAGGATGAAAAATAAAGTTACTGGGAAAGATCTAACGAAGGAAGCTCCACGCAGTCCGCGCATTCGCGTTAGCGGTTACGCAATTCTTGGCCGCACCATCGATAAATGCCGCTCCTTAGTAGCGGGAAATATTGGCGAATATCACTTCGATTGTCCGCTCGATAACACGCTCTTCGGTTTCAAAGGCGTAAAGGGCGATGATTTCAAAGCGCAAATCGAGCAGGGCGCAAGCGACCAGGAAATGGTCGAATGGCTAAATCGAAACGGCGAAAAGAAAACGCCGGAGGAAATCAACCGCTGGGCTGACGAGGTGGAGGCAAGCAGTCTCTACAACCATCCGGAAAAGCGCGATTTCTTCAGCGAAGAAGTCAAGAAACTTGGACTCGATCCCGCAAAGACTACAACATTCGAGTGGCTGGAAGTCGACGACAGAGTCTGTCACGCGCAGGCGGCGGCTTAAGAAGCGGCGGCTCCATCATCGACCTTGCCAGATGTCGGCAGGGACTCGCAAATGGAAACAGGCGTTTGCTACAGCAGGATAACAACGGCAAAGACGTTAGATCGTATTTGTCTTACGTCCGATGCGAACCGCATGCCGTCGCGGCCTGATCCCTGATCCGTATCGCCGGGCGTAAACTTGTGTGAATTCCGCTCCGAGAAAACCAATCAGCGCGGAGTAATAAACCCAGAACAGGAGAACTACGAGGGAACCAGCTGCACCGAACGCACTCGCCGTCGCAGTCCGCCCGAGGTACAGCCCAATGAAGTACTTTCCTCCGGTGAAAAGGATTGCTGTCACCGACGCTCCGATCCATACGTTCTTCCATGCTATCCGCACGTCGGGCAAAAATTTGTAAATCATCGCAAAAAGGATAGCGACCACGAAAAACGAGGCGACTACATTTGCTGACTGCCAGAACCAAGGGATGCCAGGCAGCCACTTATTCATATAGCTCTGCAGCCCACTGATGAGCGCGCTGACTACAAGGGAAACGAGGAGAAGAAATCCAACGCAAAGCGCAATGGAAAACGAGCGTAACCGGTCAACGATAAGCGGCACCATGACACCGGAGTCCGGTTTGGATCTGACGTCCCAGATGTGATTCAATGCGGCCTGTAGCTCTCCAAATACCGCGGTCGCGCCGATAATGAATGTAATAATTCCGACGCTAACGGCCCAGATCCCTTTGCCAAGGCCCCGAGAAGATTCGATGACCTGCCGCACGGCATGTGCCCCCTGCGGCCCGACCATTTTTTGAAGTTCACTTACGATCTGATTCACCGCCGTTTCGGGCGCGAGGAAGAAACTGGTCACGCCGACGGCAATCAGCAGGACCGGCGCGATGGAAAGCGTAGTATAAAACGCAAGCGCAGCGGCTAGCTGGAACGTGTTGTCGTTCCACCACTCGTCAAACGTGAGCTTGAGCAGCTGCCAGCCCACTTTCAGCTTGTTTGCTGAAACCTCTGGCGTTTCGCTTTGCGGCTCATCTATCATCCCTATGATAATCGCCGCGAAAGCCCGTGCTAAGTGGGATAGATCTCTTTGCTCGCAGCTTATTCGAACAGACCACCAGACTACCTGTTTAACTTGTGCGCCTTCAATCAGCGATAAAGTCAGGTCAATTTGCCCGAATTAGAATCTTATGTCTTGATCAGCGGCGGCGGTTCGTCTTCGGTTATGCCAGCGTCCAATCCGCGACGAAGTTTGCTGTGGCGCAGGCCGTAGAGGAAATAAATGCACAACCCGATGACAAGCCACACAACAAAGCGCCCCCACGTCTCCAGCGGCAGACTTAGCATCAACACGAAGCAAAAAAAGACGCCGAGAAGCGGGAACAACGGAACCATCGGAACTCGAAATGGCCGGCGACGGCTGGTGTCTTTGCGACGTAAAATAATCACACCCAGGCAAACGAGAATGAAGGCGAACAACGTTCCAATGTTCGTGAGATCGGCAAGGGAACCGATGTCAGTGAGCATTGCCACACCGCCGACTGCAACGCCGGTCCAAATCGTCGTGATGTACGGCGTGCGAAATCGGCGGTGAACCCGCGCAAAATATTGTGGCAGCAAACCGTCGCGCGCCATGGCCATAAAAATGCGTGGCTGCCCGAGCTGGAAAACCAATATTACCGACGTAAGACCAGCAAGCGCCCCGGCGCTGATGAGTGCTTGCGCCCAAGGCCGGCCAGCGAATGCGGTCGCGACCGCGGCAGAATCACCGAAATACGTCGTATATGTTCTCATTCCCGTGATGATGGCCGCCATCAGCACGTAAAGCAGTGTACAAATAATCAGGCTCGCGATGATTCCGATCGGCATGTCGCGCTGCGGATTTTTTGTTTCTTCCGCAGTGGTCGAGACGGCGTCGAAGCCGATGAACGCGAAAAAAACGATAGCAGCACCGCTCATCATGCCGCCTACGCCGTTGGGTAGAAACGGGTGCCAATTAGTGGGCTGCACCATGAACGCACCAAACGCGATCACGAAAACAACGACGGCCACCTTGGTAACGACAATGGCAGTATTGGTGCGCGCGCTCTCCCGAATCCCGTAGATCAAAAGGATGGTCACTGCTGCAACAATCAGAGCCGCAGGCAGGTTTAAGGCGACAGGGTGACCTAAAATAACCGGCAAAGTGGTGGACGAGTAGTTATTGAGCGCCTCACCTCCTGTGGACAACACGCTGCTAGCCGTTCGGTAATCACTCACCAACCAAAGCGGAAATTTCAGATGGAACAGGCTTCCACACAATTGCACGAAATAACCAGACCAGCCGACTGCCACGGCCATGTTCCCGACCGCGTACTCGAGAATTAGGTCCCAACCGATGACCCACGCGATGATCTCGCCGAGCGTTGCGTACGAGTAAGTGTAGGCCGAGCCTGACACTGGAATCATCGAGGCGAGT
>WNFX01003983.1_pt1 | contig 14589 bp, 14 predicted proteins | sample 5400111 | NCBI WGS metagenome assembly WNFX01 (sample SAMN13153363, study PRJNA577476) | soil metagenome | isolation source: 40 cm soil or saprolite under grassland replicate 1 | place: USA:California | collected 2016-06-15 | reverse complement strand
TCGTGTCCTTGGTGCGCGGGTCGTTGAATCCGGTGAGCAGGACGAGCGCCCGATATCGCACGTAACCGTCGGCGTGCTCGCCAACAGCCTGCGTCAGCGCAGGCACCGCCTGCGCCGCAGGCGCGCGCCGCACTGTCCGCGACGCGCCAGTCCGAATCGCATAGTCGAGTTTTCCGAGGGTGTCGATGGCGGATTGGAGCTGCGCAGGCGAGACAGGCTGGGGCGCCGGCGGTTCTTGCGCAAAGGCCGGGGACGACTCAACAGAAAGGACACAAAGAGCACTCAGGACACACAGCCAACGCCGTGAGCGCCGGCAGCACTCTGTGATCACTTCGCGACCGGCTCCTTCTCTTCGTCTTTGCCCCTGCCCTTGTCCAGCTTCAAGGCAAGCTGCAGGTACGTCGCTTCGTCGCGCGGAAACTCGACAGGATAGTGACCCGTATAGCAGGAGCTGCAGTACGACTTGCGCTCCGATCCGACCGTGCTGAGAAGGCCTTCCAGGCTCATATACGCGACGCTGTCCGCCTCGAGAAATTCCCGGATCTCTTCCAGTGTGTGCGTGGCGGCGATCAGTTCCGACTTGCGCGGTGTGTCCACGCCGTAGAAGCAGGGGGAAATCGTCGGTGGACAACTGATCCGCACGTGGACTTCCTTCGCACCCGCCGCTCGGACCATGCGCACGATCTTCTGCGACGTCGTGCCACGCACTAGCGAATCGTCGACCAGAATCACGCGCCGGCCGTTCAGCACGCTTCGTACCGGATTCAGTTTCACCTTGACCCCGAAGTGGCGGATCGAAGCCTGCGGCTGAATGAATGTCCGTCCCACATAGTGATTGCGGATCAATCCCATGCGGAGCGGGACGCCGGACGCCTCGGCATAGCCCATCGCGGCGCACACGCCGGAGTCCGGCACCGGCACGACCACGTCGGCGTCAACCGGCTGTTCGCGGGCCAGGACGCGCCCAAGCTCCGTGCGAACTTCGTTGACGCTGCGGCCGAAGACATAACTGTCGGGCCGCGCGAAATACACATGCTCGAAGATGCAATGCGCGAGCGGCGCCGGCGGAAAGGGCTTGATCGATCGCACGCCATCGGCCGAGATGATCAGGACTTCTCCGGGCTCCACATCGCGCTCATAGGTGGCACCGATCAGGTCCATCGCGCACGTTTCCGAACAGACCACATACGCCTCGCCCAGCTTGCCAAGCGCGAGCGGACGAAACCCGTGGGGATCGCGAATGGCGACAAGGCGATCCTTGGTCAGCATCACGAGCGAGAACGCGCCCTGCGCCTGCGACACCGATTCCACGATCGCGTCCTCGACGTGGCGCGCCTTCGACCTGGCGTAGAGGTGCAGGATGACTTCCGTGTCGCTGTTCGACTGAAAAATCGATCCCTGGCGGACGAGCTCGTCGCGCAGCTCGCGCGCGTTCACCAGGTTGCCGTTGTGGCAAATCGCAATCTGGCCATGGGCGCAGTCGATGAGAATCGGCTGCGCGTTCAGCAGCTTGCTCTCGCCCGCGGTCGAGTAGCGCACGTGACCGATGGCGATTGCGCCCGGGAGCCCAGCCAGGGTGGGGCCGTCGAATGTGTCCGCGACATAACCCATCGCACGCGAGATGCGCACCTGCTGTCCGTCCGACGCGGCGATGCCGGCGCTCTCCTGGCCGCGGTGCTGCAGGGCGTAGAGCCCGAGGTATGTCATGTTCGCCGCTTCGGGATGACCGAAGATGCCGAACACCCCGCATTCGTCCTTGAATTTGTCCAGCATGTTCAGGCCACACGTCTCGCGAAATGTTGTTCGATGGCGCTCGACCACACGCGTTCAGCTTCGTCGACCGACTGATCGATCACAACCTGCCCCGCCACCGCGATCCGCAGTCGATTGCCGCCTGTTTGACCGACGACCTGTGCAGGCACGCCCGCTGCCGCCGCGTGCTCGAGGACGCGTGTGAGCTGATCCGACGCCACCGATACGATGACACGCGACGCCGATTCCCCAAAGAGCGCCGCCGTCACGTTCATGGCACCGTCCCCTGCCATCTGCGGCGCGTCGATGGAGATCGTCGCGCCGATCCCGTTGGTATCGAAGCAGCACTCCGCCACCGTCACGGCGAGGCCGCCGTCGGAGCAATCGTGCGCCGACCGCGCGAGTCCCTCGCTGGCTAATGTCACAAGCAGCGTCTGGAGCGCTCGCTCGGCGTCGAGATCGATCGCCGGCGGCATGCCGCGCACCAGACCGTGAACGACCTTGAGGTATTCGCTTCCGCCGAACTCGCCACGGCCGGCGCCCAGCAGCACGATGGCGTCGCCCGATTCGCGGAACGGGCGGCTGACCACGCGGTCCGCATGTTCGAGCAACCCGACCACCCCAATGGTCGGCGTCGGATAAATGGCGTTGCCGTCGGTCTCGTTGTACAGGCTGACGTTGCCACCTGTGATCGGCACGCTCAGCGCGCGGCACGCGGCGCCGATGCCTTCGACCGCCTTCGCGAACTGCCACATGATGCCCGGCCGCTCGGGGTTGCCGAAATTGAGGCAGTTGGTCGCGCCGAGCGGCCGCGCCCCTGCACACGCGACGTTCCGCGCGGCCTCGGCCACCGCGAGGACAGCACCCCGATACGGGTCGAGGTAGCAGTATCGGCCGTTCCCGTCCACTGATAGCGCAAGCGCGCGATCGGTCCCTTTGATCCGCACCACGCCGGCGCCGAATCCCGGCAGGTTGATCGTGTTGGTGCGCACCATATGGTCGTACTGTCTGTACACCCAGCGCTTGCTCGCGACGGTCGGCGATCCGAGAAGGGCGAGCAGCACACCATCGTGATGGGGCGCGACGGCTCGAGCCGAGCGGCCCAGCTCATCGAGATCAAACTGCTGAACCTCGCGGAGGTACTCGGGCTCGCTCATCGGCCGTCTGTACATCGGCGCCTCGTCAGTCAGCGCGCGATTGGGAATCTCCGCGACGAGCTCGCCGCGCTCCTTCACTCGCAGGATGCCGTCGTCGGTAACTTCACCGATCTTCACGGCGTGCAAATCCCACTTCTCGAAAATGCGCTCCACCTCGGCTTCGCGACCGCGCTTGGCAACGAGCAGCATCCGCTCCTGAGACTCGGACAGCATGATCTCGTACGGCGTCATGCCGCTCTCGCGCTGTGGGACCAACGCGACGTCGATTTCGACGCCGGCGCCGCCGCGCGATCCCATTTCGGTTGTCGAGCAGGTCAGCCCAGCGGCGCCCATGTCCTGGATGCCGACCAGGGCGTCGGTCTGCATCACCTCCAGACATGCCTCGAGCAAGAGCTTCTCCATGAAGGGATCGCCCACCTGCACCGCGGGGCGCTTCTCCGCCGATTTCTCGTCGAACTCCGCCGACGCCATCGTCGCGCCATGAATGCCGTCGCGGCCGGTTTTCGCGCCGACGTAATAGACCGCGTTGCCGACGCCCGAGGCGACGCCTTTGATGATGTCTGACGCCTTGGCGATGCCGAGGCAGAACACATTGACGAGCGGATTCCCCGAGTACGACGGCTCGAACTCGATCTCGCCGCCGACCGTCGGAATACCGATGCTGTTGCCGTAGCCGGCGATACCGGCGACCACGCCCTCGAGCAGGCGCCGCGTGCCTGGCGCGTCGAGCGATCCAAACCGAAGAGAGTTCAGCAGAGCGATCGGCCTGGCGCCCATCGTGAAGATGTCGCGAATGATCCCACCGACGCCTGTCGCCGCCCCCTGGTATGGCTCGATAAACGACGGGTGGTTGTGCGACTCGATCTTGAAAACCGCTGCGAGGCCTTCCCCGATGTCCACCGCTCCAGCGTTCTCGCCGGGACCCTGCAAGACCTGCGGCCCCTGAGTTGGCAGCGTCTTCAGATGCACGCGCGAGCTCTTGTAGCTGCAGTGCTCGGACCACATCACCGAGAAGATCCCGAGTTCGGTCGGGTTCGGCTCGCGACCGAGGAACTGCACGATGCGCTCGTACTCGTCTGGCTTCAGCCCGTGCCGCTCGAGGACCTCAGAATCGATCATCGCACCGCCATCGCGTGCACCACGGATTCGAAGATCAGCCGCCCGTCGACGCCGCCGAGGAGCACTTCGCAGGCTCGCTCAGGGTGCGGCATCATCCCTGCGACGTTGCGGCGCTCGTTGCAGAGACCCGCGATCGCATTGACCGATCCATTCGGATTCCACGCCTCGTCTATTCGTCCGTCGGGATCGGTATAGCGGAGGATCACTTGCCGGTTCGCCTCGATCGTCTCGAGCAACTCCGGCGGCGCAAAGTAGTTCCCCTCACCGTGCCCGATGGGAATGCGCAGGACTTGACCGATTCGCGCTGCGCTGGTGAAAGGCGTGTCGGTCTGCTCGACGCGCAGGTGCACATGTTCGCAGCGGTACTTCAAGCTCCGATTGCGCAGCATCGCGCCCGGAAGCAGGCCGGCCTCGAGCAAGATTTGAAACCCGTTGCAGATGCCAAGGACAGGGCCGCCGCGGTCGGCGAACGCCTTCACCTCTCGCATGATGGGCGAGAAGCGCGCCATTGCTCCTGTACGGAGGTAGTCGCCGTGAGCGAAGCCGCCGGGCAGGATCAATACATCGGCGCCTTTGAGATCCGTGTCCTTGTGCCAGAGATATTCGGCATCCTGACCGAAGACGTGTTTCACAGCGTGATATGCGTCTTCGTCGCAGTTGCTGCCGGGAAACACCACCACTCCGAATCGCATGTCAGTCCACCTCGATGCGATAACTCTCGATCACCGGATTCGCCAGCACTTTGTCCGCAACTTCCGCCGCGAGCTTCCGCGCCTGCGACGGCTCAGCGGTCGCGAGGTCGAGCTCGAAATACTTGCCTTGCCGTACGTCCGAGACGCCGCCGTAGCCGAGCGAGTGCAGTGCATCCGCAATCACTTTGCCCTGCGGATCGAATACGGACGGCTTGAGTGTGACGAAGACGCGCGCGCGCATGCTGTTAGGCCCTCACCGGATGAAAGACGCGATCGAAAATATGGTCGATGTGTTTCAGCTGCTCGCCGAGATCGAACGCTCGCTCGATTTCCGAGGTGGTCAACGCGCGCGTCACATCGGGATCGCCCAGCAGCAGCGCCTTGAAGTCGCGCTGCTCCTCGAACGAGCGCATGGCGTTGCGCTGCACCCACTCGTACGCCTGTTCACGCGACACGCCCTTCCTCGCCAGCTCGAGGAGGACGGTCCCAGAAAAGACGACACCCCGCGATCGGTGCAGGTTTTCGCGCATGCGATCGACGTTGACGACCATGCCGCGCACGATCCGCGTGAAGCGGCGCAGCATGTGATCGAGAGCGATGAAACTGTCGGGCAGGATGACGCGCTCAACCGAAGAGTGCGAGATGTCCCGTTCGTGCCAGAGCGCGATGTTCTCGAGCGCCGCGTGCGCGTTGCCACGAATCAAGCGGGCGAGACCGACCACCTGCTCGCAGCCAATGGGATTCCGCTTGTGCGGCATCGCGGAAGATCCCTTCTGGCCCTTTCCGAACGGCTCCTCAACCTCGCCGATCTCGGTCTTCTGCAGACCGCGGATCTCGAGCGCGAACTTTTCGAGTGAGGCGCCGGTGATCGCCAGAGCGGCCAGCATTTCGGCGTGCCGGTCACGCTGGATGATCTGCGATGCGACCGCGGCAGGCTCCAGGCCGAGCCGCCGGCAGACGTCAGCCTCGATCGCAGGCGGCAGATGCGCGTAGGTCCCGACAGCGCCGGACAGCTTGCCCACGCTGATCGTGTCGCGCGCGCGCTTCACGCGCTCGATGTCACGGCCAGCCTCCGCAAACCAGAGGGCGAGCTTCAGTCCGAAGGTCATCGGTTCGGCGTGCACGCCGTGGGTGCGGCCGATCATCGGGGTTCGGCGGTGCTCGATGGCCCGGTCGCGAATGGCGTCGCAGAGCTCGCGCAGATCCTCGAGGATGACCTCGCACGCCTCGCGCATCTGCAGCGCCTGCGCGGTATCGATGACGTCGGAGGATGTCAGGCCGAAGTGGAGCCAGCGCGCCGACGGGCCGATGTTCTCGGCCACGGCTGTTGTAAACGCAATCACATCGTGCTGCGTGGTGTGTTCGATTTCGTCGATGCGCGTGATGTCGAAGGCGCCGCGTTCGCGGATGTCGCGGGCGGCGTCGGGCGGTACGATGCCAGCGGCCGCCATGGCCTCGGCGGCGGCAGTCTCAACGAGCAGCCAGGTCTCGTACCGACGCTGGTCGCTCCAGATCCGCCCCATTTCGGGGTGTGTGTAGCGTGCGATCAATAAAACGCTCCACCACGGAGGACACCGAGGACACAGAGGGTCGGACGGTTTTTCCTCCGTGTCCCCCGCGCCCTTTGTGGTGTATCGGTGTCCACCTAATCGAGGTCGAGCCGCTCCCGTGGAATCTGCAACCCGTTCACGTTCCCAAGCACCGTCGCCGCAAGTGATCCGTTCTGAAAGAGATCCGCCGCCACGCGCTTCACGTCAACTGTTGTGACCTTTTCGATGCCTTGCAACGTTTCGTCCAGACCGAATTGCCGGTCGAAGTAGATTTCCTGCCGCGCCAGATGCGACATGCGGCTCGCGGTGTTCTCGAGGCTCAGCATCAGGCTGCCCTTGAGGTGATCTTTCGACCGCTGCAGTTCTGCCTCGGGCACAGGCGTCTGCTTGACGCCGCGCAGTTCCTCGACAATCAGATCGATCACCTCACCGACCGCTTCGTTCGAACAGCCGGCATACACGGTGAACGATCCAGCGTCGCGGTAGGCGCTGAGCCCGCTGAAGACCGCGTACGCGAGACCGCGCTTTTCACGCACATTCTGAAACAGGCGCGAGCTCATCGAGCCGCCGAGCAGGGTGTTGAGGACGTAGCTCGAATAGCGATCGTCGTGGTTCTGCGGATAGCTGCCGACGCCGAGACACAGGTGGCTCTGCTCGAGCTCCTTGTTGCGCACGAGGATCTTCGGCACCACGCGCGGCGCCTCGTCGCGCGCGGGCTCGCCCGGCTGCGTGAGCGAGCCGAACTTCTCGGCGACCAGCTCCCGCACCCGCTCGTGTTCGAGATTGCCGACCGCGGAGACGATCAGGTTTTTCGCGGTGTAGACGTTGGTGAAGTAATCGCGCAGCAGATCGGCGTTGAACGACTCGACCGTCTCCTTGGTGCCCAGAATCGGTCGTCCCAGAGGATGGTTTTCCCAGAACCCCTGCGTGAACAGCTCGTGGACCAGATCGTCCGGCGTGTCCTCGACCATCTTGATCTCTTCGAGCACGACTTTCTTTTCGCGCTCGATGTCATCGGGGCTGAACGCCGGATTGCGGACGATGTCGGAAAGGATGTCGATGGCGAGCGGCAGGTGCTCGTCGAGCACTTTGATGTAGTAGCTCGCGTATTCCTTCGCGGTGAACGCGTCGAGCTGGCCGCCGATCGAGTCGATCGCCTGCGCAATGTCTTCCGCGGAACGGGTGCCGGTCCCCTTGAACAGCATGTGCTCGACGAAGTGGGCGATGCCGCCGCGCTCGGCCGATTCGTGCCGCGATCCGCGTGTGAGCCAAACGCCGATGCTGATCGAACGGACCTGCGTCATCCGCTCGGTGAGGATCCGAAGGCCGTTGTCGAGAACGTCTCTGACTATCGGTGAATTCGGCAAGTTGAAAACGCCGCAAAGCGTTGAGACAGAAGGGATTACCAGCTAAAGTGGACATTATAGCATGGTAAGCTACTAATCGTGACCGGCAAGCCGCGCCCCATCGATCTCGCCGAGCTGGAACGTTCGGCGCTCGAGGCCGCGCTCGTCGAACGCGGCCATGAAGCCTTTCGCGCCGGACAGATGTTCCGCTGGATCTATCGTCGCGGTGTCAGCGATCTGGCCGCCATGACCGACCTGTCGTTGGAGTTGCGAGGCCGGTTGGCGGACGAGTTCGTGCTGACCACGCCGACGCTCGCGCACCGCGAAACGTCTGCCGATGGCACGGAGAAGTTCCTGCTGCGGCTCGCTGACGGCCGCCACATCGAATCAGTCTTCATCCCCGACACGCCGTCGATGACCTTCTGCATTTCGACGCAGGTGGGCTGCGCGATGGCGTGCGTCTTCTGCCTCACCGGCAAGATGGGATTGGTGCGAAACCTCAGCGCCGGCGAGATCGCCGGGCAAGTGCGCGTCCTTGCTGGCGCCCTCAGCATGCGGGAGCGCGCGTTCAACATCGTCCTGATGGGGATGGGCGAGCCGCTCCACAACTACGACGAGACGATGAAGGCCCTGCGGATGCTCGCCGATCCGCAAGGGTTCGCGCTGCCGCCCCGGCGTGTCACGCTGTCGACCGTCGGGCTGCTTCCGGCACTCGAGCGGTTCGCGACCGAACCGGTGATGCCGAACCTCGCGATCTCGCTGCACGCGCCGAACGATCTGCTTCGCGGGGAGCTGGTGCCGCTCAACAAGAAGTATGGCGTCAGCGAGATCATCGCCGCCTGCCGGCGATTCCCGCTCCAGAAGCGCCGGCGCATCACGTTCGAGTACGTCCTGCTGGCAGGCGTGAACGACTCTCCGCAGGATGCGAAGCAGCTCGCGAAGCTCCTGGCGCGGGTGAAATCAAAGGTCAATCTGATCCCGCTCAACGCCGCTCCGGGGATTCCATTCGAGCGACCGTCCGATCAAGCGACAGATCGCTTCGCGAAGATTCTCGCGGACTCAGGCCTGTTGGTGTCGGTTCGGAAGAGCCGTGGCCGCGACATCCGCGCGGCGTGCGGTCAGCTGATTGTCGAAGGGCAGAAGAAGTCAGCCGCGCAGCAGCTCGCCGTCATCATGTGAAGCGACCCGAACGTGAACCCACTGGTTCCGCGGCTCTCCGGGCGGAATCCTCAGCTTCAGATAATTTCCCGTCACGACGAGCGAGCCATCTTCCAGCGTCAGCGCTCGATGCGTCGTCCCCACCTGCGAATCGCGGAATCGTGTCGTGAGACGCTGACCGATCTCGCGCACGCGGCGGCCTCGCTCGCGGACGACGGTTCCAGCCACCTTGCAGGGCATCGTCGAGGCCGGCGTTCCGGGCCGGTCTGAATACGGAAAGACGTGAATGTGGGTCAGCGGCGAGCGCTCGAGGTAGGCCGCCAGTCTTTCGAAGTCTTCGTCGGTTTCACCAGGAAACCCCACGATGACATCGGACCCGATCGACGCGTGCGGAATTCTGGCGCGGATGCCGTCAACCAGCGACGAATAGAAATCTATCGTGTAAGGCCGGCGCATGGCCGAGAGCAAACGGTTGCTCGCGTGCTGGAGTGGAAGGTGGAAGTGCGGAGCAAAGGCCGCTGAGCCCGCGACGAGATCGACGATCTCTCGCGAGCAGTCCATGGGTTCGAGCGAGCTGATGCGGAAGAGGACGTCGCGTCGCGACCCTGAAAGGGTCGCGCGACGTTCTGAGACATCGTCGAACGCTCGCAGAAGCTCGATCAACGAGGTCGCGGGTTCGAGGTCGCGGCCGTAGGATCCGAGGTGGACACCCGTCAGCGCGATCTCCTTGAAGCCGGCCGTGACGATCCGGTGAATCTCGCGCAGCAGCTCGTTGATCGAGACGCTTCGGGGACGGCCGCGCGTCGCAGGAATGATGCAGTACGCACACGGCTCCGCACAGCCGGTCTGCACGCGCAGCGTGAACGCCGTGCGACCGGCCACACCGGGCTCGATCGGCGCGCCACATGGACCGTCGCCGAGACGATTCGCGGTCGTAGGGGCGGACCCATGTGTCCGCCCGGGGCCGACACGCAGGTCGGCCCCTACCAGCGGCAGAAGCCGCGGCTTGTCATCGTTGGGGACAACACAGACAACGTTCGGAAGCGCGGCGACCTCGTCCGGACGCCTTGTCGCATAACAGCCAGTGACGATGATGCGCGCGGAGGGATTGTCGCGAGCAACGCGCCGGATCGCCTGGCGCGCTCCCTGATCGGCAGCTGCCGTCACTGAGCAGGTATTGACGATCACGAGATCGGCGGCTGGGGGCGGAGCGGATGACGCCCCAGCGGCACGCAGGTCCTCCTCGAACTTGAGCGAGTCGGCTTGATTGACTCGGCAGCCGAAGGTGATCACGGAGTACTTCATTGCAAATTGCGGATTTCAGGTTGCAGATTTGAGCGCTTTCTTCCCGATGTCGCTTCGGTACTGCATTCCATCGAAAGAAATCTCCTTCACACCGGCGTACGCGCGCGCGATCGCTTCCGGAAAGTCACTCCCACGGCCGACGACGGTCAACACGCGACCGCCGGCTGTCACAAGACGCTCGCCTTTCAGCGCTGTCCCGGCATGATAGACCGCCACGCCTTTGATCGCCTCCGCCCGATCTACGCCGTGAATCGGCTGGCCGGATTCGGACGACTCCGGGTAGCCGCGCGACGCGAGCACGACACCGGTGAACGCATTGCGACCACGCCGCACTGACGATTGGGGAAGCGCGCCGCCGGCCGCGGCAGCAAGAATCGGTACGAGCGGCTCGTCGATCAGCGGCAACAGTACCTGGGCTTCCGGATCGCCAAGGCGAACGTTGAACTCGATCACCTTCGGCCCGCTCGACGTCAACATGAGGCCCACATAAAGAAACCCGCGGAACGGATGACCCTCGGCGGCCATGCCCGTAAGGACTGGATCGACGATCTCCCGCATGACCCGGGCTTCGAACGCAACGTCGAACAGCGGGCTCGGCGCAAACGCCCCCATTCCGCCTGTGTTGGGTCCTCGGTCGTCATCAAGAATGCGTTTGTGGTCCTGGGCCGAGCCGATCGACACCGCCCGTGCGCCGTCGCAGACCAGGAAGAACGAGACTTCCGGACCGCTCAGGCACTCTTCGATCACGAGCCGCTCGCCGGCGGTGCCGAACTTCCGGTCGGACATCGCAGCGACGATCGCCGCATCGGCCGCCAAAGCGTCTTCGGCAATCACGACACCCTTACCTGCGGCGAGCCCATCGGCCTTCAGCACAAGAGGAAACCCATAGGTGCCTTGACGGGCCACGGATCGCGCCTCGTCCAGTGACTCAGCGATATGAAAGCGCGCCGTCGGCACGCCGTGGCGGTCCATGAAATCCTTCGCAAACGCCTTGCTCGATTCGAGCCGCGCCGCCGCGGAGGTCGGGCCGAACAGCAACCGTCTGTCCGAGCCGAAGCGATCGGCCAGTCCGAGGCTGAGCGGAAGCTCAGGGCCGACGACGGTCAGATCGATGCGCTCAGTGGCGGCAAGCGATGCAACAGCCGCGATGTCGGTCAGATCGATCGGGACGGTGCGTGCGATACGCGCAATGCCTGGATTCCCGGGCGCCGCGACCAGGTGTCCAGGCTGCAGGTCCGCGGCCAGACGGGCAACCAGCGCGTGCTCGCGCGCGCCGCTTCCGAGAACCAGAACTCTCATTCTTTGAGCGGCTTAGGGCGTGCGATCCGGCTGCACACCGGTGCAGTCAGAGCGGGACTATTTCGTTGACCTTTGACGGGGATTGCGCCTAGAATCCGCGTTTACCTGTGATAGCCTAGCATATTTGGTTATCTGGGCATTTTGTCACCCGTGAAGGGGGTGTTGGTCGCGTGGCTGAAGTCAAAATCCAGGAGGGCGAATCGATAGAGAGCGCTCTCCGCCGGTTCAAGCGGAAGGTCCAGCAGGAAGACATCATCAAGGATATCAAGAAGCATTCCTTTTATCTGAAGCCTGGGGACAAACGAAGGGCGAAACAGGCGCTCGCGCGTAAGCGCAATCGGAAGAAACTGCGGCGCGAATCGGAATAGACCGACCCGGACGAGGTAGCGACCGATGGAGTTCCAAGACAGGATCCTGAGTTGCGTGGACTGCGGTGCCGAGTTCATCTGGACGGCGGGAGAGCAGCAGTTTTTCGCCGACAAGAACTTCAAGAATGAGCCGAAGCGGTGCAAAGCCTGCAAGGGCAAGCGCGCCGCACGTCCTGCCGGTGGTGGCGGGATGTCCCGCGAACGCGTGGAAACCCAAACCAGTTGCTCGGCCTGCGGCAAGGAAACGACGGTGCCGTTCAAGCCGACGCAGGGGCGACCGGTCTTCTGCAAGGAATGCTTCCAGTCCCGCAAGTTCGCGGGTGCTGGCGGCGTCTAAGGGCTTACTCCAGCGTTTCGTCGCCGTCCGATTCCTCAATCAAAATCCGGGTGTGTTAAGCTCACATCGCATATATCTGGAGTGTTTCCATGCAGATCGACGAACGGACCGTGGGCGATGTCATCGTGCTGGACCTGAAGGGGAAAATCACCCTGGGCGAAGGCGATGAATTGCTCAAAGACAAGGTCAACAGCCTCGTCAATCAGGGTCACAAGAAGATCGTCCTCAACCTCGCCGGCGTGCCGTACATCGACAGCGCGGGCCTAGGCGAAGTCGTCCGTACCTACACTACGGTAAGCCGGCAGGGCGGCAGTCTCAAGCTGCTCAACCTTACCAAGCGCATCACCGATCTGCTGTCGATCACCAAGCTGCTGACTGTGTTCGAGACGTACGAGTCCGAGAGCGACGCGGTCCGGAGTTTTGCAGCATCGGCCAAGGTCTAGCCCGACCCGCCTTCTCAAGACGGACCGCCGCGCTATAGATGGCGCGCACCACTTCTTCATCCTCTGTGGCGTCGCCCGGTACTTCGGTCAACGAAGTATCGGGGCGCCCGATTGCCCTTCAGCTGCTGACGTCTCTGCGCCCCGCTCAATGGACCAAGAATCTTCTGGTCTTCGCCGGCCTGTTGTTCGGACGTCGCCTGTTCGAAGCAACGGCCATCTTCGCCGCACTCGCCGCCTTCGCCGTGTTTTGCCTGCTGTCCGGCGTCGTGTACATCATCAACGACATTTCGGATCGCGAGAGCGATCGGCGCCACCCCCTCAAAGCCCGGCGGCCGATCGCCTCGGGCGCCCTGTCGGTGAAAACGGCCGCCGCAGCGGCCTTTGCAATAGGCGCGGCCGCGCTGGCGGGCGCGAGCACTCTCGGACTCCCGTTCCTGGCAGTCGCGGTGTCCTATCTCGCGCTGCAGTCGCTCTACTCAGGCCCGCTCAAGCACATCGTCATCATCGACGTGCTGACGCTGGCAATCGGGTTCGTGCTGCGGGCAGTTGCCGGAGCCGTCGCCGTCAACGTCGAAATCAGCCACTGGCTGCTCGTGTGCACGATTCTTCTGGCCCTGTTCATCGCACTCGCGAAACGCCGGCACGAGATCATCCTGCTAGCGGACGGCGCGGCGAGTCACCGGCCGATTCTTGGCGAGTACAGCGCGTACCTGCTCGATCAAATGATCGCGGTCGTCACCGCATCGACCTTGATCGCGTATGTGTTCTACACGATCAGCCCCGAGACCCAGGAAAAGTTCGGCACTCCCTGGCTCGGGCTGACGATTCCCTTCCCGTTGTATGGGATTTTTCGGTATTTGTATCTCGTGCACAGGCGTGACGGCGGCGGAAGCCCCGCTGACCTGCTCCTGACCGACCGCCCGCTGCTCGTCTGCGTGGCGGTGTGGGCGCTCGCCGTGGCACTGATCATCTACCGGCCGGTTTGACTTATGCCCGATTTCAACGTTCGCTCCGACTCGGTCAACGTCGAGCACATCATGGAGCAGATCCGGACGCGCATCCGCGAGAAGCGCGGCGTCGACTACACCGAGGAGCAGATCCGCGAGCTTGCCGCGGTGAAGCTCGAAAAGTTTCTCGATCCGCGCGGCGTCCGCTCCGATCTGCTGGCTCAGTTCAGAAAGGCGATGCCGGCCTACGAGCCTCCGGTGCTGCCGAACTACAGCTTCGAGTCGGACACGCTCTTCGAATCCCACCGCGGCGTCATTCGCTTCTTCCGGAAGCTGTTTCACCCGCTCTTGAAGCTGTTCCTGTTCAACCCCAACCCGCTGATCAAGGCGTTGAACATCCAGGCGCAGCTGAACACGATGTACTCGGAACGGGAAGCGGCGCGCGAGTCGTCCCGGCGCGCCATGGATCAGCTCTACTACGAGCTGATTCACAACCTTGTCGTCGAGCTGACGCGTACCGGCATCGAGGTCAAGAACCTGAAGATGCGCGTTGAGTCTCTGGCGGGCCGGCTCGAGTTCAACGAGCGCCGTGCGCGAGCGCTCGAGAGCGCGGTCGTCTACAAACCGTCGAGCGATGAACGCCCCGCTCCGCCGCCGCCGCAACCGTCGCCGGCTCCAGCGCAGATTCAACACGCGCAGGCACCCCAGCCAACAGCGACACCGCCGGCGCAGATTGTCCCGGCACCAGGTGGCGCACCGGGAGAAGGACCCGGCCAGCGAAGCCGACGTCGCCGCCGGCGTCGAGGCCGCCGTGGCGGCGCCGTCGCGGGCCAGTTCGGATCGGCCTCAGGCACTCCACAACCTTCCTCCGGGTCGCCAGGATCCGCCTTCGCGGCCGCAGACTCACACGCCGCTTCGGCGGGATCCGCCTTCGCGGCCGTAGACTCCCAGGCCGCTTCGGCGGGACAAGCGGCGGATGAGGGTTCGGGCGGCACTTCTGAATCCGAGGATCTCGGCCATCTGGCTGACGATGGCGGTCCGGCTGAGCCCGGTTCGGACTTCGACCCAGACGCCCAGTGAAGGTCGCTGTCGTCGTTCAGCGGTACGGCCCGTCGA
>WNFX01003982.1_pt1 | contig 14590 bp, 21 predicted proteins | sample 5400111 | NCBI WGS metagenome assembly WNFX01 (sample SAMN13153363, study PRJNA577476) | soil metagenome | isolation source: 40 cm soil or saprolite under grassland replicate 1 | place: USA:California | collected 2016-06-15 | reverse complement strand
GCCACTACCAACAACTGCGGGCCGAGCAGCAGCGACAACAACTGCAATTGGAGATGGAACGCGATATCCTGGACGACGCCCGGCGGCAAAAAGAGCGCCTGGTGCAAGAGTTTTATACCGAAGTCATGCACCGGATCAGTACGCTCACCCATACGGTCACTGGCAACATCCTGGCCTCCCTGGACGAGCATGAAGGCATTATCCGAGGCCGCGTCTCGGTGCAGCTCTCCAATCTCGTCAAGCAATTGGAGCAACTGAACTTTGTCGAGGACGAGCAGATCGAGAGCCAATTACAGCGCCTGCGCGAGGTGTTGCCGACCGAGGATGAAAAAGAGAGGGCCTCCAAAGGGCTGGCCCGCATCAACACGAGCAGGATCAGCCAGGTCGTGCGCAAGATCAACGAGGAAGCGGAAAAGATCTTGATCGACCTGGGCGCACAGCCGCAAACACGGAAGCAGCGGAAGCAGCCGCTTACACCGCCATCACCTGTCAGCCTGGATGCACGTAGAACGGCACGAGCAGGTGCAGCCCTGGCACTGCAACAAGAAGAGCCGTCACCACCAGAGGACATCACACCGAGACGGCGCAGGCAGAAAAGGACGCTCTAATACCAGTTCTGTAGTTATAAAGGTAAAGCCAAAGCTTGCAGCGGAAAGAAGGGAGACCACCTCTCGATGGTAGTTTGCATGACCCATCGAACACTTTTGCAAAAACCGTCGAACAGTTTGCATGAAGCATCGAACAGCAGTGTTTATTTGCATAGTCATGCCTACTCAGTCCTACTGATGCGTTGGGTTTCGTTTTCGCTCTTTTTATCATCTTCTATCCGCAAGGATCGCGTGATACTTAGAGAAAGAAAGGCATGTTGGCAAAAGTGTTCGATGGGTCATACAAATTAAATCGGGACTTTTTGCGTGAACCATCGAACACTCAGGCTTTTTGAGCAGGGCAGGTGTTCGATGGTTCATACAAACTACCACTCGATGGATGATCAGGAGCGCCGGCAGCGAAACAAGCAAGCCATCCAGGACCTACGGAAGGCGACGGCTCTGTATATCGTGCAACTCCGAAACCTGGGTCTCTCTGAAGAGGAAGTCGAGCTCGTGGTACAAGAGGCAAACCTTGAGACCGCGCGGAAGATGGGTGCGCTTCTTCCAGGTGAGGAAAAATCCGATAGCCTTTTCAGGGTCACTCCTGGCACTTGTCAAGGACGTAATGGAACATGGAGCATAATAATGCGTGTGAGTCTGTACTCATCGCGAGACCGAAAAGTAACCGAAAAGTCAGGGAAAGGAGACCTCCTCTTATGACAGCAAATAAGCCAGCACCAGAAGACGACTATATTGTGATGACCGATGCACTTCGGAACAAACTTCTCCGCAACCGCAAGCCGGGATATCTGTTTGATTTTCAGGTGCCTCTTGCGCGTGATGAACGCTTGAGTAAGGACTGGACGCCAACGACCGGAGATTTTTCTCTTCGCTTCGATGGAAAAGACGTAATCTACCAGCAGAATTTTGACGGGCGACGCTGGCAGAATGCGGTTGCTACATCTCTGACGAAGGAGTATGTACAGGAAATGGTGCATACAGGAGTGTGGGGATTGTTAGAGTATAATGCGGAAATTCCTCCAATATGGTATTTTCGCGTTTTTAGGGAGCACACGGAGAGATAGGGCCAGTTTGCACTTACCGCGAGACCGAAAAACCGATGAAAGAGGGGAGACCCAAACTGTGAAGTTCTCAACGATTGTCGGCGTTTACGTCAATCAAATGCCTAAACCGTCAACCCTTCCGAATAATCCGACCTGCTTGTGTTTAGAGCATCAGGATGCAGAGATCAAAGAGGCTCCCTTTCCCTTCCCAATCAATGCTATTCAGGCATACTCTACCCGCGCTTCATGCGCAGTGTGTGGGAAGTATCTAGGGCTACCAGAGGACCAGGTACAGGCAGAGCGCCCGGCAGACGTGGATAGCCTACATAGGGAGCGCGTTGCCGTCTTGCCAGCTTATGAAATGCGGGCACTGGTAGCTGTGCTCAAGAAATCCGCCGATCACTTTGGTTGTCATATCTGTGATGATATTGACTTTGAGCCTCTTGTGCCAAACTTGGCAGACCGCCAGGCGATAATGAAACGCTACCATGAGTGGAACGGCGACCCGGAAGTGTGGGAGGAGGATTTAGCAACGGACAGCACCTTTGCGCAGTGTCGCTACTGGTCGTATGGGGCTCTGCTCGATTACTTTGCTTATCGGCTTGCTCCCGATATTGAGCAGGAGCTACGCGAGGCCGGGATGAGAGAAGATTAGCTAAGAGGTTTGCGAGACCGAAAGAAGGAAAAATTGATGAATGAAGAAATGACCGTGAAGCTGATGGTAGAGTCAGCACTCCCTATTGATGATATTGACCAGATCGCGATGCTTCCAGGCAGGACGCTCATCCTGGTATGGGCGGACGTTCAAGACCGCCCGGACCTGGCCGACCTGGCAGCGCGGCAGGGTGGGGGAGCGGGTACGTTTCTGATGACCTGGTTTGCAGCCAACCCAGGAGCGCGGAACATGATCATCGGCTTGCGGGTAGAGATGGAAGCGGCGGAAAGCTGCGTGTTTCACCTGGCATTCAAGGTAGCGCGCTATCTCCCGGAGCTTGAAATCCTGGCCCAATCCGGGCAATTCTGGGTCGTGCCAGGCCCGCCTAACAACTTGACCGGCACCAGGATTAGGAATACGCGGGAGATGATGGCCATAGGTGAGAAGGGCGTTCAATTCGAGTTAGGGCCGGATATGCAGGCCATGTTGCGCAACCAGCTTACAGCCTGGAAGCAGCGGCGACAATAGCGCCGATGTGAGAAGGGGGAAGAAATGACCAGGGAGCCGCAAGGCGATCGCGCCGCAACGTTGGGCGAAGAGTTGCGTCAGATCCGCGACGGGAGCGGTGAAGTGCATCTCAGCTTTGACGGGGCGCTCACCCTCCTGCAATGGCTAGACGAGCAAAAGGCCGAACTGACCAGGGCGGTGAACGGTCCGAACCGCGAGACTGACGAGCATACGTCGCTGTAAGCAGGCAGCACGACAAAAAGAACCTGTAGAAGAGAGCGGGCCTGGTCTGGATACCGGGCCCGCGAGAAAGTGAGAGGAACCCATGAGTGAGGAATATCAAGAAACGACTCGCACTGAGAACGGCGCTGTCAGACTCACCGTCGATCAAAACGATGTCATGATCACCAAGCTTGCCGGCGATCATCCCGATGCAACGGTGGCGATGACGCGCAGGCAAGCCAAGGAATTGCTCCAATTACTCATTGAAGGACTGGCCCAGACCGACAACGAGCAAGATCCCGACGAGTTGATCGGAGATTTTGCGGCGCTCTACACCCTGTTGCTCTCGCTGGATACCTTGCGCGAGATCGAGACAGAAGACATCCCCGAGGACATGGAGCGCTGGCAAGAGGCGATGGAGGCGGGGAACCAGGCGCAGGAAGCTCTGGCACAGTTGGTCGAGGACGCGTTTGAAGAGTTCTCCGAGCACAACGATCGGGCGCTGATGCTCGACGAAGAAGAGGATGAATTGCCATCTGAAGACCCTCTCGACGAGGAGGCCAAGAACCGAGCAGAAGGAGAGAGGGATGACTGACGTTGTAACGCCACACCTTGAGCTAGAGATAAACTATATCAGGGAAAAGACACCTCTGTTTACTGACACACTGGCCGCTTTTCTGCGAGACCAAGATGATCCTACAGGACTGCGGATCTCTACCCTGCGCATGATGGCGAGAAGCCTCAAGATGAGCTATGAAGAGATAGACAGCTTGCTCTGGATTCTGGAAAACCGAGGCAAGCCCACAGCAGAGAGGAACCAATGAGCACCTATGAAGAGAGGCGCGGCAAGCGGTTTTACGTCGCAACCATCGCCGCCTTGAAGGATATTCACGACCGTGGGATGCAGCTCCCGAACAAGGGAGCGACGAGGGGACACGGCAAAAAGAGAATACCGCTTCCACGCAAAAAGGTTCTACGGGAAAGTCGCATAAAATCACGTTCTATCCAGGGCCAGGACAAGAGCATAAACTGAATGCGCTGATCTTCCAATACTGGCAGCGTCACGATCGTATGCTCAATCAGAACGATATTTTGCGGTGCCTGGTGGAACAATACGCCACTATCGACTACCTTGAAGAAGCATTGCATCTGGAAGAAGAAGAGTAGAGCAAGACCACAGAAAGCTTGTGATTGACTCCTGCACGTAACAATCACAAGCTGTGTGATTATGTTCATAAAATTGGCACTCTGCACGGAGTGGTTGAACGTCGATGAAACGAAATTCAAGACGCTGGCCAGATCAATGAAACGAATTTCTTCGTGCCGCTTCCCATGCGGCATTCTGAGTTTCCGTGACATCCTCACGGGAGTTTCCGTGACATCGCTTTACGATAGTTCAACCACCCCGTGCGGAGTGCCATAAAATCAAAGCTTGCGCTCCGCTGCGGAGCGCCCAATCGTCTCACGATCCACGCCGAGAATGCGCGCGATCGCACGCTGAGAGACGCCATTATCGAGCAGGTCATTGACATACGACTCTTTCCCCGTGAGCTTACTGACCTTTGAGCGAGCGCCAGGTGGACGCCCTAGACGTACCCCCTCACTCTTTTTGCGGGCCAGGGCGTCCCTGGTGCGCAGCGAGATCAGATCACGCTCAATCTCGGCGGCCAGGCCAAAGGCAAACGCCAGCACTTTGGAACTGATCGTGTTGCCCAGCTCGTAGCGTTCCTTCACCGTATAGACCTGGATCTCCTTTTCCATCATGGAGCGAGGTGCTGGTAGGGGTCTGGTCTTTTTTACTATTCTTATCAATCTCATTGTAACTATACTTGACTTCTACGCATTTAATGTGCTATACTATAATTACGAGAAAGAAGCGTCATACTCTTCTCTCCCCACAGAACCAGCTTCGGTACTTCCCTGCTTCTGTCGTCGTGTGTAAGGCCACCCAACATCCCCTCTGTCGATTTGACGAGGAGCAAGAGATGCGACAACGGTGATCTGATCAGTCAGCAACCGCACACACACCCCTTACTTACATCTCAAAGGAGGCCGTATGTGGTCAATGAAGCAACACATTCGCTTGCTTGGAGTGGTCTTTCAGGTCGATTACGAGTGCCCGTCAATGCGGGTATGCCGACCCTCTGAGCGTCTGACCATATTCGATGTGAGGCTGCATCTCGACTCGAGAAACCTCCGATAACGGATACTGCAATGTCTGAAGGCGACATTCGCCACGAATTGGCAGAGGTACACAGAGGACACATTGAACACGAGAAGTCATTTCTGATCGATGTGGATGAGGACTTGATGAGTGTCAACAGGGATGACTCACGAATCAGGGCGCTGCGTCTGGAGGCGCAGCACCTTGATCCGCTTCGGAAACAGAGGAGACCAGGGGTCTCAGAGAGAGAAGAGTATCTCTTCTCTCAAAATGGCAGATTTTTTATACATTTGATAAATATTACATGATTGTGTGATACTATAGTTAAATTGTGTGATACTATAATTAAGACAAGAGCAAAGGGGCCAGGAAAGGGAGGGAACTCATGAGTCAGACATTGACACAGCAACAGGGCGCGTATAGTCCTGGGTTCCACGTCACCGAAAATTATGCCTTCAAGTCCGAGCGAGGACTGAGCAGGAAGATCGTTGAGCAGATCTCCGAAATGAAGGGCGAGCCCGAGTGGATGCGGCAGTTCCGCCTCAAGAGCCTGGCCCTCTTCGAGAAACGCCCCATGCCGACGTGGGGGGCGGACTTATCAGGGATCGACTTCGACAACATCTACTACTATATCAAGCCAGTCGCACAGCAGGGGAAAACCTGGGACGACATCCCATCCGAAATGAAGGACACCTTTGATCGCCTGGGTATTCCGCAGGCTGAGCAGAAGTACCTGGCAGGCGTGACGGCACAGTATGAAAGTGAGGCCGTCTACCACAAGGTGCGCGAAGACCTTGAGAAGCTCGGTGTGATCTTCACTGATATGGATACGGCCCTGCGCTTGTATCCCGACATTATCAAAGAGCATCTCGGCACCGTTATTCCGCCGTCCGATAATAAATTCGCCTCGCTCAACAGCGCGGTGTGGAGTGGTGGCAGCTTTGTCTATATACCAGAGGGCGTGCGCGTGGAAATTCCCTTGCAAGCCTACTTTCGTATCAATGCCCAGAACATGGGTCAGTTCGAGCGCACATTGATTATTGCCGCCCCTGGCTCCTATGTGCACTATGTTGAGGGGTGTACCGCCCCAACCTATGCCAGCGACAGCCTGCACAGTGCGGTCGTCGAGATCAAGGTGATGGAAGGGGCTCGTGTCCGTTACACGACGATCCAGAACTGGTCGAAGAACGTCTACAACCTCGTTACGAAGCGTGCAGCGGCCTACCGAGACGCGACGATGGAGTGGGTCGATGGCAACCTCGGCTCGAAGGTGACGATGAAGTATCCCGCGGTCCTGCTGATGGAGCCGGGCGCTCGTGGAGATATCCTTTCCGTGGCATTTGCCAGCGATGGGATGCACCTGGATGCTGGCGCCAAGGTGACGCACCTTGCTCCGTACACCACGTCCCAGATTCTCTCCAAGTCAGTCTCCAAGGGGACTGGTCGAGCCTCGTATCGCGGTCTGGTCCGCATCAACCGGGGGGCGCACCACACCAAGTCTAGTGTTCGCTGTGACGCGCTCTTGCTCGATGAGCATGCTCGCACCGATACCTATCCAACCATTCGCGTCGAAGAGAACCAGACCGAGGTCGGCCACGAGGCGACCGTCTCGCAGGTCGGTGACGACCAGCTCTTCTATCTGATGAGCCGTGGCCTGGCTGAGCCCGAGGCCTACTCGCTGATCGTCAACGGCTTCATTGAGCCGATCACCAAGGAACTTCCCATGGAGTACGCGGTTGAACTGAACCGCCTGATCCAGTTGGAGATGTCCGGCAGTGTGGGCTAAACGATAGCCTCTCTCGTAACAAGCAGGGGCCATCAAGTTGGTGACCTTTGGTTGTTCCTCCGCTGAATGGCAAACGTGGCTTGACTGAAGAAGCAGACCCCACTCAACAGGGTTTCACGCTAGTAAACACCCTGTGCACGTATAAGTAGATAGGCCAAATAGAATGTCTAGACGCCACCTGAATGAAAGCGTCACAGCAACAGACCTAGAGGCGAACAACCATGCTGCAACAGCTACCCACCACCAATGTGGCAACGATCCAGCGAGCGCTTGACCTGTACCAGCAGGGCAGAGGACCGCATCTCTTGGGAAGCTTCCCGGGGAAAGGCTTTACCGAGCTTGTAGCTATCCGCCAGGGGAGCGGCAAGTACCTGGAAGGGCAATGTTCCCCCCGTCGCGAGAACGAATGGTATGAGGTAACAGCCATTTTCTACGAGACCTAAATGCTTCCCATCGAGGCTCTTCCCAACTTTTTTGGAGTTGACCCGATTTCATGGAGGCAGAGAGCAGCAGCCGGGTGCGGTCTGCCTAAGAAAAGCTGAGCCACATCCATCCTTGCCATCTCACGTTCCAATGGATCCAGATGCGCTGAGGCAGAGGTGTGAGAATGAGCCAATTGCTCATCTTCGTATCCTCCACAGAACTGGGTCAAGACCAGGGGGGGGGAGATGATCCCAGGGACCTGGGATGTCAGACCGAAACAGACGCCATTTCGCCGTGAACAAGCCCTACAGCAGTATACCGAACTGATGCGCCTGATCAGCGCGGGCACCGATGATGAGCGTCAACACGATGGAAGCTATGGCGCTGATGGTGTTGAGGAATCCAGAGACCGGCTGGAAACACAAGCCGCTCAGCAGGGATTAAAGTTCGTTGGGCTGAAAGGCGGTCCCTACACACTTGAGCCCATGACCGACGAGGAAAAAGTAGCGTATCAACAAGTAAGAGAAAGCGAACGTGACCAGGAGCGTGAAGAAGAACGTCAGGGGCGTGAACAAGACGTTCAGACACGCATGCACCTGGAGAATGCTCCCGATGAAGAAGAAGAGATCGACTCACCAGAGCGCTACTCTCCGGAGTAGCGCCCAACTTCATCACGACCGTATGCTCAATCAGAATGCTCTTGTACAACGGTGTCTGGTTGAACAATGCACTTTTGACTCCCTTGAAGAAGCATTGCGTCTGGAAGAGGATCACTCATGATGAAGGCGAGGAGACCTGGACTCTCCTACAGCGCTGGACCAATCAGGCAGCGCAGGAAAACAAAGGCGTAGAAGAGAGCGGGCCTGACCAGGATATCAGGCCCGGCTTGAGAAAGTGAGGGAGCTGCCAATGAGCGAATCTGAATGGATCGAGACTGAGCACGGTCTTTCGTTCACGGTAGACGCAAAGGGCCTATCCATTGGTCAGAAGGATCAACGCATCGAAGTGACGCCACGCGACACCTGGGATCTGCTAGAACTGCTGGACAGGCATCGTGGGGAACTGTTTCAGGCGTCCCATCCTGAGTCAATGGGCACAGATCAACAGCTCCTTGCATTTGCAACGCAGTATGTCAGCACCTATTATGATGTGGAGCAGTTCAGCATTGATCGCTGCATGCGAACGTCGGAACAGGAAGAAGACAAAGATCCTGATGAGTGGGGAGTGTTGGTCTCCTGGGGGAAGGATGATTTTACCCTCGCGATCAGGAGATACGACGAGCTGACGGTTATCGGCATTGATGGGATAGAACCTCCTGAATCCGCGTATGCGCGCGAGCATGCACAGCAACAGAAGGCGATGGAGGCCGATATGCACTCCATCGCCACTCTCAAGCAGGAGACAGCAGGCGATGAGACACCCGACACGGGCCAAACCTGATCACCAGGGCGCTTACCCCACCAGGGGGAGGCGCTTTTTTGTGCCTTGTCACCGTAACGTTACGGTGCTACACTAGCATGCGGTAGAAGAGGTTATCGTCACGCATCGTGGCCAGTTTCGTCACGGAGAGAGAGATCTTAATGGACTGTAAATATTGTGGTGCTGAGTTGCCAGCGGAGAGCAATCCGCGCCGTGCGTTCTGCAACGATGCACACAAGCAAGCCTATTGGCGGCAACAGCATCAGCAGGATCAGAGTGAGGCGCTGCTCGCGGAAGTAGAGCAACTCCGGGCGAAAGTCAGTGACCAGGCGCAAGAGATCAAAGCGCAGGCAGAGGAGATCGCACGACTCCGGAGTCTGCTGGACATCGAGAAGCGCTATCTCTCGGATACCAAGCCGCGCACGTTCAGATCCTGGCTGAGAAAGCAATCGGCGTCATCCTTGAGAGAAAAACTTCTCGCTGACGAGCTGATACCCGCAAGAGGGACACGCGCACATTATGAGGCTCATGTACGCCGTCTCTGCACCGAGGATGAGCACCAGGACTTTCTACGCCTCTGGAAATTGATGTTGCTCTCACAACCGTAACGTTACGCAGCCATAATTTTATGATCATAATTGCTAAGCTGACAACTCCCGACCAGTACGACAAGATAAAGGACACGGGGAATGTACATACCCTTTAGAGAGACGTTGCAAGAGCGCGCCTGTGGAGCAGACTCCCGTTACATAATGCGTATGTAAGCAGCGGCACCACCTGGAAGCCCGCGAGGATCTCCTGATCATGGGTAGTCGTGATCAGAAGCCGGTCCTCACTCCATTCTCTCAGGCACGACGGGAAACTGCCATTTACAAATATGTCTTGCCAGTTTTTACCGAAAGGTTTGCCGCCTGGATTGAGCGTGAAGTCTGCTGCTCATCGATGATTTCTTGCTCAGATAGTGGTGGCAAACCTTTCGGTAGGAAACGGCGAAACTTTCCTGTAAATGGCAGAAACCCAACGAAATGTGCACTGAAACAGGGGAGTGCCGGATTTTGAGATAGCATGCAAACGCGCGCCCCTGGCGGGTCTATGCGATTGTTATACAGACACATTGGGCAGGCGCGATCTTGAGATGGTACGTCGTGGCTCGCGAAAGAGCATCATCGAGATGCTGTCAATTAGCGCGTCAGTAGCAGTGTCAATTGACGATACCAGCCTCACGGCTTCTCCTAAATGTCCCAAATTGAGACATTTGCCCTCAGTTGAAGTTCCGCATTAACTGACGCTATCGATCTCACGGCTTCTCCTGAAACATGCCCATCAGGAAGTACAGATAGGTAGGGTTTCACGACCTTTCCCCCCGTCCACACGCAGCATGCGACTTTTACCGCACTGCGCTTTCCAGTTCAATCCTGCTACTGAGAGGTTGCAAGCTGGTAGATAAGAATATCCATCCCAGGACGCACCAGTCGAAGCACAGCACAACCTGTTGCATGGTGTCCCCCGCTATGCCGGAGAACAAGGCACCATTCCTTCTTCCGTCATCTGCTTTCCCTGGTTCACTTGTTCCTTCTCTGTTCGTTTGGATCTCCGCCTTTCGGACCTTCACCTTGTCTTTTCCATTACAGAAAAGCCTTTGGCTACTACGCCGCCTCCGTCCGCTCTCCCGCCCACTGGCATGCTCGCGGCTCTTGCGAGCATTGGCGGTGTGAGCGTTCCCTGATGCGCCCATCGAGAAGTGATAGCAACCCTTAGCTGCCTGCTTTACGCCGGGCGGACCATGAAGTAGCACTCATTGGACTAGAAAACGGTAGTGGCGTAAGTGAGAAGGATATGGTAGACTGTGAGGGCCAATTCCTGATGAATATGAGGAGTATTCAATGGTGACAATCACCCTTTCCTGCCCCCACTGTGGAAGCGATGCACTCGTGCGCGATGGGCATGCCCCCAACGGCAAGCAGAAGTATCGCTGTCACGCCTGCGGACGTCGCAGCCGCGAGAATCCGACTCCCAATGCCTATCCACCAGCTCGTCGCGAGGAGATTCTGCACGCCTACCAAGAACGCAGCAGTCTGCGCGGCCTCACGCGCACGTTTGGCATCTCGCGTACAACCGTGTCCAGTTGGATCAAAAAAAAGTAGCTCAGCTTCCTCCTTTACGTACAACCCTGCTCGCCCCGGATCCAGAGGATCCCACTTCCTCGACGCTGGAACTGGACGAACGGATGGCTCGTTTGTGCTCAAAAAAGCCAACGACTCCTGGGTGTGGATTGCCTTATGTCGCAAGACGCGACAGGTGGTCGCCTATGCCATCGGTGATCGGAGTCGGCAAGACGTGCCAGCGGTTGTGGGAAGCCATTCCATCCACCTACCGCACAGGGCATTGCGAAACGTCCTTCTGGGCGGCCTACGCGGCGGTGATCCCCAGCGAGCAGCACACCGCCGTTGGCCCGCGAGACGGGAGAAACGGCCCATGTCGAACGCTGGAATAACACGCTGCGCCAGCGTCTCGCTCGTTTTGTGCGCATGACGCTCTCCTTTTCCAAATCGGTGGTCATGCATGAGGCTTGCCTGCTCCTCTTCCTCCATTGCTAGAATGTAGACCGGGCTATCCTTCTCACATGAGCCACTACCCTAATTTTTTTACAGGCTCTAATACTACAGCCCCATTTTTGATGTCAGATGGCTCCTGAAGCGCATTGACGTCACGTATCCGTTTTTCGGCGATTTGGCTTGGGGAGCCGCTTCACCTGCTCTGATCTTGCACAACCGGGACTGTAGTACTAACGCAACTCTCCTACTTCTCCTCTGTTGTTCTCATACAATCTGTGGCATATACTATGGCGGAAAGGGATAGCAACATCATTGAGAACGCATTATGAAGGAGTATGGTATGCCAAAGATTCGTCCTGTTGGCGACCGTATAGTCGTCAAACCTGCTGCGAAAGAAGAGGTCACCAAAAGCGGAATGGTGATCCCTGACACTGCCAAGGAGAAGCCGCAAGAAGGTACCGTCATCGCTGTTGGAAGTGGCCGTTTGTTGGAGAACGGCGACCGCGCCACGCTGGAGGTGCATGAAGGTGATCGTGTCCTGTTCGCCAAATATGGCGGGACAGAGTTCAAGCTGGATGGTGTAGAGTATTTGGTGACGAGAGAAAGTGATATTCTCGCTCTTCTTGGCTGAAACCAGAGGAAGGAGCACGAGCCATGGCGAAACAGCTGATCTTCAATGAAGAAGCCCGTCGTGCGTTGAAGAGGGGCGTTGATCTACTGGCGGAAGCTGTCAAGGCCACGCTTGGCCCCAAGGGGCGCAACGTCGCGCTCGATAAGAAGTTTGGTTCGCCCACCGTGACCCATGATGGGGTGACCGTTGCCAAAGAGATCACCCTGGAGAACCCCTTCGAGAATATGGGCGCGCAACTCCTTAAAGAAGCCGCGACCAGGACCAACGATGTCGCGGGCGATGGGACCACCACCGCAACCGTCCTGGCGCAGGCCGTCGTGAGTGAAGGGCTGAAGAACCTGGCGGCCGGTGCCAACCCCATGCAACTCAAGCAGGGGATCGATAAGGGGACCGAGGCTCTTGTCGAGTATATCCGCGACGCCGCCATCCCCGTTGAAAGCAAGAAAGAGATCGCGCAGATCGCCTCTATCTCCGCCGCCGATGAGACGATTGGCGAACTGATCGCCGAAGTGATGGACAAGGTGGGCAAAGATGGCGTCATCACCGTTGAGGAGTCGCGCGGCATCAACTTTGAGACCGAGTATGTCGAGGGGATGCAGATCGAGAGGGGCTATATCTCCCCCTATTTTGTGACGAATACTGAGAAAATGGAAGCCTCTCTCGACGATCCGTATCTCCTCATGACGGAGAAGAAGATCAGCTCCGTGCAGGATATTCTTCCCCTTTTAGAGCAGTTAACGCAGCAGGGGAGGCGCGAACTGGTCATTGTCGCTGAGGATGTCGATGGCGAGGCGCTGGCGACGCTGGTGGTGAACAAGCTGCGTGGTATCCTCAACGTGTTGGCCGTCAAAGCGCCCGGCTTCGGGGATCGTCGCAAGGAGATGCTGCGCGACCTTGCCGTGCTGACCGGCGGGCAGGTGATTAGTGAAGAGATGGGCCGCCGTCTCGATGCCGCCACGCTGGCGGATCTGGGTCAAGCTCGTCGCGTGGTCGCGCATAAGGACGACACGACGATTGTTGAGGGCAAGGGCAGCCCGTCCGATATTCAGGGTCGCATCCGCCAAATCAAGGCCCAGATCGAAGAGACGACCAGCGATTATGATCGCGAGAAGCTTCAGGAGCGCCAGGCGAAGCTGTCCGGCGGTGTGGCGCTCATCAAAGTTGGTGCTGGCACTGAGGTGGAGTTGAAGTATCGCAAGACGCGCGTTGAGGATGCGCTCTCTGCCACACGCGCTGCCGTAGAAGAAGGGCTGGTCCCTGGCGGTGGCGTAGCGCTGCTGAACGCGGTGAAAGCGCTGGATACGCTGCACCTGAAAGGGGACGCTGGAACCGGCGTGTACATCCTGCGCCGTGCTCTTGAGGAGCCGATACGCCAGCTTGCCATCAACGCGGGGAAGGACGGCGCGGTGATCGTCGAGGGGACCCGTCGTGCGCAGCGGGAGCACAACAACGACCACTACGGCTACAATGTGCTCTCTGAGCGCTACGAGGATATGGTCGCGTCCGGCATCATCGATCCGGCCAAGGTGACGCGCTCTGCATTGCAGAACGCGACGAGCATCGCGGCGATGATCCTCACGACGGAGGCGCTGATTACCGATTTGCCGGAGAAGGAGAAGGCCGCGACGTCATCCATGCCTGAATACTAAACAAAACCTCCCTCACAGTATACAATCGTCAGCTGAAGAAGTAGGCCCGCAGCATAACTTTTTCAGCTTAGTCACTGGCTACACGAAAACTTGTGATTAGTACGTGTAGGTGATAATCACAAGTTTTCTATGTATCTTACCAAGAGGTAGTCACCCAAAATCATACACATCCCTATGGACCTTTATGATACAGGAACGCTCCGGGAGAATCTCCCGGGTGGGCCACAGTTTTTTGCACATGCCTTTGAGCAGCCTGAACACAACTTCTCCTCAACGAAGGTGAGTCAATCAGTGGGGAGGAGCCCACTCATGAGCAGTATTGGACACCGTATGGCCGATGGACACGATCCATCGGCGATGTTCTCAGTTGGCCAGGCGGCGCGTTTTTTGACGGTAGGAGACAACAGGATCTTCTCACGCGGCTTGTGGAGCGGGATGAGGACGAACAGCGTGTGGAGGGACAGTACCTTTTCCTCTCGCTTACTCACACGGCCTGCAGAGCGCATCCAGAATACTTGTTCAGGGAGTCACGGTATTTGATGGTGTTTCTGCGCAGAAAGAATGCAACAGGGGGCGCGGAGCGTAAAATGAAGAACGCGCCCATCAGGCAAGCGAGGTTGCATCGCTGGCGTTCTTTCCATTCGTCAGGGTCGTGATGGGAGTACTGGTAGTCACAGGGAGCCACTCTGAAGAGTGGCTACTAACCATGTAGAAGAGAGCTGGCCGAGAGAGTCCTGGCCAGCAGAACAGCGAGAGAGAATGCACACATCGACCGAACAGCCACATACGTATCGCTTGACTATTGAGTTGGTTCCCTCAACATGCTGGTTTAGCAACATGCGTACGAAATTTCCGAAGCGCGTGTGGGATGCCATCAGAAAAGAGGTCTATGCACGCTATCAGCACCGATGTGGGATTTGTCAGG
>WNFX01003978.1_pt1 | contig 14591 bp, 15 predicted proteins | sample 5400111 | NCBI WGS metagenome assembly WNFX01 (sample SAMN13153363, study PRJNA577476) | soil metagenome | isolation source: 40 cm soil or saprolite under grassland replicate 1 | place: USA:California | collected 2016-06-15 | reverse complement strand
ACAGCAGACCGTCTGCGGCGTAGCACGACTCGATCACCCTCGCGGCAGCCTCGCCAGGCTCGTCGTGGTCCGGGTCGTACATCGGCAGGTCGAGCTCGCGGAGATCGAGGAGCTCCGTCCGGGCGCCGGCCGCTTCGGCCCCTTCGAGGGCTCGACGCAACGCGGCGCGGCTCGTGGAGATCTTCGCGAGCGAGCCGCCCAGGCCCACGATTGTCAGCGAACTCGTCAAGGGCCGGAAGAGCGTATCTTCGCGCCGTGAGCACGCCGCAGAGTGGGATCTTCGCACTTGGGACGGCGTCCCATGCCTACCTCGAGCTCGACGCCCGTCGGGAGGAGGTCGCGCGGGAGCTCGTAACCGCGGTCTCCTCGCTGCGCGAGCCTCGGACGACGATGAGCGGCGTCAACCTCGTCGCGGGTTTCCGCCCCGAGCTCTGGCGCGAGCTCGCCGCCGACGACTCCCCCGACGACGTCGAAGGCTTCAACCGCGCTCTCTCGGGCCCGGATGGGTACACGATGCCGGCGACGCAGCACGACGCGGTGCTCTGGCTCTCCGGGAGCGAGTACGACGTGATCTTCGACACAGCCCGCGAGGCGATCGCCGCACTCGACCCGTTCGGCTCGGTCGCCGAGGAGACGTCGAGCTGGCCCTACCGACACGACCGGGATCTCACCGGCTTCATCGACGGAAGCGAGAACCCGACGCTGATCGATGCCCCCGAGCTCGTCGTGATTCCAGAGGGAAACCCCGGCGCCGGCGGCACGGTCCTCCTCCTGCAGAAGTGGAGCCACGACGCGGAGGCCTGGGAATCGCTCCCGGTGAGGCGGCAGGAGGAGGTGATCGGACGCACGAAGGACGAGAGCGTCGAGCTCGACGAGAAGCCGGACGATTCCCATGTCGCCCGCACCGACCAGGACCAGTTCGGCAACATCTTCCGCCGCAACATGCCCTACGGGACCGTGACCGACCACGGCACGATGTTCGTCGGCTTCAGCGCCGAACAGCGGCCGTTGGCCGCGATGCTGGAGAACATGGTCGGCCTGACCGACGGCGTCCGAGACGCGCTCACGATCTACACCCAACCCCTCACAGGGGCGTACTACTTCGTTCCGTCGACTCAGGGCCTACGCCGCTTCAGCGAGACGTAGCTGTCATCTCCTCAAGGGCGCAGGATAATAATTTGCCTGCATCGTATCGCCGCGTTCTACGGGGAGGCTCGAGATGGAGGACGAAGCCCAGATCCACGGAAGGATCGAACAGCTCGCCGCGGAGTGAAAGGGCGCGATGTGGTCGAGGGCTACGAGCAGTACTAGGCATCCGTGAAGAAGCAAGGGCAGAAGGCGGCGGATTTCAAGGCGCTGCACGCCGGTGGGCCGTTCGTGCTGCCCAATCCATGGGACGCGGGCTCCGCACGGGTGCTCGAGGCGCTTGGGTTCAAGGCGCTCGCGACCACGAGTTCCGGGTTCGCCTTCACCCTCGGTCGTCTCGACGGCGGCGTGACGCTGGACGAGGTGGTCGCGCACACGGCCGCTGTCGACCAGGCGACTGACCTGCCGCTCTCGGTCGACCTCGAGAACGGCTACGGCGAGGACCCGGACAGCGCCGCCCTCGCGATCACGCGGGTCGCCGCGGCCGGGGCAGTCGGCGGATCGATCGAGGACTACGATCCAGCCGGCCGGATCTACGAGTTGAGCCACGCCGCCGAGCGGATCGCGGCCGCCGCGCAGGGGGTGCGCGGGCTCGGGTTTCCGTTCATGTTGACGGCCCGGGCCGAAAACCACATCCGCGGCAATCCCGATCTAGCGGACACGGTCGCGCGCCTCCAAGCGTACGAGGAGGTCGGTGCCGACGTCCTCTACGCGCCCGGGCTGCGTAGCGCCGACGAGATCCGGGCCGTGTGCCAGGCCGTGGCCAAGCCGGTCAATGTGCTCGCAGTCCCAGAGCTCTCGCTCGTCGAGATCGTTGCCGCCGGGGCGCAGCGAGTGAGCGTCGGCGGCGCGCTCACCTGGGTCGCTCTTGCCGCCATGGCGGAGGCGGCCGAGGCGATCCGCGAGGACGGCGACTTCTCAGCGCTGGCGGCAAGGCTCCCGCTCGACGAGTGGTTCGCCGGCCGAAAGACCGACTAGGTGCGTTTGCGCTCGGGGGCGAGCAGCAGAGCGAGCGTCGGGCACTCGGCGACGGCCCGCGCGGCATGCACTTGGAGCGGGCCGGCAATCGGCTCCGGGTCGACGATCGGATAGCCCCAGTCGTCGAGCGAGATCCGCTCGGGAAAGAGCTCGGCGCAGAGCCCGTGAGCCTTGCAGGCGATCGGGTTGACGCGCAGCTTCGAGCTCACCGCGAGACCCCCAATGGCAGGACCGTTCGGCCGTCGCCGCTGCATCGGCGACTGTGCGCATGGAGCTCGAACTCCCGCGCGAAGACCCGCAGACCGCTCTCGACGAAGCGTACGGCCCCATCGGGATGCCTGCAGGCTCCGCGCCCGAGGACTTGCGACGTCCAGCGGAGGATCTGCTCGGGCGGGCGGTCCGGTCGTCCCGCCGCGATCCGGTCGAGCGCGGTCGCGATCGCGCCCAGGCCGTTCACGCATGGCCCGCACTGGCCTGCGCTCTCGTCCGCGAGGTAGCGGGCGACCCGCGCCGTCTCGACCACGCCGCAGGCGCCCCGGGGCAGGACGGTGACGGCGCGGGCGCCCAGGCCGATCCCGTGGGGAACGAGCTCTGCGTCGAGCAGCGAGAGCTCGAGCGCCGATCGCGCCTCGATCCACCCGCCGAAGTAGCCGCCGACGAGGAGCGCAGTCGCAGGCTCGCTCAGTCCGCCTGCGCCGATGACGATGTCGCGGAACGGTGTGCCGAGTCCAACCTCGTAGACGCCGGGCTTCCGAACGCCGCCGCTGAGCGTGACGAGGGCCGAGCCGGGCTCGTCGTCACTTCCGAGCTCGCGAAACCACTCCCCGCCGTGGCGGGCGATCAGCGCGAGGTGAGCCAGGGTCTCCACGTTCTGCACAAGGGTTGGCCCGCCGCCGACGCCGCGCTCGAACGGGCGCGGGGGGACGAAGAGGGGTTTTGCCGGGCCGCCGTTCAGGAAATTGATCAGCGCGCTCTCCTCCCCGGCGACGAAGCGGTCAGGTGCCGCGGCGAGGCTGATGCGAACGTCGCCGTCGAGTGCCCGAGCGTCCCGTTCCGCGAGAGCGTGCTCCACGGCGGCACGCTCGTTTCGGGAACCGTCCGCGATCACGACGATTGCCTCAGTGGCTCCGACCGCCGTGGCCGCGAGCGAGACACCGTCGAGCACGAGATGCGGGACGCAGCGGAGGAGGGCTTTGTCCTTGTCGCTTGCAGGCTCGCCTTCTGTTCCGTTGGCGACGACGACAGTCCGACCCCTGCCGGCGACAACCGCCTCGAGCTTGCGCGCCGTTGGAAAGGCGGCCCCGCCGCGACCGCGCAAGCCGCTCGCGGCGACGAGATCGATCAGGCCGACGCGAGAGAGCCGGCCGAACGCGCCGTGGAGGCGAAGGTGGAGGTCGAGCGACAGCGGGCCTCCATCCGCACGGACTCCGGTGAGCAGCCGCGGCAAGGTGCCGCGGGCTCCTGCTGTATCGGGCTCGAGCACAGTTGCCGGTTCGCTCATTGCGATTGCGCGGAATTGGACACGTGCAGGGAGCCGGTCACGCCGCCGGTGACGCGGTCGATGTTGAGATCGAGGCTGAGCGCCAACTGCGTGCCGGACCCGTTGTGAAGCGTGGCCTCGACCTGAGTTCCCTGCAGCGCCGTGATCTGCCCTGTATAGGACCCAAACGCGACGCTGCTGGCGGTCATCTGGACGCCGCCGCCCTGAAGCGGATCCCCGGCGAGCTTGAGGTCGAACCCCCCTCCTGGGCTCGCGGTGCCGCTGATCTCCACGGTGACGCGGCCCCGAGCGTCGGTGCCGGACTCCGTGAATCGGCCGGTCAGAGTCGCATTGAACGGCGCCTGCGGAAAGGCTTGCGTCACAGCCTGGTCCGTGGACGACGATGCCGTCGTATTGCTGGCCAGCAGCGCGACCGGGGTTCCGGAACGCGCCGCCCAGCCGGACTGGAGCGGGCCGCCCGCGTACCAAACGCCGATTCCCAGCGGGACGGCCAGAGCCGCGGCGGCGCCCGAGGCCCGGATCGTCGGCCGGCCGCCGCCGACGGCCAGGCGGACGAGCACCGCGAGCGCGACCGAGCCGACGCAGACGACGGTCAGCATGATCATCCAGCTCGTCTTAGCGTCGCTCCCCGTGCCAAGCCCGTGCACGAGGGCTACCGGCCAGCAGACGTAAGCGAGCCAGTGCAGGCCGCGCCAGAGCCGCACACCGACGCGAGCCCGAAGCAGGCTCGTGGCCACGAGCGCCAGCAGCAGATCGAAGGCGACCGCGCCGAGCCCGACCCAGATCGGCCGGTAGGCAGAGACGAACGGGATGAAGACGTCTTTGAGCGTCACCGGCACGTAGTTGTCGGCGACTGTCGTCCCGACATGGACGGCCAGAAATGCGAGCGCGAGCAACGTCAGGTTTCGGTGGAGGCCGGCAACGAGAAAACGCGGCCAGCGTTCGCTACTCAACCGCAGGGAGGCGGTCACGCCGAGCAGCACGACCGCGGTCAGCAGGAGGAGCGAGACGACCCCGGTCGCCCGGGTCAGATACCAGAGCGGGCTGGGCCCCGCGGCAGCGAGCACCGCGCTCATGCCGCGGCCTCCTCAGGCCAGGCGGCCACGGTGCGCACCGCGCTGTCCGTGGCGACCAGCCGTGCTGGCAGCCCGCGAGCGACGAGCCAGGCCGGGGCCTCGTCGCCGAGGACGACGGCCGCGGTGCTGGCGACGTTGGCCTCCACACAAGTCCCGGCGGCGACGGTGACCGTGCGCCACGGTGTCTCGGCCGGCCGGCCCGTCCGGGGATCGATGATGTGGTGGAGCATCACGCCGCCTGCCCTCCAGCGGCGGACCGTCGTGCCGGAAGTCGCGAGACCACCTGCAACGACGGCAAACACTGGACCTGGCTCGTCCAGAGACGCAGCATGGTCGTCGGCCACGCGCACGGGCCAGCCGGCGTCGGGTGGAGGACCCGCCACCGAGACGTCGCCGCCGAGCGAAACGAGAACTCCGGTGCCGGTGAGCTCGTGGGCGGCGGCCGCAGCGCGGTCGGCGGCGAGGGCCTTGGCGGTCGCGCCGAGGTCGAGCTCGAGCCCTTTTGGGATCCGGACGCGTCGCTGCGGAGGGTCGAGCTCGACAAGCTTCCAGCCGGGCACAGGTGCAAAGGAAGCGCGGAAGCGCTCGCCGTCTCGCGCGAGTACGAGTGGTAGAGGTCGGTCGTAGCCCGCGAGCCTGAGCGTTCGGCCGATAGTCGGGTCAACGAGGCCGTCGGTGTCGGCGGCCGCGGCGAGGGCCGTTTCGAGCGCGAGCAGGAGAAGGTCGCTGACGGGGGACCAGCGGCCCACGTCCGCGTTCAGACAAGCGAGCTCGGAATCGTCGCGGAAGCGGCTACAGGATCGGTCGATCGCGTCGAGCTCGAGCTCGAGCACCGCCCAGGCATCCGTCAGCGCGTCGGCATCGGTCACGCACATCGTCGCCGTCGTTCCGAGCGCCGCCCTCGAGGCGACCGCGGTCATGATCCGCCTGAAGTGGCGACCGGCGCAGCCTGCGAAGGCGCGGGCGCCTGCGTGGTCGTGGGCGCGGCGGGCGCCGCCGCCGTCGCGGGCAGAGTGGCCGTGACCTTCGGGGCCGTGCTCTTCGTCGTCGCTGCCTTCTTGTGGTGTGTCGAGGCGGCTGCCACCCCGGCGACCGCCGCTGCGGCTGCCAAAGCTCCCGCAGCGGCGATCCGGGTGAGCCGGCGCAGGCGGGCTAACGCGGCATCACGACGAGCCGCGAGCCGTTCGGGGTTTTTAGCCTGTCCTGGCATCCCACCAGGGAAGCAGCCCTAGATGAGACGCAAATGAGTCAGGGCTGAGAGTTTCCTAAGAGCTCTGAGCCGCGCTCAACGGAAATCGGTCCTCCCGTGAGCTCTCGACGGCCGGAACCGCCAGCCAGACGTCCGCCCCGCCCTCCGGGCGATTAGCGGCGCCGGCAGAGCCGCCGTGGGCTTGCGCGATCAGGTCGACGATCGCGAGGCCGAGACCCGTGCCCCCTCGGCCGCGCGCCTCATCGGCCCGGGTGAACCGGTCGAAAGCGTGGGCCACGAAGCGCTCCGGGAACCCGGGGCCGTCGTCCGTCACGTGCAGCTCGACGAGCCCGTCGACTCTGGGGCGGGCAGAGAGCCGGACCGATCCCGCGTCGTGGGCCAGCGCATTGTCGACGAGGTTTCCGAGGGCCTGCTCCACTCGAACCGGGTCGGCGTCGAGCTCGAGCTCGCCAGGTTCGACCACGACGGCCTGGCCGCGATCCTTGGCGCGCCGGGCGAACCTCTCGGCGACCGCCTCCAGCACGTCCGCCGCGGGAACCCGGGTTCTCCTGATGGGCAACCTCCCCTGGTCGGAGCGCGCGATCAGGAGCAGATCCTCCGCGAGCTGGGACAACCGCTCGGTTTCCTCGGCTGCCGACCGGACCGCGCGCTCGAGCTCCGAAGCCGAGCGAGGCCGGCGCAGGGCGAGCTCGAGCTCCGTCCGAAGCAGGGCCAGCGGGGTGCGGAGCTCGTGACTCGCATCGGCCACGAAGCGTCGCTCGTGAGCGAAGGCCGCCTCCAGCCGCCCGAGCATGTCGTTCAGCGTCGAGGCCAGGCGGGAGATCTCGTCGCCGCTCGGTGGAACCGGCAGGCGGCGTCCCGGTGTCGCCGCCGAGATCGCTTCGGCGCGGAGTCGCATCGCCTCGACCGGCCGTAGCGCGGCAGCGGCCAGGCCGTAGCCGGCCAGCGAGGCGAGCAGGAGGAGAAGCGGGCCCGCGATGAGGAAGTCGGTCAGGAGGTGGTCCAGCGCTTCCTCGCGGGAGGCGATCGACTGCGCGAGCACCAGGGTCAGCGGGCGGCCGGAGCTCTCCACCGGAAGAGCGAGCACGCGCCATTCGCGGTCACGGCCCGGAATCGGGTCGACCTGGAAGAGCTTCGCACCACCGCCTGCCGGGCGGAGCCTGCCCGTGCCCACGAGTGGCTTCAACCCGGACGGCGTCGAGCGGAGGACTCGCCCACGCGAGTCGAGGAGTTGCGCGAGCGTTCCTCCCTCGCCCGCGTCCTGATCGACCAGGGGTCGAGCGGCTTTTACCCGGCTTTCCGCCTCGGCCCCCTGGCGGCGAAGGTTCTGGTCGACGGTCGACATCAACGACCGCCCGAGCTGCCGGTAGACGACGAAGCCCATCGCGGCGAGGACGAACGCCAGCACGAGAGCGAACGCCAGCGTCAGCCGCAGCCGGAGCGAGATCCTCGTCACGTTTCCGCGTCTCCTCTGAGGCGGTAGCCGACCTGGCGCACGGTCTCGAGGGAGCGGCGGCCGAACGGCCTGTCGATCTTCTCCCGCAGATAGCGAACGTAGACGTCGACGATGTTCGAGCGCCGTTCGAAGGTCATGTCCCACGCTCCTTCGAGCAGCTGTCCTCGCGAAAGCGCCTGGCCTGGACGGCGCATGAAGACCTCGAGCAGGGCGAACTCCTTTGCCGACAGGTCGAGCTCGCTCTCGCCGCGCCAGGCCCTGTGCAACGCGGGATCCAGCCGCAGGTCGCCGACGGCCAGCTCAGCCGGACGGTTGGTCGCGGCGCGCCGGCTGAGAGCACGTAGCCGCGCCAAGAGCTCGGCAAAGGCAAAGGGCTTGACGAGATAGTCGTCCGCGCCGGTGTCCAGCCCCATGATGCGATCGTCGACATCGTCCCGCGCCGTCAGGATCAGGACCGGTGTCCAGACGCCGCTCGCCCGGAGCCTCTGGCAGGTCGCGAATCCGTCGATCCCCGGAAGCATCACGTCGAGGACGATCGCGTCGTAGGCCGCCGCCTTGGCCATCCAGAGCGCGTCCTCGCCGCTCCCGGTGACATCGGCGGCGTAGCCCTCCTCCCGCAGCCCACGGGCGAGCAGCTCGGCCAGCTTCGCCTCGTCTTCGACCACGAGCACACGCATGACTTCATTGTCGCCTGCGCCTGATGAGAGGCGGATGAGCGCTTCTCATCGAAAGGTCATCTTTCCGTGCTCGACTGCGAGCATGACGGAGCTCGAGCACCCCCGAACCTGTGCCGCTGTGCGGCCGGTGCTCTCTCTGGCGACTTCCGCCCTCGGGAACGAATCGGGGGTCGCAACTTTGCCGCGGCGCCCTGGCAGCAGTGCTCGTCGCCGGCGCGACGCTAGCGGCCGCCACGTTCCCGCTGGCCGGGCCGTGGCTCCACGCGCACTGACCCTGGCCGCAGCGCACGTGGACTTGGCGGTGAGTGCAACACTCTCCTGACGAGCGTTCCGAACCAAAACGTGAGCGGCGGGAACCAGCGGCCAGCGACGAGCCCGCCAGGATCATCGACGCCCTCGAAGCCTCCGGGAAGCCCACGGCGCCCACGCATCGGCATCGCGTGGATCGTCTTCGCGCTGGTGCTGCTGGCCTTCAACTTCTGGGCGGGCTCGCGGGCGACGCAGGCCCCCTCGCGGGTTCGCGTCCCGTACAGCCCCTTCTTCCTCAAGCAGGTGTCTGCCGGCCACGTGGCCGAGATCACCTCGAAAGGCACCGCGATCCAGGGAACGTTCACGCAGAAGGAGAGCTACGGAAAGTCGAAGCCGACCACACGCTTCCGGACGGAGATTCCCGCTTTCGCGAACAACAACGCCCTCTCGGAGCTCCTCCAAACCAAGGGCGTGGTCGTCAATGCGGTGCCGCTCGACACCGGGACCCCGTGGTGGGAGAACCTCTTGGTCGGATTCGGCCCGACATTGTTGTTCCTGCTCCTCTTGTTCTGGCTGTTGCGCAGGGCGGGAAACGTCCAAGGCATGCTCGGCCAGTTTGGGCGCTCGCGGGCACGCCGCTACGAGTCCTCGGGCGACCGGGTCACGTTCGCGGACGTCGCCGGGATCGACGAGGCGAAGGACGAACTGTCCGAAGTGGTCGACTTCCTGCGCAACCCGGAGAAGTACCGGCGGCTGGGCGGCCACATACCTCACGGCGTGCTCCTTGCCGGGCCCCCGGGCACGGGTAAGACGCTCCTGGCGAAAGCGGTGGCCGGCGAGGCAAACGTCCCCTTCTTCTCGCTGTCTGCATCCGAGTTCGTCGAGGCGATCGTCGGCATCGGCGCGGCGCGCGTTCGCGACCTCTTCAAGGAGGCGAAGGAGGCAGCGCCGGCAATCGTCTTCATCGACGAGCTCGACGCGATCGGCCGCTCGCGCACCTCAGGCGTCGCGGGCTTCAGCGGCGGCAACGACGAGCGCGAGCAGACGCTGAACCAGATCCTGACCGAGATGGACGGCTTCGACTCGTCAACCGGCGTGATCGTGATCGGAGCGACCAACCGCCCCGACGTGCTCGACCAGGCGCTCCTGCGGCCCGGCCGCTTCGACCGGCGAGTCGCCGTGCAGCCGCCCGACCGTCGCGGGCGCGAAGCAATCCTGAAAGTCCACAGCCGCGGCGTGCCGCTCAGCCCCGACGTCGACCTTGGCCGAATCGCCGCGACGACGCCGGGGATGGTCGGCGCCGACCTGGCGAACCTCGTCAACGAAGCCGCGCTCCTCGCCGCCCGGCGGAACCACGAGCACGTGACCGAATCGGACTTCACCGACGCGCTCGAGCGGATCGTGCTCGGCGCCGAGCGGCAGGTGATGATGACGGAGGAGGACCGGCGCCGCACGGCCTACCACGAGGGCGGCCACGCGATCGTCGGCATGCTGACCGAGGGAGCCGATCCGGTCCGGAAGATCTCCATCATCCCGCGCGGACTGGCGCTCGGCGTCACGTTCTCGGCACCGGATGCCGACCGCTACAACTACGAGCGGCGGGAGCTGCTCGCGAAGATCAAGGTCGCGGCAGGCGGGCGGGCCGCCGAGGAGATCGTCTACGACGAGCCCTCGACCGGGGCTGAGTCCGACATCCAGCAGCTGACCCAGGTCGCCCGTCAGATGGTCGGCCGGTGGGGCATGAGCGACGCGATCGGTCTGCTCGCCGTGATCCCCGCGGACGGACAAGGACCAGCCTGGCCGGGCGCCAGCGAGATCTCGCCGCACACGCAGCAGCTGATCGACGACGAGGCGCGCCGGATCGTCCAGGACGCCTACGCGGAGGTCGTCACGTTGCTGCAGGAGAACAGAGGCAAGCTGGACTCCCTGGCTCAGGCGCTGCTCGAGCACGAGACGCTCGACGAGGACGAGGCCTACGCAGCGGCCGGAGTTGAACCGCCTACGGAGAGGGAGCAGCCGGCCGCCGCCGCTCCCGCGGCGGTCTAGGCAGAACCCGCGCGATCAGCCCTCGACCAGCCGCTCCGCGATCCGGTCGAAGAACGATCTCCACCCTTGCCCTGCCTGCTCGTATTGCTCGGCCGACAGGCCGCCTCCCCGCTGCTGGAAGCGCATCTCCGTCCGGCCGTCGCCGAGGTCGGTGAGGACGACGGTGATCAGCTCGTAGGCATCGTCGTCCGGCTGATCGGAGAGGGTGAAGACGAGCCGCTCGGGCTCGTCGACCTCGCGATACTCCCCCGTCCACCGGATCTCTCGGCGCCCGGGGTCGGCGAACATCGTCGCCCGCCACGAGCCGCCAGGCCTGACGTCCATCGAGACTGTCGATGTCGGCACCTCTGCAGCGCTCCCACCGAACCAGTCCGCGAAGCGCTCCGGCTCGGTCCACTCGGACCAGACACGCTCGGGCGGCGCGTCGAAGACGCGGACGATCGTAATCCCTTCAGCCACGGTCGAGTCTCTTTTCGAGCCGCTGGAAGCTTCCGTGCCAGAAGCGGCGGTAGGTCTGGAGCCAGTCGGCGGCCTCCTTCAGCGGCGCTCCGTCCAGGCGTGCGGGCCGGAGCTGCGCAGATCGACCGCGCGTAATCAGCCCCGCGCGCTCGAGCACCTTGAGGTGCTTGGACACTGCCTGGACGCTGATCGGAAACGGCTCGGCCAGCTCGTTCACGCTGGCTTCACCGTCGGCAAGCCGTTCCAGAATCGCGCGCCGCGTCGGATCGGCCAGGGCAGTGAACGTGCTCGAGAGCTCATCGACCGCCACCTTTAATCATCTTCCTGGTTTATCAACTGAATGATTGATTATGGTACAGGCGCAACCGGAAGGAGGACCAAGTGGGCCGAATCGTCGTAACGGAGTTCGTGTCGCTGGACGGCGTCATGGAGGACCCAGGCGGAGCCGAGGGCTACGAGCACGGAGGCTGGAGCTTCCAGGTCAGCCGCGGAGACGAGGGCGACAAGTTCAAGCTGGACGAGCTCCTCGAGGCCGAGGCACAACTGTTGGGGCGCGTGACTTACGAGGGCTTTGCCAAGGCCTGGCCGTCGATCACCGACGAGGCCGGATTCGCCGAGAAGATGAACTCGATGCCGAAGTACGTCGTCTCCTCCACGATCACCGACCCCGAGTGGCAGAACACGACTGTCCTCAGCCGCGACGTCTCGGAAGAGGTCTCGAAGCTGAAGCAGGAAGTCGACGGGAACATTTTGGTGGCGGGCAGCGCTCAACTCGTGCAGGCGCTGATCGAGCACGATCTGGTCGACGAGCTCCGGCTGATGGTCTACCCAGTCGTGCTCGGGAGCGGCAAGAGTCTCTTCGCGGAGACGAGCGACAAGAAAGCTTTGCGGCTCGCCGACTCCAAAGTTGTCGGCGACGGCGTGATGATCCTCGTCTACGAATCGGCCTGACGCGGGCTACAAAAGCCGAAGCCCGCCGACCTTTCGGTCACCGGGCTTCGACGGAGAGAACTTCTCACGCCCGGTGATCCGTGTCAAGAGGGAGCCGTCGGCGGACGAGCTGGACCCTCCCGGCTGTGAGCCGCGAAGGGCGAAAACGCGGTTGGCGGCTGCTCAGCTGGCGCCGGGAGCGAGGAGGTGGATCGCTAGTCCGATCACGCTCATCGCGGCGATTGCGAAGCAGATCGACGTGAAAAACGCCGTCGCCATCACGTAGGCATGGGTGTTGGGATCGAGACTCATGGCCGCAGAGATCGAGGACTCACTATGGTCCAGAAAGCCCGACCTGTCGACCCCTGGCGAGAGCCTCGGACGGCTGCCGCCCGCGACTGCTCTGCTAGCTTCGGTCACATGAGCGAGCTGACCGGGCAGCAACCCGAAATCGTCTGTCCGCACTGCAAGAGGTCCTTCGCCGGCGAGCTGCTCGCCGAGGGCTCGCGCCACGAGGGATTCAAGTGCCCGCACTGCCGTTTGTTCGTGCCCGTCGAGCGCGCGAACGGCGACGGCGACTCGCCCTCGTAGTCACTCGTTCAAGCCGAGGCATCGCTTGCGATGCCGACTGGAGGCCGTGCCGGCTTTGCCGGTGCGGCCGTCTAAACCCGGCCCAAAGAAGACGCGCCGCTGCAAGCCGAGTCACTCGTTCAAGGGATGCTAGGGACGTGCCGATGACCACTGCGTGGCGATGGATCTCACCGCTCCGCGGACGGAGGAGCTGCGGCTCCCGCTCGGGCTCGCTCGGATCTCGGCGGTCCCGGCCAGGGCCGTCCTCGCCGGCATCGTCGGTGCAAGCTTCCTGATCCGTTTCGTCGCCGCTCTCGGCCACGCGACGCCGCAGTACTTTCCAGACGAGTACATCTACGCGTCGATCTCGCGCTCACTGGCCGAGCACGGCCGGCCGCTGGTTCGCAGCGCGCCTGCTCACTTCCCCGCGCTGCTCGAGCCCCTCGCCGCCGCGCCTCTCTGGCTCTTCCACGATCCCGCGCTCGCGTACCGCCTGACGCAGGCTGAGAACGTGCTGGCGATGTCGCTTGCTGCGATCCCCGTCTACCTGTTGACGCGCCGACTCGGGCTTGGCCCCGGTCTCGCGCTCGTCGCGGGCGCGCTCACCGTCGCCTCGCCGAACCTTTTCTTCACCTCTTTCGTTCTCGCCGATCCGCTCGCTTACCCGCTCGTGCTCGCAACGCTGTACGCCGGTGTGTGCGCGCTCTCGCGCCCGAGCCGCTGGTCGCAGATCGCGTTCGTCGTGCTCGCGGCACTGACGACGCTCACGCGGATCCAGTACGCGTTGCTCCCGATCGTCTTCGTCGCGGGCGCGATCGCGGTCGAGCGTGGATCGGTCCGCCGCGCACTCGCGAACTTCAGGCTCACCTGGGGCATCTTCCTCGCGCCCCTCGCAGCCCTGATCGTCCTCGGCCCGAGCCGTGTGCTCGGCTACTACAACAGCGTCGTCAGCCTGCATATCCGGCCGGGCTCGCTCGTCCACTGGATTGCGACGGACTCGATGCTGCTGGTCTACTGCGCGGGCTGGGTGCTCGTCCCGGGCGCCGTGATCGGCTTCGCCTACGCGCTCGCGCGACCTCGTTCTCGTGAGGAGGCGGCCTTCGGCGGAATCACCGCCGGCCTGCTGCTGATCCTCTTCGCCGAGACGTCGCTGTATGCCTCGAATGGATCGCCGCGGTTCCAGGAGCGGTACTTCATGGCCCTGCTGCCACTCGTGCTGCCGTGGTTCGCGCTCTACCTGAAACGCGGGCGGCCGGCGCGGCTTGCGACGAGCCTCTTCGCGGTCACCCTCCTCGCCATCTCGGCGCGTGTCCCGCTCGCCCCGTACAGCGTCGCCGACAACAAGCAGGACTCGCCATTCCTGCTCGGGGTCTATCGACTCGAGCACGCAATCGGCGCTGCGAACGGATCGCTCGCGATCGCCGTTGCAGCCGCCCTGCTGTCCTTGCTGGCCGTCGGCATCGCCTGGCGTTCCCGGCTCGCGGTGCTCGCGATCGGCCTTTCGCTCGCGACCGCGCTCGCAGCCTCGGCCGGCTCGATCTCGTTCGACCATCACGTCTCGAAATCCGTACGCCACACGCTCCTACCTGCCGACGCGCGCTGGATCGACCATTCAGGACTCCACCACGTCCTGTTGATCCAGACGCCGGCGACCCTCCATGCGCGCGCGCACGAGCAGCTGTTCTGGAACGAGTCGATCGACGACGTTCTGTTCTTCGGCCAGGCCTCGCCGATCGACGCGTTCGGCAACCACCGCGTCGCGGCGGCGGCCGACGGGCGGCTCGTCTCGGACGGCCTCACCCTGCGGGCGCCGCTCGCGATCTCGAACTTCGCCGTCCGAATGCGCTTGCGCGGCGCGGTCCCCGTCGCCCACGGAGCGGACTACGAACTCTGGCGGCCGACCGGCACTCCGCGCCTGGCGCTCTTCGTCGGCGGCCTCTACACCGACCACTGGCTCGCCCAGGCCGGGGAGATCCAGGTCTGGCCCGCACACGGAGACCGGGTTCGCGGAACGCTCCGGCTTCGTCTCTGGCTGCCGAAGCTCACCGAGCGAACCGTGCTCGAGCTTCAGGCGCCGGGCTTCAAACGAAGGGTCGCCGTGCTCCCGGCGAGCCAACAGACGCTGGTCATCCCGGTGCACGGCCGGGGGCCCTGGCGGTTGCGCTTCCGGACGCGGCGCCCCGGCTACCTCGGCGACGGCCGGACGATCTCGGTCAAGGCCGCGATGCCCGTGTTCACGCCGGCGCGGTAGCGGTTAGACGCAGTCTTTGAGGCCCTGTGCCTCCGGCAGAGA
>WNFX01008167.1_pt1 | contig 14592 bp, 10 predicted proteins | sample 5400111 | NCBI WGS metagenome assembly WNFX01 (sample SAMN13153363, study PRJNA577476) | soil metagenome | isolation source: 40 cm soil or saprolite under grassland replicate 1 | place: USA:California | collected 2016-06-15 | reverse complement strand
TTCGACGCGATCCTCTCCGAGCTGGGAGCGAGGCGCATCGGCGAGATCATGCTGCACGATGCGAGCGCGGGCACCATGCCCGAGGAAGTCGCGGTGGCATGGGCGGCCGGCTGGATCTCGCTGTGTCGCAAAGAAGCCCGACTCACGGCCTGAGTTGATCGAGGAGGGGTGACAACCGTGCCCTCGCTCAGCGCCGCCGATCACTCGGTCAGCCCGCCGAAGATCCATGTTCCCCGCGACTACAACGCCGCGTACGATTTGATCGAGCGCAACCTCTCTGCCGGCCGCGCGGGCAAGGTCGCGTTCGTTGACGACGCGGGTCGATATACCTTCGGCGAGCTCGCCGAGCGCGTGAATCGCTTCGGATCGGGGCTTCGGGCCATGGGCCTAGCGATGGAGCACCGCGTGCTGCTCGCACTCACCGACACGATCGATTTCCCGACCGCCTTCCTCGGCGCGATCAAGGCGGGGATCATCCCGGTCGCGGTGAACACGCTGCTCACGTCGAAAGACTACGAATACATGCTCTCCGACAGCCGTGCCAAGGCGCTCGTCGTCTCGGAGCAGTTGCTTCCTCAGTTCGCGCCGCTCTTGCCCGATCCGCCGTTCCTGAAACACGTCATCGTTTCGGGCGCGGGCGCATCCGGTCAGGGAACGCTGGAGGGGGTCCTCGCGAAAGGCTCCCCCGAGCTCTCGCCCGCGCCGACGACCTCCGACGATCCCTGCTTCTGGCTGTATTCCTCCGGCTCGACTGGCGCGCCGAAGGCCGCGGTGCATGTGCATTCGAGCATGGCCGTCACCGCGGATCTCTACGGCAAGGGCGTCCTGGGCGTCACCGAGAACGACGTGCTTTTTTCCGCGGCGAAGCTGGCCTTTGCATACGGCCTGGGCAACGCGCAGACTTTCGCTCTCGCCACCGGCGCGACCGCCGTGCTGATGGCCGAGCGTGCGACTCCGGCGTCGGTATTCAAGCGCATCGCCGAAAGCAAGCCCACGATCTTCTATGCGGTCCCGACGCTCTACGGCGCGATGCTCGCCAGCCCGGAGTTTCCGAAAGAGGAGTTCCTCGCGCTGCGCCTTTGCGTCTCGGCGGGCGAGGCCTTGCCCGCCGACATGGGCAAGCGCTGGAAAGAAAGGACCGGCGTCGACATCCTGGAGGGCATCGGTTCGACCGAGATGCTGCACATGTTCATCAGCGCCCGGCCGGGAGACGTGCGCTACGGCGCGACCGGAAAGCCCGTGCCCGGTTACGAGCTGCGCCTGGTGGACGAGCAGGGGGCCCCGGTAGAGCGGGGCGAGATCGGCGAGCTCCAGGTGAGCGGACCGACAAGTGCGGCGTATTACTGGAACAACCGCGAGAAGAGCCGCGCGACCTTTGTCGGCTCCTGGTTCAGGAGCGGCGACAAATTCAGGCAGGACGAGGACGGTTACTTTGTATACGCGGGGCGCTCCGACGACATGCTGAGAGTCTCCGGCTTCTATGTCTCGCCCGCAGAGGTCGAGGCCGCCCTCGTCAGCCACGAGGCAGTGCTCGAAGCGGCGGTGGTCGGCCACGAGGACGACAAACGCTTGATCAAGCCGAAGGCGTTCGTCGTGCTCAAGCAGGGCCAGTCGCCGAGCGAAGCCCTCAAAGCGACCATGCAGCAGCATATCAAGGACAGGCTCGCGCCTTACAAGTACCCTCGTTGGATCGAGTTCGTGAGCGAATTGCCCAAGACGGCGACCGGCAAGATCCAGCGCTTCAAGCTTCGCGGGTAGCCGTTTCCTCCGCAGCGCAACACCGGGCTGGATTGCTTTCGGCCCTCTCGCGGATTAGAATTTGAACAATGGTTCAAGTTTTGAATAGGAGTTCTAACGAGGCTCCCTTGTCGGAGCGCGTGCAGCGCAAGAACGACGCGCGGCGCCTGGAGATCCTGCGCGCCGCCGCGCGCGTATTCCGCCGACTGGGCCTCTCCGCGAGCGGAATGCGCGAGATCGCGGAGGAAGCCGACCTCTCGCCCGGCAACCTGTATTACTACTTCAGCGGCAAGGACGAGATCCTGCTCTTCTGCCAGGAGCGCACGCTAGCGCGCCTGCTTGCCGCGGTGAAGGAGGCGCGCGCCGCGTCCGGCGCCTGCGCCGGGCGGCTGCGTGCCGTGATGGGTGCGCACGTTCGTTGCATGCTCGACGAACTCGAAGGCGCGACCGCCCACCTCGAGGTGGAAGTTCTTCCCGAGGCGATGCGCAAGGGAGTCATCGAGAAGCGCGATGCCTACGAGCGCGCGGTGCGCAGTCTCGTCGCCGAAGGGATGAAGCGCGGTGAATTCGCACAAACGGATCCAGCGCTCGTCACGCGCGCGATGCTCGGAGCGGTCAACTGGACCGCGCGCTGGTATCGCCCCGAAGGGCCGCAGTCGGTGGGCGAAATCGCCGATGCGCTCTCCGAGTACCTCGTGCGCGGCCTCGCGCCCGCGCCCCGCGCAAGAGTCGCGAAATGAAGACTCCGGCGCCGAAGAACGTTCACCTCGCGCTGCGCGTGAACGGCGAGGAGCAGCAGGTTTCCTTCGCCCCGTACAAGACGCTGCTCGAAGTGCTGCGCGAGGACCTGAACCTCACCGGCACCAAGCACGGCTGCGAGCTCGGGGAATGCGGCGCCTGCGCGGTGCTGGTGGAAGGCGTGCCCGTGCTCTCCTGCCTCGCGCTCGCCCTCGATTGCGAAGGGCGGGCGATCGAGACCGTCGAAGCCCTGGCGAGCGGCGGCAAGCTGCATCCGCTGCAGGCGGCCTTTGCCGATCTCGGCGGCGCGCAGTGCGGCTATTGCACCCCCGGGATCCTGATGACGGCGAAGGCGCTGCTCGAGCGCGAGCCCAACCCGAGTCGCGAGCGCATCAAGGAAGCGATCTCGGGGAACCTGTGCCGCTGCACGGGTTACCAGCAGATCTACGAATCGATCGAGGAAGCGGCAAGAACAATGCAGGAGTCCAAGCGATGACGAAACGTCTCGACGTGATCGGCAAGCCCCGCCGCCGCGTGGACGGCCGCGCCAAGGTGACGGGCCTCACGCGCTTCGCCGACGACGTGATGCTGCCCCGCATGCTGCATTGCAAGCTGCTGCGCTCTCCGCATCCGCATGCAGCGATCGAATCGATCGACGTCTCGCGCGCGCGAGCGTACCCCGGCGTGCACCTCGTGCTCACCGGCAAGGATTTCCCCGTCACCTTCGGCATCCTGCCGGTGACGCAGGACGAATACCCGCTCGCCCCCGAGCGCGTACGCTACGTCGGCGACCCGGTCGCCGCCGTCATCGCCCGCGATGAGCAGACTGCGTTCGAGGCGCTCGATCTCATCGACGTCAAGTACCAGCCGCTCAAGACCATCTCCGACCCCGAGGAGGCGCTCGCGACGCCCGAGCCGCGCATCCAGAGCTACGGCGAGCAGGGCAACATCCACCGCCTTCAGGCTTTCGAGTTCGGCGACGTGAACGAGGCATTCGCCCGCGCCGACCACGTGTTCGAGGACGTTTTTTTCTACCAGGGCAACACGCACCTGCCGATCGAGCAGCACGCCTCGGTCGCCGCGGTCGACGGCGAGGGCAAGCTCACGCTCTGGTCGTCCACGCAGGTGCCGCACTACATTCATCGTGCCCTTGCCAATGCGCTGCAGATTCCGCCCGCGCACGTGCGCGTGATCGCCTGCCCGAACGGCGGCGGCTTCGGGGGAAAATGCGACCTGCACAATCACGAGATCGTGGTTTCCAAAGCGGCGATCCTGCTCGGACGCCCGGTGAAGATCTGCCTCACGCGCGAGGAAGTCTTCTACATGCACCGCGGCCGCCATCCGGTGCTGATGAAAATGCGCACCGGAGTGACGAAAGAAGGCAAGATCACCGCAATGCACACGCAGACGCTGCTCGACGGCGGCGCCTACGGCGGCTACGGCGCGGCGAGCACCTTCTACACGGGCGTGCTGCAGACCGTGTCCTATGAGATCCCACGCTACAAGTTCGACGCCTGCCGGGTTTTCACCAACAAACCGCCGTGCGGCCCCAAGCGCGGGCACGGCACGCCGCAGCCGCGCTTCGGCCAGGAAGTGCAGCTCGACAAGATCGCTGAGAAACTCGAGATCGATCCGGCGGAGCTGCGCCTTTCCATCGTCGCCAAACCCGATACGCTCACCGCGAACTGGCTGAAAATAGGCACGATCGGACTTGCCGAGTGCATCCGCAGGGTGGTCGCCAGCTCCGATTGGAAAAACAAATACAGGAAGCTCCCCGAAGGCCGCGGCGTCGGCCTCGCCTGCGGCGCGTATCTCTGCGGGGCGGGTCTGCCGATCTACTGGAACAAGATGCCGCAATCGGGGGTGCAGCTGCTCATCGACCGGAGCGGGCAGGTAACGGTTTTCTGCGGCGCGACCGAGATCGGGCAGGGGTCGGACGACGTGCTCGCGGCGATCGTTGCCGAAGTGCTCGGCATCGACGCCTACGAGGTGCGCTGCGTCACTGGCGACACGGGCCTCACGCCGGTCGACCTCGGCTCGTATTCCAGCCGCGTCACCGTGATGATGGGCAACGCCGCGATCCAGGCGGCCGAGCGCCTGCGCGATCTCATCGCGCGAGCGGCTGCCGAGCACATGGAGACCCTGCCCGAGAACGTCGGCTTCGCGCGCGGGCGCGTATTCCGCGCGGACGATCCCGGCAAGCTGATGAGCTTTCGCGAGGCGATCGTGCTGGCCGAGGAAAAATTCGGCACGCTCGGCTCGGTGGGCTCCTATTCCCCGCCGCGCTCACCCGGCCGCTACAAAGGGGCGGGGGTCGGGCCGTCGCCCGCGTACTCCTACACGGCCTGCGTGGTCGAAGCCGAGGTGGACCCCAAAACGGGCTGGATCGCCGTGCCCAGAGTGTGGATCGCGCACGACATCGGCCGCGCCATCAACCCGGTGAGCGCGCGCGGGCAGGTCGAAGGAAGCGTCTACATGGGCCTGGGCGAAGCGCTGATGGAGGAACAGGTGTTCCGGCGCCTGCCGCCCAAGCTTTCCAACGCGCTCGTGCACAAGATTCCCTCGCTCCTCGAATACAAGAGCCTGACCTCCCTGGACATGCCCGAAGTGTTTACCGAGTTGGTCGAGGACCCGGACCCCAACTGTCCGTTCGGCGCAAAAGAGGTGGGGCAGGGGCCGCTGCTTCCGGTGATGCCGGCGGTCGCAAATGCCGTCCACGACGCGATCGGGGTGCGCATCGACGAGCTGCCGATCACACCCGACAAGGTGCTCGCGGCACTTGAAAAAAAGGCGAAGGGCGAAACGCCGCGAGTCGGGCCGGAAAGCTTTCCTGACGTTCCGTACCCCGAGCCGATGCTCGTGCCGCCGCCCTGGGAAGGCGGTGACGGCAATTCCGTCAACACGCCGCGGCGCACGCCCGGAAAGAAGGAAGCCGTCGCATGATGCGGCTGCCCTGGTTCGGATTTCATTCGCCGAAGTCCGTCGACGAAGCGGCGAGAATCCTCGCCGCCGAAGGCCCGCAGGCGATGCCGATCGCGGGCGGGACGGATCTCCTGCCCAACATGAAGCGCCGCCACCAGACTCCGGCCACGCTCGTTTCGCTGCGCAGGATCGAAGCTCTGAAGAAAGTCGCCAACGGCTCGGGTGCGACGCTCGGCGCGGGCCTGACGCTGAACGAAGTCGTCGCAAATCCCGCGGTGCGCGAAAAATACGCCGGGCTGTGGCAGGCGGCGGCGCAGGTCGCGACCGTGCACCTGCGCAACATGGGCACGCTCGGCGGAAATCTGTGCCTGGACACGCGCTGCAACTACTACAACCAGAACTACGAGTGGCGCAAGGCGATCGACTTCTGCCTGAAGAAAGACGGCGAGATCTGCTGGGTCGCCACCGCGAGCAAGCGCTGCGTCGCGACTTCCTCAACCGACACTGCGCCCGCTTTGATATCCCTGGGCGCGACCGTGCACCTGGTCTCCGTGCAAGGCGAGCGCGACGTCGCGCTCGCCGATCTCTACAGGAACGACGGCATCGACTATCTCACGCGCCGGCCCGACGAGATCCTCACCGAGGTGAAACTGCCCTCGGCTGCGGGCTGGAAAAGCAGCTACTGGAAGCTGCGCCGCCGCGGCTCGTTCGATTTCCCCGTGCTCGGCGTCGCTGCGGCGGTGAAGACGGCACGAGACGGTACCGTCGAAGACGCGCGCATTGCGCTCGGTGCGGTGTCGTCGCGGCCTTTTCTCACGAAGGGCGGGGAGCTTCTCATCGGCGCGAAGCTCAGCGACGAAGCGATCGCGGAAGCCGGCGCCAAGGTCGCAGCGGCGGCGAAGCCGATGGACAACACCGACCTGGATCTCTACTGGAGAAAAGAAGTGGTGGCGGAATTCGTGGGCTACGCGCTGCGCGAGATCCGCGGCGACGACATGCGCGCGACGCGCGTTCGCATCGCGCGGCACGCGCTCTAGGACGGCTGCACTCCGATCAGCTTCTGTATCACCGGCCGCGAGCCTTCGAGCGCGACGCGCTGCATGTAGAACGCGAGCCCGCGAACGCCGCCCAACTCCTCCCCGCCGCCTGCGCGCCCCGGGCCGCCGTGCACGAGCTGGGGCAGCACCGTTCCCGGCCCCGGCGACATCTCGATCTTCGGATGGCCGAGGAAGATCCGTCCGTGATAAGGCGCGATACCCGAAACGACCTCTTCCAGGAACGCGGCGTCCTCCGAGTACACCGACGATACCAGGCCTCCGTTTCCGCGCGCGACGATCGCGGCGGCATCGGCGCCTTTGCCCGAGTAGGGGAGCAGAGAAGCCACCGGACCGAACACCTCGCGTGCGTGCACGGAAGCGGCGAGGGTGCCTTTGGCGAATTCAATCAGCACGGGCGAGATGAAGTAGCCTTTCCCTTCAAGCGGCGCCGCGCTGCCGAACGCGGGCTTGCCTTCGGCGCCGAGCCTCGCGACGCCTTCGCGTACGTCGGCGAGCTGGCTGCCCGACGCAAGCGGTCCCATGCGCGTTTCCTCCAGCGCGGGATTGCCGACGCGCACCGCTCTCAAGCCCTCGGCGAGATCGTCGCGCACCGTGGCGGCGTGCGCCTCGGGAACGAGCACGCGCCGGATCGCGGTACACTTCTGTCCGGCCTTCTGCGTCATGTCGCGCAGCACGTCCTTCAGGAAGGTTTCGTACATGTCGCCACCCGGCGCGGCGTCGGGTCCGAGCACCGCGGCATTCAGGCTGTCCGCCTCGACGTTCACGCGCACCGATTCGCGGATGACGTTCGGCAGCGCCCGGATGCGCATTCCCGTGTCTCCGGATCCGGTGAAGGCGAGCACGTCCTGCGCGCAGAGCAAGGCCGGCAGGTCGCGCGGGGCGCCCACGAGGAGCGACAGCGTCCCTTCGGGCAGGACCTTCTTCTCGACCAGGATCTCCATCACGCGGTGCGCAACCATCGCCGAGCTGGTTGCGGGCTTGGAGAGCACGGGCATTCCGGCGAGGAACGCCGAGGCGGCTTTCTCCGCCAGTCCCCAGGCCGGAAAGTTGAACGCGTTGATCTGCACCGCGACGCCGTGGCGCGGCACGTTGATGTGCTGGCCGTGAAAGCGCGGCGAGCGCCCGAGCTGCACGCCTTCCCCGTCGACGAGGAATTTCGCGGCGCCGAGCGAAGCGCCGATCTCCGCGTAGGTCTGGAGGGTGAAGATCGCGCCGTCGACGTCGAATTTCGCGTCCGAGCGCGTGTTGCCGCCGTTCGCGATCGCGAGGTCGAGCAATTCGTCGCGGTGCGCCTGGATCGCTTTCGCCATTTCCTTGAGGAGAGTCCCGCGCTCGGCGAAGCTCAGCGCGCGCAGCGCAGGCCCGCCTTTGCGGCGGCCGTGGGCTAGCGCCGCGGCGAGGTCGAGGCCTTCACTCGAAGCTTCGGCAAGCGGCTCCTCGGTGGCGGGATTGACGAGCGTCTGCGGCGCGCCCGAGCCTTCGACCCAGTGGTCGCCGAGATAACTGCGCAGTGTCTTCATGCAAGGGGTCCCTTTCGAGCGGGCAAGGATAGCGCATTCCAGCGTGCGCCCGCGTAAAATCCAGGCATGTTCCCCATCACCACCGGCAGACCCGCGACGTTCGCGCCCAAGGGCATGGTCGCCTCGCCGCATTCGCTCGCCTCCGCGGCGGGCGTCGACGCGCTTCGCGCCGGAGGTTCGGCGGTGGACGCCGCGATTGCGACGGGCGCCGCGCTTTCGGTGCTCTACCCCCACATGACCGGCGTTGGCGGAGACGCGTTCTGGCTGATCTACGACGCAGAAGCGCGCCGCGTGCGTTACTTGAGCGGCGGCGGGCGCTCGGCCAGGAGCGCGAGCATCGATTGGTTCCGCTCTCGCGGCATGCACGAGATTCCGCTGCGCGGTTTCCTCCCCGCGACACTGACGGTCCCAGGGGCGGTGGCGAGCTGGTGCGCGGCGCACGAGGAGTATGGCCGGCTGCCCCTGTCGCACGACCTTGCCGCGGCAATCGAATACGCGCGCGAGGGATACCCGGTGACGGGAAGGCTCGCACGCTGGATCGAGATGTGTGCCGGCGAGAACGCTCTGAACGCGCACGCGCTCGCACTCTTCGTTCCGGACGGCGCGGCACCGCGCGCGGGCGACCGACTCAGGAACCACGGCCTCGCGCGGGTGCTCGAACGGATCGCCTCCGATGGGCACGAAGGCTTCTACTCGGGTGACACGGCGCGCTCGCTCGCGAGCTTCTCCCGAGGCGGCGGCGGATTCTTCGGCGGAGAGGACTTCAGCGGGCAGCAGGCGAGCTGGGGCGAGCCGCTCTGCGGCAGCTACCGCGGCGTCGAGATTTTCGAGACGCCTCCGCCGACCCAGGGATTCACGGTGCTGGAGATGCTCAACCTCGTCGAGCCCTACGAGATCGGCAAGATGGATCCGCTCGGGCCGGAGCTTGTCCACCTGCTGGTGCAGGCGAAGCAGATCGCGTATCACGATCGCGACAGGCTGCTCGCCGACCCCGAGTTCCATCCGGTGCCCGTGGAGAATCTGATCTCGAAAGCCTACGCGTCGCAGCGCCGTCCGCTGATGCGCGCCGAGCGCGCGCTTCCGTGGGATCTGCTGCCCTCATACGGCACCCTGGCGGGCGACACCGTGTTCGTCTGCGCCGTCGACGCCGAAGGAAACGCCGCAGCGCTGATCCAGAGCCTTTACTTCACCTTCGGCTCAGGCGTGGTCGCGGGCGACACCGGCATCGTGCTCCAGAACCGCTCCGCTTACTTCTCGCTCGATCCTCTGCATCCCAACCGCCTCGAGCCGGGCAAGCGTCCCATACACACGCTGATCGCGTCGATCGCGCTCAAGGACGGCCGACCGTGGCAGGTGCTCGGGTGCATGGGAGCGGACGGCCAGCCGCAGATCCATCTGCAGACCTACGTCGGCCTGGTCGATTTCGGATTCGATATCCAGCAGGCGCTCGAGATGCCGCGCTGGCTGTCGGGGCGCTTCAATATCGGCGACCCGCGCGATCTGCTCAACATCGAAGGGCGTTTCCCCGACGCGACCGTCAAGAAGCTCGAGCGGCGAGGGCACGGGGTGAACCGCTGGCCCGACTGGTGCGAGCTCGCCGGCCACGCGCACGGCATCACCATCGATTCCGTGTCCGGCATGCCACCATCGATTCCGTGTCCGGCATGCGCGCAGGCGGCGCCGATCCGAGGAGCGACGGCGCCGCCATCGGTTACTGAGCATCGTCTCGGCCCGACGAGAGGTGTGACCGGAGGTGAAGCCCGAGCCTTCCACCGACGACGCGCCGTGGCAACGCGGGCGTCAGCTGCTCTTGGGAGTGTGATGCAGCAAAAAGTCAGCCAATCGACTTCTCTCGTCAAGATCACGCGTCCGCAACCCGAACAGGTCTTGGCGCGTACGCGCTTGTTGCAACGCTTGGATCGGGCGCGCAAGATCGTCTGGGTGGTCGCGCCGCCGGGGGCGGGTAAGACCACGCTGGTGGCGGACCATATCGGCCGGCGGAAGCGGGCCTGTCTGTGGTATCAGATCGACGAGGACGATGCGGACATCGCCGCTTTCTTTCACTATCTGGGGTTGGCCGTAAAAAAGGCCGCTCCGCGCAAACGCAGACCCCTGCCTCATCTCACGCCGGAGTACCGCGCTGGCCTCGCCACCTTTACCCGGCGTTATTTTCAGGAGCTCTACAGCCGCCTAAAACCGCCTTTCACACTGGTGTTCGATAATTATCAGGAGGTCGCGGCCGACGCCGGCCTGCATGAAGTGCTCAGGGAAGGTCTGGACGGATTGCCGGCGGGCGGCCATGTCGTGGTCCTGAGCCGCAGCGCACCGCCCCCGGCGTTCGCACGGTTCCTGGCTAGCGGCGCCATGGAGATCCTCGACTGGGACGCGCTCAAGCTGACGCTTGAGGAATTCTCCAGCGTCGCGCGGTTGCGCGGGCAGGACAAACTGCCGGCGGAAATGCTGCAACAGCTGTACGCCCGAACGCAAGGGTGGGCGGCGGGGCTGGTGTTGATGCTTGAGCGAACGGAGGATTCTCGGCCTCAGGCCGCGCTCGATTCGACGCCCGAAGCGATTTTTGACTATTTCGCCGGGGAAGTCTTCGACAAGAGCGACGACAAGACCCGGGAGGTTTTGCTTCAGACGGCGTTTCTGCCGATGCTCGGGATCAAAACCGTCGAGAAGCTCACCGGGCAGCACGCGGCTGCGCGCATTTTATCCGACTTGAGCCGCAAGAGTTATTTCACGGTGAAACATCCTCAAGCGGAGCCCGTCTACCAGTACCATCCGTTGTTTCAGGAATTCCTGCGCGCGCGCGCGAAAGAGCTGTTGGCGCCCGAACGTCTGGCCGCGTTGCAGCAGAACGCGGCTGCATTGCTGGAAGCAGACGGTCAGGTGGAAGCAGCGGCGGATCTCCTGCAGGCGGCCCGGGATTGGGCGATGCTCGCGCGGTTGATCGGCAGGCACGCTCAGCTTTTCGTGTCGCAGGGCCGCATGCAGACGATCGAAGGCTGGCTGCGCGGCGTCCCCGAAGACGTTCGCGCGCGCGACCCGTGGTTGGAATATTGGCTGGGTGTGTGCCGGCTGCCCTTCGCTCCCACAGAGGCCCGGGAGCATTTCGCACGGGCCTATGAGCGCTTCAAGTCCGGCGGCGATCTGCCTGGCGTGTGCCTCGCGTGGGGCGCGGTGATCGACACGTTCGTATACGAATGGCAGGATTTCAAACCGATGGAGCCCTGGATCGCCAGGCTCGAGGAGCTGCCGCCTGACGTATCTGCGCTGCCGCCGCCGCTCGCGGAGCATCTGACCAGCGCCATTTTCATCGCGCTCGTCCATGGCCGGCCGGCGCATCCGGATCTCGTGTCCTGGGCTGAGCGGGTCGCCCGGATAGTGCGCGAGAGCAAAAACCTCAGCTTGCGCATCAAGGTCGCGCCCCATCTGCTGCAGTACTACACGTGGTGGTCGGGAGAGCTCCCCAAGGCCGAGTTGTTTCTCAATACCCTGCGCGCCATCGCCGCAGCGCCCGGGGTACCGCCGCTGGTACAGATCACCTGGCAGGCGATGTCCTCCGCGTACCATTGGGTGATCGCCGAAAACGACGCGTGCGCGGAGGCGGCGAACCGGGGGCTCGAGGTCGCGGACGCGAGCGGCGTGCACGTGTGGGATTTCCTGTTGTGCTCGCAAGGCATTTTCGCGGCGGTCTTCGGCGACAAACCGGCGCCGGCCGAGCCCTATTTCGCGCGCATGCGGGCGTCGCTCAACCCGGCGCGACGGGTGGATGCCGCGTGGTACTACTACCTGCTCGCGGGAAAGTGCTTTCTCGAGGGCGACTTCGCGCGCGCGCTCGATCACTCCGAGCAGTGCGTGCGTCTGAACGAAGAGGCGGGCGTGGCCCTGACGGGAGCATACGGGCGAGCCGACCACGCGCGCGTGATGTTCTATTCCGGCGATCGCGAGCGCGCCGTCAGCACGATGCGCGAGACGCGCTCGGTCGGAAAGAGCATGCGATGCGCCGGGATCGAGTACGTGACTTACCTTACCGAGGCGGAGTTCGCGCTGTTGATGAACGACACTGCGAGCTGCATCGAAGGATTGCGGCATGCGCTGCCGATCGCCCGCCGCCATGGATTTCAGACCCGCACCTGGTGGCACCCCGGAATCATGTCCCGCCTCTACGCGGTCGCGCTCGAGCACGAAATCGAAGTCGACTACGTCCGGTCGCTGATCCGTAAACGCCGGCTCCTTCCACCCGAAGGCGGGGCGACCGAGAGCTGGCCATACCCCGTCAAGATCCACGCGCTGGGCCGCTTCGATATCCTCAGGGACGGAGCACCTCTGAAGTTTTCGGGCAAAGTGCAGCGCAAGCCGCTGGATCTCCTGCAGGTCCTGATCGCCCTGGGCGGGCGCGACGTGCCCGAAGCGCATTTGAGCGACATCCTGTGGCCGGACGCGGCAGGCGACGACGCGCATCGCGCGTTTCTCACCACGCTGCAGCGCCTGCGCCGGTTGCTGGGGTACAAAGACGCACTGGTGTCGGCGGACGGCCGGCTGACTCTCGACCCGCGTTATGCGTGGGTGGACGTCTCGGCGTTCGAACGCCTGCTCAACCAGGCGGAGACTGCCGAGCACGAGCGGCGGGGCGAGGCCGCCTGCGACCTGCGTATCAAGGCCCTGGGTCTGTATCGCGGGCATTTCTCCGGCCAGGAAACCGCTCCGGCGGTGTCCTTGCGCGAGCGCCTGCGCGACAAGTACCTGCGTCACAGCGACGCCTTGGGCCGCCACTGGGAGCAAATCGGCAACTGGGCGCGCGCGCTGGAGTGCTATCTGAAGGCGCTCGAAGTCGACGCCCTCGCCGAAGTGTTCTACCAGCGCCTCATGGCCGCCTATCAGAAGCTCGACCGTCGTGCCGAGGCCCTGGCTGTATACGAGCGTTGTTCCAAGACCCTTGCCGCGGCGCTCCGGATCAGGCCTTCTGCCGCGACCCAGGCGCTCTATCGCGCTCTGACCGAGCGCTAGTCCCCCTAGATCTTCCCTAAAGCTACCCTTCGTTGGGGAGAGCGATTCTTTTGCCATCTGTTACTGATCTGTTACTGGCGGCTGGTAGGTTGCCGTCGCATGACCGACGCAGCGGAATTTATTAATGGAGACCTATGTGGTGCGGGTTTACCGCCGCAACTCGTCGCGGCCTGCCGAAATCGTCGGCATCGTCGAGCAGGTGGGCACGAAGCACACCCGACGTTTCAGCGACGTCGGGGAACTTATTGTGATTTTAACTACAGTAACAACTGAAAAAGGAGGGCCATATGGCATGTAGACTCTGTCCTGGCTGGTTTAGCCGGCTCGCGTGGACGAAACTCGGAAGGTGCCAGACATGTTTCCGTGCGTCGCTTCTGGGCGCGCTGCTCGGCTGGGCTGCTTTCGGGATCGTGTTTTCTGGAATGGGTAGTCGCCTTGCTATCGCCATCGCTGCAGTGGTCGCCATCAGCTTCTCCTTGCTCTTCATCGCGCACGTCGCCACCCTCGCGGCTCGCGAGGCAGCAACGCTCCGAGCCACTGCACAGATGGCGGGTATGGAGCGGCGATCATTTGTGACCACCCTCTGCAAGGCGACTGCAGCGGCAGGAATTGCCTATCTCTTCGGAGGGGGAATCCTTCCGGTGTTACACGCTGAAGGGATTCCTGACACAGTTCGTATTATCAAATGGCTCACGGAACATCCAACCGTGATCAAGGGCGCGCTGGAAACCTACAAGGTCTCCGAAAAGCAGGTTTTTGACCTCATGCTGGATCGACCCGAGACGTACCTAGAAGTGGTACAAGCGGTTGTTCAGGGAGCCAAGAACGCAAATGTGCCTGCCGATGTGCTGCGAGGCCTGCAGTCTTGGCTAGATGCAACGCGAGCTGGTGTCGCAAACCGTGCTCGTTACGAGTACACGCGAAAGAAGCTGATGGAGTTGAGGCGAGTCAGAGACAGTAAAGAAATCGACGCAGCGCTTCGCAAAGCTATCGCACAGGCACCGGATGCTATGAACAAAAGGAAGCTGGAGGAAATGCGCGCAAACGCGGAGGATTTGGTAGGGCACCGAGCCCGGATCACATGGCCATGCATAATATGCTGCATCGGGGGATGCCTGGTTTGCGGAAATGGTCCAGAGTGCGCGATGTGCTGTATAGGGGGTTGCTGGTTGTGTGGTGACCTCTGAGGACATATCGACGTGGAGTGGACACCTATAGCGAGGCGGCGGTGGTCCTCAAGGTGTACAACTTCGGTACGCCCACGCCCTACGACCCGAATCATCTCGAGCGAGGCATGCGCACCTTCGGCAGCGTGTCCGCGTTCATCGAACCGCTCTGACCGACTACTTCCTGACGAATTTCCTCACGGTCATCCCGGCGGTTTCGGCCCAGTAGACGTTGCCCATAGCATCCGCGACCACGCCTTCGCCGACGCTCTGGGCCTCGGACTCCGTACCCAGGCCTGGAATGAGAGTTCTGACCGCGCCGTCCTTCACGCTGCCGATCCTGATGCCCCGCTTGAAGCCGGGATTGAGCTTCGCGTTCGATTGATGATCGGCCACGTAGATGATGTCGTTCCGGTCGATGAAGATCCCGCTCGGCCG
>WNFX01020712.1_pt1 | contig 14593 bp, 12 predicted proteins | sample 5400111 | NCBI WGS metagenome assembly WNFX01 (sample SAMN13153363, study PRJNA577476) | soil metagenome | isolation source: 40 cm soil or saprolite under grassland replicate 1 | place: USA:California | collected 2016-06-15 | reverse complement strand
GTGCTCGCGGCCACGACGGCGCAGATCCCCGCGGGGTTGCACGCATATCCGGTCGCCCTCGCGGCACGTTTCACGCTCGCCCTCGCGGTCGCCTACGCCGTGTTCTTTGCGATCACCGCCGGCACGACGCGCACAGCCGGATATGTGCTGGCCACCCTGGGCGGTATCGTCCTCATTCAGATCTTTGCGGCAAGCGCGGGCATCGAGATCCAGCTGCTTCCCTTCGTGTCTGATCGATTGCTCCTCTGGCCCGGGCCGTTCGAAATCTTCTCCGGTCGGTGGATGCTCATCGATGTCTGACCGGGTGCGCGGATGGGTGTTCGCCGTTGCCGCATTCTCGCTCGTCACGAATGCCGCCGCGCAGGACGCTCCCGCGCTCGAGCGTCGCCTGCAGAAACTGGACGTGTTGCGCCACGATGCCAGCGACGCGCTCGTCCGCGCCGAAAAGGCGCGAATCGAGCCGCTCGATACGCTCAAGGCCGGTTCGCTGGTGGTCGTCGCCCGCCCCGCGGATGCCGCGCTGGTGTCCCAGGCGACGATCATCGCGTGGGCAAAGCTCGATACGTTGTACGGCGACGCCGTGCAACACATGGCTGGCGTGCCGCTGCTCTTCTTCAAGCAGGGACAGCCCCTAAGGAACGTTTCCCCCGCTGTGCAGCAGCTCCAACAGGTGATGGGGTCGAAGGAGGCCACAGTCGCCGACGTCGCATTCCAGCTCGTGCGCGCGGCCAGCGCCGCCATCGGCCAACGCGCGGACACAGCGCTCACGAATTGGCTCGGACCGATGTTGCTCCCCGACGCCACGGCCCGTGTCGAGCGTTCCCACGTGTACGTCGAGCTGGTGACGGCGCCTGCGGTCGCGGTGCGCCGCTGTTATGCCGGCGTCGTGGAAAGTTGCGCGACGGCCCTTGGCATTGTGGAAGGTGATCGGGCCCCGTTGTGGTACGATGCACCCGAACGCAGGACTGTCGTCCGCCGCAATCAGGAAAGCGCTCAGCGTCTGGGTCTCAATCCGACCATCCGTGCTTGCGTGGAGCAGGAGTCCGATGCGGCGTGCCTTCAGGTCCTGCACGCCTTGCCCTGGATCGAGCCTCCGCTCTCCAACGAGGCGCGCCAGTCGCTTGCGCGCGTCGCGCTCTCGCTCGGCGGCCGGCGCGCCTTTGTTCGGCTCTCTGAGAGCAGCGGCCGACCCTTGACCCAGCGGCTGACGATTGCGGCAGCCGTTCCCCTCGACTCGCTCATCCACCAGTGGCGCGATTTCGTCATCGCGGCACGTCCCCGTCCGGTCACGCTGGCACCATCCTTTGCGTGGACGGCATTGGGCTGGAGCGTCGTCTTCGGGTTGCTCGCGCTGCGCAGCACGAGGTGGCGGTGAAAGTGTCGCGCTGGACCGCGATTGCGGCGCTCACTTGCATGCTGCTCACCGTCGCCTACCTCCCGCCGCAGCCGTTGTCGGACGAATACACGTCGCCGTTGGCTCCGTCGCGCGAGGAGGCGCGGCTCAATGTGATCAATCGTGCCCGGCAACGGACCGAGGACTTGCTCAGCAGCCTCCGATCTCATGATTCGGTTCGTGCAGCGGTGCGCGCCGGCGGCCCGCGGATGGGCGATGTGACGGTCGTGGTTCACGGCAAGGTTCCGGGGGAGAGAGAACTGAAAATCCGCAGCGCCGTCGAGCATGTGTGGCAGCAGGCCCATGGCCCCGATGGAACCCGACTCCTGGTGATGCTCGAGGTCAGTCGGTCACGACGGTACACAACTACGTATGCCCTCCCACAGGCGCTCGATGGTCGAACGTGTGCGGTGTCGTTGGCCATCGACCCGACGATCGAGTGGGTCAGACTCAACTCCGTGATCGGGGCTGCTGAGATCGAGCCACTGCTGCTGGAGTCCCTGGGACCATGCCTCTACTACACGGCGTTTGGCCGACCCGGGCCACATATCGAAAGCTGGTTGCGGGAGCGCTCGTTCAAGCTCGCCAATTCAGGGAACTGGCATGGACCACCACCGCGCACGCGGTGGGAGGGCCAGCCACTGGACATGGTCTTCTCGAACATGTCGTTCGACGCTGCCGCTTGCACCACCGGCCGCTTGGGGCGCTGCCGCACCGCCGTGGAGCACACCAACAACGAAGAGAATTTTCGCGTCCGGCCAGAACCGGCGCGACTCGCCGGCGTTTTCCAACGCTCCTATTGGCCGCGCAACTTCTTGAGCGACGACTATTATCTCGCGTCGCTGGTGCGGGAGATGGGACGGGACCGATTCGCGCAATTCTGGCGTTCGACAGCGCCGCTGGACAGCGCATTCACATCCGCGTTCGGCCAATCCATCGAAACGTGGACGACGCATTGGGCGCGTGGGTTTGTGCCCGACATGCCGCCCTTGGGGCCGGCGCCGCGTCCGATCGCCGTCCTCTTCGCCGTTGGCGTCGCAGCAGTCGCTGTCGCGGTTGCCGCAGCGGCCGTCATGCGGCGTCAGGTGAGCTAGGCTCCCGCCACCTCCAGGCAGGCGTTGGCATCGTCCACCGCCTGCTGAATTCCCTCGGGCCCCCGTTCCACCGCCGCGCGTAATCGCGCCAGCGTCGTAAGCGTGCGACCCAGCGCCTCGCCACTCTCGTCGCGCCGCGCGGCGAGCGCTCGCACCGCGTCGCGGCGCCGCTCGAGCACCGCCAGACGCTGCGCGCGTCCCGGCGACGGCGGCTCGCCCTCCGTCGCCGCTAAGCGCCGCTCGATCTCCTCGGGACCCGGATCGATTTGCCGTTCCAGCCCATGCAGCTGTCGCGCCAGGGCGCCTGCCTGTGCCAACAACAGATCCGCCACACGCACCGCGGCCTCGAACCACGGGCGGGTCGAGCGGGGCATCCGCTCGAGCTGTACCCGCATGGCGGCGCGCTCGGCGCGCGCCTGCTGGATCGCGCCCTCGTGCGGCCCGAAATCCGCCGAGTCGAGCGGCAGCGGCGAACGCGCGATCGTGCTCGCGGACACGGGCCCAAACACGTCACGCCAAGTGTACCCCGCAGTCCACAACCGCCCGTAATGGACCGCCACGACGAACGCCGCGACAAGCAACCCCAGCGGCCCGAATAGGGCCTGGCCGCGCGCCACGTCGATCACCCCAAGAAGCACGACCACTGCGAGCGCAGCCAGGACGATGGTCCTGAAACGCGCGAGCGGCGACGCGGCGGCTGCCGCGCGCAGCCCGCCGCTCGAGCGACGCACGTCGATCGTTGCCGGTGGCGGAGCGACAGCATGCTGAAAATCGTCCATCAAGGCCCAACGCTGCCCCGGCTCTTTCGCGAGACAGCGCATCACGGCCGCCGCCAAATCCGACGGGCAATCGGGACGCTTCCGGAGAACGCTGGGTACGTCCGTCGACAGCTGCTTGACGAGCAGCGCCGCCACGGTGCCTGCCTCGAACGGCAGCTCGCCCGTGAGCATCTGATACGCGACGACGCCGAGCGAGTACACGTCCGAGCGCGCATCGGTCTTCGCGCCGCTCGCCTGTTCGGGGCTCATGTACTGCGGCGTCCCGATCACGACGCCGGTTTGCGTGAGGGTCTGCGATTCCGGGCCCCCCCCGAGCGCCTTGGCGATCCCGAAGTCGCTCACCAGCACGCGCGCCTCGACGCCGTCGAGCAGCATGTTGTCGGGCTTGATGTCGCGATGCACGATGCCGGCGCGGTGCGCGATGGACAGCGCGGCCGCCGCCTCGGACAACATCCTGCGCGCGTCCGCGATCGCGAGCCGGCCCACGCGCTCGAGATGTGTCTTGAGACTGGGGCCGCCGACCAGAGGCATGACGTACCAGACGAGACCCTCCCCCTCGCCGACGCTGTAGATAGGCACGATGTGCGGGTGACGCAGGCGCGCCACAGCTTCCGCCTCACGGCGGAACCGCTGCCGCATCAGCGGCTCCACTGCAAGCTCAGGTCGCAGGACTTTCACCGCGACGTCGCGCTTGAGGGCGACGTCGAGCGCCGCGTAGACGACTGCGAATCCGCCGCGGCCCAGCAGCGCGCGCACCTCGTAGGCCTCGCCGAGACTTCGGGCGAGTCGTCCCTGTAACTCGGCGTCGTACGGATTCGTCACGGTGTCGGCGAAGCTACGTCACGTGAGGTAGTTTAGGAAATCCAAGGAGGCAGCTATGAGCGAGAGAAAAGCATTCCTCGACGCCTGGGAGCGCGAAGCGGCCACCACGATGAAGCTGCTGCGCGCCTATCCCGGGGGGAAAGAAACCCTGAAGCCCCATGACACCTGTCGCAACGCCAAAGAGCTCGCCTGGACGTTTGCTTTCGAAGGAGCAGCCGCGGCCCAGGCTGTCAAAGGCGAGTTCAAGTTTCCGCCCGCGAACATGCCCACGATGCCGGACACGTGGCAGGGTACGGTCGGCGAGATCGAACGGGTCTTCAAGAAGATGGCGGACGAAGTGCGGAACGTGGACGACCGCTATCTGAATTCGACGATCAAGTTCTACACGGCCCCCAAGCAGATGGGCGACGTGCGCAGACAGGATTTCCTCTGGCTGATGCTGAACGACATGATCCATCACCGCGGGCAGTTCTCTGTCTACCTGCGCATGGCGGGCGGCAAGGTCCCCTCGATTTATGGGCCGTCCAAGGACGAGCCGTGGCAGTGAGGATTTGAGCGCAAAAAGCGGATGAGATCGCCGCTTCGACGGGGTGTTCGTGTATGCCGTCCGCTCGACCGGCATCTACTGCCGCCCCTCGTGCGCCAGCCGCCGGCCGCGGCGCACGCAGGTGACGTTTTTCCCCATCCCCGAAGCGGCCGAGCGCGAAGGCTTCCGGGCCTGCCGCCGCTGTCATCCTGCCGACGTCAACGGCACCGATCCCGCGGTCGCGCTGGTGCGCGAAGCCTGCCGGGCGCTCGACGCCGGCCAGAGCCCGGCCGCGGAGCCACGTCGCCTGGCGCGCGCCTTCAAGCGCGTCCTCGGCATTACGCCGCGCGCCTACGCCGACGCGCGCCGCGTCGCGCGCTTCAAACACGAATTGAAACGGAGGAAATCAGTGAGTCCCGCATTGTATGAAGCCGGTTACGGCTCTTCGAGCCGCGTCTACGAGCGCGCCGACCAGCAGCTCGGCATGACACCCGCCACCTATGCCAAGGGTGGTGCAGGCATCGACATCACCTTCGTCACCGTGGCGACATCCCTCGGCCGGTTGCTCGTCGCCGCGACGGAGCGCGGCGTGTGCCGGGTCATGCTGGGCGAGGACGTCGCGAAGCTCGAAACCGATCTGCGCACGGAGTTTGACGCGGCGCGGGTGCAGCGGGAGAAAGGCGGAAAGCTGGAGGGGTTCGTCGACGCGATTCTCTCGTATCTGGATGGTCGCGAGCCGCATCTCGACCTGCCGCTCGACATCCGCGCGACGGCGTTCCAGCGGCGCGTGTGGCAGGAGCTGCAGCGGATCCCGTTCGGAGAGACTCGCACCTACGCGGACGTGGCGAAGCAGATTGGCCAACCGCAGGCAACGCGCGCCGTGGCTCGTGCGTGCGCGACGAACCCCGCCGCGCTGATCATCCCGTGCCATCGCGTGGTGCGAGAAGACGGTGCGCTGGGCGGTTATCGCTGGGGCGTTGAGCGGAAGGAAGCTCTGCTCGAGATGGAAAAGAACCCTACTTAGCGGGGATCCAGTAGCTCACTTTCACAGCAAAAAAATTGTCCCCTCTCGCCCCAAACGAGTCGAGGAGGTCCCTGAATCCCACCGCGCGCACTTGCGCCTGGGATCCACCGCGGTCCTGCGCCCACACCACGTACAGCGTGCTCCCCGGCCTCCATTCCCAACGGAGGACCGCATTGCTGCGGAACGATAGGAAATGGAAATCGGGATTCGGAATCGTCACCGTGTGGCTGGGACCGTCGGTCACGGTATAATCGCCCGTCGAGTCGCGGACAATCGTCGTCCCGTCGGTGCCGTAGCGGCGCAGCGCGAACGTGCGTGGCCGTGGCAGCTCGCCGAGCCCGTAGTAGTGACCGCTCGCGGCGAACGGCTCGCCCCACAATTCGAGCGTCAGATCAGGGCCGATAGTGTAGTTCGCGCGCAAATCCATCAAGAACGTGCTTTGATCGATCTGCCCGAAGACGTAGCGCTTGTTGTACGTTGCCGCCGAGCCGCCGCTATCGACCGTCATAACCCACTGGCGCGGGGTGATGTCCCGCAGGTAATTCGGCGTCGCGGAAAACTGGAAGCGACTGGACGGCCGAATCGACAACTCTCCACTCAACCGGTAGGTCTCGCCGCCCAGCTCGTCCTCGCCGTAGTAGACCCGGCCGACCCACCCGTTCCTCGCGCCGAAGTTATTGGAGAGACGCACGACCCAGTTCCACGATTGGGGCGTGGCGATCTGGGGGCCGCCGCGGGTCGCGGAGTGATCAAAGGAGCGCGGGAGAACGTCGACATAGGAGCTGAGATCCCAGAAGTTCTTCAGGATGACTTCGCCGTAGAGCTCGGCGTAAAAAAACTGCCGCGTGCCGCCGAAGTCGTACTCGATCGCTGAGTTGATGTTCGCGTTGTAATTCTGATACCATCTTCCCGGCTTGGTCTGGCGGTAGATCAGTCCCGCGAATCCGGTCCGCCCATCCGCATTGACGAGCCGGCCCGCCTGGTTCGGATCAAATGCCGGCGATTCCCAACCGTACTGCAGATCGTACAGCCAGTTGCCCTTGGTCTTTCTGAACCACAGACTCGCGACGCTTCCCGTGAAGGTGGTGCGAGCGGAATCGTGCGTCAGGTAGCCGGCGTCCGGGCGCTGGAAATAGTGCACCGCCGAGTATTGCACACGGTTGATGGCCGCCGTGTCGCCGCGCAAGTGACTGAATCCGGCCCAGCCGCGCAGCTCGTATGCTCCACGATCCCAGCGGAGTACCCAGTCGGCGCCGCCGGCGTAGGCGCGGTGGACGTAGCTCGGCGCCACCAGCGCATCCATGTCCCGCTGTACCGTCGTGAGCGTCACACCGACCACCGATTTCGACGCACCGAACTCCTGCTGCACTCGCACGACGCCATAGCCCGCCGGCGGCACGAGCTCCGTGCGACCGAACGTTCGCGTGGTCGAGTCGTAGGTCCGCGCGGACTCACGCGAAGTGACCGCGGCGAGGGCGCCCAGCGACATCCCGGTAGCCAGACGCCCGGTCACTTTGGCCGCGCCGAGGATCGTAGCATTCTGCGGACAGTCCACGAAATCCCCGCTGGCATTGCACGGCGGCCGCTGGCCGATGCGGCGCGAAAAGAAGTAACTGGGACCGCTGCCGCGCAGTAATTGATTGCCCTCGGTAAAGAACGGCCGGCGCTCATCGAACGTCACCTCGAACGCCGTCAAGTTCACGAACGCCGGATCGGCTTCGACCTGACCGAAGTCCGGATTCACCGTGCCGTCGAGCGTGATGTTGGGGCCGAGGCCCATTTTCAGGTCCGCGCCGACGCGGCCCGCGAGGTTGGCCTTGTCGTTGAACGGATCGACCGGGCTCACGTCGCTGAGGACGCGCGCGTCGACGGCGCCGTACGGCATCAGCTCGAGCCGCCGCGTGGGCTTGATGCCTTCGATCCCCACCAGCTCCCCCATGAACGACGACCATCCGGTACGATTGGTGGGCACCGGGATCCAGTAGTCGTCCTCGCTCGTGACGGGATTCCAGCGGTTGGCATTGAAGCCCCACACCTGGACCGGCTGATTCGTGAAGCGGAGCTGCGAAAAGGGGATGCGCATCTCCGCCGTCCAGCCGAGGGCGTCGATGTTCGCGTTCGCCTCCCAGACCGGGTCGAACCCCCAGTTCACGTCGTTTTCATTATCCGACGCATGATACCAATCCGCCCGCACGCCGGACGCCGAGACGCCGAACGAGTACGCGGTGCGCTTGTCATGGTAGCTGTCGAACGACACCCACATGCGTTCGGCCTGGAAGGTATTGTCGCGGCGTGAGAGCGGTGCCTGAATCTTGGAAGGATCCCGGCTGAACATCCGCGCGCCAACATAGACCGCAGCGTCGTCGTAGAGAATCGCGATGCGCATGCTGTCGCTGGGCGGCGCGCCTTCGCGGGGCCGTTTCTGGACGAAGTCGCTGATCCACACCGCCTGTGCCCAGGCCGCGTCGTCGAGCTTCCCATCGACGGTGATCGCGGCGCCGCCCTGCAGGCGGATCGCGCGCACCTGTTTGTGGGCAGTGACCGCGCTCGTGTCCTGCAGCGCGGTGGACGCCGCGAGGCCCAACGCGAGCAGAATCAATCGCGGGACAGCGCTTCGTACACGCGGCCGCGATCGTACTGCGAACCGATCGATGCGGCGTCGGCGCGTACCGCCGCACGCACCGTGTCATCCATCCGGACGCGGCGGATCACCGCGATGAGCAGCTCCGAGAGCTCGTGATCGGATGAGATCCCCTGCGCCGACTCGAGCACCGCGAGCGCCACGGGAAGGGGGACTTCGCCGTGCTCGACCACGCTGAGCAGCGTGCGACCGTGCTCGTAGTCGGAATTGAGCGTGCCCGCCGCGGCGAAGAAGGCCGGCCGCAGCGCATCGTCCAGGACGTACGACCCGCCGACTTCAATCAGCAGCTCCGCCAACTCGTAATCGGACGAGATGGTCTTGGCCGAGGTGAGCACGTCGGCGAGTATCGCGGGGCTCGTGCCCTCGCGCTGCACCACCGCGCTGAGCACACGGCGATGCTCATAGTCGGACTGCAGCGAGTTCGCCGCCTTGAAGAAGGCCGGCCGCACGGCGTCATCGATATGACGGGCCTGGTTCACCTCGATCAACAGCGTGGCCAGCTCGTAGTCGGAGTTGATCTCGGCGGCCGCGTCGAGCATCGCGGACTCCGCCGCCGGCGTCAGGCCGGGCCTGGACAGCGCCGCCGTCAGCACACGATGCCGCTCGTAGTCGGAGCCGATCGATTTCGCGGCGGTGATGAAGCCCGCCTGCATCCGTTCGCTCAGCGGCTGCGTCTTGGAGACGGCGATCAAGAACTCCGCGAGCTCGTAATCGCTGCTGATGGTTTGGCCGGCGAGCGTGACTAACCGCTCGTATCGAGCTTGCCGCTTGCGACCGCCGCCTGATAATAGATCCGCCGCGTGTAGTCGCCGGACAGCTCGCCGAGCTCGTCGATCAGCCCCTGAATGCCGTGGTGGTCGAGAATCCAGCGGGCGCGTTCTTCCGCCATGTAGCCGGTGCGCCGGAACAGATAGGTGAGGGTTTCGGCGAACCAGCGTTTGGCGTCGGCATCGTAGGGCCGAACGTCACCGTCTTCCTTGTACGTACGCTCGAGCGTCCCGCCGCTGCCCCGCCGCACCGTGAGGCGGCGATCGTGAGTCCCGTAATCCACTTCGACGATCACCTGACCTCCGTTCGCCAGCGACGCAATGTCGGTGAAATCGTCGTTGAACGCGAATTTGCCAACCGAGGATAGGCTGATGGTGCAGTTCCCGAGCGTGAAGCTGATCGAGACGTCATCGTTCTCGATCGACGTGCTGGTATGCGAATGCCCCCCCCGTGTTTCGCCGGAGCAGCCGCGCAGCGTGTCGGTCACCGCGAGACGCTTCGGTTGCGCCGCGCGACGCTTCGTGAAGACAGGTGCAGGGACGCGCGGAATGGTGTCGACCGCACTCGCAAGTCCGGCCGGTTCGGCGACCCGCGGCGCCACCGCCGCGAGCGGCACGACGACTGCGATCGCCACGATCCAGGCCGGGAGCGCGGCGCGCGGCGACAAAGTGTCGCGGCAGCGCCGCGTATCGAGCACGTCGATCAGCCGCGTAGCGAGCTGCGCCGGCCGCGCTATGGCGACGCTGGCGAGCGACGTGGCGCGCGCCGCCCGCAGGCCGCGCGCAATGTCGAGCAAGTGGGTCGCGTAGACCGATGGCGTCGCGCCGGCGCGCAGCACGTGATCGTCACACGCTCGCTCGCGCTCCTCGCGCAGCCGGGTGGCGGCGAGCCACACCAGGGGATGGAACCAGTAGACCGCACATGCAATGCGGGCGATCAGCTGGATCAGGAAGTCGTGCCGCTTCACGTGCGCCAGCTCGTGCAACAGCACGTCGCGCCGTCGTTCCGCGTCCCATTCATCGGCTTCCGCGGGCAACAGAATGGCCGGGCGCCGGATGCCCCACGTCATGGGCATCGCGGGTCCGTTCGCCTGAAGCAAGCGGACATGCCCCGCGAGCCCGAGCTCGAGCGCCAGGTCCTCGACCAGGATGCGCCAGGCTGGATCCCGCGGCGGTGCAGTCGTTCGGCCCAGCCAGGCGATCCGCGCCAATCCCACCGCGAGGAGCATGAGCACCGCGGCGACCCCGCTGAGCCAGACCGGAAGGACGAAGACGGTCCAATCAGGCGTGAATTGGAAGCGAACGGGGCCTTCATCGACGGTCGCAGAAGACGGGGAGCTTTGTTCCGGCGCGATCGGCACGCGGCGCGCCGCCGGCGCCGCCGGTCCAGGCTGGGGATCGGGCTGATTGTCGAATGAGACGGGCACGTCCAGACGGGGCCAGCCGGCAAGCCGCAAGTTCGGAAGCAGCGCGGACGCGAGCGGCAACGCGAGCACACCGCCACAGGCGAGCGCCCAGACGAGATGTCGTAGCGCCGCGGGCGAGCGCCATAAGAGCAGCGTCACCGCGGCGGCGAGCAGCAACACCACCGTCGATTTGACGAACGCATCGATCAGGATCGCGATCATCTCAGCGGCCCTCCTTCCGCGCGTCGGCAATCAGCCGGCTCAAGCGTGCCAGCTCCGCATCGGACAGGCGTGTGGACGAGAGGTCGAGCAATGCCGCGACGGCTTGCTCGGTAGACCCATCGAAGAACGTATGAAGCAGCTGGCGCAGCGCGGATTGGCGGGCGCGCTCGAGCGGCACGGTGGGAAGAAAGACGTAGCGCGGGCCATCTTCTTCGTGGCGGATATGTCCCTTCTCCTCCAGCACCCGCAGCAGTGCCCGGACCGCGGAGTAGCCGGGCGGATCGGCGAGCTGGTCGAGCACCTCGGCGGCGGTCGCGCGGCCCGCGCGGTAGATCACGTCCATGATCTCCCGTTCACGACGGCTGAGCTGGGCATTCGTTTCTTTAGACATTGCCACTGCCTCTGCGGTTGAATGCTAAAAAATTAGCATTTGCTGCTAAGAAAGTAGCATATGGTCCCTGCCTGTCAATCAGGAATTGTCTGGGAATTGTCTGGCTATGTGGTGCCGAATCCGGGGGCGTTGCGCACTTGCCGGGCCTGCCACAAGTGGCGGCGGTCGTGGGCGAGGATGAAGTTGAAATACGCGCCCAACGGCAAGCGCAGCAAGCTGTTAACGGGCGAGATCGTCCTGACCCGCGCCAAATCGAGGCCATCCGCCTGGCGGACCCGCTCGGCCAGTTGATCGCGCACGACCGCGAATTGCGGGATGATCTCCGCCGCGCGGTAGGTCTTGCCGGCCGGAATCCGCATGATCCGCGGCGACTTCATCCGCCATTTGGGCGGCGGCTCCATGGAGCCGGCCATCCAGCGTGAGAACCAGCCGTAGCGGAACGGCCCAGGCGCGGTTTTGCCTTGTGCCCGCCCTTGCGCGATCGCGCGGTCGAACGCCGGTAATGTCTTCGTGACGCCAACGTTCAAGTGCTGCAGGCATTCTGCGATCGACCAGCTGTCTTTGCGGGGCCGCCAATTGAACTGGGCCTCGCTGAGGCCGGCCGTAACAGCCTGCCCTTCCAGTTTGATGGCCTCGACTTGGTCGAGCATTGATTGCAGTTCGGGGGTCATGACAGGCTCCCTGCAAGATGTCTTGGTCGCACATCACATCTGAGGCTCACCTGACGTTATAATCTCGTCGCATGGTGCACCCGACGCGGTGGGCGGTCGCCCTCGTTCTCGCACTGCTCCCTTCTACTATACTGCGCGCGCAGGACGTCGCGTATCGTCTCGTCGTGCACGCCTCGAATCCGGTCGCCAGCCTCACGCGCGACCAGGTGTCGAAAATCTTCCTGCGCAAAGTGACGCAATGGGATGGCCATAAACCGGTTCTGCCGGTCGATCAGGCGCCGGAATCGCCGGTGCGCCGCACGTTCACGAAGCAGATTCATCAGCGCACCATCGCCGCGATTCAGACCTGGTGGCAGCAGCAGACGTTCGCCGGCATCGCGGTGGCCCCGCCGGAGCGCACCTCCGATGCCGCGGTGCTGGCGTATATCCGCATGTATCCGAATGCGATTGGGTATGTCCGCGCGGGCGTGCCTACGGGCAAGGACGTGAAAATCGTCGACGTCACCCCTTAAGGCGGAGTCTCGAAGACATACAGCTGCGCGTGGGCCGCAGGGTTGTGCTCGCCTGCCCACGTTTCCGCGACATACACGCGGTGTTCGACCGGGTTTGGCAAGATTCGGCAGAGCTCGTGACCGTACGGGATATCGGTGACGACGTGCAGCGTCGTAAGCGCCTGCATCGTCTCGCGGTCGAATACCTCGAGCCGCGACTGTCCGGTCGTGGTGACACCGGCGACGTAGAGCCACGGGCGCGATTGATCGGGAGCGACGGCGCAGGGCTCGAAATCGAGTGACCGCGAAGCGAACAGCTGGCCGTCGGAGGCGCGTACCGCCACGATCGTAAACGCTGCCGCCGACTCTCCCGCGAGGTACAGCGTATCGCCAGCGCTCGAGAACGCCGCACCCTGGGCGGCACTCAGGGCTGGAACGCGATAGCCAACGCTCCCAAGACCGACGTCGATCACCGGGACCCCCGGCGTCCCGGAATCGCCGATTGTGCCCGCCAGCAGGACGGCGCGATCTCGCCGTGGCGAGCGGACGACGTCGCTGACCGCGGTCCCAGGGATCGTTTCGGCCGTGCATACCCCGCTATCGCAAGCAGTGACGGAGAACGTGGCGTCAGCCAGCACGACCCAGCGGCCGGTCTGCAGCACGGCGACGAAATGATCGGTCATGGCCGATGCGGTGTCGGTCAGTGGGTAGAGCGGCTCGGTGTGCCATACGAGCCACCGCCCCGTGCTACATCCTCCGGTCAACAGGACGAGGTCGCCCACGGTGGGGCCCGGCCCCACACCGCGCGTACAGGAGACGGCGTGCACCGTGTCGCCCAGCTCGATCGCCTTGTTGGTTCGAATGTTCCAGCGGCGCAAGCCTGTCGGCCCGCTGCCGAACAGATATCGTGTGTCGCGACCCGGTTCAGTCCGGCCGCTGAGCAGTGGGCCTTCAATCCGATTGACAAATCCGCGCAACTGGACGACGACCGCGTGCGGGTCCACAACACGCGCTACGACGCGCAGCGTGTGCGGTCCCGGGCGATCCGGGGCCACCGCGGCGACGGTCGTGTCATCCACGCGACGCACGGCGAGCAATTGCCCATCGAGCAGGATGTCCGGGAGGGACTCCGCCGCGAATCCGTGCGACGTAACGACGAGCTCGCCGCCGCTCCACACGTCCGGAGTCGCGCGGTAGGTCTGCAACTCTGGTCGCGGCTGTACGGTGGGGATCTTGTCGCACGCGGCGAGCACAATCCCCACCCAGATCAACCACCCCCGCGAACGGCTAGCGCTGGCCATCTCCGCTGCTCGCCGCCGCCTCGGAACCCAACCGGTGCTTCTGATACCAGCTCATCATGTAAAGCTGCGTGCGCAGGAAGTTCGACGGCTTGGACGACGTGCCGTGATACTCGCCGTTGAAGCGCAACATCACTACGGGCACTTTCAGCATCTTCAGCGCCGAGTAGTACTCCTCGGTCTGGGGCATCGGCGTCCGCAGGTCCAGCTCGCCCGTCATCAACAGCGTCGGCGTCTTCACGTTGCCGACGTACGCGAGCGATGACTGCTTGATCCACTGATCCGGCTTCTCCCAGAACGGCGCGTCGAAGAAGCCGTAGGTGAACAGCGGGACGTCGGTCTGTCCCGCCATACTCATCCAGTCGATCACCGGGCAGCGCACCGCCGCCGCCGCAAACCGCGTCGTGTGCCCGATCACCCAGCTCGATAGCACGCCGCCGCCCGAGCAGCCGCCGACGTACATGCGCTGCGTGTCGATGTACCCGCGTGCGACGACGGTATCGACGCCGGCCATCAAGTCGTCATAATCGACGCTCGGGTAGGCGCGCTCGATCGCATTGCCGAAGCTCGAGCCGTAGCCCGTGCTGCCGCGAGGATTGGTGATGAGCACGACATTTCCGTTGGCGGCGAAGTTCTGCAGCTGATAACTGAACGCGCCGTTGTACATCCCATGCGGCCCACCGTGGATCTCCATGATCAGCGGATACTTCTTGCTCTTGTCGAAGCCGGGCGGCTTGATGATCCAGCCTTGGACGCGGGCGCCGCCGGTCGAGGCGTACCAGACCGTTTCCTCGGATCCCAGGCGAATGTGATCGAGGACATCCGCGTTGACATTCGTGAGCCGAGTGACCGGCTGCGCCCGTCCCGCCTTGAGGCTGAACCGGACGACGTCGGGTGGATTCATCGCGTCGGAACGGATGCCGACGCCGCTGAAGTCCCGGCCGACCGACGTAACAGACAGCATTTGATCGCCGTCGGTGACCTTACGATTGCCGCCGCGGACGCCGGCGAAGTACACGTTGCTCGTGCCTTGCTCGGCCATCGCGAAGAACACGCCACTGCCATCCG